>Ga0172367_10001180_pt1 | contig 39031 bp, 43 predicted proteins | sample Lak10m_FD_114542 | JGI IMG/M metagenome (GOLD analysis project Ga0172367, IMG submission 114542) | Freshwater microbial communities from Kabuno Bay, South-Kivu, Congo - kab_022012_10m | ecosystem: Environmental > Aquatic > Freshwater > Lake | place: Democratic Republic of the Congo: South-Kivu... | reverse complement strand
TCATTCTCGAAATTCAGGTAGAGAGCTTTCGTCAACAGACCGCTAAACAACGAGCCTTGGCTGATGACAAAAACCGGCCAAAATAATTGACGCGAACCGGCCAAAATAGTTGACGTTTAATAAGGGCACGAATGCGGGCAAATAATTCTCCTAAATCAATCGGCTTGACAATGTAATCATCAGCTCCGACATCTAATCCGGTAATTTTGTCACTAATTGTGTCTCGCGCTGTAATCATCAACACTGGCATTTGATAACCGTGCGATCGCAGTCGTTGACACAGGGCAATCCCGTCTATTTCCGGCAACATCACGTCCAGCAACATCAGATCGTAGTCAAAGGCTTTGACACAATCCCAGCCTTGCTCACCATCCTCTGCCAAGTCAACAACATACAGCTATCAGTCATGGACTTTGCCAGGGTTTCTGCCAGGGGAATATCATCTTCAACTACAAGAATCCTCATTTGGATAGATGACGAACTTAATCCAGCCTCAGTATAGAGGCAAAGGGGGCATGTCTATCTTCAAGGAAGATTAAGTGGATAGGCGAGTCAACCCTTAGGAAGGGCGCGATGAATTTGGCAATACTATCTTATGGGTCGACCCACATGCCTAGAATACGACCATTTTCTGCACCAATACGTCTGAGAACAGAGTTCGCACCATAAGCATTCATTTGTTTCGGGTTGGTTAATTCAGGAGCAGGTAAAAAGACAACAGTCTAGCTCACAAGCCCTTAGCCCTTAGCTTTATGAGGAAATGTCCCTATCCCATACTAAGGTACACTTAAGACCTTGGCAATCAGTCTCGATGTTGAGGGGTTACTCTCTCATAGACAAATAGGGATGGAGTTCCTACATCAACACCCTCTCGTTCATGGATTGCCTCTATTTCACTTGAATTTGACTTCGAAGCTTTCATATGCCCCCAAGGCTACAAGTTACTCCTGAAGATTGTTCTCCCTTGGGGCGCATGATTTTGGCATACCTCGAAGACCGGGGTATTAGCATGAACCGTCTGGCAGATTTATCCGGAGTACCACAACCCCGCCTAAGAGGGGCTTGTTTCAAGGGAACCTGCCCCACACCCGAGACCTTAAAGAAATTGGCTACAGCCATGGGTAAGCACCATCTTGAGCTGTATACCCTGGCCTACGAGGGAAGGGTTGAGAAAAGCCCGGATGAAGCCTCTATGTATTCCCTCGACTCCCTGGTGCGTGACCTATTAGAGACGGCCCGAGAAATGGGGCTAACGGCCCCCAACCGCCCACCCCCGGAACACAAGCTCTATAAAGCCTTGTTTGACCTTGGCTTTACCACAGGTTCAGAGAAAAAGTAGGGGAAACATCATTCCCCATTTATAGCGGCCCTCTATCTAATGAGGTACATCCTGATCCTCAAAAGCCTTGTCAAACAAGCGTTCCAGACATTTCAATGCACCTCATACCAGCGAAAACCGCTATATACGAATTGGATTATTCCAAAGCGTATATCAATTTACTTGTCAACTTGGTTTTACCTTTGTTAACATATTAACGTGATCGTTTTGAATCTCTGACTGGTACAGCGCGTAAAAAGGAGGCTAGCTATGGAATTTCCTATAAGCCTTAGCATGGAGCAGCAGTTTCAGTTGCAAGTCTGTAAAGATCAGGTTAAGGAGCTTACTCCTGAACAGTCTCAAGCTTGCCTAGTCGAAGTCATGCGCCAGCTAATGGTGAAAGAAAATTTGATTAAGCATTTAGTGAGACAAGCAGCTTGAACCCTTTTCGCCGTTGGCTGCTAAATTGCATGGGTCCTGGGTCGACCCAGAGATCTGATCTCACCCCTGCCTAATGGTGCTGCATGCCCTGATACTGTTCACCCCCACCCGGGGGAAACGGTGTCAGGGCATGAACGTCAAGAAATGTTACTTAGTTTTTCAGATTCGAGACTTTGATCCCGGCATTATCCTATGGTCTATATCGTCATCGCTGTGTTGAGTTAAGGGATGACGTTTGTACTGACCTTAATATAAAGGAGAGCAAAATGCTTGACGCATTTTCTAAAGCTGTAGTTCAGGCTGATGCCAGCACTTCTGTGGTTGCTGATGTAGGTGCTCTGAAGCAGTTCATCGCTCAAGGCAATCGCCGTTTGGATGCTGTAAACGCCATTGCCAGCAACGCTAGCTGCATGGTTTCTGATGCTGTAGCTGGCATGATCTGCGAAAACCAGGGCTTGATCCAGGCTGGTGGTAACTGCTACCCCAACCGTCGCATGGCTGCTTGCCTGCGTGACGCTGAAATCATCCTGCGTTATGTCACCTATGCTTTGCTGGCTGGTGATGCTTCTGTGCTGGATGATCGCTGCTTGAATGGCCTGAAAGAAACCTATGCAGCTCTGGGTGTACCCACCACTTCTACTGTGCGTGCCGTACAAATCATGAAGGCTCAGGCTACTGCTCACATTCAAGACAATCCTAGCGAGTCTTTTGCTGGTGCCAAGCTGCGCAAAATGGGTTCCATTGTGACTGAAGACCGTTGCGCCAGCCTGGTGGCTGAAGCTGGTAGCTACTTTGATCGCGTGATCTCTGCCCTGAGCTAGGTTTTACCAGATTCAGGCTGAATCAACACATTGGTTCGAGCAAGGTAAATAAGTACAAATCCAATTGGGAAATTTGAAGCATGAAATCTGTTGTTACCACCGTAATTGCTGCTGCTGATGCAGCTGGCCGTTTCCCCAGTTCTTCTGATCTGGAGTCTGTACAAGGTTCTATTCAGCGCTCAGCAGCTCGCTTAGAAGCTGCTGAGAAGCTGGCTAGCAACCTGGATGGTGTAGCTCAGGAAGCTTACAATGCTTGTATCGCAAAGTATCCTTACCTGAACGAAGCTGGTCAGGCCAACTCCAACGACACCTTCAAAGCTAAGTGCCTGCGCGACGTCAAGCACTATATGCGCCTGATCCAGTACTCTCTGGTTGTCGGCGGCACCGGTCCTCTGGATGAGTGGGGTATTGCTGGACAGCGTGAAGTATATCGCGCCCTGAGCCTGCCCACCGCTCCCTACGTTGAGGCTCTGTCCTTTGCCCGTAACCGTGGTTGCGCCCCTCGCGATATGTCTGCTCAGGCTTTGACTGAGTACAACGCACTGCTTGACTACGCCATCAACTCTCTGTCTTAGTCATCAAGCTAGGATGGGTTTAGGGTAGATTCCTCTCTATTTTTGGCCTGAGAATTCTTAACCATGTGCCTTTTGAGACCAAATGGGCCGTGGAGAAGGGTTCTCAGGCTTTGTCTTGAATCCTGCATATAGATATGGATAAGCGCTTTTTTAAGCTTTTTGATCTGACGGAAGATCAGGCCATTGCCATCTTAGATACTCCTTTGGACAAATTGGGAGAACAAGACTCCCGTTATGTAGCCGCCTCCCATTTGGTCAATTTTCCGACTGAAAAAACTATCCAGGCACTAATTCGGGCGGTAGAACAAGATGAACTCGATTTACAAAATCGCATTGCTCGGCGTAAATCCATCGAAACCTTAGGAAAACTGCAAGCGACCGAGGCCATTTCTTCAATTCGGCAATGCCTGACCGAGGAGGATCGGTTTACGGTAGAAAATGCCGTCTGGGCGATTGGTGAAATTGGCACTCAAGATGTTGCCCTATTAAACGAAATTACCCAATTGTTGGATAAGCCTGGACAAACCTATCGGGTGATTATCCAGACTCTGGCTAAGCTGGGACATCAGCCCGCAGTGGAACCGATTGGCCAGTTTACGAACCATCCAGAACCGCCAGTGGTTAGTGCTGCAATCGCCGCCCTTTGCCAACTGACAGGAGACCACAGCCAGATGGGGCAGGTCACCGCCCTGTTACAACATCCCAACGTCATGGCCCGTCGGTTAGCCATTCAAGATCTCATGGATGCTCGGTATTATCAATCTATACCTGCCATTTCCCGATGCCCGGTATCCATGGTCTTTCGGCTGCGGGGAATTCGGCAGCTAGCCACAGCAGCTCTGGCGGATGGTATTTTAAGGTTTGAGGATATTCAACCCGATTTAGAACGAACCCTGCGAGATCACCCGACTGACCTACAGTTGGTAGATCGATACGAGCAGGTTCCAGACCTATCCCGTCTAGTGCAAGATCTGTTTGATACCAATTTCGGTCGGTGCTATCTGGCGTCCCTTCGCCTGTTGCAAGACTATCGAGAAATTGCACCAGCCGCATTGGTTCAGGCTTATCGAGAAGAGGCCAGCAGTGACTATGGCGCTCACTTTCATGTGGTGAAACTTCTGGGTTGGCTGCACCATCATGACGCCTACGATCTATTGGTGGAAGCGTTACATCACCCCCAACCCCAGTTTCAGAAATCTAGGGTAGCTGCCGCCATTGCCTTAGGGGAACTCGGCGATTTCCGGGCAATTGAAGAACTACACCGCTGCTTGTCTAGTCCGATCTGGACCTTAAAGTATGCAACCCTAATGGCCCTGGAGCAGTTAGGGGACACCAGTGGTTTCTCCCAGGTGCTCCAGGATGAAGATTGGATGGTACGGTCAAAAGCCGCCGCCATCTAGGCCCAGTGAATGCTTCAATAGTCCTCAACCCTTGAACGTTTATGTCCATTGATGCTCTATTTGAACAACTAAAACATCCCAATCCTCACCTGCGGGATCGGGCCATGTGGGAGTTAGCCGAAGCCAAAGACGACACCATCATTCCACGCCTGATGAGTGTTTTAGATGAAGAAAACACTACCCTACGGCGGGCCGCAGTCAAAGCCCTGGGGGCTGTGGGGCCTGAAACCATCCCCCCCCTGGTAGATGCGCTACTCAATAGCGATAATGTCACGGTTCGGGGCAGTGCCGCCAAAGCCCTGGCTCAGGTGGCCATTTGCCACCCCGAAATTCCATTTTCTGAGACGGGAATTCAGGGGTTGACCCAGGCGTTAGATGACCCGAATCCGGTAGTCCATATTGCGGCAGTGATGGCCTTAGGAGAGATCGGATCCTCTGAGGTTGTTGAGATCCTGATTAAAGCGCTGGAAACTACTGAAAACCCAGCCCTGGCAGTATCCATCGTGAATGGTCTGGCTTCAATTGGCGACGGAAGGGCGGTAGCGGTATTAAAAGCAATAACTGAGCAAGAATCTGTGGATTCCTATGTTCGTGAAACCGCTGTTAGCGCCTTGTCCAGGCTAGAGTTGGTGATCAACAACCAGCCTCCGGCTTAATCGTTTTCACCCCAATAGACCATTCATCCTAATAGACATCGTTAGGTCAAGACATTTCAAAGCTATGTCAGAATTCCGAAATGTTGGTGAAGCCGTTGCTAAGCTCTACGACACCTACCCCTTTCCCCCAGAACCCCTATTAGACGAGCCGCCCCCCGGCTATAACTGGCGATGGCACTGGCAAACCGCCTATGCCTTTTGTACCGGACAAAAACCAACTCGTCACAAGATTCGCATTCTAGATGCCGGTTGCGGCACCGGGGTTGGGACGGAGTATTTAGTCCATCTCAATCCGGAGGCCAGGGTAGTCGGGATCGATCTCAGTGCTGGGGCACTGGCTGTGGCCAGAGAGCGGTGTCAAAAATCTGGGGCAAACCGGGTCGAATTCCATCACCTCAGTTTGTTTGATGTGGAGCAGATCTCCGAAGAGTTTGATCTAATCAACTGTGTTGGGGTACTGCATCACACTCCAGACCCCATTGGGGGGATTCAGGCACTGGCCCAAAAACTGGCTCCCGGTGGCATACTCCATATCTTTGTTTACGGGGAATTGGGGCGTTGGGAAATTAATCTCATGCAAGAAGCCATCGCCCTGCTGCAGGGTAAACACCGGGGAGATTACCAGGATGGTGTTGCCGTAGGTCGAAAAATTTTTAGCGCTTTACCGGAAAATAATCGCTTGCGGCAGCGGGAGCAGGAACGCTGGTCCTGGGAAAACCAGCGGGATGAATGTTTCGCCGATATGTATGTGCATCCCCAGGAAATTGACTACAACATTAATACCGTTTTCGAACTGATTGATGCCTCTGGGCTAGAATTTCTGGGGTTCTCCAATCCTCAAATCTGGGATTTAAACCGCTTGATTGGACAGGAACCTGACCTGTTAGCGCGGGCACAGGGTCTTACTGAGCGTCAGCGGTATCGTTTAATCGAATTGTTAGACCCCAGTGCAATTACCCATTACGAATTCTTCCTGGGTTGCCCCCCCTTGCCACTGGCCAATTGGGAGAGTGACGAGGTTTTGCTGCAGGCAGTCCCAGAACCCAGCCCCTGCCTAGAGAACTGGCAATATAGTCCTCAGTTTTTTAATCAAGACTACCAACTGGTGAAGTTGACCGAACCAGAATGGCAGTTTCTCAAAGCCTGTGACCAACCTCCAGAGTCCAAGCGAAATGTCAGTAGGATTTTAGCCCTCCCGGGGGTTGAGATAACGCTGGAACAGGTGAGGGCTTTACAACAACAGAACCTAATTTTATTGACAGTGGTAGATTAAAGATCGGTTTTACCCATCGATCCACCAACTACCAATCATCTTCCTCGACCTGACGCTCAATTTGGTTCAGTGCTAATCTGGCCAGGGTTTGAATCACCTTAAGGTCATCCTTTAGCGCTGCCTGTAATGGCCCAACAGCCTGAGGATCACCAATTTTACCTAGGGAGTTAATGGTTGCCTTTCTCACATCCACATCCTGGTCTTGCAGGGCCAGGATTAAATGAGGTATAGAGTCCGGTAAGTTTACCTGGCCCAGGGCAGCAGCGGCTTCAGTGCGGATCAATGCCTCAGGATCCGTTAACGACGAAATCAAGAGATTACAAGATTTTTCGTCAGTTTTCTCCTGGGCAACATGGCCAAGGGCACCAATGACCGCACAGCGAACATCCAAAGACTCAGAATTCAAGGCCTGATAAAGATAGGTTTCTGCTTCCGACCCCATAAACGCCAGAGCCCAGGCCGCATGGCCCTTAATATCTTGAGGCTGGTCAGGCGATGCCAAAATATCCAACAAGAATGGAGCAGCGGCTTCGCCTGTGCGGGCTAAAGCTCCTGCAGAAGATCCTTTAACAACGGTGTCTTTGTCGTTCAAAAAGGCTTTCAAGAGCGGGGGGACGGCCTCTGGGTCAGCAATAATCGTCAGGGTTTTAGCAGCAGCTCGCCGCACCACGACATCCTCATGAGAACTTAAGGCTTCCACCAAAAATGGGGTCGCTGGTTCGCCGATGTCTCCCAAAGTTTCTGCAAACCGCAAGCGCATTAACCCACGAGGATCCCCTAAGCCCTCAACCAATTGCTTTAATCGCTGTTGATCATCAGAGTTAAATGTGCCCAGGCTGATTTGGTCTGTAACAGTCTGAATTAGAGCATCATTCAGGGCTTGTACCGATTCTAGGGATGGCTCGTCTGCTGGAATGGAAGAGTCAGTAGTTTGCCCCATAACCTTTTCCTCTGGTTGTAGTTCACTATTGTGTGGGCTTATTGTATGGATTTCTGTTAATTCTCTTCTGCCAATGAAGCATGCCTTTGCCTGAGTTCATCGAGCATAGCGTCTATTCTTGCTAAAGCTGGTTCCAAATTAGCTTGGGCCTGAGTCTTCATCACCTTGGCCCGTTTGGCCATATCCATCGTATCGTGCACTAACCGCTCTCGATATTGTTCTAAATCAGCAATAGCTAATGCCAGGTCCTCAGGAGTGGCTTCATCGATAGAGTTTTGTTGGGTTAGTTCAACCATGGTTATACAACTCCTTATTCTGAGTAGAGCTCAAATCGACATAACGTTGACTAAGATGAACTGAGAGCAAATCATCATTGACTCACAAAATAATCAAGATGCTTCTGAATGCTCACCACATTAGACATCAGGATTAATACCCTGAACCGTAATTTTGGGAATTTATTTCCCATATTTTCGCACATATTCACCCAGCCCTAATTGAAACTGGGAAGTCACATAGGTCAAGAACAACCTTAGTGAATGGTTGCAATCAAGTCTTATCCCAAATTACTTTGAGTATCTACTTGATTGGCAAGTCTATCGACCTGCTCATCTGCATTCGCAGTTCCCGCTCTCACGAGTTGAGATTCCTGCTTCATAACCTTCACAGTGGAAGACTCCACAGGCATAACTTCCCGGTGACAACCCCGGTAGCTTCTTTCGAAGACTGCTCGTTGGCGTACAACTTGTGCTGCTGCATGTTTGCGTTGAGTCTGATAATGGCATTTTTCGCAGCAAAAAGTACGTTGACGTAAATCTAGTTGATGACGATGCCCACAGATAGGACAATCTTGACTGGTATGTGCAGGGTCAACTTTTTGAAGTTCTCGTTCTGAAACCTGACACTTTTGCTCTACAAAAGAAAGAAATTGGCCGCACCCTGCATCCATCAAAGCCTTATTATACCTGCTTTGAACCATCGCAGGCTCAGAAGATACAGCCAGCTTGGAACCGTGCATCAATTCGCTAAAATCAATATCTTCAATCGCAATGCCACCATATATTTTCACTAGGTTCGAAGAGTGCCAGTGGTTAAATGCCCGACGTTGCCTAGCAATCTTTTCATGCAATTTCCCAACTTTAGCTTGAAGTTTCTTATGGTTGGCAGACCCTTGGTACTTAGGATGTTTCTTTCTTTTTGAGACACTCAGCTTTCGTTGAAGTCGAACTAGTTTCTTTTCAGAGTTTTTAAAGTAATTGGGTGGCTTAACTAAACGGTTATTATCCGTTGCATAGAGGTATTCCGTTCCCATATCAATACCACAGGCCAATTCGGGTTCTGGCAGAACTACCTCTCGAACTTTGATGCTAAGCTGTAAATAATTGCCAGAAGCAAATTGGCAAATCCTTAGAGTTTTTATTTGAACATCTGAAGGTATACGAGTATCCAGCCCTTTCACCAGCAAACGTCCCAAGCCAGGAACTTTAATATAACGGCCCTCGACATAAACTCTTGATTTGATCTGAGAAGTTTCTAACGTAGTTGTTTGAGTCCTTTTGGAACGAAATTTTGGCTTTCCATTCACACCTTTCCGGAATCTTACCCACGCATCTCCTAATCTTTCAAGAATATTATTGACAAAGACAGAAGGAATATTTCTAAACCAGTCTTTATCAGGATGGTTTTTCTGAGTAAAAAAAGGTCTTAGCCAGTAGTAGGGCTTAGCACCAGGATTTCCGCTAAGGGGACAGGGTCGGTAAGGCTGAGGGATAGGACAAGATGATCTCTTTCCTATCCAACAATACGGAATCTCTTTATCTCCCTGTTTACGATATTGCCAGGGGACAGGGGAGCATGGAACCCAAGTTTGACTGAGTTTGTCCCATGAATGGAACTTGTAAAAGTTTTCCAGCAATTCCAAGCCTGTATTCCATACCCAACGGAGCCCATCAAGCCAAGTATCACAGCAGGATTTTTGCTCTTGGGTCAGCTTTAGTTTGAACTCTAAAGTCTTAATAGTCATCACAGAAATGCTGAAATTTTCGAGTAAAGCGGTTCCAAAGCTTGGATAAACAGATGGAAAGCATTCACAACAAATTTAGACCTAGACCTGTTGATAACAAGCTAGATCTTCCTCGAAGGAAAGTTCTCTCTCCTTTACTTTGCGAGCATAAAGTTTTTCGAGGATTTGTTCCCAATCCATAGAGGTTAAGACCTGATATGCATGGGTCGATTGATCTCCATGGAAAACAATAGGTCGCTCAAGGGATAGTTGGGCTTTTCTGGCTCGAGCCCGTACAGATACACTTTCTTCATGCATGGCCATGGAGTCAAATAATCTTTGAATCTCGTTGTACCCTAACGAATTGATCCGCTGTGCGGCTAATCCCAAGCATTCCAGCCCCACTACAGCAGCATAGCGAACTACCCACTCTTCGTCGTGGCGAGCGACAAACAACAGAGCATCAAGCACCTCAGCTTGAGCCACCTCTAATAACTTGGGGGGAAACAGATGCCACTGCATGTTCCCCAACCCCCTGGCAGCTGCCCGACGCACACTCATAGAAAAGTCAGCCGTGGCGACTCCTAACAAAGTTACCAGGCCTCTGGGATCACCAATACCCGCCAGGGCTCGAATGGCCCAGGATCGAGCGGTGTAATTATTTTGATCAATCTGCTCAAGCAAACTGGGAACCACCCGTTGCCCCAATCGCACCAAACCATCCACTGCCGCAACGGCAGCCCCTGGGTTGTTATAACTCAGAGCCTCTATCAAAATGGGAGCTGATTCTAAACAGTTTGCGTTGGCGAGAGCTTCAACAGCGTCTGTCAATGCAGCAGCCGAATCAGCGGTTTCGACAGCTTTGATTAAAGCAGAGAGAGAGTCGGACATTTTCAAAGGCAATTAGCGGCTGGATGCAGTTGAGTTGTCTCACCTTTACATTATTACTCAGTTCGTTGTATCTCTTTAGGCCTGAGGAAAATGTCATAAAAAAGTTAACAGTTACCGATGGATTTACAGCAACCCATCCATCAGGGCCATCACTGTCAGGGCACTGCCGGATAATTCTGCTGATGAACTCTGTTGGAGTTCCTTTTCGAGCAGCCCCTTTAAGGCAATCAGTTTCAGGCTATTTTCGGCCAGAGTTTCGGCAATAGCTTCGGCGGCAGGCAGATAACCAATAGCCCCCAGATCAGCTAACAATGCTCGCCGTAACTGCAGGTCGTCATTGGCTAATTCCTTGACCAGCATTTCTCCATACTGACTGGCTTGTTGCGGGTCTGCTGTGAGTTGGTACAGGGCTCGTGCCGCTGCACAGCGAATACGAGGTACTGAATGGTCTAGGAATGGGGTAATCTCTGACATGGCATCCGTTGCGCCCAGCCTGCCCAGGGCTTCAAGAATGGCATCAAAGGGTTGTTCTAGCTGGGGCGGTTCTGGAGCCGGTTGGGTCCCAGCCATTTGGTTTTTCAGTAGATTGCGCAGCTGTGGGATAACTGAGCCATCACCCAACTGCTCCAAAGCCAGGGCTGCTGCTTTTCTGACATAAAAATCAGAACAAGTCAACGCCTCCTGTAAATGGGGCACAGCCCGTTGGTCTCCCAATTTACCCAGAGCCCTAGCCGCATTGCGCCGCAGGGGGTAGCCTCCGGCCTCAGTCTGGTCGTCTTCATCTCGTAATGCCGCAATTAGCCCCTGAATAGCCAGATCCTCTTTGACGCGAAACCGTCCCAACCACCAGGCGGCATAAACCCTTAATCCTAAATCGTCTCCCTGCAGGTTGGCAATCGCCTGCTCAATCGTTAAGGGGGCACCATTTTGAATATCGGGGAGATGTTCCATCGCTAAAAGCCCTGGTTTTAATAAGAGATACAACCACAATCAGACCCACCAATAACAATCCCTGAGAAACAACCAACACCTAACCTCAGTTAACAGCTGATTATCTCTCAGGGAAAAACACTCTACTCAGTCAATGAACAAGGCTAACTCAAACTAGCTGAGGGCATTGATGGCGTAGTCAATGTAGGCATTGGCTTCACCAGCAGCATCACCGGACAGCCCATGGTTAGCCTTGATATACTTGAGAGCCTCAATGTACCAGCTGGGAGACAGCTCAAAGGTAGAATTGATTTCAGCCAAGCCACCAATCAGATACTCATCCATAGGGCCAGTACCACCGACCACACAGCAGTAAGTGATCATGCGTAGGTAATACCCGATATCACGTACACACTTATCTTTACCACGCTGATTGGCAGCATAGTTTGGCCCTTGCATTTGGGTGGTGTAAGGGAATTTGTTGTAAACTGCCTGCGCAGCACCGGAAGTTAGGCTAGTAGCTTTCTCAGTTAAAGCCTTGGCAGCTTGCAAACCAGCACTTGCACGACCAAACCGGCCAAATGCAGCCTGAAGTTCGCTTGTGCTCAGGAAACGGCCTTGAGAATCAGCAGTGGAAACAGCTTCGGTCAAAGGGGTTTTCATGGCGATGAAGATCTCCGATTTATTTAACCAAAATGGTGTTGGGGGAAGAATGTCTGGTATGACGAACCAATTCTTGACGACTAGCCTATAGATTGAGCAGCTAGATCAAAATAAGAAGCGACTTCGCTCATTAGACTTGCGCAGTCACCTTGGGAGATACCGGTTGTATCATTTGCGATCGCAATAGCGGCGTCCTTCATTTTTCCAACACCCACAGCAACAGAAGTACCCGGAGTGCCCAATGCAGCATAGGTTTCACGCAGACCATTCAGGCAGCGATCATTCAGCACGGAAGCATCACCGGCAAAGATTGCGTAGGTTACATAGCGCAGGATAATTTCCATGTCGCGAAGACAGGCGGCCATGCGACGGCTGGTGTAAGCATTCCCACCAGGGGCAATTAGCTGGGGTTGCTCTGCAAATAGACTGCGAGCAGCATTAGCGACGATGGCTGAGGCATTACTGTTAATACGGTTCACAACATCCATCCGCTTATTGCTGTCTGCTACCATTTTGGTCAAAGCACCGAGCTGATCAGCGCTGAGGTAAGCACCACGAGCATCGGCCTGGGAGACTACTTTCGCAAAAGCGTCAAACATTAACTTGTTCTCCTTAGTGTTTGTAGAAGGTCAAGAGTTGCAACAGACCCTAAGTGACCTGTCCTTGGGGGGTCTTGGCTCTAAGCGAATCGCCTTAGCGAACAACTAGCTGAAGCCCAAAGGCCCTAGTAAAGACATTTAACATTCTTGTCGCAACGAAGCTTAGAAGTATTCACGTTTCTTAACGTCAGGACTTATTTCTCGCTCAAGTAGACCCAATCAGGCTCTGAACCAAAGGTAAATCCTTAACTATCTTTGTTTATACTATGTCGTTGAATCATTTGGTTGTTACAAATTGTTGAATGTTCAGGCAGCAGCTCTCCTGGGTGTCTGGTGATAAGTCAAACTTATGTCTAGACCTAGCGAGGGTTTCAGCCCTTTCGGTGACGGTGAAGCGTATCTTGGTATACGGTTTTAACCGCAAACCCAGAAGAGCCAGGGCAATTTGGTTCAGGGATAACCCTAAGGAAAATCCCCCAGTTCCATGTTGATAGTGGCAAGACCATCCCTCTAGCTGGCGACCAGGTTAGCTAGTTTCCGTTCTAAATCGAACAAAAAGCCGTGAATATACTCTTCGGTCCATTCCGGCCCGTAGAAGCGGTTAAACATACCACGAGCCGGGTCTTTTTCGGCTCTATATCTGAGGTATCGCAGTTGAGCTTGCATAATGTCATCCAGGTTGGAACGATCGGTGATTGGTTCTGCTGCCCTCACAAAGTCAAGATAAGCCTGGAGATAGGCCTTAAATGCTTCAAACACATGGGTCTCAACATCTTCAGTCTGTTCCGGGCGAGTCCACAGAAAGGCTGGAGAAAAGAAGGACTTGGCTTCATCCGGAAAGTCGCCCCCCCAGGGCAAATGTTTTCGAAAAGCCTCAAATATCGGCATGATGGGCTGGCTATACTTGGCTTGATAGGCTAGGTCATCCCTGAACAAAGGTTGCATATCAATGGCAATCAGGTGCCCCCCCGGCAAAGTCACCAGATCTGCCCCAAAAAAGGGTAAATCGTAGTTCAAATGGGGGAAGATGACGAAATTGAGCACCTGAAGCGCATTGCCTCCCTGCACATGGGCAGCACGGATTTGCCTCAGCTTTGCGGATTGAAAGGCATGGCTAGTGGTTAAAACCGTTTCTTGTCGGTTGCCTTTACCCGTGATCGCCTCTTTGGTTTCAAAGCCTTCTGGAATCGGATAGGGCTGCAAATCAAGTGTTTCTTGCAGGACTGCAACGGCGTGGTCTAAAAAAGGTTGATAAAGGGTCATAAAGGTTTCAAACTTACCCAACTGCTACGGCTACTGGCATCGCATCCTCGAACAAAAACTCGTGTAAGAACCGCTCAGACCAATCCTGGCCAAAATAACTGCTGAATAGCCCTGAGGCCGGATCACGCTCGGCGCTGTACTGGTCGTAGTCTTTCTGGGCCTGAACCACCCGTTGAATGTCAGCCGAGTCGGTCAGCTTTTCAGCTCCATCCACCATCATCAAATACAGCTGAATATAGTCTTTAAAGGCCTCAAAAACCCTGGTTTTGACGGTTTCGGCATCGGTTTTGGCAAACAAGAGGTATTTCGAGAAATATTGATTGGCATCGTAAAACTTCATTTCCAAATCCTGGCACAGGTCTGGATAACGATCATGAAGCATCTTCAAAGGGGCAATGTACTTCTCCAGATAGTCTGGATCCTGAAATAGTGGCTGAAAATCCATCACGATCAGGTTTTTGACCTTGCCAAAAGACAGGAAATCAATGCCTAATAGGGGTAATTCGTAGTGATGGCTGGGATAAATAACACTGTTTAAAATCTGTGACGTATCCCCAGCATCAATATAGGTGTAGCGGATTTTCCGGAGCTCAGGGCACTGATAACACCAGCTTTGGATCGTCGCCGGACATCTGCCTCGGTCACTGGCCCGGTGGTCTAATCCGGCAGGAATCGGACGAACACGCAGATTAAACCGCTGGTTGAGCGTAGTTTCCAGTTGTTCTAAAAAGGGTTTATACATTGTCGGATAATTGAAAAGCCTTAAGTAAAGACTCTATGGGATTCCTCTGACTCCTGTCTCAACTTCTATGGAAAAAGTAACGCTTCTTAATGGATGACGGTTGCCACGGCCAGACCGGAAAGACCTCTCGTGAAAACAGTGCCGCAGGGTTGGTATGGCGGCTAGGGGGTCGTGGGCAACGGGTGACGCTCGACCAGGCGAGCCAAATCTTGCTCAGATTTGAGCCGTCGTTCGGAGCAGTAAGTCATCAAATAAATCCCGTTTAACATGCGTACTGTACTCACTCGTACCCGAAAGTCCTCCATGAGAAACCAGCAGCGTTCTTGTCCCTGGTTTTGTTCATAGTCGGTATCGATGGTTAAAATCCCATCTTGACCAAACCAATATCGGCATACCACAGGAATTTTCTCGATATAACCCTGGTTGCGAAGCAACTTTCCCGACAGCCCCGTGTCATCATCGGGTACATCGACCAGAATAGCAGCCTGGTCAGGGTTGGGCTCACCCGTATCATTATGGGCCTGCCACATGAAACTGGCTCCACCTTTAGCCCTTTCAGAGTTAATGCCCTGGGAGTCACAGATAGCCTGAACCCGGCCATCTGTAGAGGGGATGACCGCTATATGCAGTTTAGATTCCCCTGACTCGTCAGCAACGGTATCGAAATGATGCACCGTGCGTTGGGTAAACCAGGTTCCCTCACTTTTTTCAAAAAAGTCCATCATCGTTCGGGGTTGCAATGGCAGCATGGGCTTTCCTTAAACTTGCTTTCTATAGATTTAGCCGGGGTATTCGACCTTAATGAGTCCTTCAAGTCTTAATTTATCCTACATCGATCATCGGTTTAACATGATTCGTCCGGGCTGCCCTGTATTAGCTAGGAGGGCTGCTGTTTCAGAAGCTAAGAGTAGAGGCTAAGAGTAAGGGACGTACGTCTAAATTGCATGCTTTACCTCTAGACCCCTTATATAAACAGATCCAACCAATAAGTTTAGATGCGTAACCGCTGGTTCCATCTAAAACCTATTCCGGTAGCGGGTGTGTAAGCCATCAGGTGTGGCTGAGCATACCTCCTCACCTCCTCACCCTTAGCCTTTTGGATGAGTCATTAGCTCAGACACTCTAACCCAAGTTAACGGCATACCCGAAATGGCTACAGCGCAGTACTTTTGCCTATACGGTTATCCTCACTGCCTTAGCCCAAGAGGACTTGATACCTTATGAATCAGGAATGTTTACAAAACTTAAATTTCTAAGGGCTATTGCCGTCATGTACGACTCTATGAACGATAGCAATTCAGTCGATCCAGGTTTGCCTGACGTTGATCTGACTGAATTGCGCTCATTGTTGCGGCAGCAGGCCCAACTTCCTCAGCTATACGAAAACATCGCCATCCTCGGCTGCGGCTATGTAGGTAGTGCTCTGGCAGATTTTTGGCAAACCCAAGGACACTTTGTCACTGGTACCACCACTCGGCCCGAGCGAGTAGCTCTTCTGTCTAGACTTCTCTCCCAGGTGGTAGTGATGACAGGAGACGATGCCCACGGGTTGACGTCCTTGTGTAAGGGCCAGAATACGGTAGTGGTCAGTGTTTCCCCCAGTGGTTCGCGGTTGGCTAGTGAGTCTGACTACGCCACAACTTATCTTTCCACAGCCAGAAACATGGTTGAAGCGTTACGTCACGCTCCTGATGTGCAGCAAGTGGTTTATTTAAGTAGTTGTTCAGTCTATGGCGATCGCCAGGGTAGCTGGGTTGATGAAAGCACACCACTTGATCCTGTTGATCGCCGTGGTCAAGTGATTCATCAGGCTGAGCAGATTATTTCTTTGGCTAACAGCCCGACCCGGAAGGTATGCATTTTGCGGTTGGGGGGGATTTATGGCCGTGGTCGAGAGTTAGTGAGGATGCTGGGAGGGTTAGCTGGTACCTCTCTACCCGGTAAGGGAGATCGAATTGTGAACTGGATTCACCTTGACGACATCGTTGGTGCCATTGAATTTGCTCGCTTGAGCCAGTTAGAGGGTATTTATAACCTGGTGGATGATAGCCAGATGTCTATCAAGGAGCAGGCTGAGTTGATTTGTTGCAACTATGGCCTCCCTAACGTCCAGTGGGATGGAGGTCATCCTATCCAGCGACGTCCCAGCGTCCGTATCAGTAATCACAAAATTAAAGCAACTGGTTATAACCTAACTCATCCACAGCTTTTGGTGTAGAACGAGGGTTAGAAATCTTGCTTGGCAAGGTTTTTAGGGCATTGATTAGCGTGGCAACGAACCTGAATCGAGAATCACAAATTGAGTTTGAGGTAAACATAATGGAGTTGAACCAGATTGAAGTTTTTCTGGCTAGTCCGAATCCACAAAATCGGATTAAGGCTTTGGTGGCGCTCAAAGAGTATGAGCCAGATACAGTAGTGCCTTTGCTCAAGCAACGGTTGTATGACCAACAGTTTGTGGTGCGATCCTTTGTTGCCATGGGCTTGGGAAACAAGCGCACTGAGGAAGGCTTTGCTGCTTTACTGAGCTTGATTGAGCATGAGCGTGATCCTAATGTCATTGCTGAGGTAGCAAATTCTCTGGAAAAATTTGGTCCTCATGCTATTCCCCACCTCGTCCAACTGTTTGAGGCAAACTCCCATTGGTTAGTGCGGCAGAGCATTTTTGCGGCATTGGAAGGGGTTGAGCCTGACATCTTGCTGCAACTCTGTCGCTGGGGTTGGGAAGGCGAAGACCGGGTGGTTAAGGGGACTGCGATCGCAAACTTAAAGCGTCTGAGTGATACTCCCCAAGCGGCTGATGCCCTAGAGTTATTGATAGAAGCAGCCATGGCTGACCTCCCTCTGATTCGGGTCCAGGCGGCTCGCTCGCTCCAGGCTTTTGATCATCCCAGAGCAAAATCTGCCCTTTCAGAGTTGAGGATGGACTCTAACCCGCAGGTTGTGGGTGCCGCTCTAGAAAGCCTGGTTTAGCTGCCGAATAGGCCCCCTGAATCACTAACCCCTTCTTTATAGCTATGCCTAATTCTGTTGACCCAAGGCATCATATTTGGCTAGAAACTGCCAGTTTTTTAGAAGCGACTTACCTTTCTAAGAATCGTTCCATTAACCCAACCAGCCTGGCGCAGAGTGCCCCATCTATCAAGGTTGAAACGCTTCAAAAATTACTGGAGCGGATTAAAGCCAGCGACGACCTGTCAAAAGCAGATCGCATGGTGCTGATTATGTTGAAACTGCTGAAAGATGAGCCTGCCAGGAACGGCAAAGAAGCCTTGCACCAGGTGCAGACCCACTTGAATGAGGTTGAATTGACGTTTGTTCCCTGGTCAATTGTCTTAGAAAACCAGACTCGTAATCACCACGAAGATGAAACCGACCCCCTAATCCTGGCCAATCTCTATCGCCACGATGCCACACAGCAGGCAATTCAGGATGTCAAAGCGGGAATTCCGCCCCAGCAACGCGATCCATTCTATCGAGGAGTAATGAAACCGCCCTCGGAAACAGCGGTGCGCCGTAATGTGTTCCCGGGGAAGGCCATTTATGGGTTAACCAGTCATCTGATTGTTGTGGATGAACACAATGGATCGATCCAAATTCAGCGGGTTGGTAAGCCCTATGACTCAACCCTGACCGGTCTCTGGTTCGACCTTGCTTATTTTCAGACACTACCACAGCGCCCCTATGAGTTCCAAAAGCCTGGGGTTGATGGAAAGAAAGTCTGGGATTATTACGAGTTTAATGATCAGGCCACCCTGGATAGCAAAAAGAGCTAGAGACACTATAGCGGTTCTCGCTGGTATAAGGTGCATTGAGATGACTGGAACGCTTATTTAACAAGACTTTTGGGGATCAGGATGCACCTCATTAGATAGAGAACTACTATATCTGGCAATAGTCCGGACACTTTTCTGCGCAAGCGCTGAAACCCTTGATTTCTCCTTGACCGAGCTACTTCAGAAGAGGCCTGGAACTCGCATTCTACCGTTGGCCATCAAAAACTGTCCGGAGTGTTGATCTGGCAAAGGTTGTAGTAGAATATATACTTTAGCTTAGATACTCCTACCCTAATAGAGCAGGATTTTGGGGTAAAGGCGTTTCATAATCAGGTGTAATAGTCAAGACTTAGCCAGTCCGGTTATATTTGTCGTCAATCGCTAACCAACTGACGACATAATGAAAATAACCTGCCTAACGATAGCAAAATTCCCTGAGATTTTCCAAAGGTGTCGAAGTTATGAAAATACGCATCTGGTTCAGCCTATCCACAGGACTCTAGTCAGAAGCCGTTTAACCTGCTGCTAGTAGCTAAGGTACCCTCAGCAGCTAAACTCACCTACCGTAACAAATTGTTGAGAACTCTCTGCTTGTTTTGAAATTCTCCCTTGCCATCAATAGTTCTGATTGAAAGAAATGTTAAGTACTTCTGACCTTAACACCACCGAAAAAATGGCCAAGACAATTGCGTCTGGCGAGAGTCTGAAGGGCCAGGATCTCTATGCTGCCAATTTCAATAACCTAGATTTAAGCCAGGTGATTTTGAGTCAAGCCACACTAGTCCGGGCAAGTTTCAAGAACACTGTGTTAACGACGGCTGATTTAAGCCAGGCCGACCTGAGGGGGGCTGACTTAAGCAATGCTATCTTAACCCAGGCTAACCTGACCGGGGCTTGCTTGTTCCGGGCTAATTTGAGGGGGGCTGACTTGAGTCGGGCCCAGCTAACCGATGCCCAGTTGCAATGGGCTATGTATGATAGCAGGACCCTGTTTCCGGAGGAGTTTGCCTTCAAAACATCAGGAGCCATTGGCCCCTGGGCCAACTTGAATGGGGCCGCACTCAATACCGCCAACCTGCGCTATGCGGATTTGCAGGGAGCGAGCCTCCTAGGTGCTTACCTGGGAGGAGCCGATTTAACTGGGGCTAACCTGAGCGGAGCCCGGTTGAGTCAGGCTGATCTGCGGAAAGCCCTATTAACCGGAGCCTCTTTGCGCAATACCCGCCTCAATGGGGTTAATTTAATAGGTACGGATCTGAGAGCAGTTGACTTTACCGGCGCTGAGTTTGAACACTTAGAAAGTGTGGCCGGAGCAGATTTTACCCTGGCGCAAGGGCTGACCGAAGAACAACGCTCCCTGATCTTGAGTCAGCCGAGTGATGCTCTGGATACTAAACATATGCTGACTCAGAGAACTACGCGAGACAGCCTGGGTAAAAGACACTCGTCCTAAGATTTGACCGTTATCCAGTTCTTCTTCAGCAAGGCTAAAAAGGTCGCTAGCCCCTTAGAAAACTCCTTCGGGTCTGGCAGAACATATTCTGGGAACTCTTCATAGTAGCGCCAGGGCTCAGAGGCATGATGCCGCAAATGCAGCACCCGATCCTCCCCAACCAATTTCCAAAGCATTTGGCCACCGCTGGGAGCATCAGACATAACAGACTCCATATTCTTTGCAATAGGGATAACCCCGTTAAACCAAGATCATTCTGCCAGACTATAGGTTACGTTCTGTAACGGTTTATACGCCTGTGCTAGACATGAGAGCAAACAAGGGGTACTGATTTTCTGCTTGAAGCTTAACCTGCTCCTCTATGCAGTTGCATCACCCCCGAGGGGTGTTTTACCTCCATTTCATATAGTTCAGCAGGTTGAAAGCCAGGTAGATTAGGAAAAGGTGTTTGCTGAAAAATTAGCTATTCCTCCAGCAGAGGCTCCATGGCAGCACCCACCACAGTATGATCAGCATCATTTCGTAGGGCAACCAGTGCTGCTATTGCTTCCGGTTGGTCATAGTGTTTTAGCGCATAGGCCACTCGCTGGCGAATACCCGGAGAGTCAGCCCCTTTCAGCGCTAAAAGTTGGGCGAGCGCTTGCTCGTTACGGGTGGAGTTGGCTAGTGAGCCCAGGGCATCGATGGCAGACTCTTTAACATTTTGGTTTTCCCCTTCCAGGGCCAGCTCACAGATTTCTAGCAGAATGTCGGGGCAATCCATCTCTACCAAAGCAGCCAAAATGCTAGTCTGGACTAGCCAGTGATTATCTCTAGCAAAACTTTGCACCAGATGCGGTGCGGCAATTGGGCCAAACAAAGACAGGGAATTGGCTGCTTCGGCCCGCACATTGGGGGTATTATCAAACATAATCAGCTCTAACAACCCGGCAAAGGCATCTGCGGTTTTTTGATGTCCGAGTTCTCTGGCAACAAACGTTCGCACTAGAAATTCTGGATCTAAAATATGCCTTGTCAAAAGCGGCATCGCGATTTCGGGGGGGTGCTCCCTGAGGGCAGAAACCGCCTTTAGGCGATACTGATAATCTGCATACTGCAAGTTAGCCTCAATTTCCAACAATTCCATATTGATCCACGGTTATAGCACTATAGTCACTTTACTTTAAGTCTGAGACATCATACGTAATGAGATGGCCAAGCTCTCCATCACAATCCGTGACTCATTACCCAGCGAGACGCCTAGGGGCAGTTTTGAAGGCAATGCAACGATTCATGATTTCAAAGGTCTGTCTGGTTACCTTAGGGGTGAGACAATACATTCAGACATGGCCTAGCTAGACCTGAGGCTACCCCTAAGAGAAGCCTCCAGGTATATTCTGGGTTTGGTATCAGTAGTTATTCGGGGTTGACCCCATTCACCACCACCACTATGCCTTTAAGCGAACACGTACAGGATCTGATTGAGAAATCTCGCATGGTCAGTTTTGCCCCCTGGCGGCAGGTTTACCCAGCCAACGCGATTCAGCTATGGCAGACTGCCGACGATGAACGGCGGTACTTAACCGATGATGACTTAGCCCAACTCCAGGAGTTACTCCCCGATTTAAGAGTGGGGTTAGATGTCGCAAAAACCTTACGGGATGACGTTAACGCCATTGTCGAATCTGCTCGTGCTTTAGTTTTAGAGACCTTTCCAGGAATTACAGAACCCGGTGGAAGTCTTTATCCCACAGAACGAGCCAGTGCTTGCTGGCGCGATTTCTGGCACTTTTTGCGATGTATTACCTATGGTATTTCAGCCCACCGTGCAGATTACACCAGTGCCGAGGGCTTGCATTATATGCAGTTGTTGTATCAAGAACTCCAGGTGCCTCTAGATGCCATGGTCGTTGGGTTGGAAGGTATCAAGCAAGCCAGCCTGAGTCGGCTAACTAACCCGCCTCCCTCCCTAGAGCCTTATTTTGATCATCTAATCCTCCAACTCAGGCAGTTCCGTTAGCTGTTTGAGGGCAAGAGCAGCGGCTTCAGCAACTGGTTGACTGGGATCATCACAGAGATATTGCAAGGCAGCCTGGCTCTGGGGACAGGGTAAATTGCCCAAGGCTTCAGCTAAGCGCTTGCGCATCATCCAGTCGGCTGAGGCCGCAAAGGCTAACAGTCGTTCGACATGCTCAACCGCTCCTATTTCTCCCAGGGCCATAATGGCAGCTTCCTGCAACAAGGGCTGATGACTCTCTAACGCAATGAGCAAAATGCTGGTCGCCTCAAGATGCTTTAAGTTACCCAGGGAAACGGCTGCGCTGAATTGTACGAGCCAGCTGGTTTCTTCCAGGAAAGCATGGCGTAATGCCTCCAGAGCTCGCTGATCCCCTAAATACCCCAAAGCCCCAGCCGCCATGGCTCGAATGTTATAGTCTGAATCTGATTCCAGAATGTGAACCAACCGGGGAAGACTGTCAGAAATGGGTTTGATGCCTAACGAGAAAACCGCCATCCCCCGCACCTGCACCGCCGTATCCTGCAATGCCCTTTGAATTAGCGGCTCAGCATCCTGAGCTGGCATTGAAGCTTTTTGCAACTCAACCATAGCCAGCACCCGATCTTTCACGCTAGGACTGTCCAACTGATCGGATAGCTGCTGAAGAAAATCTTGATGGCTATCACTTTGATTCAACAATGTTGCGCGGGGGGTAAAGGGTATTCGTATCAAATAGCATGGTGGTCATGTAGCGATCGGTCCACTCAGTACCAAAGGTTTTTTCCAGAATACGTCGGGTTTTATCGTTCTGTTGTTGCTTGGTGCAATAGTTCCTTTGACCTTTAATGATGTTCAAGATATCTGAGGACTTAATCAGGGGTTTACTGTTCCGTGCGATCTGGCAATGAAGGGTTAAAAAATCCTCGACCCGTTGTAGATATTTATTTTCTTCAACAGAATTTGCTAGACGCACAAACAGGCAAAACTCTGAGAAAATATCTCCCCATTCAGGTAAATCTCGAGGTTGAGAGAAGGTTAGCGCTTCTAGCTTCCCGATAGATGCTTGGTAAGCCTCAGGCAAAGTACCATCGGCCCTAACCGGAGAGAGATCTACAATGGCAGCGTTAATCCCTGTCGAGCACCGACCCACTAAATCTGTGCCGAAAATAGGTAGGTTATAGTCTGGGTTGGGGAACATCACGCAGTGCAAAATATCTACACCATTGCCAAACTGTGCCAGCTCTAAATGCAGCTTACGAAATTGTGGGGTTTGATAACAACAATTTTCAATAACAACTCTGCCCTCCTCCATGCAGCCCTCGATATATCCCAGATCTGCAGGAATTTGATATGGAGATAATTCTAGAGTCGTTTGCCAAACCCCCTCAATGCAGTCGGCCAACTGTCGAATGAGGGGGTGCTGTAAGCGGCGCAGAGATGATTGCATAACGTTTAAGGACAGGGTTTACTCGGCAGCCATCAAGGATGTCACCTCGGATTATGGAGAACGCAACCTCAACCTGATTCGTATTCCTTAGATTACCGGCTAAAACCTGGAGAATTGTCAAATTGATACGAAATGAAGAGATTGGCATCCCCAACCACGGTCATGTTCTGAATCATTACATGAATCCCAGGGAGTGGAAAGGCCCCTGCCCAACCACGAGTTCTAGTAAAACCGCCATCACCCCTAACATCGCTAAGCGACCATTCCAAACCTCTGCAGAAGGGGTGATGCCCCATTGCCAACCCTCCTGGGGATAAAGTCGGGCATTTTTTGGGGGTTGAACGGTATCAGCAAAATAAACGGGTGGATCACTCAGTGCTTTTTCCACCAGACTGCCCAGAGCTGCAATAAAGGTCGGATCCGTATCAGGGGCAGGAACTCGGGCAAAGGTTTCAATTCCGGCTTCTTGGGCTATTCCCCGATATTCAATGTCGATTTCCTCCAGGGTTTCAATATGCTCTGAAACAAAACTGATGGGAACCACCACTAACTCGTTAACCCCCCGGAGAGCCAAATCCTGTATGGCCTTGTCCGTGTAAGGCTGTAACCACTCCAACGGCCCAACTCGACTCTGATAGGCCAGGGTATAGTCGTTGGTGATATTCAGCCGCTGCATAATCAGAGCCGTACAAGCCTCAACCTCCTGTTGATAGGGATCTCCAGATTTTTCGACGTAGCTGACAGGAACCCCATGGGCACTGAAGAAGATGTGGGCTTGATCAGGATGTCCAACCTGTTCTAGGGTTTGCTGAATCAGATTGGCCATCGCTTGAACATAGCCGGGCCAATCGTACCAGGAAGAGATAATGGTATAACGAATCGCCTGCAAGGCTGGGTCGGTTTGCCAAAGCCGCTCTAACACTCGAAAACTAGAGCCGCTAGTGCTGATGGAAAACTGTGGATACAACGGCAAAATGACAAGCTGCTCAATATTGTCTTGCTTAATTTGAGCAATGGCATCTTCCGTAAACGGATGCCAGTAGCGCATGCCAATGTAAACCTTGACCGTTTGCCCCTGCTGCGAAAGGTAGGTTTGCAGGGCCTGGGCCTGAGCCTCGGTGATCCGACGTAAAGGGGAACCGCCGCCAATTTTCTTGTAATTTTCCTGTGATTTGCTTGCTCGCAGGGCAGAAATCAACCATGCTAAAGGTTTCTGTAGCATGGAAGACGGCAGACGAATGATTTCTGGATCGGCAAATAGGTTATACAAAAAGGGACGAACATCTTCGAGTTGATCTGGCCCTCCCAGATTGAGTAGTAGTACTCCGACTCGCGCCATAAAACAGTTCCCTCCTGCCGGTCAATATCATTTATGCCCTATTCCATCCTTATCCAGGTGGTACCTTGTAGGCATTAACTTTTGTTGCTAAGGATAACTCATCATGCGAGATCGTAACGCTGGCCGTCTGTTGCTCTCCCACAACTTTGACGTTTCTCCTGAGCTTGTGCCCCCCCTCAATCGGGAGGAATTTGCTGCGGTGTTTCGGGATCACCTGCAGATCCATGATGGGATAAGCTGCCAAAGGATAGATCATCCCCATTGGATAGTGGATATTCGCTTTCCGATGGATCAGCTACTGCCGTCCCAGGTGGGGGAATGGTGTGCCCAGGCTCTGGCCCAAAAACGACGTTCCCAGAACTTGGATGCTACTCCTCGCACTCTGGTGTTGGGAGGACTGAAAACCACCCCTGCCACCAGTAATGCCCCGGGTGCCCTACAACCCGGAGAATGGGGGGTGGATGTTGTGGAAACTATATCTACAGAAGATTTCCTGCAAAAGATCAATTGGGAGGCTACCGTCAGCCAGCGATCTCCAGAGACTGCGTTCAAAATTGAAATCCATGAGGATTGACCATGTCAGTAACCCCTAAAGACTTCATGCTGTCCATTATTCGAGGCGACAACGCCACGGTCGTGCGTATCCTGAGGCAGGGCATGGATCCCAACTGTACTGACACCACAGGGATGGCTCACGAGGGGAACACGCCCTTAATGTGGGCCGCTACCGAAGGGCACCTTGATATTGTGAAGCACTTACTGGCTTATGGAGCCGACATCAACGCCTGTAATGGAGCTGATTACACCGCGTTAATGTTTGCGGCAGAAGCCGATCGCCCCCAACTGGTTTCTTTACTGCTAGACCATGGGGCCGATATCCACTGTCGCAATCCTTACGGGGAAACGGTGTTGATGATTATGGCCCGGTGTGGTCAAACCGATATGGTGAAGCGTTTAATTGACCTGGGGGCAGAGGTAAATGCCACCAATCGCATTGGCGATACCGCTCTTTATCTGGCCGCCGAGCGGGGTCATTTATATACCGTAAGAGCCCTGATTCATCTCAACGCCGAGGTCAACACCGCCAACCTGGGCGGTTGGACCCCCCTGATGATGGCCGCAGCCCAGGGAAACCTGCCGATGATGACAGAGCTTTTGGAGCACGATGCAGACGTCCACCCTCACAATCGCTGGGGGGCCACAGCCCTGAGCGAAGCCCAGAACTCATTTCGGGCCAGGCAGGCGGTTGAGCTGTTGAGGCAGGCTGGAGCTACGTCATAAGGGCATTCCTAAGAATGTAAACATTAACAAACATTCTTGCTAAGAAGTGCCGACTTTATTAGAAGATTGTCTATAGCAAATCGTATGAACCCCTAACGAAAGCTCGTCCAGCCAATTCGCGGGGCTGTCTGGGCAATTTGCATGGTTGTCAGACAGGAAGATTTGTTCTTTGGGAGAATCTTTACTTTTTGCAACATTTGCTTAACCTCTGCCGTTAACCAAGCCAGGAGTATTTGAATGCCTTTTGGACCAGCATCAAGATTGGGAGTTAGCCTTTTCGATGAGACTCCTCCCGTTGAATGGGTACCCGGTCGATCTGATGAGGAAGCCGAATCCTATATTCGAGCTGTGTATCGGCAAGTTTTAGGGAATGCCTATGTGATGGAAAGCGAGCGTCTGGCAGTGCCAGAATCCCAGTTTAAGCGGGGAGAACTCAGTGTGCGTGAGTTTGTGCGGGCAGTTGCCAAGTCCGATCTCTATCGCAGCCGTTTCTCCTCAAACTGCTCCCGATACCGCGCCATTGAACTCAATTTCAGGCACCTATTAGGGCGTGCTCCGCTTGACCTGGAAGAAATGCGGATGCACAGCACCATCTTAGACACCGAAGGGTTTGAGGCCGATATTGACTCTTACCTGAACAGTGACGAGTACCAGACTACTTTTGGGGAAAACCTGGTGCCCTACATTCGGGGTTACAAGACTGAAGCCTGCAACAGCATGGTGCAGTTTACCCATATCTTCCAGTTGGTGCGGGGTGCTTCCAGTAGTAGCCTTAAGGGAAATATCGCTGGTAAGTCCCCCCGGTTAAACTCCCTGGTGATTCAAAAGACCGCGACTCCAGTGGTATCTCCTGGTGGGGATGGCGCTACCTTCCGCAACCCATCCAATGTGGCCCGTCAACGGCAAGGCGTCGGCGCTACTTCCGACGGTAAAGTCTACCGTATCGAAGTGACCGGCTATCGGGCCAACACCGTTAAGCGGGTATCCCAGTTCCGCCGCTCAAATCAGGTTTACCTGGTGCCCTTTGACAAGCTTTCTGATGCCTATCAACGGATTCACCGCCAGGGTGGGGTGATTCCCAGTGTTACTGCTGTTTAGGTTTGTTTTCCCCCAGACATAGTCCAGTTGAGGCTTCTTCTGATGGCTATATGCCTGGGGGATTTAGGTCGGCGTCCTTTACCTTTATAGCGGAATTGATTGCTGTAGGTGATTTTGTTCTGACCATTAAGATCGTTGCCTTAAAGATTATTTAGTCATTACTTTTAGGAGATTGATGCCATGCTTGAGCTATGGCCCACCAGTAGCGCTGAAGACGTCCAGATGATTATTCGGGCTGTCTATAAGCAAGTTTTGGGGAATCCTCATGTGATGGAGAGTGAGCGGCTGACGACTGCGGAATCTCAACTGGCAGATGGTTCTGTTACGGTTCGCGAGTTTGTTCGAGCTGTAGCAAAGTCAGATTTTTATCGAACCCGGTATTTTCAATCCTGTGCTCCCTACCGTTTCGTAGAACTCAATTTTCTGCATTTGCTAGGACGGGCTCCTCAAGATCAACGGGAAGTGTCTGAACACATTGTTCGTTGTGTCGCAGAAGGCTACGATGCCGAGATTGACTCTTACCTGGACAGTGGAGAGTACCAAAATGCCTTTGGCGAAAACATTGTGCCCTACTACCGGGGTAAAAATAGCGAAGCAAATCCAAAGCAGGTGGGCTACAACCGCATTTTTGCGCTCGATCGGGGTCCGGCCCAGGTGGATAGCAGCGTAAAATCTTCCCAGCTGGTTGCGGCAGTCGCGGGTAATATGGCGACCAAGATTAAGCCCTCTACCTCCACCGTTATTGGCTCCGGTACCGAGAAGCGGTTTAAGATTTTGACCAGCGCTGCCAAGTTTGACAGCCCCCGGCGGGTCAGCAGCAATGAATACATTGTTTCTGCCAGCAAAATGACTCCTCAGATTCAGCGGATTCACCGGACTGGGGCAAAAATTGTCAGCATTACTGAAGTTGCCTAACGACTGCTGAGGCTCCAGGGCTAGTTGCCCTGGAGCCTTTTATACCTCTGCTTTTTCATAATTTTTTGCTGTTTCAAACATAAACATAAGGAGCTTATTTCAATGGTACTCTGGGTTGAAGAAATCGATGCGTTAGAACTGCGCCATAACGCAACTGAAGATGAACTGCAGCTAATTATTCGCGCCGTTTATCGGCAGGTTTTAGGAAATGCCCATGTGATGGATTCTGAGCGGTTAACTTCCGCTGAGTCGCTCCTTCGAGATGGGGACATTACCGTCAAAGGATTTGTTAGGGCAGTCGCTCTGTCGAATCGGTATCGTGCCCTATTTTTTGAAAATTCCTCTCCCTACCGCTTTGTAGAACTCAACTTTAAGCATTTGTTGGGCCGTGCCCCTCAGGATCAAGCAGAGATTGCTGAGCATGTTGTCCTGTATAACGAGCAGGGCTATGAAGCCGAAATTAATGCCTACCTCGATAGTGATGAGTACAATTTTAGCTTTGGGGAAAATGTAGTGCCCTATTGCCGGGGGAACCAAACCCAGGCTGGAATCAAAAATGTAGGGTTTAATCGCACCTTCTCTCTCTATCGCGGTAATGCCACTAGCGACCTTGGAAGACCCTCGGCTCTGACGAGTGACGTCGCGGGTAACCGATCAACTAAAATTGTTCCCCCCACAAAAGGTTCTGGAACCTATAGCAATATTGGCAAGCGGTTCCGGATTACGGTCTCCAAAGTCAACTTTGGGCCTCGTGTTACCCAGAGCAACACGACATTTGAAGTTGGCTATGCCCAACTGTCTAAGAAGATCCAGAATATTCAAAAAACCGGTGGCAAGATCCTCAAAATTACTGAAGCCAGCGTTTAGAGTAGCATCCCTCTGTTTCTGTTACAACTGCACAACAATGCTGTCAGAGTTTGGTTTTATCCAAAAATCAAACTCTGATATGCTGGAGACCGTCAAATCAGATTAAATAGAAAACCCTATACCAGGGTGTCTCTGGTAGTGTGATGCTGAATCAATCATGATGGATATCCAAACCTTTGTTCAACAATCGGTAGGGCAGTGGCGTTCTCAGCGGAGTGCTCATCATTTAGCTTTTGGCCATTTTGAGGCGATCGAATCAGTTATTGAGATTGTCCCTTTGACTGGTGATGATCCATCTGTTGTCGCCCTATGCAAGGCTAATGGTGTTGCTCCTGAGCAGGTTGTTTCTCCCTTTCGAGTCAGTTGGCAAGGTCATTCTGACTGGGATGAGGGTGAAAAATCCCTGGAAGGATCATCCATTCTCGTCCCTGTACCCGATCCATCCCAAACTAATTGTGGTCAACTTTTGCGCGACCAAGGTTACGCCGAAACCATGGCCTCAGTGGGCAAGTATCACATCACAGAAGATGAAATGTTTGTATTGACGACCGACTATGATCGGGCGGCGGCGGAAGAAAAGATCTGGTTTGTAAATCCTAATGTTCGTTGTCGCGTTTCTTTTATTAAGACGAGTGCAGGAACCGGTGTGGTCACCGCCTCTTTTTCATCTGAAATCAAGCAGTAACCAGCCTCTGAAACTGCTTTTGCAATAAAGTTTTCGGGACTCAACGATAGTACTATTCCCATGTGGGTTCCTGACTACTATGACGATGTCTTCTAAGCTATCAATTGATACCCAAAGTAGTGATCTGGTTACCCTAGCCCGCTGGATGGCGGGTGATTTTAGTAACTACCAGCAGGCGTTTGATAACCCACGTCAATACGCCCATATTCATGTCTTTTTTCGACCTTTACCTTTCGACTTTTTTTCGGCGATTGGGTTTTATTCAGAACAGGTTTATGACTATGATCTGTGGTCGCCCTATCGTCAAGGAGTGCATAAACTCGTTGATCATGGAGATAGCATTTATATCGAAAACTACGGCTTGGTAGATGCTTTTCTTTATGTGGGAGCTGCCCGTGAATTGGAAATATTAAAAACCATAACCCCAAGTTGTATCCAGCGAAGGTATCACTGCTCAATGGTGTTCAGACGAGAAGGACATCGGTTTTTAGGTCAGGTAGAACCGGGTAACCTATGCCGGATTGAAAAAAACGGCTGTCAGACCTATTTGGTCAGTGATGTCGAAATTACCGAGTCAACCTGGGCTAGCCTGGATCGTGGATTACACGTGGATACCCATGAACAGGTTTGGGGTTCAGAACATGGCGCGTTGAAGTTTGAAAAGCGAGAGAGCTTCGCTCATGAAGTCCCAAGTCTCTGATAGACAGAAAGTAGACAAAACGCAGAACCTGGAAACCAGTAGGATATTGCCTCCAGAGGCCCAGAAGAAACTCCAGTGTTGGGTTCGCAGTCGTCATCTTATTTGCTCTGGAAATTTCTTGATTTTTGAAACAGTAGATTATGGGACTATCGAGCGATTTTCAGATTGTATTACAGCCCTGGGGGGGACTGTTGTTTCTGTAGATTCTGCAGGGAAAATCTGGATGGGTAACCATCGCCAGGTCTTACTGTATAGAGTGAAAGCCAGTCTGCATACCCCTGGACACCAGCTCAAACAGTACTGGATTAAATATGGCAATTTCCGTACGCGGTTTGATGTTAACGCGTGAGCTATAGCGGTTCCTGATCGAACGAGGTACAACAGAAGCCTTGCTGGACAAGCGTTACAGGCATCGCCACGTACCTCACACCAGCGAAAACCGCTATATTTAGCGGTTCCTAAGTGAAATAAATGCTACTGCATTAATCCTGGGGGGCAGCGCCCACCCTACAGTAGCTAAATGCTTCTAGCGATTGCGAAGAGCTGATTTCAGGGACATTTGTTTCTAGCTGCTTAACAGCTTTCAGTCTATACCCACGACTGTGAACTGTTTCGATGAGGTCTTCTGCAGCTCCAGCTAATTTCAGTTTCTGGCGCAGTCCTCGAACATGAACCTTCACGGTATGTTCTTCGGGAGGGGACTCTAATGACCAAATATGCTCAATGATTACAATTTTACTCAAAACCCTACGGCCATTGCGGAGTAAGAGTTCTAAAACAGCATATTCTTTGGGTGTTAAATGAACTGGGTTGTCCTCATAAAAGACTTCATAGGTGCTTGGGTTAAGCACCAGGGCACCCCATTCCAGTAACGGCGACGATGAGGTATTGCCCCGTCGGAGCAAAGCCCGGATTCGGGCAAAGAGCTTATGTAAATCAACCGGTTTCACAACATAATCGTCGGCCCCAGCATCCAAGCCGTTTACCTCGTCATGGATAGTGTCACAGGCGGTGAGCATCAGAATGGGCAAGCTGAACCCTTTGGTTCTGAGTTGACTACAAAGCTTTATACCATCGATCTCTGGTAGCATGACATCCAAAATTAGCAGGTCATAGTCCAGCGTATTCAGGTACTGCCATCCCAAGGCACCATCAGCCGCAATATCGACAGCATAGTGCTGATCACTTAACGCTTCGGCTAAGGTCTCGGCAAGGCTTACATCATCTTCTACCAAAAGGATCCTCATAGCCTCCAAAATTTCTCACGATACACGGTAAGGCTTGGTTGGGCGGCTGTGGGCAAGATGACTGTGACTGTCATGTTGCCCATACACCGGCCATACCCTATAACTACTATTTTAAGAGGATGAGGGATCATTCCTTTAGAGTTGGAGCCAATGCCTTATAACCGCAACAGTTGTCAACCTTATATAAAATATCTTGAAGGAATGTATCTACTTGTGGATATTTCTCATTCTTTCCCATTTCTTTACTTTTGTTTGATCGATTTCTTTACGGCTCATATGAGAGACTGAATTAGGTTGGATGCAGAGCTATTACCTTATTAAAATTCATTCTTCCAGCCATTAGATAAATAAATGTCAGAAGCAGAACTTTATAAAGATCGGCTTACTCTATCAGCGAAGTTCGCTTATCTAAACTTTTGTATTTAGATATATTACGAAATCTCGCTATCAACATGTTACCGCCCACGGCTGAGCGTAAAGTTAGATCTTGGATTCGAAGTCGTCATGTCATTTGCTCCGGTAACTTCTTTATTTTTGAGACGGTTGACTATACAGCCGTTGAGAGATTTATGGAATGCATTGAGGCGTTAGGTGGATCAAATATTTCCGTAGATGGAATTGGTAAAGTTTGGATCGGAAGCCATCGCCAGGTGATTCTATATCAGGCTAAGGCGAGTTTGCATACTCCTCACCATAATCTCAAGCAATATTGGATTAAATATGGAAGTTTTCGAACAAGATTTGACCAGCAAATTTAGCTATGCTTTCGTCGAAATTTCTCTTTTAAAAGTCACGTTTTGAGGCACAACTTATGACCCTACTCGTTAACCCTGATATAGCAAGTGAGGTTAATTTGATTGATGAGGTGTCACCGATTCGTCTCTGGCCCAAATCGTCTAGCTCAGAGTTAGGTGTTGTGGTTCGGGCCGTGTATCGTCAGGTTCTAGGTAATGCCCATGTGATGGAAAGTGAGCGGTTAGAGGCGGCAGAGTCTCAACTCAGACAAGGGGCTATTTCTGTGCGAGAGTTTGTGCGTCTAGTCGCTCAGTCAGACCTATATCGCACCTTGTTTTTTGAGTCATGCCCGCGTATTCGCTCCATTGAACTTAACTTTAAGCATCTATTAGGTCGAGCCCCAGAACATCAGAGCGAAATAGCTGTGCATAGTGGTTTTCTAGATCAGGGTGGCTTTGAGGCTGAGATCAATTCCTACCTTGATAGTGAAGAGTATCTGGCGGCCTTTGGGGAAGATACCGTACCTTTCTACCGGGGAAACACCACTCAGGTGGGTCAGTCTATGGTTGGGTTTACCCATATGACGAAGCTTTTGCGGGGTACCGCCAGCAGCGATAAAGACCGAGTGTATCATAATCGCTCTTGGTTAACTGGAGCTTTGATGGCCAATCAGCCCAGCACCATTACCCCAGTTCAGGGAGCGCCTACTCCGTGGCAGCATCCCCAAGCACCCACCGACTTCGGAAATTTAATTACTAAAGTTTTAGGCATCAAAACTGGTCCGCCAACTCAGGTAAGTCGGGACAGCTTTCTCCTGTCGGAGGATCGAAAACGACAGGAGCAGTTCTACCAGGCCTATCAATCCTTTAAGGAGACTGATCCGGTGAAACTCTACCCGGGATCTTCAACCGCAGAAGCAGATGTGGTGATTCGAGCCCTGTATCGTCAGGTCTTGGGAAATGCTTATGTGATGGAAAGTGAGCGGTTAATAGGGTTAGAGTCACAACTCAAGCAGGGGAACATTACGGTGCGGGAGTTTGTACGCCAACTGGCGAAATCAGAACTGTATCGCTCTCGTTTCTTTGACAGTTGCGCCCGTTATCGCTCCGTTGAATTGAACTTTAAACATTTACTGGGGCGAGCACCCGATAACTTTGAGGAAATGCGATTTCACAGCCATATCCTCGATGTGGAGGGATTTGAGGCCGATATCGATAGCTACCTGGACAGCGACGAATATCAAACGGCCTTTGGAGAAAACATTGTGCCCTATTATCGGGGTTACCAAACCCACCCTGGCCAATCCATGCTGGAGTTTACCAATATGCTGCAACTGGTGCAGGGAGGCTCAAGTAGTGATAGGCAGCTGACAACGCCCAATCAACCACGCCTCACCCGAGCTATTATTCGCAATTCACCCTATGGCAAGTTGAAAGTAAGAGATGTCAGCGAAATTCTAGCAGAGGTCTTCAAGCCCAAGCCAGTGGTTGTGGGCAGCAGTCAGCCCACCCAAGAGTCTTTCGCTGACCAGACTCTACGACAAACTATTGCATCCCAACAGCAGGAGATTGAGCGCTTACAGCATCAACTGGCTGATTTGCGACCCTTTGCTGCCATTGGCGCAGCGCAATTGAAGAATTATGGGGAGGCTGCTTCTGAGGTAATTGCTCAAGATGTAGATCCAATGATGTCTTTGTCGCAACAGGTTGAGGTGCAGATCAAGCACATTTCAACCTTGCAAGGGCAAGTTGCTGAGGCCCGAAGATATGCCACCATCGGCGAAAGTCGACTGAATAAATGGCGTAGTCGTGTTTTCAGGAGCTAATTCTGCCTGGTGAACCTGAAAAAAGGTCATCAGTCAGATTAAAGCTATGGGAATCAAGGTTGTTTCCCATTCGCCGACGAAACTGTAGTTGTTCACTGTCTATCCTTGGAGTATTTATGTCAATTCCCCTGCTAGAGTATGCTTCCGTATCCCAAAACCACCGTGTCGCTGGCTTTGATGACAGTATTGATCATGGAATGCAGGCACGGATTATTCAAATATTGGCGAATATTGGGGATGATCGGGCCTTGCAATCACTGGTCGATATGGTCGGAGTTGAGATTGCCAATCATTGTCAGGGCAATGTGCGGCGGATTGCTGCACGGGGATTGGGTAAAATGCTGCGTTCCCACCCTTCACGCTGCAATCATCACTCACAGGCGATCGATAAACTCATCTGGGCATTACTGCATACCGAAGACTGGGCACTTCGATATGCCGCTGCTGTTTCCCTAGGGGAAATTGCCACAAATGAGGCCATCAACGCACTCCGGCAAGCACTGGTGCAAGAGCGCGATCGCGTGGTTCAACAACGCATTCATTTTCTTTTGTCCGTTTAAGTCACCCTCTAAACTCACTAAAACAATGACGATTCCTTTACTCACTTATGTACCTTCCAGCCAAAATCAACGGGTCAAAGGGTTTGAAGTGCCCGGAGAGGAAACCCCTAGAATTTATACAACGGATGATTTACTCGATTCGTCTGAAATGGATATGTTGATTATGGCGGCTTATCGCCAGATCTATAACGAACAACAGATGTTAGCCCATAACCGCCAGCTGTTTTTAGAATCTCAGTTGAGGACTGGGCAAATTACTGTTCGGGAATTTATTCGTGGCTTAGCCCTGTCTGATTCTTTTCGGCGGTTGACCTACGAGAGTAATAATAATTACCGTTTTGTTGAAATGATCATTCAGCGCGTTCTCGGTCGTTCGGTTTACAATAATCGAGAGACATTTGCCTGGTCAGTTGTTCTGGCAACGAAAGGATTAAACGGCTTTATTGATGCCCTGATCAACACAGAGGAGTATCTAGATCAGTTTGGAGAGAATACTGTTCCCTATCAACGACGCAGAATTTTACCGCAGCGTTCTCAGGGAGAAGTGACCTTTGCTCACATGGCGCGATATGGCACCGACTACCGAGATCGGCTACCTAAGCCCAACTTACAGGCTTTGCGAGGACCTGGCTATACAGGACCAACCATGTCTCCGGTACGTTGGGCATGGCAAAAGAATCCGCCCAAGCAGCTGGAAAAGGTTTGGCTGGGGCTATTCTTCAGTGGAATCTTCTTCATCACGCTACTATTTTTAGCGACCTTGCTGGGTTTTTAGCGTCTCTACTTGAGTTCCATTTTGGACGCCAACGTGACGATTTTCATCTTCACTGGGTTAGGTATTTTCTTCCTGATTGTAATGTATCGAAATTGCAATCAGGAAGTTGCCCGCCGTCGCGCTGAAAGGGAACTACTGCGGCAAACCAAGCAGGAACACTTAGTCCATAAAATTGCTCAGCAGATTCGCCGTTCGCTTGACCTGGATCAAGTATTAGCAACAACCGTTGCCGAAGTGAAACAGTTTTTACAAGCCGATCGAGTATTAATCTATCGAATCTGGGAGGACGGTACGGGTAGTGCTATCACTGAAGCCGTTTCACCTCATTACGTGTCAATTTTAGGTGAAACCTTTCCAGAAGAGGTGTTTCCCAGAGAATATCATCATGCTTATACCCAGGGTAAAACTCGTGTGATTACCAACGTGGAGCAGTTTGATGTCGAACTCTGCTTGGCGCAGTTTGTTCAGCAGTTTGGGGTGAAAGCAAAATTGGTTGTGCCCATTCTCCAAGAAAGATGCGAGGCAGAAGAACTATCTGACCCAACCATATTACCTCCCCACCCACAACATATCTCTACGTCTTCACCGACCCAACCTTATCTGTGGGGGCTGTTGATTGCTCATCAATGTAGTCAACCACGCCAATGGTACCCTTGGGAAGTGGGGTTAATGCAACAACTGTCAACCCAGGTGGCGATCGCCATCCAGCAATCTGAACTGTATGAGCAGTTACAAAATCTCAATATTGATTTAGAAAATCGAGTTCGACAACGCACTCAAGAACTTGCTCAGTCCAATCGACTACTCCAAGCAGAAATTATTGAACGACAGCATACTGAAGTTGCTTTACGTCATACTAACCAAACTCTACAGTCTCTGATCAATGCTTCCCCCCGTGCAATTTTCACAGTAGATTTACATAATCATATTAAGGTTTGGAATCCAGCCGCTGAGCATATATTTGGCTGGACTGAAGCAGAACTTTTAGATCAACCCAATCCAATCCTTCCAGAGCATCTAGCAGAATACAAAACAATTAAGCAGAGTACAATGCAGGGAATCACCCCTCCCAGCTTGGAAATTCGGCGACAGAAAAAAGATGGCACTTCTATTGAAATTGTTTTTTCGGCTGCTCCTCTACGAGAGAGTAATGGCATCATTAATGGCATCGTCGTTGTCGTTGCTGATATTACCGAACAAAAACGTCAGGCAGAGCAGGTACGGTTACTTCAGTCCGTTGTTGTTAATACGAATGATGCCGTCTTAATTACAGAAGCTGAGCCGATTGATGAGCCGGGTCCCAGAATTTTGTACGTCAATCAAGCATTTACCCGAATGACAGGTTACTCGCCTGAAGAAGTAGTCGGTAAAACCCCTCGAATTTTGCAAGGATCTAAAACGAATCGAGTAGTTCTCGACACCGTTCGTATAGCGCTATCGCAATGGCAACCTGTAACAGCAGAACTCATCAACTATCGCAAGGATGGTTCCGAATTCTGGGTTGAATTTAGCATAGTGCCTGTCGCAGATTGCCGGGGACATTACACCCATTGGATTGCTGTACAACGAGATATTACCGAGCGCAAGTGCATTGAGCAGGAACTACGCTGGAGTGAAGAACGATATCGATCACTGATTGAGAATGCCCTTGACATTGTGACTATTCTGGAAGCAGATGGTACTATTCAATACATCAGCCCCTCAGTTGAGAAAGTATTAGGCTACTCACCGTCTAGTCTGATTAGTGACAACTTTTTTAGACTGATTCATTCTGATGATTTTGTAGCCACCTGCTATGCCATCACGAATGCAACTAAAGATCCGGAGGTGGCTTTACCAACCGAGTTCACTTGTCGTCATAAAGATGGTTCCTGGCGGATGTTAGAAGCGATTAGCCAAAGGTTTACAAATGGTTCTGAATCCACTCAAATCATTGTTAATTCGCGCGATATTACCGAACGAAGACGATTAGTTGAACTACACACTGCATTAGAACATGAAAAAGAATTGGGCATCCTGAAAACTCGCTTTTTTTCAATGGCATCGCATGAATTTCGGACTCCGTTGAGTACAGCTCTAGCCGCCGCTCAAATCCTGGAAAAATCACCTCAAGCCTGGGAAGATGCCGAGAAAAGGTCGCGTAATTTGCGGCGAATTCAAGATGCAGTGAAAAATATGGTGCAGCTTCTTGATGACATCTTGACTATCAACCGAGCAGAAACTGGCAAGTTGGAGTTTAACCCTAAATGGCTAGATTTAGAAAAGTTTTGTTGCCAATTTATAGAGGAGATCCGTCTGGGGGATACCTCTCAGCATACTTTAGATTTTCGGTGTGAAGGGCAGTGGCGACAAACTTATATGGATGAAAAATTACTGCGTTCTATCGTGGGAAATATACTTTCGAATGCCATTAAGTATTCACCTAAAACCACTAGAATTCAATGTCTTTTAAGGTTTAATGCTGACAGTTCAATAATTCAGATTTCCGACCAGGGTATTGGCATTGCAGTTCAGGATCAGAAACAATTGTTTGATCCCTTTCATCGAGGGAGGAATGTGCGTAATATCCCTGGTACAGGATTAGGACTTGTGGTTGTCAAAAAATGTGTTGACTTACATAACGGTAATATCACAATATCTAGTGACATAGACAGGGGCACGACAGTTACTATCGTCTTTCCTCACATGGAGCCAGCACCAGCTAACAACGCCCATGCACACCGATCGCCGAAAGCTGATCGGTTATGATGCAGAGGTGATCTGCGGCGGGTGATGGGCAACGTTATATTGCTTCAATTGTGGATAAGTAGTCGAACAGAGTATGAGCGATCTCCAAATTCCTATCCAAACCCTTGGCCTCGCATTTGCTGTTTCCACACCAATAGTTCTCCCTGCTGTCCAGCCGTTGCCAGTCCAGTTCCCTTAGGGTTCCAGGCTAGAGTGGAAAATCCTTATCCAGTCACCGGCTTGGTCACACCACCGCAGCCACTGGCCCGGGGTGCGTTGAAATTCCCCTGACCAGATCCCCAGCCCCAGCTGGAGCTCCGGTAGCCAGATTAGGGGGGGCTGGGGGGCCAGGGGCTGCTCTTGGTACCGCCCTACCACCAGCTTAAAGTACCGCAGGCTCTGGCTATAGCGGCTGTAGACGATGTAGTGGGGCACCTGCAGGTAGCGCTCGTAGACCTCCAGTTTGCCCGGCGGGGAGGCGGGGGGGGACAGGGCATCCCCAGGGCGAAAGAACCGGCCCAGGTCCTCCCGCTCCGTCCCCGGTGAGAGAAACTCCACTACCACCTCCGGTCCCTTGCCCTCCTGCCAGGTCACATAACTCAGCCGCAGGTCCTGGCCGCCATAGAGCCAGGGCACCCCCACCGACAGCATCCAATCGGGTCGTTTGTGCCACAGGGGATGCTCCGGGTCGTAGTAAAGATTCAGGTCTGAGGCATCGCAGTAGTTGTCACTACCGTAGTCCACCAGTCGTAGGGTTTGACTCAACAGTTAGGGTTGCAAATCGTGGAAAACGTCAGGCAAACCCGGCTCCTCAGGAAACTCACTGGGCAGGTCGTACATGGTGGGCAGCCCCGGTTGCAAGGGAGAGACTGCCAGGAGTTTAGGACGGGGCAAGGGGGTCATGGTTCAGCCACCCGCAACATGCTTTCCATTTTATCCGATCCCCCCTTGCCCTAGGGACGGGGAGTCAGTGGTCAGCGATTATCTTAAATCCTACATTCCGCAGGTTGCTTTTGGTTTCTAGGTGTGTATGTAATTTTCGATTGCTAAAGCCATTGAAACCTCGTTGGTCACGCTTCGAAATCCAGGGTCAACCTGAGTTTCGAAAT
>Ga0172367_10001179_pt1 | contig 39065 bp, 43 predicted proteins | sample Lak10m_FD_114542 | JGI IMG/M metagenome (GOLD analysis project Ga0172367, IMG submission 114542) | Freshwater microbial communities from Kabuno Bay, South-Kivu, Congo - kab_022012_10m | ecosystem: Environmental > Aquatic > Freshwater > Lake | place: Democratic Republic of the Congo: South-Kivu... | reverse complement strand
TTGAGATGACAAAGCTGCGGCGCGAGAAACTGCACATATTCTCCATTTTCCTTCAATCGAATGAAGATCAATAGTTTGGGAATAGAACTAGTGCGGACTCCTGTAATTACGGTTTGTGATTGGCGATCGATTTCGTATTGCCATTGTCTGTTTGCCAGCCGTTGCGCGATCGCATTTAAGTTGGTTGCCATATATTCATCTCTTGGTGATTTGCCTAACTGAATAACGGAATTAGTCAGAGAATTTAATATCTCTATCCGAAATAACTGTATATTTTTTGCAGCTTTTTTACAGACTCGTAGGGTGGGCAATGCCCACCTTACGAGTAGGTAGCAACTCAAACCCCCTCCCATAGTCACCGATCGCCACATCACTCACCCCATACTGCGCCACATACGCCGCCTGTTGCGGAATCGGACATAGAGACAGAGGCAAAATTTCTAAAGCAAAGCCCCGATCGCCCAACTCCCGCAATAATAACTCAGGCACAGGGCGATCGCGCCATGTGGCGACAAAACGAAAAAAAGTGGATCGGTAATCTAAGCTATGGGGCATCATTTCCGTTAAACCAATCTCATTCAACGCCGCCGCGATCGCCAAACAATGGGACTGATAGCCCTGCAAATCCTGCAAAGCCTCCTCAAAAGTTGCATTCGCGATCGCCGCCCCTAAAGGGTGCATCCTGCCATTTAAACCAAACTGATTTTCTAATCCCAGATCACGATATTGGCGATAGGGATGCTGCGTAAACCACACCAACTTTTGATAAAGCTCCGCATCATCCGTAATAATCGCCCCACCTTCACCCGCACAAAGGGACTTGCCAACCGTAAACGACACCACGATCGCATCCGCCAAACTACTCGCAGGTAAGCGATCACGATCGGCTCCCAAACTCTGCGCCGCATCCGCAATATACCAAAGCCCAAACTCATCAGCAACATCCCGCAACCCCTGCATATCGCAAGGATTGCCAAACAGATCCACCGCCAAAATCGCCTTCACCTCTGGAGTAATCGCCGCCCTCACCGCCACAGGATCGAGAGTATAGGTGACAGGCTCCACCCCCGCAAATAGGGGGCGATTGCCCAGAAGCAACCAACCCGCAAGGGTTCCGCCATAGGTTAGCGGCGTAGTGATGAACTGCTCCTGCTTTAAATCCAGAGCCAAAGCGATCGCCAATAGAGCCGTTGTCGCATTACAGCAACAGAGAGCATACTTTTTGCCATAGTGCCGCGCTAGTTTCTGCTCCAAATCAGCCACAGCACCAGTGCCATAGAGATGTTGCCCCGATTCCCTTTGGTAATATTCCCTCACGGCAGCGATCGCCAGATCCAGAGAACGAGAAGATGTTGAGGTTCTACAAATTGGCATGGGGTTTTAGCTCCTCAATCCGATGTTCTAATTCAGCGCGATCGATTTCACCTGTCACAGGATGCACCAAACCAACCAAATGATCAGGAAATGGATAGGAATGCAAACAATCTGCCCAAGGGAAAAAGGACTTCGCCGAACAAGTTGCCACTGCCCACAGGTCAGCATAAATGGCAGAAATGCGATCGCTCGGCACAGTGCAATCTTCAGCCGCAAAGAGAATATGCTCAGGAGTGAGACGACCCTTCAGCAAAAGCGCATTGCTCAAAGCCGCACGGATTTGGCGAGGATTCGCTCCCTTGGTATAAAAGAGATTGGCAGCTTCCGTAATAGCAGCATCCTGAACTGAGAGAGCCTGACTGGTTTGGCGATCGACCTTTTGCGCCGTTGCCAACACGATCGCTCCATAGTCAGACCGCAAAGGATGCAACACAGGAATCATCATAAATCGCGATCGCATCGCTGCCCCAATCCGATAGGGACAATTGGTAGTGGCAATTAGCAAAGACTTCCCGCGCAAACTCTCATCGGCAAGGGCAGTCAATAGCGCCGCCGCCACTGCCCTCGTTGCACCGCTATCACCATCAAAATCCGATCGCTCCAAGGGCAGAGCTTCCGTAATTTCATCCACAAAGGCAATATTGGGAATTGCTTCCTTACGGATACGTTGCTGCACCTCCGACTTGCGTTCCGTTTCACCGACAATGCCTCCCTTGGGGCTATGCATCTGATAGGCGGAAACTCCCGCTAACTTCGCCACAGCCAAGCTCATCTCCGTCTTACCCGTCGCAGGTGGTCCCACTAGCAAAACATTCATCGGCATATGGGGACTGCCATTAGCAAGATGCACGGCTAACTGGCGTAATACTTGCTGCGGTTTAATGCTGTTGACTCCCTCTAATGAATGATTGGGATCAATTTGGGCAGTATCCAACACCGTTAAAGTTCCTTCCGATTGCATCTGCACATCCGCACTTTTTTGCGCTACCAATTCCTTCGCCGTGATCACGCGATCGCTACGATGGGAAGCTCTAATCAATCCCTCTAGACCACGATTAGGGGTATTGCTAGTCAAAAAAGCAACATTTTCTAGACTTAATCCTTCCTCAAATTTTGCCTTGTCATACAGTTGCAAAGCCGCTTGCAAAAATACCAATTTCTCCTGTGCTTTAGGTTGAGGTAAATGGATCGAATGCACAGCTGATCGCACTAGGGAACTGACTAGCGCCGCATCGTGGGTATGCCAAATCACCGCATGACCATTATTTCGCATCGCCAAACTCTGCGCCAATAGATTGCCATGTTCAGCCGCCACAATCTGAGCATCGGAAGGATTGCCCGCACAACTAGGGGCAAGATCTTCGGCAAAGTCCAACAAAAAGCAAACCCGCATCTCTCCACCCTTGGCGCTAGGCAAAGCACTGGTATTCCGACAAAAGCTAGAGATGCCACGCAATACATGGGGAATCTCTTGATCGTCTTGAGGAATATTCAGCAGATGATGGGCGCGAAAAGCGGTTTCAAGGGTTTGGCGATCGCGATCGCTGTCCAAGGTTGCTGCTTCGAGATCTAACCCTTCGGCGCGACTATAGGTAACTAAAATCATGCCCTGATCTTCTGCTAGTGTCTTGAGGGCTTGCCGCAAAATCTCTAGCAGTGTACCTAGTCTCTGGTTTTCAGGATAGACATCTAAATCTCGAATTGAACGTCCTGATAGTAGGAAGGCGGCACGACCTTCTCTAATACCTTGAAGGACTTGAAGAATGGGCTGTAATGTTTTGGTCATAAATGTAGATAAATGTAGTTCTCAAATTAGTAAATCTACGAAGTTATTTCTCACTGCTACGCAGTGAGAAATAACTTCCCAATAGCAGTTAGTGGCGAATCTGTGATTGCTTCTGCACAGGACGAGGCTTGGCGGTTGCCTTGCGCTCAGTTTGCGCTTGCGATGTTGCTTGAGCCTTGGGCTTGAGCTTCTGACTCACAAACTGCTTTGCCGCCTCTAGCTCAATGATGCCGCCCGTAAACTTGCGATCGCGATCGCCCATCTGCACACCTTCCACTTCAAGGGCAGCGTGGAAAGCATCAAGAATTTGATTGCAAGTGTGGTCACTGGAGCCAATGATCTCTGTCGCCATACTGATGTCATGATCGCGATCGCTGCTAATCTCTGTCACCAATACTCGACCCGTATCGTCACTCGCCGCTAGGCGCACCTTGCCATTGACCATGCTTGTCGTTGCCGATGCAATTTGCGTAAAACCAACCTTAAGCGCGGCATTCTGCACCGCCAAACTCAAACGTTCCACAAATACCTGTTGATGAGCATTCTCTAACGTGGTTTGGAATGCCTGCAAGCTTTGTGCCGAAGGATTATTTTGCAAAGTTTGCAGAGACTGGGTGATGACTTGCGGATCATTGACCATGTAATTAGAAGCGATCGCCAATGCTGCCACTTGATTGGCTTCAGCAATACTCAATCCTTGCTCACGCGAAATCGCGATCGCTTGCTGTTGCATAGTCTGAGCCGATGCCTTCAATTCCTTTGCCGATTGGATGGCTGTACTCACCAAACCGATGGAAGACTGCACTGCCTTAAATGCCAGTTGAGCAGTAGCACTCAATCCTTTGGCAGTCATGTCGATTAATGCGCCAGTGGCTCGCATTGCTTGCTGAGATTGGTTAGATAGAGTCAGTGAACTTCCCTTTACCACAGGACGGCGTTCGATCGCAGACATAAATTAATACTCCTATTGCGAAGTGCTTTAGTAATAAATACAAATCTGGGACAAGCACTAAAATTTTGCAGATTCTCAATTCTTTTTTACAAGTAATCTCAAAAAGCCTAAAAGCCCTTTACACCGAGATGTAAAGAGCTTAGGACTGCCGCAAAATGACGAAATGTAAGGTCAATTCATGAATTGACCCTAGATTTTTAGGGGCGTACTTCCCTCTCATTTTGTTGAGCATTGCGCCGCAATTGATCGCGATAAAAGTCCCTTTCTGCGGCAGCAGCATTATTTTCATTCTCATCGGCATCATCATTATCAGCGATCGCCCTAATTTGAGGATCTCTAGGCATTGGATTAGGTGTTGGATTACCCATCATGCCATCATCCAAATTTTCGGGAGGACGGCGGCGAGGGCGAGGGAGAGGCTGATCCCATTGCAGAGTATCAAAAAACTCAAAATCTACTTCACGAGGACGTGGTGGCAGTCCTGTGATCGCCTCATCGCCCCTCGCATAGTTGACAAACCATCCCGTAGTATGGGCAAACGCTAAAGGAGGGATAGGTGCTTGAGGATAGGCTTTATTATGGCGCTCATAGAGTCGCCCCAACCGACCAAATACTCTAACTGCCGTATTCTTCGCATGATTAAACTTCTCCTCTTGACGCAGGACTTTATTTTTGGCGCTTGCAAGGGAAAATTGACAAGCAGCAAAGGCTCTTGCCATATCAATTAGGTCATAACCATTGACGATCGCCGCATCAGTACCTCCCGCAAGGATCATCAAAGTGATCATTAAAATCCAATTAAACGGCTTATCGAGCATTCCGCCTGCAACATAGGTTCCTAAAATCATTAGCGGGGTAAATAAAATTAGAAACCACCCGATCGCATCCCAAGTTCTTTCGGCATCTTCATCATCCTGACGACGAGCCTCTTGTAACTGTGCGCCAGTACAAAGCTCAAAAATCAAGAGGAAAATAGGAATAGCAATTGCCGCAGCAGTTTGCCATCCACCACTTGCACCACTCTGTTTGACAATGTATTCCACTGGAGCTTTGATCAGTAATAGATTAATGATCACAACTGAACAGGTTCCAAATAGCACGAAGTACAGAGTCATCTTCCGTCTTACATCAGGGTTGCGATACTCTAGTGTAGAATTGTTCCAAGTCTCATGATATTGATGAAAATAACGTTTGCCTAAATAGATAGCACGATTAGCGATCGCTGTTTTCTGATCTAGACTTTCGTTATAAGTATCAATTTGCTGCTGGGTTTGACGATTAGCTTCGTTCGCTCTGCCTTGATTACGGCGCTCCCTTCTGCGGTGATGATGATTATTGTTAAAATTTGGATTCATTCATTTCTCCTGTACTCTAAAGCAGTAAACCAATGCTTATTTATCTAAAAGAGTTAGAAAAATTTTGCAGATAGCTCAAGTTTTTTCAGCTATAGCAATGTAAGCTTTTCTTAGGACATAAAACCCAAATAAAGGCGGCGCTTCGTGCCGCCTTTATTTGGGTTTTAATTTGTCCTAGCTATCTCTTTCATTGCTATAGTTGTCCATGTTGCATATACTTCCCATTCAAGAATTAGCGGTGCGGCGCTAATTCTTGAATGGGAAGGAGAGAATAGCCTTACATCAAGCCCACAAGATGAGCGATCGCAGTCTTAGGCGACTCAAAGCGATCGTGCTTAATCTTGCCCAAAATCCCCACATTGACACTGCCATGCACCAAAATCACCCGCGCATCGGCAGGCAGATTAGCAGGTGCTTCTGAAAAAGAATCTAAACCATCAGTAATGAACAAAGCAAAGCGCTTGTGAGGTTTAGGGGTTGACTCTTCAAAATACCACTTCGTACGATTTAGAGAGCTTTGAATGTCTGTTGCTTGGCAATCGCGAGGGGCTTTAAGAATTTTTTCGATGTCTGGTTTGACAGCTTCGAGTCGTTTTTGAGACTCTTGGCGGTGCTGCTGTAACTGCTTCTTGTGAGCAGCGATCGCGCGGCTATTTTGCTCGATCTGGCTGTTATAACTAGCCAACTTAGCAGCATGGGCTTTTTCGCGCTCTTCCTTCTCAAAGGGACTGCCCTCATCAACTAATTGAGGTACAGGAGCAGGCAAGGTCAAAAGTTTTTCATCGATCTTGGGCGGCTCTGGAAAGGCCAGTCGCACTAGAGGAAGATTGGAGCGATCGCAAATAGCGCTCAAAGCAATTTCTCCACCTGACTCTTCTAATTTTTGGGACATCGGTTGCAGGTCTGCGAAAGTGACATAGCTAACAAGCGCATCCTGCATACTGCCCGATTGATCGATCGCCACCACGATTTTGACAGGTGTTGTTGCTTTGCTTTGCCGCAGCTTAACTTCAGCAATTTCTGCTTCCAATTGTTTAGCATTCTCAGAAAGGGGGGTCACTTCAGCACGGGTGGCACTAGTTGCTGATTCGTTGGTATTATTGCAACCATACAGAGACAAAATGCCAAAAATTAAGGCAATAAATGGGTATTGTAGAGATTTGGCTTTCCACATAAATTAAGTATTCCTTTAGCTCACATGCAACTAATATCTAGTCATCAACAAATCTTTTTGCAAAATCTCAAAACTACGTGGACTTCATCTTATCTTCGGCAAAGTGAAATCCACCTTACACTATCCTGCCTAGCATTTTGCATATCCTGCTCAGCCATTAGCCAAATAAATTTTCGCGATGCGAAAATTTATTTGGTTCTTTCATGTATAGTTATAGATCGCACGATCTTTCATGCTCGGATCGGGTTATTTAAAAAATTGAAGAAATTAGTTCCAACTAATTCGCCAATACCTGTACGGCATCTACTGAATATTTAAAACCCATGAGTTACGCAATCATTGAAACAGGCGGTAAGCAATACCGCGTCGAAGTCGGCAGATTTTATGACGTTGAGCTACTAGAAGCCGAAGAAGACAGTAAATTGACCATTGATAAAGTTTTGTTTGTCAATATGGATGGCGACATTTCCATCGGTCAGCCCATCGTTGATAGCGCTAGCGTAGAAGTTACCGTAATGCGCCATCACAAGGCGAAAAAAGTAATCGTTTACAAAATGCGTCCCAAAAAGAAAACCCGCAGAAAGAATGGTCACCGTCAGCCGTTGACTCGGATTATGGTTGAGGCAATCAACCTTAGCGGTAAGGCAGCTTAAACATAAATGAACTGAGCTTGTTTCCGTTCATTTGTGCATCTTTATAATTTTTAAGAGGATACAAAACAAATGGCACATAAGAAGGGTACAGGTAGTACAAGAAACGGTCGTGACTCTAATGCTAAGCGACTTGGTGTAAAGCGTTACGGTGGTCAAGTCGTTAAGGCTGGTAGCATCCTAGTACGTCAACGCGGTACTAAGTTTCACCCAGGTAACAACGTCGGTCGTGGTAGCGATGACACATTGTTTGCAACCGTTGACGGTGTTGTGACTTTTGAGCGTTTTGGCAAAACCCGCAAGAAAATTAGCGTTTATGCACCTGTAGCTGTAGAAGTTGCAGAAGCATAAGTTGCTTAATAACTAAAAAAATATGAATTCGATAGCGCCATTTACGCCGCGCGAAGCGCGGCGCAAATGGCGAAAAATGGTAAGAATCGCTTAGCGATTCTTACCGTTTTTCGCTTTCGTCTAATTGACGTTAAAAAAGGTTGCATTTCTTGCAACCTTTTTTAACGTCAATTAGAGTCTGTGCTTTGCACAGGCTTTATTTTTGTGTTTTTAATGACTCATATTGCTGCAAAAGGCTCTTGAGCTTTTCGATTTGAATTGGCTTGCTGATGTAGCCACTCATTCCTGCATCACGACAGAGATGTTGATCATCATCAGTAGCATTTGCGGTCATGGCAACGATCGCCACTGGGGGGAGTTGACGTTCTGATTCCTGCTTACGAATATACTTAGTTGCCTCTAATCCGTCCATTTCAGGCATTTGAATGTCCATCAAGATCAGATCGTAGGATTTATCAGCGATCTCCCTAATCGCTTCCTCCCCGTTATTAACTACGTCCGCCTGGTAACCTAAGTGAGTTAGTACCCGTTTAGCAACTTTCTGATTGACAGGGTTATCTTCAGCTAACAATATGTTGAAACTAGATAAAGATGAGTCGAGATTTCCTGAAGTATCCATAACTGTATGGTGTTAGTATTTCCTGTCTGAAATCGTCGGTGTAATCGCTAGGTTTATTTAACCCATAATCTGCGGTACGCGGAAAAAATCTTCTTCGCGATCGGGAGCGCAGTTGAGTAATGCCTCACGATCTTCAAAGGGTTTTAATATATCAGGACGGGTAATATTGACCGTATTAACAGCTCTAGTTGTAGGTTCTACCCCTTCTAGTAAAGGATCGAGTTCATTTAGCTGTTGGAAATAGTCCAGAATGCTATCTAGTTGCTTAGTAAAAGAAATTTCTTCAGCTTCAGTTAATTGCAACCGTCCTAAATGGGCAACGTGACGAACTTGCTCTCTATCGATCATGATTTTTATATATGTTATAGGAACTACTATCAAGACAAGGCGCTTAAGCCCCCTGTCTTAAGATTTTGATAAAAGATTCTGATAAAAGAACTATGCAAATCTTTTGTGACTGTCTTTTGCATAAATAATTAGTGATATGTACCACTGCCATGTATCACTAACTATTCACTTTGTAATGCCTATTCTGTTGGATAGGAAGGAAACAACTCTAGAAAAACAAGTTAATGTCGGCTCTACCAGTAGTTTTTAGCCAGTTTTGGGCTTCGATGTAGTTGTTGGGAGCAAGGCGAATCGCTCTTACCCAATGGTCAGCAGCTTTGTTGAAATATTCTTCAGCTTGTTCTTCGTCTTGAGCATTTTCGCCTTTGTGGTGATAAATCACGGCTACATTATTGAGAGCTTGGGGCATTCGCGGATTAAGGTCGATCGCCTGTTCATAAAACTCTAGAGCCTTGTCATGGTCGCCATTGCTAGCATGAATCAATCCCATGTTGTAATACACATAGCTGCGATCGTAGGAATTTTCCTCAAGCTTGAGTGCTTCTTCGTAGTTAGCTAATGCTTCGGCATATTCGCCATCACCTTGAGCTGACATGCCATCACGGTAGTAGGCAAATGCTTCTTTTTCTTTCTGACTAGCAGGAAAGAGTTTTAAAATCGTGTCAGCAATAACGGTAAAGGTTTGATCGACGAAGTTGTCATTACGTTGCGATCTAGGCATAGTTCTTTATAAATTTGCAGTCAGTGTTAACTAGCATATCAAAAGCTTAATAAATTAAAACCCATCAAGATTAGGAGTCTCACTTCGCGAGACTCCTAATCCTAGCTAGATGCGCTAGTGTAAAAACGGAGGGCAAAGCGCCAAAACCGATCTGAAATAAAGAGTAAGCCGATCGCTAAAAACATAGAACCCATAATCCACATTGATTCTCCTCTCCCTAAAAGGGTTTCGGCAGGAACAGTGGTCAAAAAGGCGATCGGCACAACAAAGGTAAAAAAGAAGCGATAGGAGGCGGGATAGGCTGCCATCGGATAGCGTCCTGCTTCCATTAAGCCGCGTAAAACTTCGGTAACGTTATAAATTTTTACAAACCAGATACTAGTTGCACCAAGGATGAACCAAATACTGTAAAGACTAATGCACCCAAAAATTAGCGGAATTAAGCCCCATAGATAATTGCCTAGACTTAACCCAAGTTTATGACCCGCATAAAGCAAGATGCCACAGCCAAAGATTAAATTTGGGAACCCCCAAGGTGATATAGCTCTTGCCGATAGCCAAAACTGACTGCTAATCGGCTTTAAAAGGACAAAATCTAATGTGCCATTTTGAACATGATCAACAATTTTGCTTAAGTTCGGCGCAAGAAAAGTACTCGAAAACCCTTCTAAGATTGTAAATATGCCCAGCACTATGATCGCTTCTTCCCATCGCCACCCTGAAAAAGAGTAACCAGTGCGATAAAACAAAAACAGCCCAAACAAACTTCCCGCCAAATTGCCAATACTGCCCAAAGCTGCGATCGCAAAGTTAATGCGATATTCGAGTTCAGCGGCGATCGCCGTTGACCAGAATAGTTTTAATGCGTGAAGATATTTACTCATACTGATATTCAACACGAGGTTTAAGCAATGCTATAGCATTGCTTAAACTTCGTGTTTTCTTGCAATTAATTTAGGCTTAGGCGTAACCACGACCCCTAGGGCGATCGTTACTACGCTCAGCACGAGGCTTAGCCTTATTAACGCGAAGGGTTCGTCCCATCCATTCAGCTTCGTTTAGCGCCGCGATCGCCGCTTCTTCCTGAGCATCATCCTCCATGTCCACGAAGGCGAAGCCCCGAACCCGACCTGTTTCTTGGTCGGTGGGCAATTGCACACGCTTTACCGTGCCGTAGTCTGAAAAGACGCTTGTTAAGTCGTCCTTAGCAGCTTGGTAAGACAAATTTCCAACGTAAATAGTCACAGTCAGTTCGCTCCAAAAAAGAGATCGATATAATAATTTAGCCAGTCTTCGGAAAAGACTCGCTCGATCCGAGATCTCACAAATCCAACCTAAATTTCAGCTTCGATATAGTTTACCTTTTAGCCGCAACAATTTGCGTAGGCTGTATTACAAAGCTTTGTACAACTAATGGTAAAGGGATCTCAAAAAATTTAAAAAGATTTATAACTTTCTTGCTGGAAGCGGTATTTATGATGATTAAAGATTGGCTTAAACCCAATCTCCCCAAAAGGTGGTCAAAATTTCATTCTAAAGAAATAGGTGCAATTACTTAGACTAGTAATTGCTACTCTTACAGCAACGTAAGAGTTAGCTAAGAAAAATCAAACCCCAAGAAAAAAAGAACGGATCGAAGAGCCGCCCTTCTCTTCTTGGGATTGCAGCTATATGTTTTATGTAGCCTTTATCAGGCTAGTGAAGTACAGGTTTGTTTCTCCAACTTTGGCCGGGAAACAAACCTATGTAACTTGCTTGCTTGAAAAACGCTATAAGACAGTGTTCCCTTTCTTAGAATCACAACTCTAGTGGGGTATGATGACAGATGTCTTAAATATGTCTTCTGTCTAATCTGGCTCTGAGTAAAGCTTGACATAAGTAGCTAATCATAATCCTTGAGGCTAGATCCTGTTCCGCCCACACAGCAAGCAGAACAGGATTATCGGTTTTAAGATTATTGATGCCTAGTTACTTAGCTCTACAAAAAAGCGATCGCAAAAGTTATAAAAAATATGGGTAAACAAAGCCGCCTGCTTGCCTTTGTAATGGCAATTTTAATAGGGGCTGTGTATCTAATCATCAGCAATCCGCCGAAGCTAGGTTTGGATTTACGAGGTGGTGCACAGCTTACACTCCAAGCCAAAATTAATCCTGAACAGGGGATTAATGAAATTACACCGCGCATCATGGAAACCGCCAAGTTTGTGGTGGAACAGCGCATTAACGGGCTAGGAGTGTCTGAAGCAACAATTTTGCTATCAGGTAATAATCAACTGGTGGTGCAACTTCCAGGGGTGAATAATCCTGCTCAAGCCGAGCGCGTCATTGGTACAACGGCTCAACTTGATTTTCGTAAGCAAAAGAAAGGTACGGAAAGTGAGTTAAGGGCAAGATTGCAAATCCAGCAGGCGGCGACAATCCAGCGTGAAGTACTAAAAAATTCTACTGATCAAAAGGCGATCGCTGAGAACGAAGAGGCCTATAAAAAAAGTATTGAAGACTTAAAAGGGATTTTTGAGCGCACAGGTTTAACAGGAAATATGCTCAAAGACGCTGTAGCTGCACCAACGGGAGGTGGGCCTGACTCTTGGCAAGTAGCTCTGACGTTCGACGATCAAGGCGGCGATCTATTTGCCAAAACCACTGGCGAAATCGGTGGTACTGGTAGGGTTTTAGGGATTTTCTTAGACGATAAATTAATTAGCTTTCCGTCAGTTGGGCCTGAGTTTCAAGGCAAAGGTATTACAGGCGGTCGAGCAGTTATTACAGGCAACTTTACTTTAGATACCGCCAATGAACTTGCACTGCAATTAAGGGCTGGAGCCTTGCCAGTGCCTGTGGAAATTGTGGAAAACCGCACAGTCGGTGCAACCTTGGGTGCAGATAGCGTTCTCAGCAGTATTTATGCAGGTGTTGCTGGATTATTGCTGGTATTAATCTTTATGGTGATTTATTACCGCATTTTGGGTGTAGTTGCAGATATTGCGCTGATCACCTATGCGGTGATTACTTTTGCCTCATTTAGCGTACTGGGTGTGGTGCTGACCTTACCAGGCATTGCAGGTTTTATCCTGAGTATCGGTATGGCTGTAGATGCGAACGTACTAATTTTTGAGCGGACTAAAGAAGAACTCAAAGCAGGACGTACACTTTATAAATCCGTTGAAGCAGGTTTTTATCGCGCTTGGTCAAGCATTCTCGATAGTAATGTGACCACTTTGATTGCCTGTGGGACTTTGTTTTGGTTAGGTTCAGGATTTGTGAAGGGATTTGCGGTCACTCTTGGTGTGGGCGTGCTGACTAGCATGTTTACCGCAGTTACTTTAAGCCGATCGCTAATGCTCGCTATGATTAGTAATCCTAATTTCCGCAAGCCTGAATACTATGGCATGAAAGCTTTTGGCAAAATCTCCACAACTACTGATCTAGATGCGATCGCCGAAGAGAAAGCAAGCGACAAGAAAAACGACAATACTACAGGTGCGGTGTTATGAGATTAGATGTAATTAAGAATGCTCGCCTCTATGTTTCCATTTCCTCTGCCGTAATTTTGGCGGGGCTAGTGGCGATGGTGGTTTCTTTTCAGCAGCTAGGATCGCCCTTACGATTGGGAATCGACTTCACTGGTGGTACGAGCATTACCCTTGGCCTAGCCTGTGATAGTACCAATAACTGCGGTAAAAAAATAGATGTCGGTGTGGTGCGTCAAGCGATCGAGAGTAAAGGCTTTGCCAATAGCGTAATTCAATCAGTTGAAGGCAAAGATCTTAAAGGTGTATCTATAAGAACAGCACGGCTGACCACAGAGCAACGCGAAAATTTGCGCTCATTACTTGCTGATACTTTGAAGCAATATGGTGAGATCGATCCTAAAAAGTCTCAGATTGATGAGGTGGGTCCCTCAATCGGTCAGCAAGCGCTGAGCAATGGTTTACTGGCCTTGGCGATCTCCTTTGCAGGGATAGGCATTTTTCTGGCATTCCGATTTCAACTTGATTATGCAAGTTTTGCTATTGTGGCGCTGTTCCACGATATTTTCGTCACCGCAGGTATTTTTTCGATCCTTGGTTTGACGCTAGGGGTGGAGATCGACAGCCTTTTTATCGTGGCGATGTTAACTATTTGCGGATTCTCAGTGAATGACACTGTTGTAATTTACGATCGCATTCGCGAAAATGTGAAGATCGATGCAGGTGCAACTAAGTTCAATGAGCTAGTCAATGCTTCGGTTAATCAAACTTTAGGGCGATCGATGAATACTACGCTAACTTCTACTTTGCCCTTGATTGCGATCTTTTTATTTGGTGGAGCAACTCTGAGATTTTTCTCTCTCGCTTTGATTATTGGCTTTTTATCGGGAGTTTATTCCAGCATTTTCAATGCCAGTATTTTTCTAGCGTGGTGGCGTAGTCGCCAGACTGCAAAAATTAGTCAACAGCCACTAGAGTCAAACTAAATGACAAGGGCGGTGCTTCGCACCGCCTTTATCATTTCAAAACCCAAAAGATGAGTGGCGGCGCGAAGCGCCGCCACTCATCTTTTGGGTTTTATGTCCTAAGCAAAACTTGCGTTGCTATATTATGGTGAGTAAGTCTTTGGTATAAAACTATGACTATAACGACAAGTCGGAAGCTGACATTTGACGAATATTTAATCTATGACGATGGTACTGATAAAAGATACGAATTTAACGACGGAGAATTAGTAGAAGTGCCACCGCCAATAGGATTGCATGAAAGAATTGTTGCTTTTTTGTTTTTCTTTTTAGCTCTCACCATTAAACAAAAATCTCATCCTTATTGTGTTCGCGCCAATGGAGTCGAAATTTGGACAGGTAAGCGCACACGCCGCCCAGATATATGTGTGTTGAGTAAGCAACAAGAATTCGATATTTTAAGAAAAGCAGCTATCCTATTTACTCCACCCTTATTAGTGATTGAGGTGGTCAGTCCAGAATATCGTAATGTTGATCGCCAAGAAAAACTAAACGAATATCAAAGTATTGGCATATTTGAGTATTGGATTGTTGATGCCGCTCTGGGCTTAATTTCGGTCTTATCGATGATCAATGGAACTTATCAAGAAACTGTTTTTCATCTCGGAGAGCAAATTATCTCACCGACATTTGTGGATCTCCAACTTATAGTTGACGATATTTTGAATGCAGATATATGAATTCTGATAATAGTGACGCAATCTCTGAAGCTAGCTCTGAGATATCGATAGATCCTTTGCTAGAACGTCAAGTTCAACGATTGATTGAAGTACAAACTTATTTGAGATGGATATTTGATGGTTTTCTATGGCTGACGATCGGAACTGCCAGTATTTGGGCTTTGCGATCGGATATTGAGTTGTGGATTGCCGCTTTTACATGGGCGGCTGTACGCATCTCCCTAGCCTACAATCGTTTGCCAATGGTGGGCTTAGGCATATGTGTGGCGATGACGCTGGCAACTTTAGTTTGGCAGAGTTCGATAATTTTGTGGGGAGTTAATCAACGCGAGAAGCGATCGCTAGTTGCTCAAGTAAAAAGGATTAAGGAAAAAGGAAAAAGTCATCCGTTGTGGCGTTGGGTTTGTGAAGAAAAAATATCATAGGTGGTGCATCGCCGATGATGGCTATCGTTGCTTGAGAACTAATAAGGTAATGTCGTCGTAAATTTTTTGATTGCCAATGTGCGATCGCAAATCATCAATAACTGCTTGACGAATCTCCAGCGCTGAAGCATCAACATTTTGGCAGACTACTTTACATAGACGATCTACACCATAGAGTTTACGTTCTTCATCTTCAGCTTCGGTGATTCCATCGGTATATAGGACAACGACATCCCCCGCGTGTAAATGAATATGTTGTTGATCCAAAAAACCAAAAATTTCTTCTTCTAATCCAATCGGAAAACCTAGATCAATCGTGTCAAATCGTTCTAGAGTTCCATCTTTACGTACTAAAATCATCTCCTCATGTTGACCACTCAAGATTAATTTTCCCTGTTCATAGTCAATTAGCGATAGGGTTAAATTCTTGTCCGATGACATTCTCTGCACATTGCCGTAAATTGTGCGGTTAAGGATGTCGAGAAAGCGGACAGGATCATTTTCTTCACTTTGTAATAAGGTACGTACCGCAGTCTGCACCATAATCATTAACATCCCACTTTCTAGTCCATGTCCAGTTACATCACCAATCCCAATTTTAATCCGCCCGTTTTGTTGTAATACATCATAATAATCACCACCAACTTCCGCAGCAGGTTCCATAAAACCTGCAATATCTAATCCTGCAATTAGCTCCAATTCTCTTTGCTTTGGCAAGATCATCTTCTGGAGTTTGCGGGTTACATCTAGTTCACTACTCATTCGCAAGTTTTCTAGTTTTAGAAGATTGTTCAAAGCTAGAATTTGTTTATTAGCTCCATCTAAAGCAATTTCTGCAATTTTCCGTTGGGTAATATCTTCGACAGTTCCCTCGTAATAAAGTAATTTACCTTGCACATCTCTCAATGCTCTGACATTTTCACTAATCCAGATGATTGTGCGATCGCGTTTATATACCTGTGACTCAAAATTAGTAATGGTGTCATTTTCTTCCATCAGTGATTGAAACTGTTGCCGCCGATCGCGATCGACATAGAGTTGTGTCTTCACATCTACGATGTGCTGCAACATCTGCTCAATTGATTCATAGCCATAAATTCTTGCCAATGCGGGATTTACACTAAGATATCTACCATCGACGGTTGTTTGAAAAATGCCATCGACAGAGTTCTCAAAGATACTGCGATATTTTTCTTCGGACTCTCTTAGGGCGATCGCCACACTATTAAATGACTGCACAACCATCGATAATTCATCTTTACTGTCAAGCATGATGGAAATGGCTCCCCCTGATGTCATATGTTTAGAAGCAATATCTAACTGATGAACTGTTCGCATTACCGATAGATAAAATCCGACAAATAGATAGACAATGCTAACCATTACTATGGCGACAAACGTTATAACAAATTGTTTGCGCTCCTGAAATCCTTGAATACGCACTTCTAGTAATTCATCTAGACGCTCAACAACTTTCTGCCAGAGAGTGAAACTATCGCCTAGAGTTCTTTCCATCTCTTGATAATAAAAATTGTTAATCACAGAAATATTTTTGTCTTGACTTGCCAATTGACTAATATAAGTATTCACCTCACTCACACTGACAACAAAATTGCCGAGAGGCACAGATAAAGCATTGCGAAGATTACCACGGGGATTATTTTGGAAAGCTCTTTCTAGATTAGCAGCTAGTTCGTTGTTGTAATCGCCCAGTAAACTAACTAGGGAAATTAGTTTCGCTTTTTTTTCGTTTGCAGTTTCCTGCTTAAATACGATTTCTGCTTCTGTGTACATCATTTCGTACAGTAGCTTTTGCATCTCAGGTAGTTTAACGGCGATCGCATCCATTAAGTAATAAGTGTCTAAGTCAGGATCAAGAATCAGGTTAGAAAAGTCAACTACATGTCTGCGGAACAAATTAATTTCTTCAAGCAACGCATCGTGATTCCTAAACCCTAAGAACTCTTGTCCATCCAGCAAGCCTTGCCACTTAAATTTGACATCCCTAAGCCTTTCACTAGCTTGCATATTTTTCCCAAATTGGCGATCGACTTCTGTAAGCTTGATGAATTCTTGCTCAATTTTTTTTGTAATTCTGGCAATTCCTCAGACGAGGATACTGGCTCTAAACTCTGGGAATTTCTATAAAACTGACGTTGTAAAATTAGTTGTCTTTGGGGGATATACCGCCATAACTGGTTGAGGGGGCGTAGATAAGCATTGCCATAGCTCTCTTTTTGCGTAAACTCTATACGGCTATCTAGCTCCGATATTAGCAAACTCATTACTAATGCCAATGGCAACACAAATAATAGACTGATCAAGAAAAATTTCTGAGGATAATTCAGGCGATTCATTAGGGCGATCGCTGGTTTAAAGAGAGTCATAGTTTGCCTTGAAGTCAAAATGGTTAGCTCTTTACACTATTAACTATTAATTGAGCCATAATTTTAGAGATTGCTTTAGTTTCGGCAGTCCTGACTAATCTCATATTTACGATCCATTTTATAGCTGTTATAGCCTGATAAAGGCTATATCGATTTTTGAATAGGGAGGCTGTAGAGATCTAGATCACAAATATTTGGGGAACTTATCACAAAATAGACACTCATATTAGATTAAATCTAGGTTAAGATTAGGTTAATCAAAGTTAAATCGTGCTTAGTTGCTTATACCAGTAGTAATAAAAATATGTCTCCCGTATCTGAGTGATGTGTTTTACAACTCTGTAACGACCAGCTTTGGCAGGGTTTCCCAAAACTATTTGGAGTTGTTCTTATTTGTAATCTTTAAAGAGGGAAAGTTATGTCTAGAAATACTCAATATATGTTTCCGCAGTCTCGTTACTACGGTAAATTTACACCAGAGAATTTAGTATTTAATGCTAATCTACAAGAGTTTTCCCATCGTGTTAGTATCATTTGCAGTCTAGAAACGGGTGGTAAAATCTCATCACAGGAAGCATACCTACAAGTCGCGGAGCTATGGCAGCAATTAGAACGGTCGAAGAAAAATCTCTTCACATGAAAGGAAAAAGCGGTGTAATCTACCGCTTTTTCCTTTTTTGGGCATCACACAAAGGTGATTGTGTGGATTTGCCAACAATTGATTTAACTACTGGATGTAACTTTCTCTCTTAATGCTATTATTGTGAATGGCTCGGATCTATGCGATCGCAACGCCCGAATCGTGTCAGGGTCGGAAGACAGCAGCACTAAGGGATGCTTGAGATAGGCGTAGTACCCGGGCTACTTTTTTTAGGTTAGCAATGGGTTCAGGAGAGATTCATGGGTCGGGCGAAAAAAGTCGTACTTGCGTATTCGGGCGGCGTTGATACATCTGTTTGTATTCCTTATCTCAAACAAGAATGGGGTGTTGAAGAAGTCATTACCCTTGGAGCAGACCTAGGACAAGGCGATGAGTTAGATCCCATCAAGAAAAAGGCTCTCGATTCAGGAGCATCCGTCTCTTTAGTCAGAGATGTAACTAAAGAATTTGTCACAGACTATGCTTTCCCTGCGATTAAAGCAAACGCGCTTTATGAAAATCGTTATCCTCTAACTACGGCTCTAGCACGTCCTCTGATTGCCAAAATTTTGGTAGAAGCAGCCGAAGAATATGGTGCTGATGCTGTAGCTCACGGATGCACGGGTAAAGGCAATGACCAAGTAAGGTTTGATGTGTCGATCGCTGCACTTAACCCTGATATTAAAGTGCTTGCTCCCGCTCGTGAGTGGGGGATGAGCCGTGAAGAAACGATCGCCTATGGTGAAAGATTTGGGATTGCTTCACCAGTGAAGAAGTCTTCACCCTTCAGTATTGATCGCAACTTGCTCGGTCGTAGTATCGAAGCAGGGCCTCTCGAAAATGCGTGGAATGAGCCACCTGAAGAAATTTATGCGATGACCAAGGCGATCGCCGATACTCCCGATGAGCCTACCTATACTGAAATTGGTTTCGAGAAAGGGATTCCTGTTTCTCTCGATGGCAAGGTGCTTGAGCCTGTGGAGTTAATTACTGCACTTAATGCGATCGCAGGTAACAACGGCTATGGGCGCATTGACATGGTTGAAAACCGCTTAGTGGGGATCAAATCTCGTGAAATCTACGAAGCCCCTGCCATGCTGGTTTTGATCCATGCTCACCGCGATCTTGAAAGTCTCGCTCTGCCTTCTGATCTTGCTCAATACAAGCGTGGTATCGAGGACACCTACGGCAAGATGATTTATAACGGACTTTGGTATAGCCCTCTCAAATCTGCCCTTGATGCTTTCATCGATAGTAGTCAAGAGAATGTATCTGGAACCGTCCGCGTCAAGTTCCATAAAGGCAGTGCGATCATTGTCGGTCGTCAGTCTGTGAATTCACTCTATGACGAAGACTTGGCAACTTACACCAGTGCTGACCAGTTTGATCACAAAGCGGCTGAAGGCTTCATTTATGTTTGGGGTATGCCAATCCGTGTATGGGCGCAGAAAAATAGATAGTTTTGAGCTTTTGGCTTTTAACTTTCTTCTCGAGGCGGCGCTAAGCGCCGCCTTTTCTTTTTGGGTTAGAACAGGCTCAAGGCACTGTAAAATATCATAAAATTAGCAACTAACTGGCAAATTTTTCTATGACAAAAGTACCTTTACCCGATGAGCGCATTCTCTTTAAAGGTCATCCTGCGGTTATTGGGAGTGTGACAAGACTGCTGGTTTCGATTTTTACATTAGGTATTGGTGCTCTTTGGTATTGGTTGAAGTCGGTCAACACGCAGTATCTAATTACATCTCAACGAATTGTTATAGAAAGGGGTATTTTCTCAAAAGATATTGAGACGCTAGAAATTTACCAAGTTGATGATATCCAGTTAGAGAAACCTCTAAATCAGCGCATCATGAATACGGGAAATATGCTGTTACTTACCCGAGATATCTCTGCCCCTAAAATACTGTTGGAACGCTTTCCAATAGATGTAAGAGAGCTATACGAGCAGATGCGTCCATGTATTCAGCAAGCAAGATTTCGCTTTCATGTCCGTGATGAAGAAAATCCTAGAGAAATTTTTTAATACCAATTCCCAAAAGTGTTGCCACACTTTTGGGAATTAAAAACTAAACTCAGCAAGGAGTTTAACAAGCCATTTAAGAATTGTCTAGATCCCCCTCAATCCCCCTTAAAAAGGGGGAAGAAGAAAATTCTCCCCCCTTTTTAAGGGGGGCTGGGGGGGATCTCTTAGAGCTTTTGACCACAGAAAGCAATTCTTAAATGGTTTCTAAAAGCACAAGATGGCTTAGCCATCTTGTGCTTTGTCATAGAACGTTAATAGAAAAGGCAGAGCAAAGCGTCGCCTTTTCTATTTTTATTTGGCGATCGCCATAAAACTCAAGCTAAACTAGTTAGAGCCTTTTAGCTAGTGCCAATTTTAGTAACAATGACTTCATCATCGATTTCAGTACGTGAATTGCCGCTGTTCCCTTTACCTGAGTTGGTACTATTTCCGGGACAGTCGTTACCGCTTCATATTTTTGAGTATCGCTATCGCATGATGATCAATACGGTACTGGAAAGCGATCGCATGTTTGGGGTATTAATGTGGGACTCGGAGACGGGCAAACCTGCAAGTATTGGCTGTGTTGCTCAAATAGTTCAGTATCATCGCTTGCCAGATGATCGTTTTAAGTTATTGACTATTGGACAACAGCGCTTTCGAGTGTTGGAATATGTGCGTGAAACTCCTTATCGGGTGGGGCTAGTGGAATGGATTGAAGATGAGCCTAGTAATGACGCACCATTTTTACTAGCGACAGAAGTCCGTGAATTGCTTAATGATGTGATCCGTCTATCGCAAAAGCTTACCGATCAAGAAATAGAGCTACCGAAGATTCCCCGTGGTCCGATTGAGTTGTCCTATTGGGTCGCCAGCAATTTTCAGGGCGCAAGTTTAGAGCAGCAGTCTTTACTGGAGACCTGTGATACAGCCGCTCGATTGCGCCGTGAGGCTGAGATTTTATCTTCAACTAGAAGTCAATTAGCGGCTCGTACGGTTTTAAAAGATACCTTCAAGGAAATTTAATTTTCAGGAGCTATAACCGTGAAGATCGGTGTACCGAGTGAAATCAAAGATCGTGAGTTTCGGGTGGGAATGACACCTGCGGGAGTAGCGACCTTAACTGCGCGATCGCACCAAGTTTTTGTAGAAACAAATGCTGGGGTTGGTTCTGGTTTTAGTGATCAGGAATATATTCAAGCAGGGGCAAAGATTGTGGCAACCCCACAGGAAGTTTACGCCCAAGAAATGGTGGTTAAGGTTAAGGAGCCTTTGCCTAGTGAATATGCATTGCTCCACAAAGAATTAATCTTATTTACTTATCTCCATCTCGCCGCCGATCGCATACTAACGGAAGCATTAATCAAGTCGGGCGCAACCTGTATCGCCTACGAAACAGTGCAATTAGATAATGGTCAATTGCCTTTACTAGTGCCGATGAGTATTATCGCTGGCCGCTTATCTGTGCAGTTTGGAGCGCATTATCTGACCAAGCAGCAGGGTGGCAGTGGCGTGTTACTAGGTGGTATTCCGGGGGTAAAATCTGGGCATGTGGTAGTACTAGGTGGCGGTGTAGTTGGTACTGAAGCCGCAAGAATGGCGATCGGTTTAGGGGCAAGGGTAACGATTTTAGATGTCAATCTCAATCGTCTTGGTGAACTGGAGTCTCTCTTTGGTTCACGGGTGCAGTTGTTGTATAGCAATGCTAGTAATATCGCCGAGTCAGTAATTTCAGCAGATCTCGTCATTGGTGCAGTGTTAATCACTGGCAAACGTGCACCGACCTTAGTAAAGCGTGAACTTGTCCAAAAAATGCGATCGCATTCTGTGATTGTCGATGTGGCGGTCGATCAAGGTGGTTGTATTGAGACGGTAAGAACTACATCCCATACATCTCCGATCTATGAAGAAGAAGGAGTCTTGCATTATGGCGTACCGAATATGCCGGGGGCTGTACCTTGGACTGCCACGCAAGCCTTGGTTAATGCCACGCTTCCCTATACTTGTGCTTTAGCAGATTTTGGTTTGGAGGCGATTAAACGCGATCGCGCTTTGGCAAAAGGTGTCAATGTTCAGAATGGTCAAATTGTTTATGCGGCTGTTGCTGAAGCATTTCCTGACTTACCAAAAGCCTAGTTTGTAAAGTCTAAAAGCGTCACTTCGCGACGCTTTTAGGTGTAGAGCAACCATGCAAATTTGCCAATACCGAAGCCAAAATATAAAGCGATCGCTGTTACAAATAACAAAGTAGAACCAGTCATCAACAGATAATCAGGAGTTGTTAAAGCTGACTCGTGGAGATAGGTCCGATTAGAACTACCTGAAAAAGCTTTTGATTGCAAAACAATTTCTAACTTTTGTGACTTTGAAAGGGAATTTAAAATCAAAGGCACGGCAACTTTGGCATAGATCTGTGCTTTTTTGAGCAATCCCATTTTCTCAAAATTTAATCCTCGTAAGCGTTGTGACTCAATGATTGATTGCACTTCCTCCAGTAAAAGAGGTACAAATCGCAGGGTTGATGAAAAGATAAACACTACTTTGTAAGGGATTTTGACGCGTACCATGCCCACTGTCATCTGATTAACATCAGTCGTGAAAATTGCCAATGGAATTACTAAGATCATTGTCAAAGTTTTAAAAACAATATTCAATCCATAAAGCGTTCCTTCTAAACTCATTTTTGCATTTCCCACTAACCACCATGTTTGTGGCAAGCTAAAGAGCGTTGTGAGTTCCGTTTTATGAGTCAGTAATTTAACTTGTTCCACATTAAAAAATCCCATGCTCAAAATCAGAAATATGTAGAAAGGAATCATCACTTTTAAAATATTTCCTAAATAATTGAGTCTGACTCCAGCTAGAAGGCAGAAAGAAATTACACTCAGCATCAAAAGCCCACCTGCGATCGGGCTTTCCCACAAAAAGGCAAGAATGGTCACTGAAAGCATCACCACCAACTTAGAGCGAAAGTCTAAGCGAGTAAATAGAGAGTCATACTTAACGGTTTGGAGTTTCATATTTTAAACTGGCAACGGAGTAAAACAATTGGCAAATTCTGTGGGGGTAATTAGAGGATAGTCGCGATCGCACAAAGTACTTAGCTTTTGCGATAAAGTTACTGACTGCGGTGGCGTGAGATAGGTGGACTCTAGTAGATCAGTTTGATGATAGGCTTGGCGTAATGGCGCATCTAGTAATATTGTTCCTTTTCCCATGACAATCGCGCGATCGGCATAGTCGGGCATGAGATATAAATGATGGGTAATGACAATCACAGTTTTTCCCATTTGATGCAATTGCCGACTGACTTCTAAAATCGAAGAAGCACCCTGATAGTCTTGTCCTGTCGTTGGTTCATCAAAAATGATGATCTCAGGATTCATCGCTAATAGGGCTGCAATCACAATGCGTCCACGTTCTCCTTTGGGTAAAGATAAGGGATGGGCATGACGCTGATCCCATAGTTGCATAGCTTTGAGACTGCGCTCGGTTTCTTGCTTCACTACATCAGGAGCATAACCAAGGAAAGGTAACGCAAAAGCAACTTCTTGCTCAACGGAAGTATTAAAAATTTGATTGTCTGGATTTTGGGCAAGATAGCCAATGGATTGAGCAAGATCGCTAACAGATAGCTCTCTGGTATCGCGATCACCCACTAATACTTTGCCTGATGTCGGTTTTAGTAAGTTGAGAAAATGTTTAACTAGGGTACTTTTACCAGCGCCATTCTGTCCCACGATCAGTACATATTCACCCTCATGGATGTCTAATGAGATATTTTTGAGAGCTTCCGTACCATCATCATAGGTATGTTTGAGGTTTTGGACTGAGAGAACAGGTGGTTTATTGCTATGAGTCGAAGCTGTAAATATTGGTGGATCACTAGGAGAAGTTTGCGATCGCAGTTCATTTAAAGCAACTATTCCTGCATCTAAAGTAACGGGAATCTGCGAAAGATGGCAGGATTTTTGAGGTAATGATGGGCGGCGCTCCGCGCCGCCCATCATTACCTCTAGATCACTACTCGGAGTATTAATTCCCTTGTGCTGAATTTGGCTAAAAGCTTGAGCAACTTCGGGTGGACGCAGCTTATTCTGTTCTAGTAAATCAACCTGTGCGTAGATTTCATCAGGAGTGCCGACAGCTAGCAATTTCCCATTGGCAAGCAAGGCAAGGCGATCGCAAAATTCTGCCATTTCTTCCGCCGCATGGGAAACCATGACGATCGCTACGCCAAGTTCTTCTTTTAATTCCTTAACGGTAGCAAAGACTTCTTGAGAACCAATGGGATCGAGCTGTGAAGTGGGTTCGTCAAGAATTAATAAATCGGGTTGTAGTGCTAAGGCGGCAGCGATCGCTAGGCGTTGTTTTTGCCCACCCGATAGCTCTTGGGGATTCTTCTTCTCAAAGCCTTCCAAACGGACTGATTTTAAAACAATGGGAATCCGTCGCAGGATTTCTTCACGGGGGACACAGAGATTTTCGAGGGCAAAGGCGATCTCGTTTTCGACGGATGTAGCGGTAATCTGGATTTCAGGATCTTCAAAAACTATGCCTACATGACGCGCTAGTTCACTGACGGGATGTTCGAGGCTATCTAAACCCGCGATCGCGATAGCGCCAAAAAAACGTCCACCATAAAACTGGGGAACGATGCCAGTGAGGGCAAGACATAGCGTAGTTTTACCTGCTCCTGTCGCCCCAATAATGCCTAAAAATTCGCCTTTGTTAATGCTTAACGAGATATCTTTGAGGACTGTCTCCTTTGAGTTGGGATAGATATAGGAAACCTTGTCTAAGACGGCGATCGCTTGCATAATTTTGGGTGGTGCTAAATAGGTAAGGATGGGCGGCGCTTCGCGCCGCCCATCCTTACTACGATAAATCCTTTCCTATTGATCAGGAACTGATTTTTGATGGCACGGCTTTGCCGCACCATCAAAAATCTTACGGATAAGTCTTTACATTGGGCAAGATAACTCACCGACTTTGCGAGAAAAAAGCATATTTTCGCGGTAATCAACGGGGCAATCGATAACGGTCGGCACATTTTGGGAGAGCGCTTCCTTAAGTATCGGTATTAAATCCATTGCCGAAGTAACGCGATAGCCTATCAGCCCCATACTCTCGGCAAGTTTCACAAAGTCTGGATTACCAAATTTGATAAAAGCTGATCGACCAAAGTGGATTTGTTGCTTCCATTCGATCAGTCCATAGCCTCCATCATTAAAAATAATCGTCACAAAAGGTGTACCGATGCGAGTTGCGGTTTCTAATTCTTGCATATTCATCATAAAGCCGCCGTCACCTGTTACAGCAACAATCTTGCGATCAGGATTGACCAGTTTTGCGGCGATCGCCCCTGGAATTGCGATCCCCATCGCCGCAAACCCATTGGAAATAATGCAAGTATTAGGGCGATCGCAATGATAATGCCTTGCCATCCACATTTTATGCGCCCCTACATCGGAAATTACGATATCCTCAGCAGCCATGACATGACGTAGATCGTAGATAATTTTTTGCGGTTTAATCGGAAAACCTTCGTCACGGGCATATTGCTCATAGGTTACGAGAATTTGTGGACGTAAGGCGATCGCATGAGGATCAGTCATTCCTGTGCGATCGCAACGGTGCATAATCTCCATTAATGAATCAGAAATATCACCCACGATTTCCACCTGTGGCATATAGCTGCCATCAACTTCCGCCGTTAACTCCGCAATGTGAATAATCGGAATAGTTCCTTTAGGATTCCATTTCTTGGGGGAATATTCGATTAAGTCATAGCCAACTGCAATTACTAAATCCGTCTCATCAAAAGCACAGTTAATCACATCTCTCTGTTGTAAACCAATAGACCAAAGCGCCAGAGGATGACGGTAGGGAATGACACCCTTACCCATAAAGGTATTTGCCACAGGAATATTTAAGCGGGTCGCAAAATCGGTCAAAGCTTGGCTAGCTTGGGAACGAATTGCCCCATTCCCCACCAAAATTAAAGGATTTTTGGCTTGTGCGATCAGTAGAGCAGCTTCCGATAAGCTGCGATAGGATGCATACATCGAATTGTGACCACCTTCAATCAATAAAGGTTGCCCTGTGACTTCCATATCGGCAATATTCTCTGGTAAGTCAATGTGCACTGCCCCAGGTTTCTCAGACTTAGCTAGTTTAAAGGCTTTTCGCACAATTTCAGGGGTGATACTAGGGCGCACGATTTGGGCATTCCATTTGGTTACAGGCTCGAACATGGCAACTAGATCGAGGTATTGATGGGAATTGGTATGCATCCGATCAGTTCCCACTTGCCCTGTAATGGCAATCAATGGCGCACAGTCTAAGTTGGCATCGGCAACCCCCGTCATCAAATTTGTGGCTCCAGGTCCTAGCGTCGATAAACATACCCCTGGTTTGCCTGTAAGTCTGCCATAGACATCTGCCATGAAAGCAGCTCCTTGCTCATGGCGAGTAGTAATAAATTTAATCGATGAATTCTCAAGGGCATTGAGAACTGCTATATTCTCTTCCCCCGGAAGACCGAAGATATACTCTACTCCCTCATTCTCTAAACATTTGACTAATAATTCTGCGGTTTTCATAGTTGTATTTAATTAAATATTAATAAGCACGCTGTGCCTGCTTACTAATATGGGTTTACTTTATCCAAATAGTTTTAATATTCACGAATTCGCGAATACCTTCGACACCTAACTCACGCCCAAAGCCCGATCGCTTGATTCCCCCAAAAGGAACACGCGGATCGGATTTGACCATCCCATTTACAAAGACTGCACCCGCCTCGATTTGTTCGATCGCTAATTCTATTTCCTGTGGATCTTTACTCCAAAAGCTTGCTCCTAATCCAAAACTAGTGCTATTGGCAAGGGCGATCGCTTCAGTGATATTCTTCACCCGAAATACTGACGCAACAGGACCAAAAAATTCTTCTTGATAGGGCGGCGCACCCAAGGGAATGTCCGCCAAAATTGTCGGCGCGTAGAAATTACCTTTCTCTTTTAGGCGATAACCACCGACTAAGACCTTTGCACCGAGATCGACAGTAGTTTTCACCTGCAAATCGAGATCATTTAAAATTTGAGGCGTAGCAAGGGGACCCACGTCAGTTTCAGGTTGCATCGGATCGCCTACTTTCAAAGCTTTGAATTTCTCGACAAATTTAGCAATAAACTGATCAGCGATCGCCTCTTCAATCATAAATCGCTTAGCTGCAATACAGGTCTGTCCATTGTTCATCACCCTCGCTGTCACTGCGGTATTCACTGCTAATTCCAAATCCGCACTTTTAAGCACAATAAACGGATCACTGCCCCCTAGTTCTAGAACTACTTTTTTAAGATGATGCCCTGCGATCGCGGCAAGGCTTTGTCCCGCAGGTTCGCTGCCCGTCAATGTCGCAGCCTTTACCCTCGCATCGGCAACTAGTCCCGCTACGCGATCTGCACCAATTAACAGGGTTTGAAATGCACCTTCAGGTATACCTGCGGCATGGAAGACATCCGCGATCGCTAAGGCACATTGCGGCACATTAGAAGCATGTTTGAGCAATCCCACATTCCCTGCCATCAGTGCAGGCACGACAAAGCGAAACACTTGCCAAAATGGAAAGTTCCAAGGCATGACTGCAAGGATAATTCCTAGAGGTTGATAGCGAATGATCGTGCGACTAGCGTCAGTTTGAGCAGAGGTATCAGCTAAAAATCTCGGCGCATGTTCAGCGTAAAAGCGGCAAAGATTGGCACATTTCTCAATTTCGGCGATCGCACTTTTGAGCGTTTTCCCCATTTCAAGGGTCATGATGATCCCAAATTCAGTTTTCCGCGCTTCCAAAATGTCGGCAGCTTGTTGCATCCATTGGGCGCGATCGCCAAAACTTGTGTGTTTGTAGGTGGCAAAGGTGCGATCGGCGAGTGCTAGCTTATGTTCGAGTTGCTCATCTGTCAAAGGCTCAAAGGTCTTTAACAATTCTCCCGTTACAGGATTTATTGAGGCGATCGCCATGATCTTTTCTCCTTTCCTGAGCAGATGTATTAAGATCTTAATCCTTGCGATCGCTAAATCTATCGATAATTCAACTTAATTTACGATTCATCACGAGAGATACGTGGTGACAGAACTCGGCTGAGTCGGTTAATCGTACCAGCATGGTTTGCTCCAATCGGTGACATCTCAATAATTTCTCCTTCAATTAATTCTGTGCGTTGCTCTATTCCTAAAATGCCAACTTCTGCCATTTTGTAATACTGCTCCACAGTGAGACGATACTTAACTGGTGTAGGCATTGCGGCAAGTTGCGTTACAACCATAATGGTCCTCTCAATTTCTTCTTCTAGGATACCAATAACCGAAATTTGGAATAGCGATCTCTAGGTTATAGCTGTCGCCATTCTTGTTAGGACATAAAACCCAAATAGTGTGAGGCGGCGCGAAGCGCTGCCTCACACTATTTGGGTTTTGATTTGTCCTGATACATTTGGCTTTAGCTATAAAACAAAAAATTGCAAGAATGCGTTCCTTGGGAACGCATTCTTGCAAATACTAATTCACAAAAGTGTTGCCATAATTTCGTGAATTAAAACCCAAACCCAGTAAGGGTTTTAAAAGCACACAATGGCTACGCTATTTTTTGCTTTGGTATAAAAAATATCTTTACAATAAAGAATCTTACCTGAAATCCTTGACCTTATACTACAGTATAAGGTCTACACTTGTAGCCGTTGGATGTAAAAAGCTAAAGATGTCAATGCTGCAAGTTGGTGAAGTCGCCCGCAAGTTAGGTCTAAATCCTCAGACTCTTTATTTCTATGAACGAATTGGATTGATTCCTTCTCCTCATAGAACTGAGGCAGGATATCGCTTGTTTAGTCAAGAAGATGTAGATCGCTTAGCTTTTATTAGCCAGACTAAGGCGATGGGGTTGAGTCTAGATGACATCAGAGAAATTTTGGCGGCTAAAGACGGAAAGTTCCCAGCTTGTCAGGCTGTACATGATTCTCTACTTAAAAAAGCCAGAATGATTGAAGAGACAATCCAACAACTGCAAATACTGCATGACGAACTTTTGCCACTGATTGATCACTGTAAACAACATATTGAATGCCAAGATTGTCCGAACTCACAGGAGTCTTGTGCTGATGCAGACGATCCACGTCATGGTTTCCAACAATCTTGTAGTGCTTGGCAAGGACGTACTGAAATGTCTTCAGAAATCAAGCAATAAATAATCTCCATTATCTCCATAGTGGTTTTGATTTTTACCTAGGCAAAATCAAAAGTCCTGTATTAAAAATATTAGTTGTAAACTATGACCAGACTATTCTCAGATATTCTCTATCCATCTAGTGACAATAACTCTAAACCTCTAAAATTAAGTTGGCCAGCAATCATATTTTTTGCGGTTTTCCACTCTTTGGCTCTATTAGCTCCTTGGTTTTTCTCATGGTCAGCTTTGGGAGTGACTCTAATATTGCATTGGTTTTTAGGAAGTATTGGGATTTGCTTGGGATATCATCGTCTGCTAAGTCATCGGAGCTTTCAAGTCCCTAAATGGCTAGAATATGCGATCGCTCTAGTTGGAGCCGCCGCAGTTCAAGGAGGTCCAATCTTTTGGGTAGCAGGGCATCGTTTACACCATGCTTATACTGAAGATGTGGAAAAAGATCCTTACTCAGCTCGTAAAGGATTTTGGTGGAGTCATATGTTGTGGCTGTTCTATCCTAAAGAAGAGTTCTTTAATCCTACGCTGTATCGCAAATATGCGCCTGAAATGGCTCGCGACCCTTTCTATCTATGGCTAGATAAGTATTATCTACTATTACAAATTCCTCTAGGAGTTGCGTTATATCTCCTTGGTGGTTGGTCTTATATTATTTGGGGAATGTGTGTGCGCTCAGTTTTACTATGGCATAGTACTTGGTTTATCAACTCGGTTACGCATATGTGGGGATATCGCACGTTCGAGACCAATGATAATTCACGGAATCTCTGGTGGGCAGCGATCATTACCTATGGTGAGGGCTGGCACAATAACCATCATGCTTATCCCCATGTCGCCAAAGCAGGTTGGCGTTGGTGGGAAGTTGATGTCACTTGGTGGGCTATTCAATTGCTCAGGAGTTTAGGTTTAGCCACAAAGGTAATCATGCCTCCTGCACTTAAAAATTAAGAAAGGTGAGATGCAAAGCATCTCACCTTTTTTTATAGGAATATACCAAAACAGAAAATGGCTACGCCATTTTCTGTTTTGGTATATTATCTTGCTAATAGGAGCGTTTTTGAGAGATTTTATGCTTAAGCTGGCGATCGCTTATTTAAGAGTATTTTTAAGAGCCTCACTAATTTTTTGCCTACTGGGCTGTCCCATTCTTTTAACCTTTGACAGTCCAGTTCAAGCTGGTAAGTTCATGGCTTCTCTAGTCTTTGATACTGCGAATGATCCAGTTGAGGTTGCAGCTATCTATGAAACTTCCTATTCCACCCAGAAGGCTATTATGAAGTCTTTGAAAATCAGTAATAAGCTCATGAAAAAGGCTACGGGGTTTAAAGGATTTTCTCTGCTCCAAAGTCAAGATGGTAAACAAATAATTGTGCTCTCTCAATGGCAAGATCTACCTAGCTATCAGGCTTATGTCCCACCTTTAGTCGCCGACTCTAGTAATTCTAAAAATGCAGAGGGCTTAGCTGCCCCACCTGCACCTAGTCAAACCCTCGTATTTACAGTTGCAAATGCTCAGACGGCGATCGCAGGGGCAACTCCAGCGCTTCGTGGTAAAGAAGCTGTTGTGCGACTGACTCAACTAGCTCCAAAAAATCCTGAAATGCGATCGCAGGTTCTGACTAGCATAGAAGACATGGTTCCCTCCATTTTACAAAATCAGCCAATCCCGCAGTCAGTGCTCTTATTGAAGAGTTTGGATAGTGATGATTTGGCATTGATGACGAATTGGAATTGTAGCGCCATGTTTGAGGATGTCGGTAAACCTGAAGCGATCGCGCTCAGCAATGATTTAACAGAACTTGTAGACAATGAACAGAACATTTACAACGTTACTACCATTATTCCTGCTGAAGTCAAAAAGAATAAAGAAAGCAAAAAAGGATAATCATTGCGATCGGTGATAATTAATCTAAGCAAAACCATTGGAGAAATAACAATGACTGTTGCAACTAACCCAAAAATGACCTTTGCAGATTTCATCGAACATAACGACGGGACTGATGCTTTATATGAGTTAGAAAATGGAGAACTAATTCCTGTGTCTTCGGAAAGTGACATCAATCAAATAATTGCCGTATTCTTATTAATCTATTTTTCTCAAATAGGTATTCCCGCGAATCGCCTCAGAATGAAGGCTGAAATAGCGGTGCATAGTCAACAAGTAAATGTACGTGTCCCTGATTTAATGGTTTATTCTGAAGAATTAGCGATCGCGATGCAAGGTGCGACTCGATCGCTAATATTGCTTGATATGCCACCTCCATTGTTAGTAGTTGAAGTAGTCAGCCCCAATCAAGCAAGTCGAGATTATCGCTATAAGCGCACTGAGTATGCAGCGAGAGGTATTGCTGAATATTGGATTGTCGATGCGATCGCGCAAAAGGTAACGGTATTAGAATGGGTGGAAGGCTTTTATGAAGAGAGAGTTTATGAAGGTGAGCAGGCGATCGCTTCGCCGATATTTTCCGAAGTCCAGTTAACAGCCGCACAAGTTTTGCAAAAGTGTTAGGAGAATTGAATGTGATGGCTAAAATTGAACGGCGACTCCCTCATAATGTGAGTGGTGATTTTTATGTTGATAGCTCCTGTATTGATTGTGATACCTGTCGATGGATGGCTCCAGAAATATTTCATCAAGTCGCTGAGCAGTCTGCTGTTTATCATCAGCCCACTAATGCAAGCGAACGTCTCAAAGCTTTACAAGCTGTTCTATCCTGTCCTACTGCTTCTATTGCTACGGTCGAGAAGCCAACTGACATTCAGATGGTGCAGCAGAGTTTCCCAATTCTCATTGACCAAAATGTGTTCCATTGTGGTTATCATGCGGAGTCTTCCTATGGTGCGGCTAGTTACTTGATTCAGCATCCTGAAGGCAATATTTTGATTGATTCGCCATGTTTTGCGGCTCCACTGGTGAAACAGATAGAGTCGATGGGAGGGATTCGTTATTTGTATTTGACCCATCGTGATGATGTTGCCGATCATCAGAAGTTCCATGACCATTTTGGCTGCGATCGCATTTTGCATCAAGATGACATTACGACAAGTACTCGCAGTGTGGAGATGCAACTAACGGGAACAGAGCCGATCGCGATCGCTGATGATCTACTAATCATCCCTGTGGCTGGACATACTAAAGGACATACGGTTTTGCTCTATGGACAGAAGTTTCTGTTTTCGGGCGATCATCTGGCATGGTCTGAGCGACTCCAGCGTTTAATCGCGTTTCGGAATGCTTGTTGGTATTCATGGGATGAATTGGGGCGATCGATGGAAAGGTTGGCAAACTATCAGTTTGAGTGGGTTTTACCTGGGCATGGTCGCCGCTATCATAGCGATCGCGAAACTATGGCGCTAGCAATGCAAGAATGTTTAGATTCGAGAGAACAACTCTGGTTTATGGGCTATATTACGTAAAATATGTTGTATTACACAAAAAATTGCTTTATAATTTTGATATTCAGGACAATTACATGGAAATTTCCTGCATAATATACAGTTAAAGTAAATCAAAGGAGTTTTCGTGAACCTCCAAGAGTTTGTAACCCAAGCTTTGATACAAATTGCTGCGGGAGTTCGTGAAGCTGATAAAGAACTTCAAACCTCAGGTGCTGTTGTCAATCCTCTCTATGTTACAAGTGTGAGGCAAGACAAGTCAAACATCTACGGGTATATGGGAGATCAGACTAATAGCCGCCGAGCAGTGCATTATGTAGAATTTGATGTTGCGGTCACAGCAATTGAAGGGAAAGAGAGCAAAGGTGGCATCGGTATTATGGTTGGTTTTATCGGCTTAGGCTCACAAGGGAGTAGTGAGGAGAGCAATACCTCGGTTTCTCGTATCAAGTTCACAGTACCAATCGCACTTCCTAACTCGGTTGATAAACACTAATTCTTTCAATATTTACTGTATTTAGCCTTCATCCGTCACTATGCCATAAGTAAATGTGCTTAACTTTCTCAAGTTCGATCTCCGATCTTGTAGTGAATAGATACGGCTAATGTCTGAAAAATTACGTCAACTTCCATTGGCAATCCCTACACACCGACAAAAGGCACTTTGGAGCCAGATCAAGATTTTTAGCCACTTAAAGTACGAATCTTGCTTTTTTACTTGCTATGATAGACATCTAGAGATTAAGTCCTATCATGAAATATCCTCTTCATACCCAATCTAAACCTGTTTCAGGGCTTGCTGCGAAGAAACTGCTAGAAGCGATCGACTCTGGTGGAGCAGTTGTCAATGATCGAATGATTGCTCTTGCAAAGCGCATAGCTGCCCGTCGTCGCAAAACATAGAAGCATGGCTAGTTCTGGTAAATTCGATTAGGGCTGGTAATGCCAATCCTATTGGTTTGTAGGATATTATAAAGGTACTCACGAGGTAGCGTAGAGATAGGAGTCAGCGTATGCAAGCGATTTTTTTAAGCCGTGAAGAAGTTGCCCGCCGAGCAAAACAATTGTATGAAACCACTATTCGTCAGAAAGTGGAGACAGAGGAAAATATTGGCAAGATGGTAATTGTCGATATTGAGACAGGTGCATACGAAGTTGATAAAACTGGAGTAAAAGCCGCCCGTAACCTAATTGCCAAACATCCCTATGCTCGACTTTTTGGCATTTGTATTGGTTACAATGTCGCTGCTTCGTTGGGTGGTGTCATGGAGCGTGTCAACAAGTGATTTCTGGTATTGTGATTGATAGGCACGCAATCATTGCTTTAACGTTTTTACTCCCAAGTGGCTCAACTTTTCCAATTGAGTTTGTTGTGGATACAGGTTTTACAGACTATCTGTGCTTGCCTCCAGAAGCAGTTAGCTTGTTGGGATTGCCATTTATTTACGATCTTCCTGTAAACTTGGCAGACAATAGCGAAGTTCTATTATCCGTTCACGAAGCAGTTATTCTTTGGAATGGAGAAGAACGAGAAATTCGTGTGCTGGCTACGGGACGAAGACCTCTACTTGGGACTGCGTTGCTGGATGAGCATGAACTTGTCGTGCAGTTCACAGAGGGCGGGTTAGTAACGATTGATGAATTGTAGGTGTCGTAGCAAAACACAATAGAAGAAGATGAAGACCATTTATAGTCTTTTTAAGTTTTGTATAGCAATGTCATAGAAGCGATTGGACGATCGCCTTCAATTTTTGGACAGGCGATCGGACGGATAAAATAGCACTCTTGCTATAATGCTCAACAAGAATATGTAATCCACAAAACCCGTCAAAGGTCATCACAAATGGCTACAGTTCAGTTTAAATCAGAGATCAGCATAGAACTCGATCAACTACTTGCTGGAGTAGCCCAGCTAGACACCCCTGACTTAGAAAAATTACTCATTCAAGTTCGGCAGGTGCTTGCACATCGCAAAAATCCCAGTCTACCTGCACTAGAAATCGAACTACTGCAAAAAATTAATCAAACCTTACCCGACGAAGTACAACAGAAATACAACGACTTAAGCGAAAAAATGAGATCGGTAGTGATCACTCCTAACGAACATCAAGAACTACTCAAACTTATCGACATTGTTGAACAAAATGATGGCGATCGCCTGCAACATCTGATCCAGCTATCACAATTACGCAATATTTCTTTACCTGAACTGATGCAACAGCTAGATATTCATCCTCAACCAGTCCATGTCTAGACGATACATCACTGCCACAGAATTGAACCGATCTGGAGTTCTCAATATGCGAAGATTGCTCCTCATGGCAGGGCTACATCCACCTATTGACGAATAATCGTGACGATCTTTGCGATCACCTTCAATTTTTGGATATGCGATCCCTGATCCAATAATGCCTTATTAAATAGCCTCAATAGCTTTTGTTCAGCACTTGAATCCAGAGAAGTGATTGGCGATCGCTTTCAGGATGTGTTCCGCCGCAAAGACTAATACTTATTATGCGATAAGTGCGATCGCGGCTTAGTTTGTTTAGATGAGTGGCAATCGCCCAGTCTAATTTATTAAACCCAAGTATCACTTAATCAGAAAAAATTCTCATAGTCATCATAACTACCAATCCAAAACCAAGTTACAGAATCACCATCAAGAATCCCAAGTGCACGATAATTTCTCGTTATTCTGACAGACCAAATCGATTCCTCGGTATTAATACATTTAAAATGTAAAGATGGGTGAAAAGCATTATCCGCCCATAGGCGATAAGCCTTTCTTGCGCTTTGCCTGACATCATCATTTAGCTTGCGGTACTCAATCCAAAAAGAAGGCAAAATAGAAGACTTCATAACTGGTTGAAATCAAGAGCAACCGCCTTACCCTCAGCAATTTCTTGTTTAGCAAGTCTTGCCGCAGCCACTAACTTTGACTGACTTTTTGCAAATGAGTTATCCCATTTAATTTCATCTTGTAGATCATTAATATATTCTCGCAAATGATCGGTAACTCTCTCCTGTAAACTGGCTGGCAAAGACTCCATAATTTTAACCAAGGTTAAAATTTGAGGTGATGATATGCTCATGACTTTTAGTTATGAAGTTACACCTACAACGCTATCACAGGTTTATTTGATTTTGTCTCGTATGGGGAACTGCGATCGCAAAGATAAATGATAATTAAGCGATCGCTTTTAACTACACTTGTAGCGATCGCCTTCAATTTTAGGACTTGAGAGCAATTTAAAATCGATAGGCTAGAAATGGAATCAACATTTCAGAACGGGTAACACCACCATGAATACCCAAGATTGTTGTTTGGCAATCCTCTGGTTTCGTCTCTCCCACATGCTGAAAACAAGACCAGCCGTTTTTGGGAATTAAAATCAAATCTCCTATGCGATCGCTCATTTCCTCAGTAGGTGGCTGTCCGGGTAATCCAAATAATCCAAGATGGATTGCTTTATCTTTTGGAATTGCTAAAAACTGATCTCTCAAATGAGTCTGAATATAGGCGATCGCTGATTCTTCTTGTCCCGATCTAACATGTAAAAATCGAGCTTGCGACTCACCCGTCGCAGGAGCGCATAGGCATTTCGTTAACTCAGGATGGTGATTCAACCACAGTACTTTATCTGGAGCGATCATCCGTTGTCCATGATCGGCAACCAGTAATAGCACAATGTCCGATCGACCCCGCAATGGCTCAAACAACTCCCGCTTCAACGCAAAATCTAGCGTTGCAACCTCTGCTCGGTAACAATCACTGAGAGGTCCATACCGATGGGCTGCACTGTCTAAATTTGGAATATAGAGGTGTGTAAAACTCTTAGTTTTCTCCTGAAGGCTTTTCTCTTGAAGGCTGAGCAGACGCTCTCGAAGCCGAACAAATCCATCGCTCGGAGTCAGATAATCAACATACCCTTGTTTACCCGCTTGCGCACCGCCCGTGGTGAACCGACTGACGCTAGTTCCTCGAAAGTTGCGCCAGTTGACAATCCCCACATCGACCCCAGCATCCTCCAAGGTCAAGTATAAATTCGGGACGGGGACAAACGTCTCTGGATTGAGTTGTGAATCTGGATAGATAGCCGAATTGGGAGATAAACCTGGTGTCCACCGTAGAAAATTGACAATGCTTCCCACTTCTCGGACATAGGCTCTTGTCCCCATGATGCCATGTTGAGCAGGCGCGTGGGCAGTGGCGGCGCTAGTTAGAGCGGTGGCAGTGGTGCTCGGAAAGACCGAAGTTGCAGGGATGAAAAAAGCTTGGGGACTCCCGCAGGCGATCGCTAGTCCAGGAGCATCACCGTCTGCCATTACAGTTTGGAGTTGATCATAACCAAAGGCATCCATGATCAATAGAACCACATGGTTGATGTCACCCTGCTTTTGCCAAGATTCCCACGCCTTAGTCACGGCTGGATTCTCTAATAGTAATGGATTGAATGGTGGCAACGCAGTGATAGAAGTTGGTATCTTATACCCCAGCCAATGCATCGCTAAGGCGGGCACATTCGCCAGTCCCAAGCCATCATAGCTAGGACGAACTGTCTCTGCTTCCAGCAATTCAGGCGGCAGCGATTGTCTTTGAAGCAAAGCGACTTCAGCAAGAGCAGTCACATTGGGAAACGAAGAATTTGCCATGGATATTTTTGAATGGATTCACCATATTGACCATTGTAGCGTGATCGTCTCCTCCCCTAATCTTCACGCCCACTAAAGTTGCCTGTTTCTATCCGAGATTGTGCCATCAGAAATAGTTCACTTCGTCATTGAGTTTAGAGAAGTTATTGGCGATCGCCTTCAGGATAAACCCCAACTCCAAGAAAAATAATTGACTTTACTCAGCTTCCAGAGGAGCCATCGTTAAACCATCTTGCTTCAGTTGAGCGTGATAAAGCTCAGCTTGCTCCATTGGCCCCACCCAAACGATCGCTAAGCCTTCAAAATGCACTTGATTGGTCAACTCCCAAGCCATCTCTTCAGTCATGTTTGGAATATATTTCATCAGGCATTCAGAAACATGCTCAAAGGTATTGAAATCATCGTTTAACACAATGACCTTATATTTTGGGTAAGGCTTGCGTACTATCTCTTTGACAGTGTCTTTGACTTTTTCAGGGGTTTGAACAGCAGCAAAAATAGCCATAATCTCAACTCACGCTTTATATAATGCATTATCGCAAAAAGCGATCATAGTTGTGCATATAGAACACAACCCAAAAGATGAAGGCGGCGCAAAGCGCCGCCTTCATCTTTTGGGTTGTGAAAAGCAAAGCCCGATCGCGGTTACAATCGAAAATATACCTAACTACGAGGTTTTCAGCGTGCTAATGACCTTGAGTAAATAGCACTGAAACTATGGAACTTGAAGCTCTCCGATCGCACCAGTGGTTTAAGCTTATTTGTGGTGCGAGTTATCAACATTTACCCTCAATTCGCCATCTGGCGCTGATTTATACATTAGCTGGCGCTGATTGCATTGATATGGCTCCTGACCCTGCCACGATCGCTGCCGCAAGGGAAGGCATCGCCGCCGCACTAGAGTTAGACCCAAAGGCGAACGCCCCTTTAGTGATGGTCAGCTTTAATGATGGCGAAGACCCCCATTTTCGGAAAGCTTTTTTTGATCCTGAGCTTTGTCCAAGTGATTGCAGCCGACCTTGTGAAAAAGTATGCCCCACCACAGCAATAAAGTTTAGTAATGATTACAATGGGATCATGCCAAATCTTTGTTATGGGTGCGGTCGTTGCTTGCCGCTATGTCCAGTGCAGATTATTCATACCCGCGAACAGGTTTATGTCCCTGAAGATATTTTTGATGAAGTACTTAACCAGTCAGTTAATGCGATCGAAATTCATACACAGCCCAATCGCACCAAAGAATTTGCTGCATTTTGGCAACGCTTGAGTCCGATTATCCCCAAGCTCAAGTTGGTAGCTGTTAGCTTCCCAGATTGCGAAGATTTGCGGAATTATCTGATGTCTTTACTCGAAGGGATGAATCCCCAACCGCGATCGCTGATCTGGCAAACCGATGGCAGACCGATGAGTGGCGATATTGGCGATGGTGCAACTCGTGCAGCGCTGCAACTAGGTCAGAAGGTTCTGGACTTTAACTTACCCCTTGGCTTTGTGCAACTAGCAGGTGGTACAAATGCGAGTACTGTCCCGAAACTGCGCCAAGCTAACATCCCTGTGGCTGGTGTCGCCTATGGCAGCTATGCCCGTAAAATCGTGATTGATTTTCTGGAAGGTTTGGGAGAAGACATCCCCGATCGCCTCGAAGATCGTCCTTGTTTACTCTGGCAAGCTGTTGCGATCGCCCGTCAACTCGTTTCACAAATCAAAACGCCTTCGCCCTAAATTCCTTTCCCAGAGAGAGACTTTTTGGAAGTAAGTTATCGACAATATAAAAATATGGGTATAGAAGCTTTGGAAAAACAGGTAATCTCGA
>Ga0172367_10001171_pt1 | contig 39240 bp, 36 predicted proteins | sample Lak10m_FD_114542 | JGI IMG/M metagenome (GOLD analysis project Ga0172367, IMG submission 114542) | Freshwater microbial communities from Kabuno Bay, South-Kivu, Congo - kab_022012_10m | ecosystem: Environmental > Aquatic > Freshwater > Lake | place: Democratic Republic of the Congo: South-Kivu... | reverse complement strand
CTCGTGATCTTTAATGGCCTTGATAATCTGGCTTTCGGAGAATTTTGATTTTTTCATAACGGTTGTTTAAAGTTAGTGATTTTGTCTAATTTTAAGCCGTTTGATTTTCAGGGGTGCTTACACAGTTCCTCCCTCACGTTCATAATTCTTCTGGAACAAATGAATTTGCTCCATTGCACTGTGATCGATGACTTTGCACTTTTCAAATACAATTTTAATGTGCGATTGCGCAGGTATAGCTTCTAATTTATTTTTTATTCCCATGAAGTTGGTGAATACTGCAGCGCGATTCACATGTACTTCATAAATATCTCCGATAAATGAAACCTCTGCTTGCGCTTTGAACAAAGAACCCAACGATGCGCCATTAACTAACAACACAATCATTTCGGTTACAATACCTGCTGCAATACCTACCAACAAATCTTCTACAAGGGTGAAGATGATGGTAACAACAAATACCAACAACTGTTCTTTGCCAATGTGAAACATGTGAATGAATTCACGCGGATGAGCCAATTTAAATCCAACGCCAATCAACAAAGCAGCTAACGCAGATTTTGGAATCAATTCAATCACTCCGCTTAATAAGGCCACAAAAATCAACAACATAATTCCGTGGAAGAAATTCGCCCAACGTGTTTTACCTCCGTTGTTCACGTTCGATGATGAACGCGCAACTTCAGAAATCATAGGCAATCCGCCAAGTGCACCAGCCAATGCATTACCTGCACCCACTGCCATTAAGTCTTTGTTGAAATTTGTTTTACGTTTGAACGGATCTAACAAATCAATTGCTTTAGCAGTTAGCAACGATTCTAAACTTCCGATGATGGCAAACAAGGCCACATACTGAATAAAGTCTCCTACGTGTTCGCCAATGTGACTAAAGTCTGCATGAAAACCTAAAACGAATTGTTTAATTCCCCCGCCTTCTGAAGAATAAGCGAAGTTCATGAAATTACCCACTTTCACCAATTGCTTGTTGTCCTGGGTAAGTCCTAATGCCATACCCAATGGAATAGCCACTAACAATACCACCATTGGTGCTGGAATCTTTTTCAAAAGGGGCGACTTCAATAGCGGCCATCCAAATACAATCAGTAAGCTCGCTAATCCAACCCACAGTGACATTTGCAATACTTGATCACTGGCAATTCGTGCGAAGGTAGATGGCAACGCCCCGAACAAATCAAGCGGAGCTACCATAGACTTTCCTTGCACCAATTCACCGTGATGCATGGCTCCCTGTGGGAATACAGGATTAACACCCATTAACACGTGCAGCTGTTTTGAAATAATGATAATTCCAATGGCGGCTAACATTCCGTGCACAGCAGAAAGCGGGAAGAAATCACTGAGCTTTCCCAGTTTGAAGACACCAAATAATATTTGAAGAATTGCCGCAACAATAATTGCTGCTAAGGTGGTTTCCCATCCCATCGCAGCCATTGAACCTGCAACAATTACAATAAGGCCCGCAGCAGGACCTTTAATGGTCAAGCGTGCGCCCATGAATAAGCTTACTAAAACACCACCTATAATGGCAGTTAATACCCCATATAATGGGTTAGGGAAATCAGAGGCCGAAGCAATGCCTAAAGAAAGGGGCAAAGCAAGAAGGGCAACGATAAGTCCCGATGATAAATCTGATTTCCAATTCTGTACAAGACCTTTCCATCCGTCTGATGGAACTTGTTTATTCTTCATAAAGTTCGATTTAATGATTCACACTCAATTCTTCGTCTGCCTTTGCAGACTGGGTAATCACTTACCCGCGAAATGCGCGTTCACCACAATCTACTTTGCGTGAATTGTATAAAATAAACAGCTTGCGCTTTTGGACGCGCAAACCAGAACTGCTCTGTGTCTGGCCGTAAGCAAAGCGATTGCCAACAGGACGATAAATTAAATACGACGAACTTTCTAATTCGTCCTCTTCTTCTTCAGTTAATTCTTCTAGGTAATTGAGCTCTTCCTCTTCAACCATTAAGGCATTGAAGGCAAAAGCTTCGTGATGATAACGCTCGGCATGTAAACTAAGCGCTTCTGTTGACGGAGTTAAAAAGAACGCAACCGTTGCCGATACCTTGAACGACTGCAAGGCAAGCAAAAACGGTAATATGAGAGCTATTCTTTTTAACATGATTCGATTTAACTAAACTACGTCAAATATATTTTACAAAAACCCTAATTCCAATTGAGCCTCCTGACTCATCATACTCTTGTCCCACGATGGCTCCCAAGTTATTTCCACTTTACAACCACTTATTCCTTCAATGCTTCCAATCTTCTCTTCGACTTCGGGCGGTAAGGTTTCAGCAACCGGACAAGAAGGCGAAGTTAACGTCATGGTAATTTTTACCGCTGCCTCATCACTAATTTCTATGCCATAAATCAATCCCAGCTCGTAAATATCGACTGGAATCTCTGGATCAAAGATCGTCTTCAACTTTGCTATGACTAATTCAGTCAATTCAGATTTATTCATCTTCCTTAGTTACTTACGTAATTGCGCCTGAAAGACAGTCGCATACAATTTTATTTGCTTCACCATCGACGCCAATCCGTTACTTCGGCTTTGACTTAAATGTTCCTTAAGACCAATGGTGTCTAAAAATTCCAGGTCTGCAGAAACAATATCCGATGGGGTCTCATTATCAAAAACACGCACCATCATCGCTATCACCCCTTTCGAAATAATAGCATCGCTGTCAGCGAAAAAATTCACTTTTCCCTCGTCATTCAAGTTGGCTTTTAACCAAACGCGCGATTGACAACCGGGAATTAACAATTCCTCACGTTTCTCTTCCTCTGCTAGCAGGGGCATGTCTTTTCCTAATTCAATGATGTGCTCGTACTTCTGCATCCACTCATCAAAGAATGCGAACTCCTCTATCAATTCTTGTTGCTTCTCTGCTATCATTTCGCTATCGCAATAAACTCAAACTTTTCTTCAACGCTGCAATAAACAGGTCAATTTCCTCAGCCGTATTGTACACAGCAACCGACACACGCACCGAACCCAACTCACCCAACGCGTCCCATAAGGGCTGCGTGCAGTGGTGACCTGTTCTTACCGCCACGCCTTGCTGATCTAACAAAGTACCTATATCACTTCCATGAATGCCCTTCACATTAAACGAAACAACCCCAACACGCTCAACATCCTTGGCATAAATAACTACACCTTCAATCTTCTCTAACTCTGCAATAGCATACTGGGCCAAAGCTTCTTCATGCGCGTGCATGACCTCTCTACCCACTTCCTTACAAAAGGCAATGGCTTCGCGAAATCCTACAACAGCTTCAATATTTGGTGTGCCTGCTTCGTACTTAAACGGCAATACATTAAAGGTGGTTACCTCTTTGCTTACGCGCTGAATCATTTCACCGCCTGTTCTGTATGGTGGCAACGCATTTAACACTTCCGCCTTTCCCCACAATACGCCCATGCCTGTAGGGCCGTACATTTTATGTCCAGAGAACACAAAAAAGTCACATCCCAACTCTTGCACATCTACGTTAAAATGCGCTACGGCTTGTGCACCGTCAATCAACACATAAGCCCCTTTTGATTTGGCTAATCGCGAAAACTCTACGGCCTTGTTTACGGTTCCCAAGGCATTAGACACCCAATTGAAAGCAACCACTTTCGCCTTAGATGAAAGGTTTGTTTCAATAAAATTCCAATCCCACTCACCCGAAGGCAGCAATGGAACAACCACGAAAGTGGCACCGGTTTGCAAAGCCAATTGTTGCCACGGAACAAAGTTAGCGTGGTGTTCCATTTCGGTTACCCAAATCTCATCACCGGGATTTATCTCGCCGCGCAAGATGTACGCAACCAAGTTTATTCCATCGGTAGTTCCTTGAGTAAAAATCACTTCCTCACGAGCACTGGCGTTCAGCATGTCTGCCACCGCGCTGCGGGTTTCCTCATACATCTCAGTGGCTCCGTTGGCTAAAAAGTGAGCACCACGATGAATGTTTGCGTTCCACTGGGTATAATAATTCACCAAGGCATCAATGACGCGCTGTGGCTTTTGCGTGGTGGCCGCATTATCTAAATACACCAATTGCTTTCCACGAACCTCTCGGTTGAGGATGGGAAACTGCTTACGCAATTCAGCTATGGATGTAAGTGTACTATTCATTTAATTCTCTACCGAACAATCATTCGGTTATTAATTCATAACCCATCAACACCTCTCTCACGTAGTCGTGCCACTCGTCGTTGTGAATGCGTTCCAATACATCTGAAGTAAAGGCAGAAACCAACAACATCTTAGCCGACTCTTCTCCTAAGCCACGTGCGCGTAGGTAAAACAGCGCTTCTTCATCGAACTGTCCTGTAGTACTTCCGTGACTGCATTTCACATCGTCGGCATATATTTCCAACTCTGGTTTCGTGTTAATAGTGGCGTCATCACTCATCATGATGTTCGCATTGGTTTGAAAGGCGTTGGTTTTTTGAGCATCGGGACGCACAAATACTTTTCCGTTGAACACGCCTTTGCTACGTTCAAACATGACTCCCTTGTACAATTCATTGCTATTGCAATGTGGTACGCGGTGATCAACACACGTATGATTATCTACTAACTGCGTACCCCTTGGGAAGTAAGCACCGCTTAAATCAGATTCGCAACCTTCACCGTCCACCACAATGGTTAATTCATTGCGCACCCAAGCAGCATTGGCCGTAATGGTGCTAATGGCGAAATGAGAATGAGGTCCTTGCTGTACGTGTTCGCGAAGCAAAATAATTTCGTCACTTCCGGTATTTTGCAATTGATAAAAACGCACGCGCGCTTCTGCTTCTAATTCAAAAAAGAACTGAGGAAGGTGCAAGGTTCTTCCCACACCCGTTTTCCATTCACATGTAAAATCAACTTGTGCATGCGTCTCGGCAAACACAAACAAAGCAGGGGCAGCCATGCCTTCGTTTTCGGTGATGGTAAAATTTATATGAATATTTCCTTCAATGACGGTGCCTTTTGAAATGTGTATCACCAATGCATCGGTGCAGGCATGTTGAAACGCTGCATCGAAAATATCTTTGGTACCTGCCGCTTGTATCATGCGCACCATGCGTTCTTGCATAGGCTTCGAAAGACTACCTGCTTGTTCAATACGAACACCGGCTGGCAAACTTCCTACTTCATAATATCCGTTCACCACTTCAATGGTGTTGGCCACTGCTGTTGTGTTTCCTGCAGGAACCACGTGCCATTCGTTATTGGTAATTACTCCCAAGCGGGTGTACTTCCAGGCTTCGTGGCGTGTGGTAGGAAATGCAAAGCCCTTCACGTCATGCGCCTTGGGCAAGAAGTCCAAGACGTGCGTTTTTGCTATGCTTAAAATGCTTTCACTCATTGTGCGTCAACGGTTTCTTTAATCCAATCGTAACCACGTTCTTCTAATTCTAACGCTAATTCTTTCGTACCCGATTTCACAATTCGCCCTTTGTACAACACATGAACAAAGTCTGGAACAATGTGATCGAGCAAACGTTGGTAGTGGGTAATTACCAAGAACGAACGTTTTCCGTCGCGCATGGCATTTACACCGTTCGATACAATGCGCAAGGCATCAATGTCTAATCCGCTATCGGTTTCGTCTAAGATGCACAACGACGGATCAAGCATGGCCATTTGGAAAATCTCATTGCGCTTTTTCTCACCTCCGCTGAATCCTTCATTCACCGCGCGATTGGCTAATTGTCCGTCTAGTTCTACCAATTTCGATTTCTCTTTCACCAACGCTAAAAATTCTTTAGCCGTTAGCTCGTCTAATCCGCGGTGCTTGCGCACTTCCTTCACAGCTGCCTTCAAGAAATTCATATTGCTAACGCCAGGAATTTCAACCGGATATTGAAACGCTAAAAACAAGCCTTCGCGCGAACGCACTTCCGGAGCCATTTCTAACAAATCCTTTCCGTTGAAACTTACTGAACCGTCGGTCACTTCGTAATCTTCACGTCCGGCCAATACCGAAGCCAAGGTTGACTTACCAGAACCGTTCGGACCCATGATGGCGTGCACTTCACCCGGACCAACTTCAATAGAAAGTCCTTTTAAGATTTCTTTCTCTTCAATACGTGCACGTAAATTTTCAATCTTTAACATATGTCTTGTTTATCCTACACTTCCTTCCAATGAGATAGCCAACAATTTCTGGGCTTCCACTGCAAATTCCATGGGTAGTTTGTTTAATACTTCTTTCGCATAACCATTCACAATCATACTTACAGCTTGTTCTTCGTCGAGTCCGCGTTGTAAGCAATAGAAGATTTGGTCTTCTCCAATTTTAGAAGTGGTGGCTTCGTGTTCCACTTTGGCCGAGCTGTTTCCTACTTCTATGTATGGGAAGGTGTGCGCACCGCACGTATCGGTCATCAACAATGAATCACATTGCGAGAAATTCCGGGCATGGGTGGCGTTTTTAGCAATCTGTACCAGTCCGCGATACGAGTTCTGAGATTTTCCCGCCGAAATACCTTTACTGATAATGGTTGACTTCGTGTTTCTTCCGAGGTGAATCATTTTCGTTCCGGTGTCGGCTTGTTGGTAGTTGTTTGTCACAGCCACCGAATAAAATTCGCCAACGCTGTAATCGCCTTTCAACACACACGACGGATATTTCCAGGTAACTGCGCTACCTGTTTCCACTTGCGTCCAAGAAATTTTCGAACGATCTCCTTCACACATCCCGCGCTTGGTAACGAAGTTGAATACTCCGCCTTTTCCTTCCTTATCACCAGGATACCAGTTTTGCACCGTGCTGTATTTTATCTCAGCGTCTTTGTGGGCAATCAATTCAACCACTGCGGCGTGCAGCTGATTCTCGTCGCGCTGTGGCGCTGTGCACCCTTCCAAATAACTTACATACGATTCTTCGTCTGCAATAAGTAAGGTGCGTTCGAACTGTCCCGTTCCTGCTTCGTTGATACGGAAGTAGGTGCTTAGCTCCATGGGACAACGAACACCCTTAGGAATGTAGCAGAACGAACCATCTGTAAACACCGCTGAATTCAACGCGGCATAGTAATTATCGGTACGCGGAACGACGGTTCCAAGGTATTTCTTTACCATTTCTGGGTGCTCTTGAATGGCATCGGAAATACTGCAGAAGATGATTCCCAGTTCACCCAATTTTTCTTTGAACGAAGTGGCTACTGAAACAGAGTCCATCACAAAGTCAACAGCCACACCACTCAATCGCTTTTGCTCTTCGATAGAGATACCCAGCTTTTCCATGGTTTTGCGCAACTCTGGATCAATTTCGTCTAAGCTGTTTAATTGCTTCTTTTGCTTCGGAGCAGCGTAAAACGAAATGGCTTGCAAGTTCGGTTTTTCATACTGCACATGCGCCCATTCAGGTTCGGTCATGGTTTGAAAAATGCGAAAGGCCTCTAAGCGCCATTCTAGCAGCCAAGAGGGTTCGTTTTTCTTTGAAGAAATTAATCGAATAATGTCTTCATTCAATCCAGCCGGAGCCTTATCAGACTCGATGTTGGTTGTGAATCCAAACTCGTATTCCTTCGAGGTTACGTTGTCTAATAACTCATCGCCTTCGTATGCCATAACCTTATATTGAGAAGCTTTCTCCGCAGCCACAGGTGCGTGATGCGTTCGGATTGTTGAACACGAATCCTTTGCCGTTTAATCCGCCTGTGTATTCCAGTTCGGTTCCAATCAAGTACAAAAAGCTCTTGCGATCAACCACCACGGTTACCCCGTTGTCTTCGAAGGTTTGATCGCCTTCGTTAACTTGTGTGTCGAATTCAAGTTTGTACATGAGTCCGCTACATCCTCCACCATCAACTCCAACGCGGATGAACGCGTTGGCCGGATGGCCTTCATCTACCATTAGCTTAGCTACTTGAGCCTTTGCTGTATCTGACACTTTAATCATACCTCACAAACAATTAGTTAGTCACTAAGTTTTCCGTTTTCCGAAAATTATTTAGAAAAAATCTAAATAGAGCCGAAAAGGACAGCAAAAATACATCATTCCGAAGCTTCCAACCAAGAAAAAAACGAAATATCAGGTCGTTCGGAAATCTTCCACAAACCTCCCTTAAAAACTGATTCGATGGGCAATAAAAAACAAAGATCATCTTTCCTTGCTTTGTACTATGAAACAATGGGTCTTAATCGTTCTTCTTTTTAGCACTGTCGCAGTCTCTGCACAGCAGCGTCCTACCTTGAAAACACTGTTCTACGACCAAACAGAATTCGAGGCAAAAGGCGTAAGTCTTTCTGTTGGCCCTACACTCACTTACGGACAGCATCTTTCGGCCAACGATGTCATTACGTCGCCGGTCTATTCCAGTGGCACATACAAAGCCTTTCCGCGAGTGGGATGGAATGCTGAGTTCGATAAATACTGGATCAATCAAAAGCTTATCTTCTTCAATCGATTTGATTTAGGAATTCACTACGTGCGTTTCAACGGATCTGAGCATTTCAGTGGACAAGATATGTTCGGTGGAAATCTCACAGAAAAGCGCATCTTTCATGAGAACCGGGTGGGCCTTAATTTTTCCGGGATGAATATCTATCCGTTGACCAAGCGTTCGTGGATTCAAAACAAAGTGGGAGTCGTTGGTGATTATGCCTACAAGCGCTCTACCACCGGCGAATATTATAGTTTACCCCGAAGCTATTCCGAGCCATTCCGAGCACAGCTCATCTATGGATTTGGATACGGTCGTGTGCTAAGCGATGGCTTATTCGCCAGCTTCGAAGTGGAAGTCCCTTTTATGCAAGTCTATCCGGGTGCCTTGGTAGATATGCGCATGCATTACTTCCATTCGCATTACTATCCAATCGTTGGAAAAATAACCTTGCACTGGGCGAAGCACAAGCCCATCCGCGAATGCGACAAGGTGCGTCCGGGGCCAGATGCAAGTCCAGAAAACGGAGGCAAACACAAGAAAAGTGATTTGTTTGGTCCAGAACAGAAAAAAAAGAAAAAACTTTTTCGTTAAATCTTAGCTCCGTTCGCGTTGCTTCCCACTTGAATGAAGCATCGTGTATTACATTTGCCCTGTGTCAGTGATAAACGAAATACAAGCGCCTGTTGTAAAAGACATTGAGGCTTTTGAAGCATACCTTCATGAGCAAATGCGCAGCCCGCATCGCTTGCTTGAGAAAGTGACGAATTATATTTTGAAACGAAAGGGGAAGCAAATGCGTCCGCTTTTCGTCTTCTTAACCGCCCGCCTGTTTCAAGAACCAGAAGAACCTACCTACGTAGCGGCGACCATGATTGAGCTTTTGCACACGGCTTCGCTGGTGCATGATGACGTGGTAGATGACGCCCAAATGCGTCGCGGATTTTTCAGCATCAACGCCATTTGGAAAAACAAAATCTCTGTCCTTGTTGGTGATTATTTGCTTTCGCAAGGATTAATCATCAGCGTTAAAACGCAACAATTCACCTTACTGGGCATCATGAGCAAAGCGGTGAAAGACATGAGTGAGGGAGAATTGCTTCAGCAGGAAAAATCTCGACGTTTAGACATTACCGAAGATGTGTACTACGAAATCATTCGTCAGAAAACGGCTTCGTTAATTTCAGCCTGTTGTGAGAGCGGTGCTGCATCTACTTCCGCCACTAGCGAACAAATTGCCCGCATGGCGAAGTTTGGCGAATACGTGGGAATGGCATTTCAGATTAAAGATGATTTGTTTGATTACGGCACCACCGCAGAAATAGGAAAGCCAGTTGGCATTGATATTCAAGAACGTAAAATGACCTTGCCGCTCATTCATGTATTGGGAAAAGTAGATGCCAGCAAGCGAAAAGAATTAATTCGTACTGTTCGAAAGTACAATACCGATAAAGCCAAGGTTCGCGCGCTTATGCAAGAGGTTCGTGAATTAGGTGGTATTGCTTATGCGGAAGAAAAAATGTTTGAGTTTCGAAATAAAGCCCTAGATATTCTTGCTGAATTCCCAAAAAGCGATGCAAAGAAATCGTTAGCCCTTTTAGTGAACTATACCATTGAACGCAAAAAATAACACGATGAAAAAAATCTTTTTCCTGCTGCTTGGAGTTTCAATGTTACTGGTTGCATGCGATCCGTTGAAGAGTGCCGACGAGCGTGAAATAAAAGTTACTCCAGAAGGATTTCGTATCGTAGGCTATTTTGAAAAAGGAACGAACAACAAAATCGGAGAACGCGCCTTCTATCCCAATACCCAACAAGCCTATATCGAATTGCGTTTCGACGAACAAAAGAAAAATGGCGAGTGCTATACCTATTACGAAAATGGAAACAAGTGGAGTTTAAACACTTTTGACCACGACGTTTTAGATGGCGATTATAAAACCTGGTACGAAAGCGGAAAAATCTTTATTGACGGACAATACGAGGACGGTAAAAAATCGGGCACTTGGAAATTCTACAAAGAAGACGGAACACTGAGTAAGGAAGAAGAATACAACTAATGCGAACCGCGCTCTTCGTTTTATTGTTCATGATTGGTGCGGGAATTCTCTCGGCTCAAACACCTATCGAATACATAGCGAAATACCATAGCGATGCCCAGCATCAAATGAAGAAATATGGCATCCCTGCCAGCATTACTCTCGCACAAGGAATTTTAGAAAGTGCTTCCGGAACGTCAAAGCTTGCCGTTGAAGCCAATAATCATTTTGGAATTAAATGCCATACCAATTGGACTGGTGAGAAGGTGTATCAAGACGATGACGCGCAGGGCGAATGTTTTAGAAAATACAAATCTGTCGATGAATCATACGAAGACCACAGTTTGTTTTTAAAAAAGCCCCGGTACGAGGAATTGTTTCTATTGAAATCGACCGATTATAAAGGCTGGGCGAACGGATTAAAAAAATGCGGTTACGCCACTAATCCAAAATACCCCGAGCAGCTCATTGACTTAATTGAACGCTATCAATTGTACAGTTACGATGTGGATGGGCCGGCGGTAGCACCGCTAGCAGGAATAGATATTTCCGATAACAACATCAAATATGTTTCTGCGAAAAAAGGAGAAACACTGGCGCAAATTTCAAGTCGCATTGGCATAGGAGAAAAGCGATTGTGCAAGTACAATGATCTACCGATGAATTATGTATTCTCAGACAAAGAGGTGGTATATATTCAACCCAAGCGAAGGCATGCGCAAGTGGATGAGGTAACTGTAAAAACCGGACAAACACTTCGCGACATCAGTCAATTGTACGGTGTGCGCATGAAGAGCATTCAAAAGAAAAATCACTTAGCACCAGGGCAGGCTGTGACTCCTGGGATGAAGGTGAAACTTTGAGGTCTACGACGAGGGCAAAGAAGGCCTTCGGCGAAAGTCTTTGACGAATGTCTTCGACGAGGGCCGATGGCGATTGCTGTGCAAAGAATGCATATGGCTATGCGATTGCTGTGCAAAGAAGGCCTTCGGCGAAAGTCTTTGACGAATGTCTTCGACGAGAGCCTACGGCGCTTATTTTTTATCCTTTATCTTTTATCAGGAGCGAAGTGATTATTACCCTTTCTCCAACGCATAAACAACACATAACCTGCACATAAAACCTAGTACTTATGCCAAAGTGCGATGGGACCTTTGTGGAATGGAAAAGAAACAATTAATACCGTTCTTCAACGAAATAAAAGACAAGATTCGAACTGCGCAATTCGCCGCGATGCGAGAAGTAAATCTTCAATTGATTCAACTGTACTGGGAGATTGGGAAATCCATTTCAGAGAAACAGAAATTAGGATGGGGTCGAAGCATTGTTGAATCACTATCTATTGCATTAAAAAAGGAGTTTCCAACATTAAAAGGGTTCTCAACTACAAATCTGTGGCTAATGGCCCAATTCTACCAAGCATACAGTGACGGAGAGAATCTCCAACCAATGGTTGGAGAAATCAGCTGGTCTAAACACTTAATAATCCTTGCAAAAATTAAGGACAAAGATCTAAGATCAGAGTATATCTTCTTGACTCAAAAATTTAATTGGTCAAAAGCCCAGCTCATTCGTGAAATTGAGAACAAAGCACATTTGAACTTTCAACATGCTCAGATTAGTTTTTCGGAAAATGAAGAACTGAAATCGTTGAATTTGAAGGATACCTATCTGTTCGATTTTCTACAGCTTCAACCTAACCATTCCGAAAGAGAGTTAGAAAGAGGTTTAATAAATAATGTTCAGAAATTTCTATTAGAAATGGGTAATCAGTTTTCATTCATTGGTAGTCAATTCAAATTAGAATTAGCAGGGAATGAATACTTCATCGACTTATTACTTTTTCATCGAACCCTGCAATGCTTGGTAGCCATTGAACTTAAGGTTGGGGAATTTGTACCGGAATACAAAGGCAAAATGGAATTCTATTTAGCTGTATTAAATGATACCGTTAGACTACCTCATGAAAATGATTCAGTTGGAATTATTATTTGTAAATCGAAAAACAGAACAATCGTCGAATATTCATTAAAGAAGAGTAACTATCCAATAGGTGTTTCAAGCTATTTCACATCAACTGAATTACCGGATGAGCTAACATCTCAACTTCCCACGTTAGATGCAATTCGAAAATCACTCACTTCTGAGTAATCGCGAATGCCGTTGGCGATTGTTTCGCAAAGAATGCCTATGGCTGCGCGATTGCTGTGCAAAGAATGCCTGCGGCGAATGTCTTTGACGAGGGCCTACGGCGCTTATTTTTTATCCTTTCTCTTTTATCAGGAGCGTAGCGACTATTATTCTTTATCCTGAGAAACCACCTCCTCCAATTAACAGTTCGTCCCAACCCAAAACAAAAACCCCCACCTTACAGTGGGGGAATTTCGAATGCCGCTCGCAGAGCGAGCTTCAAAGCTATTCCACCACTCCCTGTTCACCAAAAAACCACGAACTAAAAAGTCTTATATTTAAAAAAAATACTGATTGAAAAAATATCTTCTTTTTAGTTTAATCTTTTGCATTGGTTTAGTCACCTTCTATGCGCTAGGAATGAATCAATCCCTAGCTTCCAAAATTTATATCCCCAAATTCGGCAATATCAAAACCATTAAAGGAGAACGCTTCGGAAGTAACGACGCGTTTCCAATGCCTGCCGATTCTAACATGATACATTGGGACGCCGGTTACTATAAAGCCATTCGAGATTATGCCTACAAAAATCCAGAGTCAGATTCCAGTAATAACGAATGTTTCTACGCCTTCTTTCCTGCCTTTCCATGGATTTGGAAAATCTCACATGTCGGAAATGTCGGTGTCATCATTCTAAATGCGTTGTTCTTTTTATTCGGTTCCTTCTTTGTTTTAAAAGCACTAAAGTTTCCTTCCCAATACACTCTTTATTTCGCACTGCCCAGCGTAATTATTTTCTTCATTCCTTATTCCGATGCGCTTAACTTTTTTTTCTTGGGAATTGCTGTTCTGGCTTGGAAATCAAACCGAAAATTACTTCTCTTTCTAGCGCTCTTCGCTTCCGCATTAGTTCGCCCTTCCTTCACTTTTCTACTTCTTGCCTTCCTAATCAACGAAGTCTTTCAATTCCTTGCTCGTCCTAACCTGAAAACAACGTTGAGAAACAGCATTTATCTGATTCTTCCTCTGCTGCTGGCTACACTCACTGTTGGGCTCATACAAATCCAATGCGGTAGCCCTAGCATTTGGCAATTCTATCATGCTCAAAAAATATGGGGACATGAACTTGCTTGGCCCACTGAATTAAAAGACTGGTCAACCTTGGGATTTGGGATAAACCTATCCATTCTCATTAGCCTTCTTATTCCTTTACTAGTCATACTCACACTCAAGACAATTAAGCTGATTAGAATTCGAGTGAAAGGATTAATGGCCGACTATACCTTCGAAGATCAATTGTTCTATACTTCTGCAGCCTACCTTGTTGGTATAATCGGATTCGTTCTTTTCTTTCGTCACGGCAGCTTGCATTGTCTATTCAGATTCAGTTTATCTACCCCGTTTGCACTTGTATTTCTGGTACTCGGAATGAAACGAATTCAATCGGTAAACATCCTTATCCGATTAAGTTGGTTAATGGGGGCATTAGCAATAACCACCATTCTACTAGGCAGGTTGCAGTTTTCTAAAGAATGGAAATGGGACGATCTTGGATTCTTCCTGTACTTCTTCGTCTTCGCTCAAGTTTTACTAAATAAAGAAATACCGGCGCGTATCAAGCCTATTTTAATTGGGATAGCCCTCGTTTTCAACTGGTATTGGACGGCGTATCTATTCAATTGGTATTTAAACGATGGCTGGATCTTCGCCTAGCACTTTCACCACTTCTAGAACAGAAATCTGCAATTCATGCGGACCAACTTCAGTAATGCCATCTTCCAGCACAACCGATTTTTCAGCAATGGGTCGCCATCTGCCCGGATGCAATGGCCTGCGTGAAGAAAACAACCCAACCGCACGAATACCCAGGGCCGAAGCCAAATGCAAGGGTCCTGTGCTCGCTGCAACTAAACTTTCGCAACTAGCTATAAAAGCAATCAACTGAGACAATCTCAACTGTCCGGTAATGTCATGTACATGCGCATAACTTCCAAAGACTTCGCGAATGCGCTCGCCCTCTGCGGCAGTCCCTGTTAAATAAATGCTATACTCTGCTGGCGAAAGACGTTGAGCTAACGCCTCGAATGATGCCAAAGACCAATTCAATGCACTGCCCTTACTTAACATGTGAAATATCACCGCGCGTTTTCTAGACTCTAATGCAATAGGCGAGACCACCTGTGGCTTCAATACATGCCAACGCTGAATCTCTGAAAAGGTGGGTAGCTGAAGTAATCCGAAAGGACGAAGCAAATTAAAATTCAATTGCGACTCGTGAAATTCGCTGTTCTTCCTACTAAACCAAACCCGTTTTGTAGCATACAACCAACTTTGCTTTCGCTTAGCAGTAGCCACTCTCACTTGAACCCCCTGCGATTTCACCCACTTCATAGCTTCCTTATCTGGGAAAGCAAATACAGCAGCTTCAACGTCTAACCGAACATTCATTCGGTCGTCAAAGTTGATAAATTCATCAACGAAAGGACAAGCAGCTATAACATCTGCTGTGTATGATTTTCCAACAAAAACAATCCGTGTATTTGGCGAATGTTCTTTAATGTAACCGCACATTGGCAAGGTAACCACCACATCGCCAATGCTGTCAGTTCTGACAATAGCTATACTATTTGGAAACCCAGTGCTCATGAAGTTTTGAATACTTTAAATAAGTGGCATAAGCCGAAATTCGAGCAACATGAAAGCCTGCTGCACCGTCTAAAAATCCACCGCGAAACACATAGTCCATCACAAATTTCACAACCGGACTAAACAGTCGTTTGAACCATGGTGCTTTCTTTCCTCGCTCAAATAAATCCTTCGCTTGAATGGTTGTGAAATTGCGGGTTTGTTGGTAATGTTGCTCTTTAGTGTAATAAGAATAGTGCAAGCAATCACCCGCCAACAACAGCGTGTTTGAACGTGACAACCCTGTCAACGATTCATGAATAACTCCTTCCCACTGGGTGGTGCTGCGATTAAAAAGCCTAATCTTAATATCGGGATACCAGCCCCCATGTTTAATGAACGTCCCACAATAGTTGGTCATTCGCTTGAAGGCCGCTGGTACAGGCTCTTTGTTTTTCCATTCTAAAATGGCTTGCTGTAACGCTTCGTCTAAAACTTCATCTGCGTCTAAGCTCAACACCCAATCGTTTTTCGCTTGTGCATTAGCAAAGTTCTTTTGTTCTGAATAGCCCAACCACGCTTGTTGAATAACCTTCGCTCCTAATTTTTCACACACTTCAACGGTGTTATCTGTAGAAAACGAATCTACCACCACCACTTCGTCGGCCACGCCCTTAGCGGCTTCCACACATCTTGCAATGTGATGCGCCTCGTTAAACGCTATGATAACAACAGAAATGGGCGTGTGCATATCAATCGTGATTCCAGAGAAAAACGTGAGGATTATTTTTTAACGCGTCGTAATGTCTCGTTCCAACAAGAATGACCAAATCAGTCACCCACAACACACCAAACCCTCCTGCTGTACAAGCATAAGTAACAGGAACATTAATTCCCGTCCCCAAATACATGCGATGCACCCCAAGCATACCTAGCGAAACATTCAATCCAATGGCAACCAAACGTTCGTGCTTGTTCTTTTGCAATTGCCCTAAAACCCGTTGTGCAGGTGCCACTTGCTCTTCACACAGCTGCGCCTGTGAACCAAGCGAAATCGTTAGCAGAAGGACAAGTAAGCCGAATCTCATTATTTTGTAAGCTCTTGAATCATTTTCTCCACTCGATCCACCATGTTCTTAGAACCAATGAATAAAGGAGAACGTTGGTGCAAGTCTTTTGGAACAATCTCCATAATACGCTGCTTGCCGTCTATAGCACGGCCACCAGCTTGCTCAACAATAAAGGCCAGCGGATTACATTCGTATTGCATACGAAGCTTTCCTTCAGGTGCTTTCGTTGTACCCGGATAAATATAAATTCCTCCTTTGATTAGGTTGCGATGAAAATCGGCAACCAACGACCCAATGTATCGTGCGCTATACGGACGATCGGTCTTCTTATCTATCTCTTTACACCAATTCACATAGGCCTGAACACCAGGATCACTCAGGTTTAAATTTCCTTCGTTAATGCTGTATATAGCACCATCCTCAGGAATACGCATGCTAGGATGTGACAAGAAAAACTCACCAATGCTTGGTTGTAACGTGAATCCGTTCACACCATTTCCAGTCGTATAAACCAACATGGTGCTACTTCCATAAATAACATATCCTGCTGCCACTTGCTCGTCGCCTTTTTGCAAGAAATCATTCACATTCGCTAAATCACCAATGCTTGATTTTCTTCTGAATATGCTGAAAATGGTTCCAATGCTCACGTTTACATCAATATTCGAAGAGCCGTCTAACGGGTCGAATAAAATGACATACTTCGCTTTTTTACATTGGGGATGGTCGAATGCAAAATACTTTTCGTTCTCTTCACTTCCTGCACCAGCAACCTGTCCGCCAAAGCGCATCGCATTCAACAACGTTTCATTCGAGAACACATCGAGCTTCATTTGCGCTTCGCCTTGCACATTGGTCTTTCCGGCAGCACCCAAAATGTCTTGCAATCCTGCCTTGTTCACTTTGTGATTGATAATTTTTGCTGCTATTCCAATGTCGGAAAGCAAACGTGTTAAATCTCCTGAAGCATATGGAAAGTCGCTTTGACGTTCCATAACGAATTCACTAAGTGTTACCAATGATGCCATAATGCGAATGTACGTTCACTATTTTTTATCTGGAAAAAGTAGTTGGGTTAATTCCAAAAACTCGAGTACGCCCAACTGTTCTGGGCGCTTATTGAAAATATCTAAATCAGTTGGAGTATCGGGGCGAAACAGCGATTTCAATGAATTGCGCAAAGTCTTTCTGCGCTGATTAAATGCCGTTTTAACCACTATTTTGAATTCGCGCTCATTGCCTACCACCAACGGTGCATCCTTGCGTTTCATGCGTATGACGCCCGATTTAACTTTTGGCGGCGGATCAAACACGTCTTCATTCACCGTAAACAAGTATTCCATGTCGTAATACACCTGCAACAACACCGAGAGAATTCCATAGTCCTTTGAACCCGGTCCTGAAGCCACGCGCATGGCCACTTCCTTTTGAAACATTCCCACTAATTCAGGCACATATTGCCATTCGTCTAAAACTTTAAAAAGTATTTGAGAGGAAATGTTGTACGGAAAATTACCCACCACCGCGAAATTCTCTCCGAACCGCTCGCGCAAATCCATGCGTAAAAAATCCTCTGAATAAATCTTCCCATGCAAGGCGGGGTAATGAACGGTTAAATAAGCCACCGATTCTTCATCAATCTCAACCACCGACAAATCGGTTTTCAACTTCAACAAAAACTGCGTTAATGCACCAGTACCCGGACCAATCTCCACCAACTTGGTGTAATTGCCATGAAACTGCAATGCATTCGCGATGTTTTCGCAAATAGACAGATCAAGCAAGAAGTGCTGACCCAGGTGTTTTTTAGGACGAACGTTCACCTTACAAAGCAACGGAAAAATAAAGGCCTTGCAACTTCGTTTTGTTAAACAATTCAACGTGAAAAAGTTCAAGACTTCGTTCTGAGATTTTCCCAACAAAAACGTAGATTCGAAAGGTGGTAAGTTATCTCGATATCATTTTAGTGCTCATCATGGCTTGGGCCATATGGCGCGGCTGGAGAAACGGCTTCATCGCTGAATTGTTCTCCTTTCTTGCATTCTTTGTGGGCATATACGCCGCGGTCTATCTCAGCGAAGCGGTAGCCAAAATGGTGGGTGCCAATGACGGAACCGTCACCAGTCGCGTTGGAATATTCATCGCCATCTTCCTGGTGGTTGTGATTGGAATGTACTTCCTTGGAAAACTCATTTCATCAAGCGTTAAAGGGGGAACCGAAAAATGGAACAAAGCACTCGGCGCACTTTTTTCTCTTTCGAAATACTTGCTTGGATGCAGCGCGTTGTTTGTTATGCTTCACGCCTTAGACTCGAAATTCAACCTTATTCCGCAAAAGCAAAAAGACGCTTCCCTGGTCTATGAGCCGGTAAATAATTTTGCAAAAACAGTCATCCCTGCTATCAAAGATTTCACTGCAGCTTCCGACTCGTTAGATGCCGAGAAACCTAAGCCTGACGTATCCGCCACTCATTAGGATAATAATTATTGAACCTGTTTCCTAACGCCTTTCCCCAGCCCAAATGTTGGTGCTGATGTGTTACTAAACACCAACCCAATTTCTCTTGAACAGGAATGGTTTCTCTGCGCAAAAACTGCAAAGCATCTTCCCTAGAAACTTCTATACTTGGAACGCCTGTCGCGCTCAATCGCGTATTTGCCAAAGCCTGTGCAGGCAAAAACTCGTCGCGTAACAAACTTCCAATCTGCGTTCCTGAGTTTGATTTTGGAAACGCCGTAAGCCAAGACTTTAAAAACGGATGTCTTCTGCCGGTAAAGACCAAATTCGCTTCGTTCTTCCACACTTCACACGCGTCTGAAACAAAGCGCTTCGCGGCCTCTGCTTCCTTTTTACTTAGTGCCAAAGTTTCAGCGTGTTTATGTTGGCGGAAACCTTCAGAAGGTCCGTCTGCCTTACGAAGCAACGCACAGAAAAATCCCTCACCAGGCGTTAAATGGGGCAGCATGCGGTAGGCCTCCACTGGCCCTTCACTCCAAATATCTACTTTCCAATCAGAATCCATAGGAACCGAAATCGACGTGTATTCCCATTCCTGAACCATGCGCAAAATCTGCTTTTCGTTCTCTTCTGGCGCATAGGTGCATGTGCTATAAATCAAAAATCCACCGGGCTTTAACAAGCGATGCGCTTCCTCCAATATCTCATCTTGTTTACTTGCACACACCCCCGCAAATGAGGGTTTCCATTCTTCACGATAAGACAACTGCCTGCGAAACAACCCTTCTCCACTGCATGGCGCATCAACCACAATGACATCAAATTGCCCACTAAACGGAATTTTCTCGGGCGACAATCCCATGGTAAGTCCATTCGCTAAGCCCCATTTATCTAAGTTCTCACGAAGGATAGACAATCGTTGTGGAATAATTTCATTCGAAACCAACAATCCATCTTCCGGCAACAAGGTCGAAAGTACCAAAGACTTTCCACCCGGAGCAGCACACAAATCCAATACAACCGGAGCTTCCAATTCAGGAAGAATCTGCTTGAAAACCTGCGCCAACAACATCGAATTCGCTTCTTGCGAATACATAGCGCCGGCATGGTAAGCGGGATCTAAAATGAAACTCGGACGTTCGTGCAAGAGCATTCCGAAATCATTCCAGGGGACAGGGCTTCCTGCCAATTCAAGAAATTTTGATTTGGTAGGATGAAGCAAGACAGAGGTATTAATTTCTCTATCCAGTGCTCCTAAAAACTCTTCACTACAATGTGCAAATTGCTCGCGAATGCGCGCTGAAAAAAGTTGGGGCAAGGCAGGGTGACTCATTCTTCTTCTTCGTATTCATTCTTCTCTTGCAACCACGTCGGCGTCTTCTTCTCTCTTGGTTGTTTCGTTGGCGGTGTTGGCTGTGCTACGTCGTTGGTGACCACCACCGCAGGGTCTGTAGCAGACGATGTGGGTTTGTTGAATAGCTGTCGCAATCCGCCATTTCCATCGTTATTACGAATAGAAATTTCACCATTGAACAACTGCCTTAGCTTACTGCGTTGCTTTTCGCGCGAACTTACCCTATCACTTCGCAAAGCTTCCTTGTCTAAACCAAATTCCAAATTATCTATTGGCCCTTTCATGTACAAGAACAGCTGTCTTCCGTTCTTCTCACTGTTCTGGTTTAACAAGATGTCCTTCAAGTCAAATCCAAAACGATAATCGAGGTAATTTGAAAACGTATGGCTTCCTTCAATGCTGATGTCCATCGCAGAAGACTCAATGTCCATCAGCGGGAAGGTGATGACACTGTTCTTAATACTAATTGTGTTTTCTAGAGTAGAAAACTTCACGTGACGCAGCTTTTCAGCAAATACATCTTCCTTAACAAATGGAGCAATCCACTTATTTCCTTTCAAATATTCGGTTAAGTATTGAAGGGATTCCACGTCGTTCAATTCTCCGTTTTCTATTCTAACATTTGCCTCCGCCTCAATGGTTTCAGGCATAACAACAAATTGATCGTTTAGCTCACTGTAATAATACAATTGTGCATCGGTACTTCCCTTGATGTTGTTCTTGGTCAAATAAGATTGTCCAAAATCATCGAACAACACAAACACATTATCAATTTGAATATGTTTCAATGTAGCGGTACTCGTCATCGTGTAACGCCTACTGGCGTTGGGATACAGGTTAAAGTCGGCGCTGACCGTTCCGCCGGCGACAGTCATGTTCAATGGGTTAACAGAGAGTGATTTATTGGCGCAATACACTACGCCCTGAATTTGAGACGCCTTAAAATTCTTGTATAAAAATTCATCAATCTGTGCATTTACCCGAATGTTCATTCGGTTAGGGAAAGCCATTGGAACTTCCTGCTGTCCACCTTCACTGAGTAAGGTATTCATGTCTAACCGGTGCGAATAAAAATTCGCGCGAATCTCCATGGTTCTATAATCGGTGGTTAGATAGGGCACGAACTGCAAGAGGTCTCCAGATAGCAGAACTTTATTGCTATTCAACGAGAAATTCAAATTATCTACCCGAGCATCTGAGCCGTTCAAACCGAAGGTTCCATTGATGTCTGTGAACTTCACATCGCTTCCAGTAACTTGAAAACTAGCATTGGCAAAAGCAGCAGTTCCATTTACATTAATTTGCGACCAGTCGAATGTCGAGTCCACCTCAGAAAAAGCAATGGCACCATAAATCGCCGCTTGAAGGTTCACATCACCGGCAGCGGTTGCTAGCGAATCCCAACCTAAAAACCCTTTCAATTCTTGCAGGTTCGATTGCAATTGAACGCTCAAATTCAAGTGCGGTTTTGCCAAATTTCGAATGGTCCCCGAGCCGTTGAACTTTCCTGTCCCCAAGGTTGCTGAGCATGCCTGAACCTGAATGCTATCGCGATCATTCTCTAAGCGATAAACGGCTTGAAAATTAATGTCGCTCAAAGCAACACCCGAATTAATCTCCTTCAACGAACCTCCATCTACCGTAAAGTCTGAAGCTATTTTCAACTTAGAAAATTCACCGTGCATCGAAAAGTTAAATGTTGCATGTCCGCTGGGCTCGTAGGGTTTCAATTGAACTTGAAACTGTGCAGGTAACAATCGAATTCCCTCTTCTAAATCAAGCTCGGTCTTCTCTACATCTAAATCTACCGACGGATTCTTGCCAAATCGAATAGAACCCGCAAGCACTAACGGAACTTCTTGAATGGTTAATTCCGTTTTAGCTAAATGCAGTGCTTGTTGTTTCAGATTCACGTCTAACTTCGAATCAATATCGAACCGCTTATTACTCAGCAAATCGGTGCTTCCTGCAAAGACGCTATGAATAACTCCGGTTGATTCTAAATCAAGCATAAACATCTCTTCACTGAATTTTCCCGCCGCTTCTAAACTCTTAAATCCAATATCATAAAACGATTTCTCTGATTCATTCTCTACCACCACCTCGGCATCCTTCGCAAAGATTTTCTCAATCTTCACGCTGAACTTAGCATTTGAGGTCGCCGCAGTGTCTTCCATCCAAACATTCCAATTCTCTCTACCGCGTTTATCAATTTTAAAATTGCATTTTCCGCCTTTAAGCCCCACTTCATCAATGTTGTATTTCCCGCTAAAGACATCAATGATATCGAAAGAAAACAGCAACTCATTGGCGTAGATAAGGGTGTCCTTGCGTTTGGTGTCTTCTTCAATGTAAACGTTTTTAAGTCGGATGGAAACCATTGGAAAATTCTCCCAAAGGGTCAAATCGGCTTCCTTTACTTCCGACTTTGTTTTAATGTTTTTCTGGAATGACTCTAGCGCATAGCGTACAATCTCATCTTCATACACGGTGACAATAACAACGGCAGCAGCAATCATGGAAAGGAAAATTCCAAGCAGCCCCAATGCAATGCGCTTCAACCAAATTCGACGAAGCGATTTGGTTGGCACTTGGGCTTCTGTGTTGGGCAGATTTTCTTCCATTCTTAATCTAAATTAAGGCGTGAAGGAATTACATTTGAATATCGGAAACGATTTAACTGACATCGTGTTGTTTGAACAAAAAAAGAAAATCATGAAACAAATTTTAGTCCTTGCGCTTGCCTTCACTTACTCGGTAAGCCATGCACAAAACACACCCAAAGCTACTGTTGCGGCTAACCCAAAAACAGTCGCTCTAGAACGCATTACCTTACCAGACCTGCCATACGATTATGCTGCATTGGAACCCGTTATTGACGAAGAAACCATGCACTTGCACCACGATAAGCATCAGGCCACTTACGTGACAAATCTGAATGCCGCACTTGCCGATGAAAAATACAGCCGTTATGTTGGACTAAAACTAGTAGACTTTTTCAGTGCGCTTGATCCAAATGACGCCGCCATTCGCAACAACGCTGGTGGTGTTTGGAACCATTCCTTTTTCTGGAATTGTCTTTCACCAAAACCAACTAAACCTTCTGACGAATTGCTAAAGGCCATATCTGTAAGCTTTGGAAGCATGGAAAATCTTCAAGCAGCCATGGCAACTGAAGCGAAAAGCCGCTTTGGAAGTGGATGGGTGTGGTTATGCGCCGATGAAAAAGGTGGACTATTCGTTACATCTACAGCAAACCAAGACAATCCGTTAATGACCAAAATTGGCGGTCGTCCGGGCACCCCTCTATTAGCTATTGATGTTTGGGAACACGCCTATTATTTGAAATACCAAAACCGTCGCGCCGATTATATCACCGCTGTGTTTGGAATTTTAAACTGGGACTTCGCTTACGCGAATTACAAATCAGCTAGAAAATAATTACTTCTTATATAGCGGCACTGTTGAACACGGTTCGCCAAACATTAAGCGGTTTACTTTAGACCTCAATTTAGCAGCTATGTTTACATAGACTTCTGGATTGAGGTCTAAACTTGTACAGCCTTTTATAATGACGTTTTTTCCTTCGTAGTCATTCGGATTCAACTGAGAGATAACCCAGTTCACTCGTGCTTGATCTAATTCCTTTTCAGAGGCAAAGACCACCGAAGCCGCAACAGGCTCAAGTTTCAAAGCCAACAACATAAACGCCCAAACCGGAACAATCGCATCATTCGAACAATAAATTCCCACTAGCTTTCCTTCGTAGTTCGAAACATCTAACCCCGAGACAGCCTCTCTGAAATCTTTTTCCTTCAACACCAATCCTTGCCATAACCAAGGCGCAATGTCTAACGCAATCGCCGCCTGACTCTGAACCATTTCCGCAAAGTCAAGGGTAATCAATCCGCTTTTGGCAACTTTGTTTTCGATCATAGAACAAAGATACTTCCTCTGCGCTAACTTTGTTAGACATGAGATTCTTCCTCGTTCAGTTGAAAGAGAGTTTTGGTTTCGCCCTGCAATCATTGGCTGTGAACCGCTTGCGCACAACGCTGTCGTTGTTCGGTGTAACCATTGGTATCTTCTCTATCATCTTTGTTCTTAGCGTGGTCGATAGCATGGAGGCCGATATGAAAGAAGGCCTTAGCATCATTGGCTCTGACTTGCTCTTCATTCAAAAATGGCCCATGGGACCTGAAAAAGAAGGGGGCGAATACGAATGGTGGAAATACTTCCAGCGTAGGGCCGTGACAGAAAATGACATGGAATTATTACGCGCCGAACTCGACCACATTCAGTCTGCAGCACTTCAAATAAAAACCTTTCACACCGCTGAATACAAAAACAACGCGGTCACCAATATTGGGGCTATTGGGGTTACCTACGAATACAATCAAACCATTGATTTGCAAGTTGAAAAGGGACGCTATTTTCTTCGTGATGAAAGTGACGGGGGAAGGCCTTCGACCATTATTGGTCCAGCCCTGGCCGACCAACTTTTCGGAGACGAATACCCCATTGGCAGACACATTAAAATCAATGGCTCCCAAGTAGAAGTGATTGGTGTGTTGAAAAAAGAAGGCTCATCTTTGTTCGGCGGCGAGCGCGATCTTGCCTGCTACATCCCTTTCACTTTCGCCAAACGTTTTGCTACAGATCAAGACGAAATCTCTATGATACTGAAAGGGAAACCTAGTATTACCGCAGAGAAATTAAAGGGGGAAGTGATTGCCTTGTTCCGCGGTATTCGGGGCATTCGTCCGGGTGAAGACAATGATTTTAGCGTTATAGAATCTTCTATGATTAGCGCTATGGTAAACAACATCGTTGGCGTATTCAATGTTGCGGGCATGTTCATCGGCATCTTCGCTATTCTGGTAGGCGCCTTCGGTATTGCAAATATTATGTTCGTTTCGGTGAAGGAAAGAACCAACCTCATTGGGATTCAAAAATCACTTGGAGCAAAGAACTACTTCATTCTATCGCAATTTCTATTCGAATCTATTCTGCTCTGTGTTGCCGGAGGAACCATTGGACTCTTATTGGTATTCGGACTTTTATCTGGACTAAACGCCCTTTCCGATTTTCACTTCTTCATGCCCTTTAGCCGAATTGCGATGGGAATTTCTATTTCAGTAGTAGTCGGATTATTAGCAGGGTTCATCCCCGCAAAGCAAGCATCGAAACTAAGTCCAGTAGAAGCTATACGCAGCAAGGGTTAGAAGCGGAACGAAATACCCACTTGCAACAATTCTCTGTTTGTGTAGGTGTTCGCCGTGGTGTATTGCAACTCATTTTTATTGTCGACATACACACTTTCAGGAACAATATACGTGGCTTTAGCACCGGCTATGCGTTGGTAACGAATGTCGAAAAACGTGGATCTACTTCTGTTCAAACGAAAACGCAAACCTATTCCGTATCCTGCAAGCAAGGTGGTACTTCTCGAAGCCACTTGAGCGTCTTGCACGGTTGAAAAACCTCCGGCATTGGTTACCGAAATATCGGTTTGTGTTTTGAACGTTTCAAACCCTAGAATTCCTTCTGCATAAGGCTGAATAGCCCCGTCGAAAGGTTTAAAACGAAGACCTGCTTCATAGCGATAATCGTTGTTGCGTAAACGATAAGTGCCAGGATTAGTAACGGTATCTCCTTGCGCATTAACACCCGAGTTTACTAAGATGTCCTTATTGTAAACACCCATAGAATTCCATGAAAACTGTGGAACAACCTCTAAACCCAACCGATGCAAGGGAATGCCTAAATTGGCTGAAAGCCCCATGGGCGTGCCTTTATACACCGTTGCAAAATCTCCAATGGGTTGAACAGCCTGTGCACCCACCGCCAACGAAGCGCGGTGCCTGTTACGTGGATTTCTTCGATCGTCGCGGTCTTGCGCACATACCGTGGTCGTAACAAGAAGCAGGAAAAGGAGGACACGAACTCGCATAATTCTATATTTTTTTCAGCACAGCCAAACTTTGTACCGAAACAAAAGTAAGCCGTTTGCCTTATTTTCGCTGAGATGGAAAAGCAGGAAATTTGGGTACTTGGACAAACAGGGCAACTGGCCACATGTTTGAAGCATGTAGCTTCCCAATTCCCTCAACTTCACCTTTCCTTTTTCAACCGCAATCTGGTGAATTTCGAAACCGGACTTTCCAATCAACTCGATGCACTTTCAGGACAACCTCATTGCATCATTAACACCGCTGCATACACATCGGTAGATCTCGCTGAACAAGAATTTTCAAAAGCGAATCGCATCAACGGAGAAGCGGTGCAAGAACTCATTACTTGGGCGCAATCGAAAGGCATTCCGGTGATTCATTTTTCGACAGATTATGTGTTCAACGGAGCTAACAACATCGCCTACACAGAATCTGATGTTACAAACCCTATCAACGCATACGGCGCCTCAAAACTACTCGGTGAAAAAGCAGTGCTGAACTATGCGAGGGGAATCGTGTTCCGCATTTCATGGCTGTACTCTTCCGTCGGCAAGAATTTTTTACTTACCATGAAGAACAAGATGAATCAGGGCGCACCGCTTCAAGTGGTTAACGACCAAATCGGATGTCCTACTTCTGCACATGCTTTAGCCAACGATCTACTGCGTATTTTACAAGAAAAAAAACTAACCGAACAAACATTCGGTTTGTATCACTATAGTCACGAAGGACAGGTCTCTTGGTTCGAGTTTGCAACTGAAATTAAATCGCAGCTTCAGGCTAACTCTAACCTTACAGCAGTTAGCTCGGAAGAGTTTAAAACGGCAGCAAAACGACCTGCATTCTCGAAACTCAATCCAACCAAAACTCTTAGTACTTTTGGCCTCCCACACAGAAATTGGAAAGAAGAATTAATAAACGAATTGAACAACATACACGCATGAGTACTCCGAAAGACGCCGCCATTTCAAAAGCGAATCATTGGAAATCATTCAACCTCGACGCAGAAACACGCGCCGAAATTGAACGCATGGAACAACACGATGAAAAACTGTTCATCGATTCTTTCTATTCCGATTTAGAATTTGGTACTGGCGGACTGCGCGGCGTTATGGGCGTAGGAAGTATGCGCATGAATCAATACACCGTGGGTATGGCTACACAAGGCCTCGCCAACTACATCAATTCGCAAGTAAAAGAGGGAAGTGTTGCTATCGCCTACGACTCTAGAAACAACTCGCCTTATTTCGCAAACATAGCAGCCGATATTCTAAGTGCCAATGGCATTCGCGTGTTTTTGTTTTCAGAACTTCGTCCAACCCCCTTGTTGTCTTATACCGTGCGCGAATTAGGTTGTACGTCGGGAATTGTTATTACCGCATCCCACAATCCAAAAGAATACAACGGCTACAAGGTATATTGGAGTGACGGCGGACAAATTCTTCCTCCGCACGACAAAGGAATTATCTCCGAAGTGCGCAACGTAGCAAGCTGGGCAGACGTTAAAAACACGCGTCGCGCTGAACTAGTAGAAGAAGTGCCCGCGCATGTGGAAGAAAGCTACTTGGCAAAAGTTCGTGATTTGTGTTTAGCTACCGAAGAGGTACAAAAAGAAAATAATGTTGGAATTGTGTATACTTCCATCCACGGTTCAGGAATTACGCTTGTTCCTAAAACCCTTCATGCGCTTGGATTTACAAACGTGCATGTCGTAAAAGAGCAAGAAGTTCCAGATGGAAATTTCCCAACGGTTGAGTCGCCTAATCCAGAAGAAAAATCGGCCATGAACCTCGCGCTTGAATTGGCGAAAAAAGTAAATGCCGAATTGGTTTTGGGTACCGATCCTGATACCGACCGTGTGGGTTTAGCCATTCGAAACCATAAAAACGAATTGGTTTTAGTAAACGGAAACCAAGCCGGAAGCTTGCTGGTGCAATACCGCATGCAAGTAGGAAAAGAAAAAAACCAACTTCCTCCCAACCCGTATATCGCTAAAACGATTGTAACCTCCGATTTGATTTCACGCATTGCACAAGACTTTCAGGTTCCTTGCTATGAAACATTAACCGGATTTAAATTCATTGCGGGTGTTATTGGCGAGCGCGAAGGGAAAGAAAGTTTTGTGGCCGGTGGGGAAGAAAGTTACGGTTATTTAGTAGGAGAATTTGTGCGCGACAAAGACGCGGCTCTTTCTTCAGTGCAATTCGCTGAGATTGCTGCTTACGCGAAAGCCCACGGAAGCTCGCTCTGGAATATGCTCATGCAGCTCTACTTAAAACACGGGGTGTTCCAAGAAGAATTGGTCAGCATTACCCTGAAAGGAATTGATGGCGTTGAACAAATCCAGGCCATGATGAAACGTCTGCGTGAAAATCCTCCTGCCGAATTAGGTGGAAGCAAGTTGGCCTTTTTACACGACGTTAAAGCAGGAACACGACTTGAATTAGCTACAGGAGAGAAATCACCGCTTGGACTGCCTTCTTCAGACGTCTTGCAATTCATCTTAGAAGATGGAAGCAAAATATCAGCACGCCCCAGCGGAACCGAGCCTAAAATAAAATTCTATTTCTCGTTGCGCAGCGAAATGAAAGAGGTGGAAGAGTACGAATCAATCTCGAATCAACTCATTGCACGTATCGCTCAAATTAGAAGTGAACTAGGCGTTTAATTACCTGCTTCTTTCAACAGAATTCGGAAGGTTGTACCCACGTTCAATTCAGAATGTAGGACAAATATTTTTCCGTCGTGGTAATCATTAACAATACGCTTGGTTAAGGAAAGTCCTAATCCCCATCCACGCATCTTCGTGGTGTATCCGGGTTCAAAGATAGTCTTCCATTTTCGCTTCGGAATGCCCTTTCCGGTATCTGTTACGTCAATACCAACACCCCATTTCACACTATGAACACGAAGTGTTAGCTTGCCTTTAGCGTCCATGGCATCTACACTGTTCTTCACTAAATTCTCAATGACCCAACTAAACAACGCTTTGTTTACAGCAACTTGCTGATGCGTTTCCGATACAATTTCAATCTCTACTTGCGATGATATACGCTTGCGCAAATAGTCCATGACTTCATGAATTAACTCGCCTGCATCAATTGGATTTAACGCCGCTTCAGAACCAATCTTAGAGAAGCGATCTGCTATGGTAGAAAGTCGTTCAATGTCCTTGTTAAACTCATTCATCAACTCTTTCGAAATTCCTTCTTCTTGAAACAAATCTCTCCAGCCCATCAACGCCGAAAGCGGTGTCCCTAGCTGATGTGCCGTTTCCTTCGCCATACCCACCCACACAAGGTTTTGTTCAGATCTGCGGAAAGTTGAAAACAGCAAATACGCTATCAATAAAAACACACCAATGAAACTCAACTGCAAATAAGGAAACATCTGCAACTGCGCAATGGTGTCACTATCGCCGTAAAAAATATACTGAGTCGGACGACCAGGAATGCGAATGACAATAGGTTCATACCCTTCCTTCATGGTAGCAAGGGCTTCTTTTGGATTTACTTTGAGCGTGTCTATTTTTCCTACACGAACAATTTCTGTTTGCGACTCATCCGTTACAATAACCGGAACCGATGCGGTATTGATAACCGTTTCATTGAAAAACGAATTCACCAAATCATCGATGGTGCGCTTCAATTCTAAGTACATCCGGCTATTGCTGTAATACACCACCAAATCAGCATCAGGGAAAGGAATGCTGTCGTGTTCGGCGGCGTATTGTCTCCTCAACACATCTACTTTCTCGGGTGATGCTATTAACTCTTGGCTAATGTTTTTAGAAAGCAACAAGTGGTGTTCTTCATCACAAACAAGAATTGGAATAGAGGTATTCAATGCTAATACATCTGCTTCAAACGTAAGGTCTCCATTCGGATTAGAAATATTCCGCATGGCTCGTCCGAGGATCTCTGCCTTGTTTGCTTCTTCGTTTCTTAAACTGTCGAAAAGAACCGTAGTCAGGTTCACCAATTCTTCTTTCTTGCGAATGGCCTTGTGCCATAACTCAACCTTCGATTTTTCTTCTTTTCGTATTGCTTTCGCAATACTGTTGGTGTACCACAAGGTAACACCAGCAATAGCGGCAGCTATGAAAAGAAGAATAATCTTCCAACGTTGTTTATGTGCGTATATAGCCATCTATTTTACCAAATCTAACATAAAGGCGTATTCCAATGCTACTTCACGTAACGCTTCAAAGCGGCCCGATTTTCCTCCGTGACCGGCCTCCATGGTGCATTTGAAATACAACTGGTTATTATCTGTTTTTAGTTCACGCAACCTAGCCACATACTTTGCAGGTTCCCAATACTGAACCTGACTGTCCCAATAACCTGTTGTTACAAGCATATTCGGATAATGCTTCGTTTCAATATTGTCATACGGCGAATACGAAAGCATGTAATCGTAATATTCTTTGTTCTTCGGATTACCCCATTCATCAAATTCAAACGTGGTCAATGGAATACTCTCGTCTAACATGGTTGTTACCACATCTACAAACGGAACCGCACTTACAATGCCTCGCCAAAGAGAAGGAGCCATATTTGCAACTGCACCCATCAACAATCCTCCGGCACTTCCGCCCATTGCAAACAACTTGTCAGAGGCAACGTAATTTTCTGCAATTAAGTGTTTCCCACAACTGATAAAATCGGTGAACGTGTTTCTCTTCTTCAGCATTTTACCGTCTTCGTACCACTGCCTTCCCATATCACTTCCTCCGCGAATATGCGCTATTGCGAACACGAATCCACGATTCAACAACGACAATCGAGAAATGCTGAAACCCGCATCAATGCTATGTCCGTAGCTACCATAAGCGTACAACAGACAAGGAGCACTGCCGTTTCTATTAAATCCTTTTTTATACACCAATGAGATTGGAACTAAGGTTCCATCCTCAGCTGTTGCATGAATTCGTTCACTCACGTAGTCAGTAGAAGAGAATTCACCCAATACCGGTTGTTGTTTTCGCAGAATGCGTTCTCGTGTTTTCATGTTGTAATCAAAAACACTTCCTGGCGTTGTCATAGAAGAATAGCCAAATCGCACCCACTCACTGTCGAAATCCGGATTGGTTCCAACACCTGCACCATACGCGGGATCTGGGAATTCCAAATAATGTTCTTCCGTATTATCCCAACGCATAATTCGAATGTGCGTTAATCCGCCGCGACGTTCTTCCAACACAAAATATTCTTTGAACAGTTCTACCGATTCTAACAAGGTGTCTTCGCGATGCGCAATCCATTCCACCCAATTTTCTTTCGATGTTGCATCTAACGGACAAGTCATCAAACGGAAATTCTTCGCGTTCAAGTTGGTAAGAATATAAAACTTGTCACCGTATTGGGTGATGCTGTATTCCAAGTCACGCGTGCGTTCCTGAAATACCGTGAACGTTCCCGTTGGATTATCCGCTTTCAAAAACCGATATTCATCGGATACGGTTTTCGAACTACCAATGATTAAATATTCCTTCGTTTTGGTTTTAAACACAAACGATGAAAATTCTTCATCCTTTTCCTCAAATACCAGCACGTCTTGCGATGGGTCAGCGCCCAATTCGTGCCTCCAAATTTGACAATCGCGAAGAGTTTGATCGTCTTTCTTGGTGTAGAAAAAATGCTTGTTGTCATTCGCCCATGTTGCGCCGCCGCTGGTGCCTGTAATCACTTCCGAAAACAATTCACCGGTTTCTAAATTCTTAACGCGAAGGGTATAAATACGACGACTTACTTCATCAACGCCATACACCATGAACTTGTTATTCTCACTGATGCTAAGCCCGCCGAGTGACCAATAATCCTTGCCCTTAGCCATTTCCGGACCGTTAATCAGAATCTCTTCTTCACCGGTTTCCATACTTTCTTTCTTTCGGCAATTCAATCCATAATCCTGTCCTTTTTCAAATCGCGAGTAATACCAAAAACCGTTTTGTTTCACCGGAACACTGCTATCGTCTTCTTTGATTCTGCCTTTTATTTCCTGAAACAGTTCTTCTTGCAACGCTTCGGTATGTTTCATTCCAGCATTCACAAAATCATTCTCGGCGTTCAAATAAGCCAATACTTCAGCGGTTTGTGCATCGGGTGATTCAGCATTTTTTTGCTCATCACTTAGACGCATCCAATAGTAATTATCTACTCGTTCGTGACCGTGTTCACGCAACACCACAGGCTCTTTCTTCGCTAAAGGTTTATTCATATTTCTTTTCCATTATCGCATTTGCAACAGCTAAGTCGAAAGGCGTTGTAATTTTTATATTCTCTTTATTTCCTTCTTCTAAAAAAACCGAATGACCGTTCGATTCTACAACCGAAGCATCGTCGGTAAACAGTTTAGAAAACTCTTGCTGATAGGCGTGCGTTAACATAATACGCTCAAAACACTGGGGTGTTTGCACCCGTTTGATAGTGTTTCTATCGATGGCCCGATTGCTTTCTCCATTGACTTCTCGAACTGAATCTACCTCATCAATCACAGGAACCACGGCTCTGTGGGCTTTCGCGCTAGCAAAACAATTTAAAATGACTTGTTTAGAAACGAAGGGTCGAACGGCATCGTGCACAGCCACATATTCAATGGAGCTGCTTAAGACAGCTAGTCCATTTCTAACGCTAAAAAATCGCTCTTCTCCGCCAACCACCACTTCATGCGCAGGGGCTTGAAATTGTGCGGCCATTTCTTTCCAAAATTGAATGTAGTCGCCGTGCATCACCACAATCAGTTGAGCGCCAGGAACGGCCTCAGCAAAGGCGTTCAGCGTATGAACTAAAATGGGGGTTTGCTGCACAGGCATGAATTGCTTAGGAAGTTCACCGCCCATGCGCTGACCTTTTCCTCCTGCAACTACAATGACAGCTTTATTTTGGTGCATGTAATTTTTCAATAACTCGTTCAACGGTGCTTTCTAAAACGCCTTCCTTTTCAAGGATGTGTTCCACAAATTCACGAAACGCGCCATCGCCCCCTTTCTTCATTCCAACCCAATGCGCGTGTTTTGAAATATACGATTGAGCATTTGCTGGAGAGCCTGCAAATCCTACTATTTTCAACAGCGGGACATCACCCAAATCATCGCCAATGAACGCAGTTTCTTCTGCAGTGACACCCAATTTCTCCCAAATTTCTTTTGCGCAAGACACCTTGTCCTTAATGCCTTCGTACAACAATTCAATGTTCAATTTAGCGGCACGGCGTTTCATGATGGTGGTGTTCTCACCTGTAATTATTGCCACGTGAATGCCTAGTTCACGACAGAATAATAGTCCGGCTGCATCAGAAGTATTGAATTTCTTCCACTCGTTGTTGGTGTTGTCGTAATACATTCCACCATCGGTCCAAACACCGTCAATATCTGTGATAATTAGTTTTGGTAGCATTAGCTCAAGTGTTCAGGATAAATTACTTCATCGGCAGGAATATCGCTAGTTAGCGTTTTGCCAATCACGTCGTTTTTCTGACGCCATTTAAATCCGTTCCCCGGCGACAGCATATGCAAATCACTTTCTTCAATGACTTCACCTGCTTTCATGGCTCTGCGTGTAGCTATGCTGCGCTCTAACTTGAGGCGCGCACTGGCAGCCGCTTCTTCAATGTGCATAGACTTATCGCCCATCCAAATTTCCAATTGACGTAAATCGCGAACCATTCTTCGAATACCATCAGGACCCAACGAGCCTGCCTGGTCTGTGCCCTTCAAGTTGCGATCCATGGTAATGTGTTTCTCAATAATTTTCGCGCCCATAGAAGCCGCGGCAATAGGGGTGACAATGCCTATGGTGTGGTCGCTGAATCCAATGGTGTAATCAGGATAGCGCTCCATTAAAAACGGAATCGTATTCAAATTCACGTGTTCCGGACGTGTAGGATATTCAGAGGTGCAGTGTAGCACTGAAACATTTGAATGGTATTTCGTAATTACATCCAACGCGTCATCTAATTCTTGTTCGCCCGCCATTCCGGTAGAAAGTATCATCGGAATTTTAGTTTCGGCCATAGCGGCCAAAAGCGGAAGGTTAGTTAAATCTCTGCTGGCTACTTTCAATGCATCGGGTGTGAACAGCTTCAAAAGACTAAGACAACCAACCGCGCAAAGTGTTTCTACGAATTCTAATCCTTTCGATTTTGCATACGTGTACAATTCGAAATGCTGTTCGTCATTCAATTCCAAAAACGCGCGATGTTCGCCATACGTGGCACCAAACGAATGTTTGCTGGTGTAAGGCGCCGCCATTTGCGAAGCACTTAGTTCTTCGTTCAAATCGCGTTTGGTCAACTTCACCGCATCCATGTGCGGTAAGGTTAAGTCGAATAATTCCACGTAAACATCTTCAGCGGCAACATCAATAATCTGCTTTGCTAAGTCAACAGATCCGTTGTGGTTCTGTCCAATTTCACCAATAATATAGGTGGCGTACTTGTTAAGTTCTTTCATAGGTTAGGTACCTGCAAATCTAATCGTTTCCCCCTGCATTTTTAAGCAATTCCGACAGTTGTTCCCTCAAAAACAACTTGCGCATGACTATCAACGCAGCTACTCCAATCCAAAGGGAAGCCATGGCCAGCCAAGGCGATGAAAAAGTCTCTGTTACTTGGGCATCTGAAACACCTCCTGCGCTAAGAATTAAACTGAATGAGTTGAACAGCCCGTGCGCCACAATGGCGGGCCACAGCGAGTTTCCCCAATAGGCGAAATAACCCAACAGGGCGCCAAGTAAAAACCGAGGGACAAAACCTGCCCAATTAAAATGAATCAAGGCAAACAAGAGTGCAGCAACCCAGATTCCAATGTGCCATGAACGTGTAAAGTGCTTCACCGTTTGCTGAATAAATCCTCTGAACATTAATTCTTCTGCAAGGGGCGCTACGAGTGCGGTTCCGAAGACAATGGCAAACGGATGGGTTTGCAGCAAGCGGGTTATTTCGTCATAAAAAAAATTGCTATTCTCTTCCAGTTGACCGGCCTTCCAAGCTGTTGGAATAAACGGCTCTATCCAATCATTTAAGAAATAAGTAAGTGGAAGGAAAGCCAACAGAACCGCTACTGCCCACATCCAGAAGCGCGGATTTCCCGGAACCAACCACTGTTTCATGGCTAGCTTCGTGAAGAAATAACGTCCAATGACGAAGGTGGTCAAGGCTAAAAACAATTGAACAAACGCGTTGGTCCAAAGCACATAAATGAAGGCGTCTTCTCCCTGAACCTCACCAGTTAAAACAGAATTAACGGTCTCGGCACTTCCAAACTTCGACACTAACAATCCGTAAAATCCAAGCTGCGAAAGCATGAAAACAAATCCAAAGGTGGTGAGCAGCAAAACGCTTTGTGAGCGGATAGACAAATAATCGAACGGGGATTTCATACGTTGTAAAGGTAATAGATAGGGGGAAAGAAAAAGTCCCCGACCGTTGTCGAGGACTTTTCCCTAAACCTTAACCAAAACTCCTGAAGAACTCAGGACACTAATGAGCAGTTTCCTGCTGCACAGCTTCTTCATTTTTCTTGCCAAAATTTGCTTTTAGCCAGATTTTACTTTTTTCACTTAATAAATACATGACTGGTACCACAATCAACGTAATGAACGTGGCGAAACTCAACCCGAACACAATGGTCCAAGAAAGCGGTCCCCAGAACGAAACGCTATCACCACCGAAATAAATCTTCGGATCTAATTCGGTAAACATGGTTACGAAGTCAATGTTAAATCCAACCGCAAGTGGAATCATACCTAAAATGGTCGCGGTTGCGGTTAACAACACAGGGGTCATACGAACACGACCTGCTTCAATGATGGCCTCGCGAAGGCTCATGCCCTGTTCGCGCAGGATATCAGTGAATTCCACCAACAGAATACCATTACGAACCACAATACCTGCCAAGGCCACAATTCCGACACCGGTCATAACAATACTGATGTCCATGCTGAAGATGGCCAATCCCAACAACACCCCTATCACACTGAATACAATTTCAGAAATGATAATTACTGTTCTTCCAATTGAGTTGAACTGAGTAATCAAAATAAGCACAATCAATCCCAACGAAAGCAACATGGCGGTTCCTAAGAAACTAGCCGTCTCTTTCTGTTCTTCTTGTTCACCTGTTAAGTTTACAGCCACACCGGCAGGTAGATTGGTAAACTCGGCCGCTTTATCTTGAATTTGAGAAACAACTTGGTTTGGATTGAAACCCGTTAAAACGTTCGAGCTTAAGGTAACCACACGCTTCTGATTCTTTCTACGAATTCCAGCATAAGTGCTGCTGTATTTCACATCGGCAAATGCGCTAATTGGCACCTGACGCACCTGTCCCATCATGGTCATGTCGCGATAGGTAATAACCATGTTTCGAATTTCCTCGAGGTTGTTTCGTTGATCTTCACGTAAACGGATTTGAATTGGATATTCATCTTCATCATCACGTAAATGCGTTGGCTGATCCAATCCGAAAATTGCTTTTCTAATTTCCATCCCTACCTGAGCCACTGCAATACCTTCACGGTTGCAACGCTCGCGGTCAATATCAATGACAATCTCTGGTTTGTTGCGTTGTAAATCGCTTTTCAACTCTTCGACACCAGGAATATGGGCGGCATCTAAATAATTCTTTAAGTCTACGCTCGCCTGAATCAAATCGTCGAAGTTTTCTCCTGAAATTTCAATGTTAATTGGTTTGGCAACGGGCGGACCATTCTGTTCCTGATCAACTGAAATTTCTACACCAGGAATTCCTTGAACAGCCGCACGAATGTCCTCTAAATACTTCGCGGTGCTTTGGCCATTTCGCTTCGCAAATTCAACGAAACCAACACCCACTTTCGCTTTGTTCGTGTATGGCGCACGGTCTTCATTAGACTCGTTTGCACCAACAGTTACATTGGTAATCACAGACTCAACAATCGGATTGTTTTCTCCAATGACACCATAGACGCGGTCTTCAATAATTCGGGCTACACTGTCAGTAGCAGATGCTTTGGTTCCTACAGGAAGCTTTGCATATACATAAACAAAGTTCGGTTCTGACTTAGGGAAGAATACAACGTTAGGCTGACGCATGCCAGTTACAACGATAGATCCCACCAGCAAGGCAAAAGTTAATCCCAATACCAATCCTGGTTTATTCAATGCACGGTTCAAGAAACGAGCATAGGAATTTTGAAATCTCGGCCATACCTTTTCTTGGAAACCATCAATGGCTTTCTTAATAACGAAGCGATAAAGCAAGTAGATAAGCAACGCAAAAATCATGAAGTTGCCTAAGCCAATATTTCCGCTTACATAACCTACCAATCCGATTACTACGAAAATAATAGACGTTACACCAAGCTTACGGAAGTTGATTTTCTCATTGTGCACATGCGGACGCATGAAGCTTACCGCAAACACCGGGTTAATGATATAGGCTACTACCAACGATGCAGTAAGCGTAATAATCAAGGTAATCGGCAAATACATCATGAACTTACCAATGATACCTCCCCAAAATGCTAACGGAACAAACGGAGCCAGCGTAGTTGCTGTTCCTGACAATACAGGTAAGAAAATTTCACCAGCCGCTTTCTTCGCAGCTATTTTAATTGGCACCTTGCCGTTCTCGTACAAGCGGTGTGTGTTTTCAATCACCACAATCGCATCATCCACCACAATTCCTAATCCCAACAAAAAGGCAAACAAGACAATCATGTTCATAGTGAAGTCTAGCCCTGGTAATACCAAGAAGGCGATGAACATCGACAATGGAACCGACAGCCCAACGAAAATCGCATTCGTCGCGCCCATGAAAAACATCAAAATAATAGTTACCAGAACGAAACCAATGATAATGGTATTAATCAAATCGTGCAGTGTAATACGTGTGCTCAAACTTTGGTCCCCAGTTACAACCACACTTACATCACCAGGAATCTCAGATTGCTGAGCTTCCTTAATGATTTCGTGAATCTTGTCCGACGCTTCAATCAAGTTCTCACCACCACGCTTAATTACGTTAAGGGTAATTACATTCTTCTTGTCTAATCGACCATAACTCTCCTGCGTTTTATGACTATCAACCACTTCGGCAATGTCACGAACAAACAACTTAGCACCATTGGCACCGGTAAGGACAATGTTTTTAATTTCTTCGATATCCTTGAACTCACCGTTTACACTCAAGGTGCGCTTCATGTCATCTACCTCAACACTACCGCCACTTACCGTTCTGTTCTCATAACTCAAAGCACGCTCAATATCGCCAATACTGATTCTTGCAGCTTGGGCTTTGTACATGTCCACATTAATCTGAATCTCACGCTCTAAGGCACCCACAATATCTACGCGGGTGATCTCTTTCATACTCTCAATCTTGTCTTGAAGATGCTCAGCATACTTCTTCAATTGGTCAAGGTTGTAGTTACCGGCAATGTTCACAAACAAGATTGGCATCTCCGAGAACTCGACTTCCATGACGTTCGGGTCAGCTGGCAAATCTTGTGGTAAATCTTTCTTCGCCTTATCCACCGCGTCTTTCACCTTTTGCTTCGCAACAGGTACATTCACATCCGTATTGAACTCTACAACAACACTCGAGAAATCTTGCAAACTGGTGCTGGTCACTTTCTTCACCCCGGCAATAGACTTGATTTGCTTCTCAATGTTTTTGGTAATCAAATTCTCTACATCCTTTGGTGCAGCACCAGGGTAAACGGTACTTACATAGATGGTAGGAATAACAATATCCGGGAATTTCTCCTTAGGAATACTGTTGTACGAGACGATACCCGCTAACGTAATAAAAATCGTTAGCAAGTAAATCGTGGTCTTGTTATCTATCGACCAACTCGTAGGTTTAAACTCTTTAAATTTTTCAAACATAATTTCAGCAATTAGTTTTCTACAGCCATACCTTCAGTCAATTCTGAAGCACCCGTAGTAATAAGTTTATCACCAACACTTAATCCGCTTAGAACTTCCGCATTGCCTCCGTATACAGAGCCAATGGTGATAGCACGACGACGTGCCACCCAGTTGCTTCCTTCAAATGAAGCCACATACACATATTGTGAATTGCTTTCGTTTTGAATAAGATTGATTGGAACTACAATAGCAGTTGGATTAACATAGTCAATCACCTTTACAACACTCACCATGTTCGGACGTAAGAATTCGTTCGATCCTGGCACTTTAGCTTCAACAGTAAAGGTTCTGGTT
>Ga0172367_10001169_pt1 | contig 39246 bp, 33 predicted proteins | sample Lak10m_FD_114542 | JGI IMG/M metagenome (GOLD analysis project Ga0172367, IMG submission 114542) | Freshwater microbial communities from Kabuno Bay, South-Kivu, Congo - kab_022012_10m | ecosystem: Environmental > Aquatic > Freshwater > Lake | place: Democratic Republic of the Congo: South-Kivu... | reverse complement strand
CAGCGCGTTGACGGAATGGGCGAAAAGCGAAGGAAATACGTGCGTCCGAATATTACTGGTTGGGCATACTTCCAGGTGTACTTTTTTTTGGCGCAGGACCTCAACCAACGCGGGATCTTCGATGCTGCGTACTCCATGACCAATCCGCTGGGGATGGATTTTTTCAAGGGTTTCCCGCACGCTCTCCGACCCGCATGCCTCTCCGGCGTGGGCTGTACAAGGGATTCCATGGGCATGGGCAAAGGCAAAGGCGGGCAAATGAGGATCCAGTGGATGCGCGGCTTCATCCGCCGCAATATCAAAACCAGCTACCAGCCGATCGCGGAAGGTATGGGCTAGCCGGACGGTCTCCATACTTTGCTCCGCCGGGTAATGCCGGAGGGTGCAAAGTATCAGCCTGCCTTCAATTCCAGTATGGGTGATGGCTTCTTCGAGCGCCGCGCTGGCTGCTTCCACCGCCGCATAAGCAGTCAGCCCTTGTTGGGTATGTTCAAAGGGGGCAAATCGAACTTCTGCATAGATGATGTGGTCGCGCCTGAACTGCTCGAACAAGTCGAGCATCACCACCCGAAAACTTTCGGCTGTCTGCATGAACCGAATTCCTTCGAATGCTTTTTCGAGATAATCGGGCAATCCGGTAGCATTCAGGGGGGCGACAAACCGATGCAGGTATTCGGCCTTCTGAATACCGGGCTCAAAATAGCGAACCGCCTCGTAGCTCAGGGAGCAATCCAAGTGGACGTGCAGTTCGACCTTAGGTATATTTCTAAAAAAAACAGACATAGGGCAACAATCTAAGCAATGCACAATAATACAATTTTATCCACAGCTCCCGTTGGCAATATGCTAAACTTAACAGGCACTGCCAGTCGGATTAGACCATTTGGTCTGCTTTTTCTACCTTTGGCACTGAAAATAAGCTACCGAATTTAATACCTAAAACCGCTTGGTTGCTTATGTCTTTTTTCGCGTAGAAATGGACCATAGGCAGCGTGCAAGGCGACTAAAAACAATGCCGTTATGAAACATTGCGCCCTGATTACTGGTGCATCCGGTGGAATCGGTCTGGAGCTGGCCCGGGTTTTTGCAAAAAATGGTCACCACCTGGTATTGGTGGATATTCGGGAACCGGAATTGGAAGCCGCTAAAAGGGAGTTGCAGGCGATGGTGCCGGATTGCCTGGTATCTTGTGTGGTGGAGGATTTAGCGCAGGCCGGCGCCGCTGCCCGGGTAGCCACCCATCCGGAAGTACAAAAACAGCCGATTGATGTATTGGTTAACAACGCCGGTTTTGGCATGTTTGGATTTTTTGCAGAAACCGATTGGGCGCGGGAAAGCAGTATGATCCACCTGCATGTGCTGACACTCACCCACCTGACCAAGCTCTTTTTGCCGGGTATGATTTCCCGAGGGTATGGTAAAATCCTCAATATTGCTTCTATGGCGGGATTCCAGCCTAGCCCGCTTATGTCTATTTATTATGCGACTAAAGCGTACGTGCTCTCTTTTACCCAGTCGATTGCCAATGAGGTGAAAGGCACGGGAGTGAGTGCTACGGTGTTGTGCCCGGGTATGGTGCCTACTGGTTTTCAGCAAAGTGTAGGCGCAGCCAAACCCAAATTCTCGGCCAAATCTTCGTGGATGGTCACGACGGTAGAATATGTGGCGCAATTTGGATTCCAGGCCACCATGAAAGGTAAAGTCGTCGCCATTCCGGGGGCGCTGAATGTCCTGATGGCTACCCTGGTGCGCTTGGTGCCCCGTAATATGGTTACTGCCTTTTTGCGCCGCGCCCAGGAGAAAAACCGGAAGGGCTAAGCCGCTGCTAGTATTATTTTAAAAAACAAGTAGGCAAGGTGCCGTTCGGGCAGCTTCTTGCGGAACCGCTGCTTCAAATGCTGTGTATCGGGGCCGCCAAGCCACTGAATGGTTTCATTGGCCTGGACGGCTTCGATGTCGCCGTGCGGGTGCACTGGCCGTATGTATGAATTACATAGAATCATCCTGGTACTGGGCACGTAATTTTTCCAGTGCGATTTTCATTTTTCGGATACGCGCCTGGCTGGCCGGATCGTCGATTCGGTTATTCATTTCGTCGGGATCCGTGTAGAGGTCATAAAACTCCCAGGCATCGATATCGTCATAGAAATGGATTAGCTTGTAGCGTTCGTTGCGGATACCGTAATGTTTTTTTACGAGGTGCGCACCGTGTGGGTATTCGTAGTAATGGTAATACATTTCTTTTCGCCAGTTTTTGGCGTGCTTTGCTTCCATGAGCGGGCGAAGGGATTGCCCCTGCATAGCGGGCGGGGTGTTTAGTCCGGCGAGATCCAGAAAGGTAGGCGCAAAGTCCAGGTTCAGCGCCATTTGTCGGGAAGTAGTTCCGGGCGGAATCACCCCAGGTAGGCGCATGACGAGGGGCATTCGAAGCGACGGTTCGTACATAAAGCGTTTGTCGTACCAGCCATGTTCTCCGAGGTAGAATCCCTGATCGGAAGTATAGACGACCAGGGTGTTATCGGTTAGGCCATTGGCATCGAGGTAATCGAGCAGTCTTCCTATATTTTCATCGACGGATGCAATACAGCGCAGATAGTCTTTTAGGTAGCGCTGGTATTTCCATTCCGATAGGGCAGCGCCTTGTGGTGGGTTACGACGGAAGTCTTCTCGGACTTTGTCGTAATGGGCATCCCAGGCAGCGCGTTGTTCCGGGGTCATTCGTTTCAGGTCGTTGAGCAGCCAGTTTTCGGCGGAAGGCCAGGGGGCACCTTGGCCACCGGTACCGGTTTCGTTGGGGAAGTCACCGGGCAGGAGTTTTAGGTCGTAGGATAGGAACATATTATCGATACGCATATCCTGCTGGCGTGCAGCGTCTGACCGTCCGGCGTAATCGTCGTAGAAGGAAGCGGGTAAGGGGAGGTCTTCGTTCTCAAACAGTGCGAGGTGTTTGGCGTTGGGCTGCCAGTTGCGGTGAGGGGCTTTATGGTGTACGAGCATACAGAACGGCTGGTTGGGGTCTTTTTTCTCCAGCGTTTGAATAGCCAAATCGGTAATAATATCTGTCACGTAGCCTTCTACTACGGAGGTGTCCCCGTTTTCAATGAGCCATGGATTGTAGTACTGGCCCTGGTCTATTAGTACGTTCCAGTAATCGAAGCCGGTAGGATGGGTTTTGAGGTGCCATTTTCCAATCATAGCCGTAAAATAGCCTGCTTGCTGCAACAGCTTGGGGAAGGTGACCTGAGAGCCGTCGAACGCATCGCGGTTGTCGCGAAGCCCATTGAGGTGGCTGTATTTTCCGGTGAGCATCACGGCGCGACTGGGGGCGCAGATCGAGTTGGTCACAAAGCTTTCGTCGAAGCGAATCCCTTCACGGGCGATTCGGTCGATGTTCGGTGTCTGTATGAGTGGACTTCCATAACAGCTTACGGCGTTATTGGCGTGGTCGTCCGACATAATGAAAAGTATATTCGGTCGTTTTAGAGGCTGCCCGCTGAGGGATAAGCTTAGGTGGACGAGGCAGCAGAGCAGAAAAAAGTAGCGCATAGGCGATAGTTTTCCAGCAAGTTACTTTTTTGAATCGGTTCCGACCCCATAGGATACCTTAAAATTGGGATTCATCGGGTTCAGATTTTACTCAGTCGATTATTCCCGTGTTGGCTAGGCTATTGCTGGTATCTTCAAAAAGTTTTTTGAACATTTGCCCCGCATTAACGAGCTGGTTGAGGTGGGCAAGGGTACCATAGTATAATTGTTTAATTAGCAGGCGCTAACGTGTCTGTTTCAAATAGGTAGCTTGAAAAAAAGATTGTATCGGTTTTTTGTGTGGGCTGCTGGCTCGGATCAGGATATCCTGGATCGCTGCGGTCGTTCGGAGCATATCAAGCACGCTGGCTACGGAGGTCTTGTACTGGTGCCGGCTATCTTAGGGGTGTTTTCGATGATATATGCCATTTCCACATTGACTGATCGCTGGTATATTTATACCGCAGCGGGTTTGACCTGGGGGCTTATCGTATTTGTCTTTGACCGCTTTATCGTTTCTACTTTCCGCAAGTCGGATAGCCCGCGCAAGGATATCTTGTCTTTTTTGTTTGCCAGCCGGCTTCTGTTTTCTATTGGTATAGGCATTGTCGTATCGCATCCAACGGTGTTGCTCGTTTTCGACGATAGCCTGCGGCAGGAGTTGCTTACCATGAAAGCAGAAGGGGAGCAGGCCATTGCCGATAAGTTCGAAGCGGATATGCAGGTGGTGCGCTCGCGCGACAGTGTGCTCAACCAAGAGATAGCGGATCGACTGGCAGAACGGCGTTGTAAAGAGACCCTGCTGTTGTTTGAAATGAGCGGAAAGGATACCACTCTTTCCTGCGGCACCACCTCCGGTATGCTGCAATACGGGCCGCGGGCGCGGGAGATCAAGGAGGAAATCAGCTATCTCAACCAGGAAATTAAGGAAATGCAAGCGCGGAATCTATCAAAAACGGACGCTAACCGAGCAGAGATAGAAAAAATAACCAAGGAAAAAGACGCCAAATTTGCATCGTTTCAGGAAGAATTTAGCACCAATTACCTCGCACGAGAGGTCGCCCTCGAGCGCCTGATGAAAAAAGAGGAGGGTGGGGCTACCGTTCGGGGTACCATGTGGTTTCTGATTCTGTTTTTCATCCTAATTGATATCTTGCCCGTTTCGTTCAAAGCAGCCACCAAGCCCGGGCTGTACGATCGCATCCTGGATCGGGACAGCGCCTTTGAACCGGAATCTACCCCTGCCTTCGAGCGCAGTCAGGAGGATAAGGTGCGCAAGCAGTTGGCCGAATCTACGGCGACCAGGCGGATAAACGAAATCCAGGAAATTTCTACCAACTGGGCCGGTTCTTACCCCGACCTGCGCAACGAACTGGAGACTAAGGTCAATCAGGCTATCCCCTACCATTTTGGGGCGGCAGCAGAAAAGGAAAAATACGAATCGGGAGCGGCAGATGTAAAGCGTGCCGCCGTTGCCCTGTTGCGCTTTGGACTCTTTGCTGCAGTACAATCCGGGTTGCTTTATCTGCTAACCAAAGACAGCCAGTTCTTTGGCTGGGGTGGCTTATTGCTTTTCGGTCTAAATGCTGCTGTGTATATGGCGCTGCGCAAAATGGAAAAAAAGACCCTGTAATAACAAAATGGAAAAAATACTACACGAATTAAAAGGAATGGATATGCAGGAACCACAGGCATCTGCTTCGGGGCACAAAAAAACAGAGAGGAGCCAGCTCCTGCTCACGTTCTTCATTGTACTCAACCTGGGCGCGTTGGTAGGCCAGATGCGCTTATTCCAGACAATGGAAAATAAAAAAGAGGAAATGGAAGCACAATCCTTGCGGATGGTGACGGATTCCCTGCAGCGGAAAGCACAGGTGGATAGCCTGACCCGCGCCCTGCAATGGGCCATCACCCCAGATTCTATCCGAACGGGTACTGCGGTTAAACCTAATTAATCCCCAGTACTTTGGATACTTCGCTTTTGTAACTTCGTCCGATGGGGAGTTCCTGATTATTGATTTCCACCGAATTAAGGGAAAATGCCCGTATTTTATTGATAGCTACCAGAAAGGATCTATGTATGCGGAGAAAATCGCCTACCGGTAGCTTTTGTTCCAGGTAACTGATTTTTTGCTTGGTAACAACACGCCGGTTAGGGAGGTATATAATGACATAATCTTTGAGGCTCTCGATGTACTGAATATCTTCCAGCGGAATTTTTATCATCTTTTTATCGGCGCGGACAATGATATTTTCCTGGCTGTGCAACGGTGGGGCATCTTCCGCCGATCCAGGCAACGAGGTAGGCATGGATCCAGTGCCAGCAGACACGGGTTGTTTGTACTGCAAAATGGAGAATGCTTTATTGACCGCTTTGAGGAAGCGGCTGAATGGGATGGGCTTGAGTAAGTAGTCAACCACATCCAGTTCAAATGCCTCAATCGCATATTCGCGGTACGCTGTGGTGAAGATGACCAGGGGCGGATTATGCAGGGTTTTCAGAAACTCAATCCCATCTAATCGCGGCATCTGAATATCCAGAAATACCAGGTCGATGGATTGGGTGAGCAAGATATCAAAGGCTTGGAGTGCGTTTTCACAGCGAGCAATCAGTTCGAGGCCATCCATCCGTTGGATATAGGATTCGAGTACGTTGAGGGCGAGGGGCTCGTCGTCCACCAGTAGGCAGCGAATTTTCATAACGGTTTTTTCAAAATGCGGATAATAGTTCATTTGGTTTTTCAGGACGCACTGCCGCCTTTTCATCGGATTTGAAAAGGGGTACCTTTAGGACAATCATAAAGGTATCCTCCTCATTGAAAACCTGCAGGTCGTATGCACCGTTGTATAGCAAATCAAGCCGCCGGCGTACATTTCTCAGCCCAATTCCCTTGGTATAATCCGCTTCACGCTGGTTGAGATATTCGTCTGATTTGCTGTTTTCAACGCGCAATGTCAGGATGGATTCGCGGATGCTGATATCGATATTGATGAATATGTCTTCAGTACCCTGGCTGACACCGTGCTTGAAGGCATTTTCTATAAAGGGCAGCATGAGTAACGGGGGCACCGTCCAGCCGTTCAAATCTCCACTTTGTGTGAGGGTGACATCGAGTCGTTCGCCATAGCGCAATTTTTCCAATTCAATCATGTTCTGAATCTGCTGTATTTCTTTTCTCAGCGCGATTAGGGGCACATTGCACTCGTATAGCATGTAATCCAGAAGGTTGGACAAACGCAGTACCACTTCCGACGACTGCGAAGAACTCTGTAACGTAAGGGCGTAGAGGGTATTCAGGGTATTGAATAGAAAGTGGGGATGAATCTGGGATTTCAGGAACTTCAATTCGGCATCGAGGCGTTCCTGGCTCAGCTCTTGTGCTAGCCGCTCGTTTTCGTAGTTGCGCTTAACCAGCTTGATCGCTGCTGCCGCTAAGACCACCGTGTAAATATTGGTAGCTTGCTGAATGGCTTTTCCCAAATGGCTGAGCGGGTATTTATCATAGGGATAATCCGGTATGTACACCGGCACCCAGATCCAGTGCACCAGCAGGCGATCCATATAGCCAAACAGGATGGCAGTCAGGATGAAAAGTAAGGTAAACTGAGTATATCGCTGCTTATCCAAAAATAGGGGAATGAGCAGGTAAATCGTGAAGTAGGTCGCCAGGATACTAACCGGTAGCGTGACAAGGCTTTGTGTCAGGCCTTTCATGTAGTCTTCCCGGATGTTCCCATACAGGAGAGAAAAAAACAACACGTTTATAATCCAGAACAGCACGTGTGTCCAGATTCGATTGCCGGGTGCGGTTATCCGCTTGAGTAATTGCTCCATACCCACTACTATTTGTACAAAGCTAAAAAAACATTTGAATCCTATTGGTTTAGGCGATAAACGGCATCCGAGGGGATAAAAAAGGGCACGGAGCTATCCTCTGTGGCATTGGGGTACCATTTGTTGTATTTGGACTTTGTCTTACAGTCGATAAGCGATAAAGGAGAATGAAATGCCAAGGGGGTGTTACATTTGTTCAGACAAAAAAGTTGTTGTCAGGATTTCTTTTAATAAACGGCATTGTGAAGTTTTTCCGGCCGGGCAAGCCGGCCGGAAACTTTTTTTAGGGTTCGTTGTCCTATTCCCAGCCCCTTTTTCAGATCGTTTTTTCTTACTAATCCTATATTCCCAAGAAGGGCATTTCACACCATTCCGCCGGGCAGTATTCCTCTTGGTGGTCGGGTGGAAATGCCCTCTCCTTTTTTTATCGGATACGTATCGTCGCGCTCCGTCTATTGGGGTGAACCATCCGCTTGCCCCCTTTCTATGGCGAAGCGACCTACTTTTCGTCCGGCGATGAGCCCTTCTTCGCAGTCGAATCGGTAGTGGATACAGCCATAAATTCTCGATTCCGATGCTTCCTGTGCCATCGCTTGCAAGGCGGCCGTTTTTTCCGGAAAAAGATAAGACAAAATGGTAGCTGCCGCGCTGGAGAAAGTAGAATGCCCTGAAGTATAAGATGGGAAATTGGGCAGTCCGACCACTGTTTTGATGCGCTTGTCCATCTGGAATGGGCGTGGGTACATGTAGTAGTACTTGGCTTCCCAACAGGCTACGCCGGCATCGGCTACGGCAGTAGTGGTGAGCGCCATGACACGGGCGGTGCGAAGCTCGCTCAGCCTATGAGAATAAGCCAGGTCGGCAGCTATTCGGTTCCAGTGGCCGGGTGGCGTATAGCTTCCCGGGCCATCGGCCCAGAAATTGGCAATCCGGTGTTGTTCGCGGGTGAGCTGGCGGGCATAGCCGAGCAACTCGTCGATATCTTTCCGGAACGCTTCGCTTCCTGGTGCCGGTGGGGTGGGCGGACGCAGCGACGGAAGGAGCGCCTTTTCAAAATTCCAGGTTTCGAGCAAGCCAAAGCCGGGCAGCATTCCCGGTCGGGTAGGCGATTCCTGACTTTCCCAAGGGGTACTCAGTCCCCGCGCCTTTGCCTGCTCCAGGTATTGAGCCGCTATCGATGGACTAGCGGCGTTGCGCATTCCGTCATTGCGCGAACGGGCGAGCGCCAGAAGAGCTACCTGTTTCCCCAATGCTGCTCCAGCGTCGAGATCGCTGCGGGTATAGTGCCCGCTGAGCAAACTGCTATGGAGATGCTCCTTTGCTTTTTCTTCGAGATAGCCTATTTCGCAAGGGAACATTGCTTTTAATATTTCCAGGGATGCACCTGCTACGACGGCATCCTCCGATGGGTAGGCCGGTAATCCGGTAGCTGGTTTCAGCGCTTGAATACGCGGGTCGATTTGAGAGGGGGTTGGTCTTTTGTATTCAAATTTATACTGCCAGGCAGCTACTAAAGCGTCATATTGGGCGACGCTCAGATACGCAAAGGCCCGGGCGGCATACGGCGGATTGGCAAAGGGAAATTTGGGATAATCACAAGGCCGGGAGGGATCCGGAGTGGGATAGCTGCCGTCCGGATTACTTTTGGGTGGCAGGTTGTACTTCGCTGCGAGCGCTCGCGCTATTTCCTGCCATCGATACACCGCCCCCGCCGACCAATAATCAAGGGATTCCCGCTGTGCAGGATCGGCGCTGGTCTGAACAGCCCGTACCGCCGCTATCTCCTCGGCGTAAGCAGAGGAACCGGGGTCAGCGGGAGGGGGCACCGTCAAGGTACCGGGAGCTATGTGTAAAAAGGTTTTCCATTGGCCTCCACTGGGGTCATCGCTCAGCGGAGCCAGCGCTTCCAACGGGGGAAGCGCAATTTCTTTTTCACAGGACCAGAGCAAAAATAGGGTGCTAACTCCTGCGACAAGGAGGCGGATATATGGAGATGTTTGCATGTCTTATATGATTTTAAAAAATGGTTTGGAATGGATATTTATCCGGCTTCCATGTGTTTTGAGCGTGAATCCCGAATACTCAGTGCCATGCGGAGTATGGTCCTGCCTGAGCAATACGAGGTTGCACAAAGCTTTTGGAAGTCATTCAAAACAGGAACTCAACGATTATCCGGTTCGGATTGCCATAGGTATAATAGTCCGACCTGCAGGGCGGTGCTTTGTCCAACGTTTCTTCCTGTCAATACGCGGCTGGCCGATGCTGTGAGGCCCCAGTGTTTGCTCTGGTATTTTCCCATCAGTCCCACGGCGCGCATGTTCATCCGATTGGTCGGGAAGGGCATATCATTGGGTCGGATATCATCACCCGAAAGGCAGTTGGACTGTTCGAAGGTCAGGGCGCTGACCCAGGGACCTTTGCGCCAGCCCAGCAGCGCACCGGCATCGATTACATTGGGCAAGGGTACTTCATCGGTATAGTACAGTTGGTTGTGATACAGGTATGCGTCGCGGTCGATAAACACATTGCTTCGCCAGGTATGGCCGCCGCGTAGGGTGAGGTACCACCCCTGTTGCTGACGATAGTCCGCTACCACCCGGGTCGTGGCGGTGGTAGCACCCAAGCCAATGGACATGGGCATGAAATCAGGTACATACTTGCCGAGTGGCGTAGCTCCTCCCGTCAAGGCGAACACTTTTAGTTTTCCGGAGCCCATGGAATGGTCAATAATTCTGTATTTCAGCCAGACGGAGAGGTCTTGTACACCGTGCTGACCGGCGAGCTGCCCTTTGTTCGCCTTCGTGGTGACATAAGGCAGCGTGGCGAGAAGGTTGAGACGAGGGCGGAGCCCTACTGCGCCCATCCACATCGCACTTTGATGGGTGACCTGGCCAATGTTCGCATTGTCCCGCCGGGTACTACCTTCCCAATAGGTATTCCACTGGGTACGTTGGTACAAGGTGGCAACGCAGATTTGCCGATGGTTCATATATAACGCATCGGTGGGGGTTTGAGCAGCTGATGCTATTGGAAGCAGGATAAGTATGGAAATATATAGCTTGTTTTTCATTAGAATGGCATTAACAGGCAGGATTAGGCAGTACCTATCGCCAGATAGTACTGTCCAAATGCTACCAATTCGGGTTGAAAAAGGATGATCGGGTTCGCCCATTTCAGTATGAGCAACGCTCCGAGTACGGCACGCGACACCAGCGGAAAATCCGTTGCCGGCAATCCGGTAAATCGGGTATCGGGAAAATGAGCCAGTTGGCTCATTCCCCGCTTCCTCGTCGGTCCATGAATCGATGCGCTGTAGGCTGTTAAAATGGCAGCAAGTCCATCTCCAAACACCAAAGACCCATGGTTGTAGGCGTAGGCAATAACGGATTTTTCAAAAAGGAGCGTGCAAATCAGGCTCTCTCGGGAGGCGGCGAGGACGGGGTGGGTGAAATTCCCGGTCGGCCATCGGGAACGGTCATTGGACAGACCTGTTGGCAGGATGGGCGTTGGGTATAATCGGGCAGCTCTAATCGGGCTGGTTGGTATTTTTGAAAAGGTGCTTTAAGGGCATTCAGGTGTTGGGATTCGTCGGAATGTTTGGAAAAAAAGCGCTCTACCCATTGGGTTACCAGGGTTTTGAGCTGATTTTTCTCTACGTCAGGCACAAAAACGATTTCGAGCGTATCTTTTTTGTAACGCTGTTTGATAATGCGGTAGAACTGCCCACTTTTTTCAAAACTTTGGTTGGATTCCTGGAAATCATCTTGGTCGGGCATATAAGCGACTTGGAGCGGTATTTCCATAGATAACTGCGGGAGCGCATCCAGATGTTCGCTGTAAATTCGATCGAACCATACTTTTTCCACCCGCGCCTTTTTCGAAAAATAAGAGACATGGTATCCAAAATGGTAGGATACAAAGCAGAAGAGTAGAAGTATGGCAGCCGCTTTCTGCAATTCGGGTGGATTTGATGCAAATCTAATAAAGCCCGAATGGTTTTTGAAAAAAAATAAAAAATCAAACAAATATTATTTCGATAAGAATAAAAAATATGGAACAAAAGATTTTTTTCATTCCAATTTTTTTGCCGAACTGGTCAAAAAGTGGGTATCGATTGAAATGAACCCGATCAATCGTTATGCGCGGTAAACCGCCTGAAATTTTTTTTAAGGGCCTCTATATCCGTACTAAAATGCCGGATGAGATGGTCTAAGTCCACCCAATCCGTTGCGGCTGGCTCGTTGGCAGGCGACGGATGCGTCAGGGTATTGATCTTCGAACGCAATTCCATGATATGCTGCTTCTTGCGCTGTAGAATCGCTTCGTATTCTTCGACATGTTCGAGAATCGACAGCCTATCCGGGTGTTCGTGGGCCACCTCGTCCAGGAGGCGTTCAAATATCCGGATTTCTTCCTCGTAAAAATCGAGCATACCCGCCCAATCGCGTTGGTACTGATGGGTTGTTTGAGCCAATTCATCTACTTTCATGGTCGTATAGGCTGGTGATGAAAAGACAGGATAGATAATGTTAAATATACCCCCCATTTGATCGTCTTAGGGTGAGTATTCTCATACTATCCAGATGATATCCATCATGTTACATTTTCCCATAAAGGATATTTGACCGATGTTAAAATGGAATTCGCAGGGGTTTTAACTTGCAGACTTCGCGAATATCCTTAAATTTGCAATTGGCATAAGCCGTGTTGTGTGTTGCTTCTGAAAAGGGGTGCATGGTTCGGGACACCAATGGTTTCGTTGCACGTTCTGCAGGAGTGGCTGCGATCAAAATTCAATGCCAGCTTGCCCCGGAAAAATTCCCATGAAGCATGATGCTCAAAAACCGATTTGTAAACGTTTCCTTCATTACGCTTTGGCTCATTTGTGCCATGAGCGGTTTCGCAGAGGCTCGCGCTGCGAACAGCATTCCGCTAACTCAGCCGGAAGCTCCTTCCTCTTGTGCTTGTCTCAATCCTACCATTGTATTAGATGCCACTACCGGACAGGCTGTTATTCGTCCGAGTATGGTAATTGGAGGAGGGTGTGATACCAATACCCTGCGGGTGGTGGTAGTAGATGATAATCCTCTGAATAAAGACACCGTGGATTGCCCGGGAATTTGGACGTACGGTGTTTTTGACTTATCCGACAACCTCTTGTGTTGGGGTACGCTGACAGCGAAAGATTTGTCCGGCCCATTATTAGCCGAAGTGCAGGGGCGTTGCGGGCGCCCGGTAGCCGGCCATGCGGCCAATGGAATCCAGCCGAATGCCTTTAATCCAATCAATCCCAGTACCTTGGTTTGGCGCGACACGTTTCTGTCCACCGACGTATCTAAGGTGTTTAACAACTCAGATAGCTGGGATGGTATCGGCCCCCTGGGGGGAACCTATGCATTTTATGCCGGCGGTGTTCGGTTTGAAGACGCCACCCACTATTCTCCGTATTGCGACTGCCGCACCGATGTGAAAATTACGGATCAGGTTACCTTTTACCAGTGTAACTCAATCGTTGCCAACAAAATATGGGCCCTTGTCACCCGAACCTTTACGGCGACGGACTGCCGTGGAAACGCTTCTTCTGTGCGGCAGGAAATCTACTTTATGCGACCGGCTATCCCCGTCAACGCCCTCGCGGCTGAGCTGTCGTTGCGCAAGGATGTCTGCTCGGGTACAGCCGCTGAAATGTTGCTCGAATTCAAAAAAAATTACCTGGTTTATACCGATACTTTTTCCTGTAATCGAGAAAAATATGCTTATTTCCCGGAAGCGGTGTCTGCCGGTACGGCCGCCAAGCTGCTCTCCAGCAATTACAGTTTCGACGTGAAAGCAGCCGGCGATTTTGCCGGTTGTAATGGCCGAAAGGTACAGGCCGTACTTAGTTGTTTCGACTGGTGTACGGGTGCAGAAACTACCATGGACACCGTTCTCCTGAAATGGAGCGACGAAACCCCGCCTACTATTTCCAAACCTTCCAAACCGGTGGTGCTATCGACCGGGGTGCTGGATTGTACCGCCGCATTCGGCATTGACCAGACTAGTCTGAACGCCTATTTTGGTGTCCAGGTAGCCGATAACTGCGGTAGTGTCAACGTATCTACCCGTATCGAATCCTGCAAAGACTCGACGGTACAGGGCATTTTGGTTTCCGGAAAAAGCTGGCGTCAGCCCACCTACCAGACGATTGTTCTCAATGGCCGCATTATTGCGACCGGGGTTCCTGTCGGACTCCACCGGCTAATCATCTCCGCGTTTGACAATTGCAATAATGCCCGCCAGGATACCCTGCCTTTCGTCGTCGTAGATAAAGTGGCTCCGGTGATGAAATGCGAAAGCCAAATCAATATCACCCTCGCTACATCAAAAACCAGCTCCAATGGAAACCCCGGACCCTTTGCTATTCCAGGGTACGCCAAAGTGTTCGCCTCGGAATTAAACAAAGGTACTTCCGATAACTGCGGCATGAAATGGGTGCGCATCCGCCGCGGATACAACCCGGCTAACCTCGATGCTTTCCTCGCGCTGGGTTATGACAGCGACGGCGACGGCGATATCGATACCAACGACGGCGTCGATTGGAATGCCAATGGCATCATCGGCGACGTAGAAATGGAGCGCTTTGAATACTCCCGAACGAATGCCTCCTTGCTCATGACCCCGGCGTTGGATTTTGTGGAGTTCTTCTGCGGAGATATCAATAGCGGTGGCGTACAGGTCGAGCTGTGGGGTATGGATAAAACGACCCCCCTTCAAGGATGTGATTTCCCTTCGGCCATTGGCGGCGTGGCTTTCCCTACCCAAAGTGGCGGTAATACCAGCTACTGTTGGCAACAGGTGCAGGTGGAAGATAAATCCTTCCCTGAGTTTAGTCTGCCGCTTCCCGCCCGTATGTATTGTGATAGCTATTCCTTATTGGATTCACTTTCTACCCGCCGTACGGTAAGCCTGGGTAGTTCAACGTATCAATTTATAGAGAATCAATTATTTACATCTCAAAATCTCGGGCGCTTTGAAATCACTAATGGGAATAATTGCAGCGATATCGATGTTCAGGTAGAAATAGTGCCCGCCCTGTCCAGTTGCCGGCAAGGCCAAGTGTCGCTCGTGTACACCGCCAAAAAATTTCTGAACGGCTCCATGCAGTCGTTCGCCGCTGGCTCGGTCTCGATTGATGTTCTCGCTGCCCATGCATACAACCTGCGTTTCCCGGCAGATACCATCACATCTTGTTCCAATGCCCTCGATACGGCTAATGTATTGGGCAATGCCAACAGCTCCGCCTGCGATGTGTTTGCGGTCTCGGTATCAGACAAACCATACAGCGCTACCGGAAGTGGAGCAGACTCGGCTTCCTGCTACCGAGTGTACCGCACGTTTACCGTTATCAACTGGTGCCAATACTCGGAGGCATGTGGAGATCCTTCCGCCTGGTCGGTGATCGTTCCCAGAGACCCGGCAGGTGACGGTATGGACGGGGTACAGGTGTTGGTGCGCGATTCGTATGTTCAGGGCTTGCTCATCAGCGGAACAGAGCCTCCGGGAAGGGATGGGGTAGAAGAGGTGTATTTTGAAGACCGCAAAGATGCTTCGTTGGGGCCGGATGGATTTTCTGGAGGAGGACTTTCTGTCGATGTGAACGGGATTCCGGAATCTTTTGAGCGCATCAATCCAACCAACGGAAGTGATGGTCGGACAGGGAGTTTCAGCACCAATAATGCCTATACAGCTAAATATCCCAAACAAGGTGCCAACCCAACCACTTCCGTAGCGAGTACCGTTGCGATTGATTTTAACAACGCGCAGGATATCAACTGTCCTTCTGCCGGCAATAACTATTTTGCCTACTCCTTTACTCAGATTATCCAGGTACAGGATGTGCAGGCTCCGGAAATCAAAACAGATTATACCAGCCTTTCTTTCGAACAGGATAGAAACACGTGCGCCGCCACAGTGTCCATCCCTTTCTTTGCGGTAGATGTATGTGCAGCCCCCGAAATTCAGGTACTCACCAACTCCGGTACCACGCTCGCTATTCAGCGGGTACAGTTGCGGCTGCCTTCCGGCAATCTGGTGGAGCTGAGTACCGTCGGCGCTACGCTTTCCGCTCAACCAGTAGATATCAACGGCTCTATTCGAAAAAACTGGATTTGTAATGCCCCTTCCTTACCTATTGGCAGCTATGCATTATTGGTGGTCGTACGGGATAATTGTGGCAACCTATCCGCTCAAAAGGAAATCCCATTTGTGGTGGTCGACAAAACGGGAACATCCCCCACTTGTTTTCATGGACTCACCACCACGCTTACGCGCAATCCCACTACGATGCTGGGCGAATCGATTCTTTGGGCCACCGATTTCATCGCAAGTCCAGTGGATGACTGCAACGGGCAAGGGCCAGAATTAGGCCCCTCCGGAAAAAAAGTACTCAAAAAATATTACATCGCCCGCGATAATGGGGATGGAATCTGGAATGCGGCAGATGGCCTCGACGCCAACGGTTTCCCGCTGGAGAAACAGACTTTTGTGACGGTGGGATGCTCCGACATGGACATCAGTGTCGTCCAAATCCGGATTTTTACCGAGGATTCATTGGGTAATATGGCCTTTTGCAATACCCATGCGGTCATTACCGACCCCAATAATTCCTGCCTGCCACCTGTTTCATCCGCCGCTATATCCGGTGCGATTCTGACCGAAAATCAGATTCCGGTACAGGGCGTTGAGGTCGGTCTAAGCGGAACGTCCGCCATGACCTATCTTACCGATGCCGCCGGCGAATACGCTTTTGCAGAGCTTCCAAAAGGGAAGGATTACACCGTGACGCCTTATCTGGACGATAACCACCGCAACGGCGTGTCCACCTTCGATATGGTGCTAATCACCAAGCATATCCTCGGAATGCAGCCTCTCAGTAGCCCGTATAAGGTGATTGCGGCTGATATCAACAACTCCAAATCAGTGACGACGCTGGATCTCATCCACCTGCGAAAACTCATCCTCGGCATCGATGTCAAGTTTTCAAACAGCACGAGCTGGCGTTTTGTACCGCGGGATATACAGTTTTCCAATCCGCTGAACCCCTGGCAGACCGCATTTTCCGGTTCTGTAAATGTGTCTAACCTCGCAGCCGATACCACCTCCCGGTTCGTAGCGATTAAAGTAGGCGATGTGAATGGCAATGCCATAGCTGGTTCTACCGTGGTGCGCACCAATGGAACGCAATACATCCATACTGCCCGGCAAATGCTGTTGGCAGGAGAGACCTATGCTATCCCATTCTATTCCTCCATGGCCGACCTGGATGGCATGCAGTTTACGCTGGGGCTGGATACGGATGCGCTGGATTTGGTCGATATGCACTTTAAAACAGTACAAGAGGAAAATGTAGGCATTTTCATCAACGAAGGTTTGTTGTCGGTAAGCTGGAACCGCGCCGGTCGCAGCCGGGCTACCGTATCCGATACCTTGTTTTCACTGGTTTTGCATGTGAAAAAAGATATTTCGCTCGAACAGGCCGTCCAGCTAAACAACCGCATAGCTATTGGAGAAGCGTATCGAACGAATGAGGAGCAGCTCGACATTGGTCTGAAACTCGACTCCCCGCCGGTGACAGATATCTCCGCCACCCAGGCTCGTTTTGAGTTGTTGCAGAACATCCCCAACCCGTTTTATACCGAAACGTATATTCGGTTTTACCTTCCGGATGCAATGGAGGCTACGCTCACCGTACAGGATGTAACCGGACGAACACTGCATACGATTCGCGGAAACTACCAGACAGGGTACAATATGGTGGTGCTCAAAGCCGGGGATTTGAGTACCAGTGGGGTATTGTACTACAGCCTGAAGGCAGGTAATCAGACGGCCACCCAAAAGATGATTCTGCTCGAATAAGCCGTCGGTTTAGGCGGGAATCCGGTCGAACCAAGGTTGCGCCTGCTCGAGTTGACGGGCGAGTTGCAATAACAAATCCTCCCGACCGTATGCCGCGGTAAACATAGTACCTATCGGCAGCTGCTCGTCTGTCCAGTACAGTGGTACAGACATAGAAGGCTGACCGCTCATGTTGGCAATAGGGGTGTAAGGCATATAGGAAAAAATTTCCTCTCCGAGCTGCTGTACATTTTTGCGCACGAGCGCTTTTAGCCTGAATGCATTTACAAAGCGAATGAGTTGGGCTTTTGCTCCGGTATGCTGGAGTGCTCCAATCTGGAACGGCCGGGTAGATACTACAGGCGACAAAAGGATGTCGTATTGTTCGTGGTATTGTGCCATGCGCTGGGATAGCTCATTCCAACGGCGGATATGGTAGGCAAACTCTCGGGCCGTAAAGCTGTCGCCCAACAGACCCAAGGTGAAGTTGGTAGCTTCCACATCAGATGGTTTGAGCGGCCGACCGAGAAATTTTTCCACTTCGCGGAGAGAAGCCGCTGCCTCCCCTACGACCATGACGAGAAACAGCTCGGTGAGGTCTTCTTTATGGAAAGGCAGGGTCTGTAATTCTTCTACGGAATGCCCCAGGCTTTGGAGCAGTTGGGCGCTGTGTTGCACCGCCGCCACACATTCCGGATCTATGGCATGGCCGAGGGTATGTCGGGTGGTAAATCCGATGCGGAGTTTTCCCGGTTCCTGTTGGATACTTTGCAGATAGCTGATTGGCGCGGTCGTTGCCGAATAGGGATCACCAGGCATATACCCTTGCAGCACATCGAGCATGGCAGCACTGTCGCGCACGGTACGGGACACGCAATGTTCGCGGATAGCACCCATCCAGAGTTCGCCGCTTACCGGTCCGTGACTGATACGACCCCGACTGGGCATAAGACCGAACAGACCGCAATTTGCGGCGGGGATACGGATGGAGCCCCCTCCGTCACTCGCGCTGGCCAAGGGACTGATTCCTGCAGCAACTCCGGCAGCAGAGCCACCACTGGATCCGCCGGCACTCCGGGAAGTATCCCAGGGGTTGCGCGTCGGGCCAAAGGCCTCCGGTTCGGTATATGGAGTAAGCCCAAATTCCGGCGTATTCGATTTTCCTACAAAGACCAGTCCAGCCTGGGTAGCTTTTTGCAGGTAGTAGCTGGTCTTTTTAGCTACATTGCCTTTATACGCTTTGCTCCCATAAGAGGTTTCGACTCCTTGCAGCTCAATACCCAGGTCCTTCACCAAGAAGGGAACCCCGGCAAAAGGTGCGTCGGGCTGCACCTGGTTGGCCATTTCCCGTGCCAGCCCATAAAGTGGCCTGTTGATGGCGTTGATGGCAGGATTGACCAATTCAGCCCGCGCAATGGCGATTTCCAGGATTTCAGAGGGCGTTACTTCTCCTTTACGAACAAGGGATGCTATATCGAGGGCATCCAGACGGCGGTATTCTTCAAATGTCATATTGCGTTGATTAGGTGCTGCTGCGGTAGTAAATATAGGAAAAAAAGAAGCCGGACAAAACTTTTATTGCCCGTTGGATACCACCATATTCGCAGGACGAAAACTTTTTTTTAAAAGAGGGAAACAGGGGTTTCTTTCTGATAACAACGTACCGAACGACCATGCATGCAATGATTAAAAAAGCCTACGAATCCGAAGCATTTCGGGAACAGGGCCATGCGCTGATTGATTTATTGGCCGATTATTTACAGGGAGTGCAACAGGGAACGGAGGAGCAGGCCATTCAATGGATGCCCCCGACGGAGGCGGCCACTCGCTGGGGCGATTTCCTCAGGCAGCAGGAGAGCGATCCGCTGGAATTGTTTCGGGCGGTATTGGATGGTGGGGTTAAGCTCCATAATCCGCGGTATATGGGGCATCAGATTAGCCCCCCCGCACCCCTGGCTGCCCTGGCCGGACTGCTGAATGATTTCATGAACAACGGGATGGGCGTATATGAAATGGGGATTCCGGGTACTGCGATGGAACGGGTAGTTATCCAGTCCGTAGCTCAAAAAATGGGATTCGGCGAGGAAGCAGACGGCGTACTCACATCCGGTGGTACCCTGGCCAATGTGACCGCACTACTGGCAGCGCGCAGCGTCAAAGCCCGTCATCCCGTTTGGGAAAAAGGCGGTAGCACCCCCCTGGCACTCATGGTGTCGGAAGAAGCGCATTATTGCGTGGACCGGGCAGCCCGCATCATGGGCTGGGGCGCCGAGGGTATTATCAAAGTACCGGTGGATCATCATTTCTCCATGCGCACCGAGTACCTGGAACCGCTGTACCAGGAAGCACTGGCTGCAGGAAAAGAAGTCATCGCAGTGGTCGGTTCCGCTTGTTCTACTTCTACCGGCTCCTTCGACAACCTACTGGAAATTGCTGATTTTGCAGAGCGGCACGGGCTTTGGTTTCATGTGGATGGTGCCCATGGCGCTGCCTGTGTCTATTCGCCCAAATACCAGCACCGGGTGAATGGAATACATCGCGCAGATAGTGTAGCCATGGATTTTCACAAAATGTTGCTCACGCCTTCTGTAACCACCGCGCTTATTTTTCAGAATGGAAAAAATAGTTTTCGGACTTTTTCCCAAAAGGCCGACTACCTCCTGAGTCAGGATGATGAGGCCGACTGGTATAACCTCGCCAAACGCACCTTCGAGTGTACTAAGTCCATGCTGAGCCTTCGGGCCTACAGTCTCATCAAGACCTACGGAGATTCCCTGTTTGATGCCTATGTAACGCAGGTGAACGATCTATGTGCCCGCTTCTCGGCCTTCCTGCTCGATAGGCCAGGCTGGGAAATCGCCACTCCGCCCGCTTGTAATATCTTGTGCTTTAGATGGGTTCCGCCGGGAATGGATACCAATCGGGCCAATGCGCTCAACGAGTTTTTACGCACGCAATCCCTCGAAGATGGCCGATTTTATGTGGTGAAAACCCAGTTGAGAGGCCTCTATTACCTTCGGGTAACACTGACGAATCCGTTTACGCAACTTTCGGATTTGCAGGAAATGACGGAATGGATGGAAGCAAAGGCGGAGGCCTTTGAGTAGATGCCCGCTCCCCGTTCAGGGGGCACATCAAACAGGGGCTTGCCTATGTTGAAAGCACCGATACAGGAGGCTTTAAACTGAAAATTCCTCGTCATCAGCGAGGAATTTTCAGTTTAAAGCAACATATATTCTTGTTGTCATCTATGGGCGACAGACCCTTTACAGGTACCCCCATGCGGTGAAACCGGTATGACATGTCAAAGCTGCCGGGAATCCCCGGCAGTCTGACCCTTATAGGTAATAGGTTTGGTGTCAGGTAACGTCGAAGGATTTTACGTCTGGTTCGGGCTGCTCCTCGGCAGGAGAGGCCGCTGCAGGCGTAGTCAAAACCTTCCAGAAGAAGTAAACAGTAGCTACGGTGACAATGACATTAGCCAACAAAAACATAATCAGGGCGGGTGTTTTCATCCTATATTTTCCAGTAAAGACGGGTTTGGTTGCCTTGCGTCACCTGTTGGGGTAGGAATAGGCCTGAAATATTTCTCGAGAAAAGTTTCGCGAAGCCGCTGGTCTTTATCATTAAATAAGGCGCCATGAGCACGCAGGACTTGCAGGTCGTCGGTACCCAGGGGACTTGCCGGATGTATGGTGCGCAAATCCAGGCCTTGAAAAAAGCAGCCACTGAGGGGTTTGATGCGCGCCAGGTTTCGCTTTTCGGTCGGGCTGTAGGGGGCACTGTCTATATAGGTATCGTCGGGTGACCAGGTATTGTCAGGGCATAGGGTAGGTGTTGCATCCAAATGAAAATGCCAGGAATACGTGGCGCCAGCTGCGAAGAGGTATAGGCTGTTGCCGGTCTGGCTATACCGTATGTTGGAGAGAGACAGGTTTGTTTTTTGTGCCCGGATGCAGGTTCGGCTTGGTATATGCCATTCCTGCACTTCCCCTTCTGCCGAAGCAAATACGACGCGATTCAAATCCTTGCTGCGCTGGACAAAGGCAACCACCAGGGGCTTAGCCTCTCCAAGGAGTGTTTTTGGATGAATGAGCGCTCCAAAAAAACAGGCGTTGACTTCTTTTTTATCCCATCGGCAAAGCCGGATACCGTTGAGGTTTACTTTGCGCAAATCGAGCAACTGAAGGTCTGTCTGAGCCAGTTCGCCCCGATTGAGGTAAATGCATGGCAACACATTCTGCAGCACCTGACCAATGTCCGGATCCATAAAATTTCCACGACACAATTCGAGCAGCTGCTGCAGTCGGTTTCTTTTTAGCTTGTTTAGCCAGGGTAGGGGATGGGCGGTTTGCCGTGCGGGATGGTAGCGGTGCTCTCCTTCCAGTTGGCCAATCATACGGCATAGGTCTGGCTCCAGGCTGAACGCTTTCAGCAGCGCGGGAATAGTGGTAGTTTGTATGGCCAGGTCGCTGAGGTTGAGGAAATGTCGGGCTGCCATATAATCGCGGAATAGCGGGTGTAAAAATCGGAAGGAGGTGTTTTCCTCTACGAGCATAACGAGTTTTTCAACGCAGACTTCGCGAATGACCTGATTGAACAACTGGCGGGGAGGTAGCTCAAACCGACGCTCGTCGAGGTAGCGATCGTAGCCTCGGTCGAAGGTATCGAAAAAATCTTCGTGAATGAGGTTTGGTAATTCCCGGTGGAGTAGTTCGCGGAGGTGTGATGTACCGGGCTGTTTTGCCTGTATGGAGATAGCTTTTGCCAGATACATATTCCATCCGATGCAAGGCAGCAGGTGCTCGAGGATAAAACGCTGGAAGACGGCTTCCCGCGGATTATTCTTATGGCGTTCTTCGATATTGGATCGGTTCAGTTGTTCTACATTGAACAATAATTCACCACTCTGGGTGATATCTTCCACGAAGAGAGAATTTTCTTTTTGAAATTGGCTGGCTCGGAAGAGGGCGAGCATCATGGGGTTGCGCAGCAGTTGCAGGAGTTCGGCACTCAATATAGTTTCTGTGCCGAGGTACTGACGGATGTCTTTATCGGAAAGGGGCTGTAATTCCAGTTGGTGGAAGATTTTCTCCCAGTCTGCTTTCAGCGCGTGGTTGTTTTCTGTTTTTTGGGTGGTGAGAATAATCTGAAGATTGGGAAAATGGCGGGTATCGACCCATTGTTCAATGTCTTCCAAAAGGAGGGGGAGCCAGTCCTGGTTGACTCCGTTGATTCCGTCGAGGAGCAAAATAATACGAGGAGCCGTATGATTGGGTTCATCCCCGAGCAAATCCCGAAAATCATAGACCTGGTAGTGGGTCAGCAACTGGTCTTCCAGGAAATGCCCTTTTCGTGTTCCGTTCCAATCGTTTATTTCATCGAGGGCCAGATAGAGTGGGATAGCGGGTTCTTCTCCGGCATAGCTCTTTTGTTGTAGAAAGTAATCCCAAAGATGAACCATCGAGACGGTTTTACCCATTCCGCCGGCGCCTACGAGCAGGGCATGGGTTACTGGTTGTTCCCAGAGCTGCTGTACGGCTTCGTGTAGTTCTGATTTTGTATTTCCGTTTTGGACCTGAATAGGGATGATTTTTTTTTCTGGCACATTCTCCTGACCGGGTGAACGGAGGGCGTCTTCCAATTGAAGGTAGCGAAACGTAGTTTCCCGCAGTATTTGTAGCCGTTTTTGGGACGCTTTTCTGAGCAGGCTGAGGGGCATAAAGGGGTCGCTGAGCTTCCAGTGCAGGTCGCTGCCGTCTTCCCGACGGCCATACAGACCCCACTCAAAGTGCTTGTCGGCGCTTTCGGGGAGCAGCACCCCCCTATGTATGGCACTGGGCTGGTGGTAGGCTTCCGAAAGCTCCGTTTTTGCCCGCTCGAATGCTTGCAGCAGGGTGTGTTGCCCGTCGGCGAGCGCGGTATAAAACTGTTCGGCAAAGTAGCGTGCTTTGGTGTCGTCCACCGCACGAGAGCTGGCTATCACCGCACTGATACCCAGCTCATGCAAACGAGCTACCTGTTGGCGGGTAGCGCAACCATTTAAAAAGACGAGGCGAAGGGTATCTGCCTGCGCAGCAAGTAGCTCGGCAATCCCAGAACCCGTCAGGTCGCCGTCTTCCAAATGCAATAAATCACTGCCGGCATGGCCGGCGAAGTGAAAAATAGTCATATTGTCTTTATAGCGGCGCAGCGCCTGAAACAGCTCTGCCGTATTCATACTTTCTTCACGGGCTATGTGGATCTGGTCCTGCGCTTCCAAAGGGTAAAGTACATTGAACAGGGAGCTGCTCTCCATTTTGAGCGATTCGAGGAATGCACCCTCTGCATTAGAAAAACCCAGAAAAATGAATGGTATTGGTTTCATACGTCCAAATCATAGATGGTTAATGCCAAAATAGTTGTATTTTTAAAACGACGCTATCTAAAAATACTTTCTCCGATGGACCCTTACTTTGATTTTCATTTTCATACCTCTCTCAAGACCTACCTGACTGATGAGAACCCGGAAACCCGTGCGGACTGCTGGACCGTTCTCTCTCATCCCGTGCTGATGCTGCAATCGCAGGCCAGCCTGGATCAGGCCTGGCAGGGTGGGCTGCGACTGGGTATCGCGGTACTATATCCGCTGGAAAGGCCTTTTACGGAAAGCTGGTTCGTGTCCGAGCTAGGACCGGTTATCTCCCCGCTAAGTAAGGAAATGCTGCAAAAAACCAGGACGGAAGATGCCTTTTCCAGGCTGATGGAAGAGCTGAACCACCTGATGGATTCATTGGCTAAGTATGCAGGCCAGGGCAAGGAAGCGCGGATTATAGATAGGTATAAAGATTATCATACGGATAAGATTAACCTCCTGTTGTCCATTGAAGGGAGCCACTGCCTGCAACGAAGCGGATACGCGATTCAGGAAACCCTGCGGGAGCTGAAATATGGCAAGCACCGCATATTTTCAATGAATCTAACGCACCTGACGAATTTTGAAACCTGTACCCACGCGTATGCGCTAAAATTGATAGAGGAAGAGGCCTTTTTCCCAAAAGGCAAAGGCATTCAGCCTGCGGGATACGACATCATCGATATTGCTTACGAGGAGTCCGGGAATCGCCGCATCTTAATTGACATCAAACACATGAGCCTGGTATCCAGGAGGGATTTTTACACTTATCGCAAACGGAAAGGGTATTCAGCCATCCCAATTCTGGCCACCCACGTGGCATGTACGGGCATTTCCTGGAAGAAAGAATCCCTGGCTTTGTATGTCACCGAACATAGTTCCTCTTCCAAAGGGGTAATGGTGCGTTACCGGAAGCCTTCGGGGATTGGAAGCGGTGCTCATATCAAAACGGCGTTTAACCCCTGGTCGGTGAATATCTATGATGAGGAGATTATTGAAATCCTCGATTCCGGCGGACTGATTGGGTTCAATCTGGATAAGCGCATCCTGGGCAATGATTCGGTTGCAGCAGAGTATTTTTCGGCGGAAGAGTTTGGTGAAGTCTTTGGGCACGCGCTGCTTCCTCAACCGGAGTCGCCGGCGGTCAGTTCCAGCCAGCCGATAGCATACACCCGCAGCCTTTCCGAAGAAGACCCCGACCAGCGGGATCAGGCGGTTCGACACTTGCGGCATCTCTGCAACCAAATCCTACATGTAGTGAAAATTGGAGGAGGCCGGGCGTGGAAACAAATTTGTTTGGGCTCGGATTTTGACGGGCTAATCGCACCGATAGCCAATTGTATTTCTATTCAGGAATACCCCAGCCTGGAAAAATCAGTGCGCAGTATGCTGAAACAGATGATTCGGGAAGCAAAAGACGCCGATAGTAGCCTAGACTTTGAGCAGGGTCGCAGCATACCTGCCCGCGTCCGCGACCTGATGTTCAACAACGGGGCGCGTTTTATTCGACAACATTACCGATAGCGTCGAAAAGGAAAAGCGCTTGCCCGAAAAGGATGAGGCTGCCCCGTAAGTCCTTCGGCGGCAGGCGTCGCTAAAGGATATGCGTTTAAGAGGCCACGGCAGGCGGCGGAATATTTTTCAGACAGGCTCCTAAAATGGGGGGTAAAAAAAATCTTTGGCAGTATTCGCCGCCAAAGATTTCAGGGGGTAGCCCCTTTTTCTAAATATTTTTTTTAAACCCGTCTAAAAATCAGGCGAGTACTTTGCGCACCAGATCGGCTGCATCTTGCAGGGCGATGGCAGAATGTACGGCCAGGCCGGATTCGTCGATCATTTGTTTGGCGATATCGGCGTTCGTTCCCTGGAGGCGCACGATGATAGGTACGTGGATATTGCCCATATTTTTATAGGCGTCTATGACTCCTTGGGCTACGCGGTCGCAACGGACGATACCTCCGAAGATATTAATCAGGATAGCTTTTACCGCTGGATCCTTGAGGATGATTCGGAAAGCCTGTTCTACCCGTTGTGCGTCGGCGGTACCGCCCACATCGAGGAAGTTGGCAGGATCCCCACCAGAAAGTTTGATGATATCCATGGTGGCCATAGCCAGACCAGCCCCATTGACCATACAGCCGACGTTGCCGTCCAGTTTGACGTAGTTGAGGTTGTTTTCCCGTGCTTCCACCTCGGTTGGATCTTCCTCACTGGTGTCGCGCATAGCTTCTAGGTCGGGGCGGCGGTCGAGCGCGTTGTCGTCGATAGTAACCTTGCAATCGACGGCGATGATGCGGTCGTCGCCGGTGCGAAGACATGGGTTAATTTCGAAGAGGGAGGCATCGGACTCTACGAATGCTTTGTAGAGTTTGGTGATGAACTGCGAAAATTCTTTGAGCGCTTTGCCTTCCAGACCCAGGTTGAAGGCGATTTTCCGCGCCTGGAATCCCTGAAATCCCTGGGCGGGATCGATATACTCCTTGTGCACCAGATGGGGTGTGGTAGCGGCTACGTGTTCAATATCCATACCTCCTTCGGTGGAATAAATAATTACGTTCGCTTTCTTTTCCCGATCGGTGAGGATAGATACGTAGTATTCCTTGCAGGCATTGAAATCAGGTGCGTAGGCATCTTCGGCAACGAGCACTTTCTGCACCAGTTTGCCGGGGCCTTCCATACCGCCTGGAGTCTGGGGCGTACGAAGCATCATACCGATGATATTTCCGGCGTGGAGCTTGAGCTCATCCAGGTTTTTTGCCAGCTTGACACCGCCGCCTTTTCCGCGACCACCGGCATGAATCTGAGCTTTGATAATGGCAACCGGTGATCCTGTGCGTGCTTTAAGCTGATTCCAGGCTTCTACAGCTTCTTCCTGTGTATGGGCGAGGATGCCATCCTGTATAGCTACTCCAAATTTTTTCAGGAGTTCTTTACCCTGATACTCATGCAAGTTCATAGTCCTTTGTATTTATTTAAGGCGTGGGTTAAACAAAGCTGCCGCAAAAGTAAAGCAAAATATGGGGAAAACCAAAGCTTTATAGTACGCATACCAGCAGGAAAAAAGGGGAGCTTTCATTTTTTTTTCGGGAAGAGCCGCTAAAGAAAAATGAAATAAAAAGGTGTACCTTGGAAAGGAATCAATCCGTGAAAGAAATGTCTGTTGGTCCTACGTCTGTTGATTCCGGTTCGCCGGAGGTCGCGCGCTTGCTTCAGCGCTTAAACTCGCCGTGGAAGATGCGTTTGTTCTTTTTGTGGAAGCTGCCCACCTTGTTGTTTTGGGGTGCTCGGGTAAAAGGGGTAAGCCCACAGATGGCAGAAGTGGTGTTGCCTTTTCACTGGAGGTCCCAGAACCCATTTCAGTCTGCGTATTTTGCGGCGCTGTGCGGTGCGGGCGAACTGGCAGGTGGCTTATTGGCGTTGGTGGCATTGGCGGGGCATACCGGGGTGTCTATGCTGGTAACGGGGCTGGAAGCGCAGTTTTACAAAAAAGCAGTTGGGCCTACCTGGTTTGTATGTTCGGATGGGGAAGCCATTCAGCGCACCGTACAGGCGGCACTGGCAAGTGGGGAAGGACAGACCGTACAAGTGGTGTCGGTAGGTCGAAATAAGGATGGCTTAGAGGTATGCCGAATTACGCTGACCTGGTCGTTTAGGAAGCGGGTTGGATAACTACTTTGTGTAGGATGACTTCCTGTCCTACCACCAACCGCACGAAGTACGTGCCGGGGGCCAGTCGGGCAACAGGTATGTCGAGCGTGTTCATACCGGGCTGGATATCCCAGGAAGCAGACCAGTGTACTCTTCCGAGCGCATCATGCAATAGCAGACGACTATTGGCTGCCTGAGGGGATTCAAACGAAAACGTGAGCGGTTCAGCGGATGCGCGGATCGGGTTGGGGTATGCGTTTACCGCATTGGGTGGATTCCCTTCAGCGGTAGCGGTAACGGATGCCAGCGAGAACGTTCCGGTTCCGGACACGTATTTGCAAGTACTGAATTGATTGAACGCCCAGACCCTCCAAAAATAGGTTCTGCCGGGTGCCAGTGCTATGCTTAGGCTATTTGCTGTGGTGACGGTGCTGTAATTCAATATTTTAAAAGAAGGAATGGGGGATACTTCGAGTACCCAGCCCGCTATCCCCGATACAGGTTGCCAGGAAAACGTCACCGAATCCGGATTGCTTAGCACTTCCTTCATGCGGGGTTCGACAAGCACGATGTCGGAGCGGGAAAGAGCCGGTATAGTGAGGCCTTTGCTGCTAATACCAGAAAGGTTTTGCTGAACATACAAGCGCATGGCGCTTTGTTGTTCTGCCGAAAAGCGGGCACCACATGGATCCGCGGAATAGGACATTAGGTTGGAACCATCCGACCGAAAGGCAACACCCAGCGGATCTTTTTGAAGGATGTCGCTGAGCGTATCTTGATTGCACGTCCATCGACCGTTTAGGTAATCCGGATCGGTATCACAAAAACCATCCCCTGCCGTGCGGCAGTTGCTGCGATCTACGCGCTCTACCACTATTCGACCCACGGAAGCAGGGGCCGGAAGCTCGTAGTTGTGAGGGTAATTCTCCCAGCCATGAAAGGTGTGCGGCAGCGATAGTACGTGTCCCATCTCATGCGCCCAGGCACTGGTGTTTCCGCCGGTACAATCCGCGCTGAGCGCAATGCCCAGCGCCAGACCAGATTGGTTGCGCAAGGTGTAGCCGCAGGCGTCGGCCGCATTTTTTACAAAAAAGGTATTGATGACCCCCGGGATACGAGCACTTTGAATCATCTGTAATGCGGTCGCAGCATCGGCATGGTCATAAAACGCCGTGTTGCGGAGATAAAGAATGGGATACTGAAGAAAGAACTGAATATTGACGGGCTTGAAGTGCTCGTTCAGGGTGCAAAAAGCTTCCAGGATTTTGCTCTCCGGAATGGAATTGACCCCCTGGTCGTTTTCTACCAAATGAACAGCTACCGGCAGGTAAATCAACTCCGTTTCGCGCAACTGAAGCTGCGGAGCCCGTTGAAGGGAATCCAGCCAGGAAATTTTTTCTGAAGGGGTGGCACAAAAGGACTTGAAGGTATTTTTTTGTGCAATCAAAAAAATACCCGATGTGCAAACTAATAAGACAGTGATAAAAGTGGCTTTTATCATCAGTTCAAAGCTCTTTTCCTCCCGACACAATATTTTTTTCTGTCATTGCCCGGAAAACGCGTGGAAGCCAGGTTCTAATTGAACCGACCCAAGCGCAATAGTGTTTCCAAACAATGAATCTGACCCTCGTTTACTGGGAGCAGATGCATTGTTTTATAATTTTGTAGCCTCTGTCAAAAGTTGAAAGATAAACCACGGATTTATGCTTTCATCCTCAAAAATAAACATAATGCGCCGTATTTTGCGCTTTCATAACAAATAAACAATTTCAATATGAGCAAAATTACTGTAGTAGGGGCCGGAAACGTGGGTGCCACGGTAGCCAACGTACTGGCACATAAAGATCTGGTGAAGGAAATCGTATTATTGGACATTCAGGGCAATGTGGCGAAAGGCAAAGCGCTGGATTCCTGGCAACAGGCATCCGTGGACAATTACAGCACCTTCCTTCGCGGCTCGGATAATTATGAGGACACGGCCAATTCGGATATCGTAGTCATTACCGCAGGTGTTCCAAGAAAGCCAGGTATGAGCCGCGACGACCTAATCTCCATCAACGCTAAAATCGTAACTTCTGTAACGGAGTCTATCCTTCAATATTCACCGGATCCAATTATCATCGTAGTATCTAATCCCTTGGATGTAATGACTTATGCCGCTTTCAAAAAAGCGGGTCTCCCATCTTCCAAGGTGTTTGGTATGGCTGGTATTCTCGATACCGCGCGCTACCGGGCATTCCTGGCCGAAGCACTGCAGACAACACCTAAGGACATCCAGGCTGTTTTGATGGGTGGCCACGGCGATACCATGGTTCCACTGCCGCGCTATACCACAGTAGCTGGTATTCCGGTAACGGAGCTGATCGGGGCAGAGCAACTGGATGCTATCGTAGAACGCACGAAAGTAGGTGGTGGTGAACTGGTTCAACTGATGGGTACCTCCGCTTGGTACGCACCTGGTGCTGCCGCTGCGCAAATGGTCGAAGCGATCGTCCGCGACGAAAACCGCATCTTCCCTTGCTGCGCGATGGTAAACGGCGAATATGGCCTGGAAAACATGTATATCGGGGTGCCGGTTAAGTTGGGTAAAGGCGGTATCAAGCAAATCCTTGAATTGAAGCTGACAGCAGATGAAATGACCCTCCTCCACGATTCCGCGAAAGCAGTGAAAAGTGTGATGGATGTGTACGATAAAATGTAATAACCTGCCTGAATGGGCAAGCGCTTTCTATTTGGAAGAAAAAATTTCCAGGAAGTTGTCTTTTGTTTAAACAAAGGACAACTTCCTTGTTTTACTAAAAATGCAGCATCGCCTTTCGACCAACTAAATTGGGCAGGTGCTGCCAACTTATTCCAGGTAATAGACTGTTTCATCATCTGAATAAAATCTCCCATCCATGCTGGTAAATGAAATGCCTGTTACCGTAATGGAATCGATGACCACCAATATTGGGTCAACCTTACTGGAGCTTTCGCATGTCCGGCCCGTCATGCTCGTGTTTCTCCGGCATTTTGGCTGCACTTTTTGTAGAGAGGCTTTATCAGATATCGCCATGCAACGCGAAGAAATCGAGCAGAAGGGCATGCAGATTATCTTTGTCCACATGACGGATGAGGATACTGCCCATAAGTACTTCGAGCGCTTTCACCTGGAAGGTGCTATCCATATCAGCGACCCGGAATGTCGCTACTACCAGGCTTTTGGCCTGGTTAAAGGCAGCTTTAATCAGCTTTTTGGACTGGCTACCTGGATTCGGGGGTTTTCAGCCGGCGTGGTGGCAGGCCACGGTATCGGCCCGCAGCTCGGCGATGGGTTTCAAATGCCGGGCGTGTTCGTAATCCACGAAGGAGCTATCAAAAGCAGCTTTATTCACAAACTGGCATCCGACCGACCTGATTACTTTCAGTTGGCTCAGGATTGCGCATTCTCTTAAGTATGGTTGGATGGCGTTTCTCCGATTTTGTGCCTGATTCCACGGGTGCTTCCCCTTTCGATCGCTTGTTCAAAATTTTTCAGGAACTCCTTCTATACACTTCCGGAGACGTCGCTGAAGCACTCTCCTGGCTCACCGAACTGGATAAAACGTACCATCTCACGTCTCCATCCTACGGAATGGCCGATTTTATTCAGGATCTCACCGATAAAGGGTTTCTCAGACAGCCGGAACCGGGAGAACCGCGCTTGGTCCCCACCGCTCGCATGGAATTGGGACTCCGCCAAAAGGCGCTCAGCGATGTGTTCGGGGATATCAAAAAATCAAAAGCGGGTAATCACAGCACGAAATGGGGCGGTCGAGGAGATGAATCCACGTCCGAACTGAAACCGTTTGAGTTCGGAGACGCCCTGGATCGGATTGCCGTATCCGAATCTCTTCGCAACGCACATATCCGACACGGAATTTCAGACTTCAAGCTGACCCAGGAGGATTTGGAAGTGCACGAAACATTCTTCCAAAGCCAAACCAGTACCGTCTTGATGATCGATATTTCACACTCGATGATTCTATACGGGGAAGACCGGATTACTCCAGCCAAAAAAGTGGCCATGGCACTCTCCGAATATATAACCACCCGATTCCCTAAAGATACCCTGGATATTCTGGTCTTCGGCAATGATGCCTGGCAGATTGAAATCAAAGACCTGCCCTACCTCCAGGTGGGGCCTTATCATACCAACACCGTAGCCGGCCTGGAACTGGCCATGGATATACTTCGCCGCCGCCGCAACCCCAATAAGCAAATTTTTATGATTACCGACGGCAAACCTACCTGTATCAAAAAGGGGAAGAAATACTACAAAAATAGCTACGGCCTGGATAGAACCATCCTAAACCGCACCCTGAACTTAGCCACCGCCTGCCGAAAGCTGCAAATCCCGATTACCACCTTCATGATTGCCAGCGACCCCTATCTGATGCGATTCGTAGAGTCCTTTACCAGCGCCAATGGCGGAAAGGCCTTCTATAGTAGCCTGGACGGATTGGGCGAGTTTATTTTTCGGGATTACAAAAACAACAAATCAAAAGGCATGCGTTAGCAGCTTTTTACCCGCTTCGTATTCCCCCGACGTCCTGTTCCTTGGTCGAAACCGCCTTTAGCTCTGTTGCGCTAATGGTATGCAGACTGCCCACACTCTCCAGCCCCTATCAGTACCAGGCAATCTCCCCTGGTTCATAGGGTACACAGCCCTTGTAGCTCCCTGGAATGGGATTGTATCGCAGGGCTTTGGTCACGCCGGCTTCTGACGTAAAATACCCCCAACGGGTGAGCGATTTCAGGTCGCGGAAAAAGTGCGGGGTATCTGCCGGCAACGCGTTCACTTCCTGATCGAGCGCTAACACCACCTCGTATTGCGCCTGCGGCGAGCGTTGTAGAAAGCCGTCGGTTAAGAGCTTTTTCAAACCAGCTACCAATCGCTCCTTGTCCGCTATTTCATAACATTCTTCGGCAATGACCGCTACGAAGTGGTGTACGTCGGCTTCTTTCGCTCCAGGCGACGTCGCTGTTTTGGGGAGGATGATTTCCACCATCTCGCCTAGTAAGGATTGGTACTCCCGACTGAAAAGGGTGCTTTCTGCGGTCGAACAGGCATCTAGCAGCGCGGAGAGTGGCAGGAAGGCTCCAGCCGACCAGCGCGCCACGATACCCATTGCTTTCCGGCGGTTTATTTTTTTCATATTCAGTGCGCGGTGTTATTGAGCAGAAATGGCTGATTATAGGGATTTGCTTTTCCATTGTTGGGCTGCATACGTCGCGGCGCGCGCCGTGAGGGCCATATAGAGCAGCGAAGGACTTTGGTTGCCCGTACTGGTCATACAAGCGCCGTCGGTGACAAATACATTGGGGCAGGCGTGGAGCTGGTTGTATTCGTTGAGCATGGAGGTGGCAGGGTCTTTCCCCATTCGGCAGCCGCCCATTTCGTGGATATCCAAACCGGGAGCCTGCCTGGAATCGTGCTGGGTGATATCCACACAGCCCATGGCTTGCAGCATGGCCTTACTTTCCGTGAGGAAGTCCTGTACCATTCGTTCATCATTTTCGTCGTAGCCCACTTCCATCACCAGTTGGGGGATGCCCCAGGTGTCTTTTTTGGTTTTGGATAAATAGACCCGATTACTGGCTTTGGGGATGGTTTCGCCTTGCATATACATATAGGCGTGCCAATCACCTGGTACGCGAAGGGCTTCTTTATACTCCGCACCGATGCCAGGTCCGTCTTCCGGCGGGGCTTCATTGCGCGGCCTATATGCGCCACTGAAAATGGTGTAGCCGCCATAAAACGGCATATTGTGTTGGTGTACGTTCCTGAAGTTGGCCAGGATGAGCTCGGAAGGATTACGGCCGTAGATATAGGTGTCTTTAAATCCTTCGAATCGCCCGCCCGCCCAGCCGCGGTAGTTGTGGAAACACACATAACGCCCCAGGAGATCATGGTCGTTCCCCAGTCCGTTTGGGAATCGCTCAGAGGTGGAGTGGAGCAATAGCAAGACGGAGTTTAAGGCAGATGCATTTAGGAAGATGATATCCGCCGTCAGGGTATGGTGTTCGCCGGTGGAGGTATTGATGTACTCGACACCAGCGGCTTTTTGTGTGTCGGGGTTGAAAAGGATACGAACGACCAGGGCGTCGGATAAACGCGTAAGAAGGCCCGTCTGTTCTGCGGCAGGGAGTGTACTGGAGTTGCTGCTGAAGTAGGCGCCAAAAGGACAGCCCCGCATACATAGATTCCGGGACTGGCATTTCCCTCGGCCTAATGCCGTATGGTGGGGTTTGGGTTCCGTGAGGTGCGCCCAACGGCCATGGACGAGATGCCGGTCGGGGAATACCTGGTGGAGGGATTGCTGCATGTGTTTTTCAACGCAGTTCATTTCAAAGGGAGGAAGAAATTCGCCATCCGGCATGGCTTCCAGCCCGTCTTTATTGCCGCATACTCCAATAAAGTCCTCTACATGGCTATACCAAGGAGCCATCTCCTGGTACTGTACAGGCCATGCTATCCCGTAGCCGTATTTGGCCGGCGCTTCGAATTCGGAGGAACTCCAGCGCTGGCAGGCTCTGCCCCAGATTAAGGACTTTCCACCCATCTGAAATCCGCGAATCCAATCAAAGGGTTTCTCCTGGACATACGGCTGGTCGGCATCTTTTATGAAAAAGTGCGCCGTATCTTCGCCAAAGCCGGCAGCTTTAATAATCAGTGGGTTCTCCTCCCTGAATTTTCTGGACATCCAGCCACCATGGGGTATTTCCCAGGGAGCCAGTCCGGCGGTGGGATAATCCTTGTTGTGCTGTACCTCGCGTCCACGTTCTATCACACAGGTTTTTAGCCCCTGTTCGCATAAAGTTTTGGCAGCCCATCCTCCGGATATTCCAGATCCAATGACCAGCGCGTCAAAGGTTGTATTCATACGATTTCGATTCAATAGTCCGGTTACAGCGAGTTTGTATGGTCAGCACCCTGTCCGTTTGCAGAATAGGTAATGGTTGTTTTATTGCGTGAAAAAATACGAATAGTTGATTAAATCAAGCTGCTTTTTTGCTTTCGCTGCAAAAATTAAGGGGCTGTCCCGTCAGTCCTTTGGCGGCATTCGCCGCCAAAGGATCTGTTTTTACCCATGCTGCCGGACATTTTTTAACCCGACGCTTTATTGCCGCCGAAAAACGTACCATGGCGCCCCGCAGCCGAAGGCGGGAAAAACACCTGTCCGACGGTTTGCTTGCGTAGCCTCTTAATTCGATGCTCATCGGATCAACGGCGGTTAAACCCGATTCTCCTTGCATTTTCGGCAGGCTGAAACGGAACTGCGTCCTCATTATAGATAGCAGCAAGTGGGGTAGGCTGGTCAATGTCGATCGACTTGTTGAGTTTTTGAGCCAGGGCTTTGGCCTTATCGGTTTCTAGATCTCCAAACTCATAGACGGCGATGAGCCGGCCTTTGCGCAGCAGGGCTTCATCTACCCGGCTGAGACTTCCATTGAAGGAACAAATAATCTGGATATTCAGGAAGTCGGACAGCAAGCCATCGGAAATATTGAGCAGCGCAGAAACGGGGGAGTATGATTCCTGGTTGCGGTCGGCAATAACGGTTTCGGCGTCTTCTATCACCAGGATGGAGTTGGGGTGGTCCACCAGGAGATCCATTATAGCGGGCGTGGTGAGGATATGTGCCATGTTGACGGGCAGAAAAATGACGGTCTTTTTGAGTATGGAGACCAGGTGTCGGATGTAATAGGTTTTTCCTGTACCTGGTTTGCCGTGTAGCAGCAACACTCCTTTGTCTTCTTTTTTGTTAAGTCTGGACAGGATTACATCGTGTACCGGCAAAAAATCGTCATTGTAGTTGTCTGCCAGGTTGAGTTTGGGGCTTTTGATATCCAGATAATTCACGTAGAGGTTGTGTAGGCCCTCCGTAATAATCCCAATTTGAGGTTTTTTTCTGGATGCCCGATGCCGGAACTTTTTGACCGGGCTGATCATCTGTAGAATCTCCGATTCTTCCATCTGTTGATACAAAACATGAATCAGATCCCTGCGGGCATCGAATACGATCAGAATGTCCGACTCCAGTTGCAGGATGATACGATCCGGATTTAGTTTTCCCGACTTCGCGTTATATAGTTTTCGGGTGAACGATTCGACAATCTGGTTGCCCAAGGAGGTGCAGAAGTGGTCAATCGTTTTTTGGTTCACCTCGGCCGAGATGGAAATGCAATTTGGAATCACATCAAACAGGTGCTGGTAAAGCTCGTAGTCGTTGATAAACTGGGAAGGTATGTCGGTAAAAACCCGCGAGAAGCGGGTAGATTGGACCGACGACGATTGGGCGGCTCGATGCAAATTGGAAAGCACTACAGATGGTGTCATATAGAGAAGTTGTTGATGTTGGAATAAATGATAGTTTTTTTTTCGGGGCGTATCTACAACGAGGGGTCTATGCGTTAATACCTTCGTCAGGATTACCATGACGGGTAACGGGCACTGTCGGATGCAGTAGCCAATCAAAAAACAAAACCGTTAAAAAATGAAAATTAAGCTCGTGCTGTTTATTTGGGCAGGCTTAGGTATCTGGAGCCAGGCAGAAGCACAGGGGGGTAAAATGCCATTTACCCGTTCGCAGTTGGACCAACTTAGTTTGTACGAGGATACCTTGTCTTTGTTGGGATACCTTACCGTGAATGACACCATGGAAGAGAATAGGTTTGTGGCGACGAGAATGATGATACCAACGCTGGTGAGCGCATTAAAAGTTCCAAACTCCTTTAAATATTCTTTTGCGAGGGTCAAAACGGTGTCTATCCTATATCCGCCGGACAGCACTTTCCGGATTTTCACCTGGCAGTTGTTTGTGAACAATGAGGAGTATCGGTATTACGGGGCTATCCAAATGAATAGCCCGGAACTGAAGTTGTATCCCTTGGTGGATCGTTCGTTTACGCTGGAAAACCCGGAACAGGCGGTATTGGGTGCAGACAACTGGTACGGAGCCTTATATTATGGCATACGAAAGTTGTCGGATGCCGATGGAGGCACCTACCTCTTGATGGGGTTCGACGCGTATTCTTTTTTGAAGAAGCGCAAAGTGCTGGATGTGCTTTCCTTTGCGGGGGGGAAGCCGGTGTTTGGGGCAGACCTTATTCCACCCACCGTCACCCAAGCGCAGCCGCGCAAGCGGCTCATATTGGAATACGGAGCGGAAGCCAGCGTGCGTCTGAATTGGGATGAATCCCTGGGTATGATTGTTTTTGACCACCTGATTCCATATACTTCCCGCAGCGGGCTGGGCGATGTGCTGGTTCCGGACGGGAGTTATGAGGCATTACAGCCATTGCCGGGTGGGAAGCTGGGTTATATCCCTATGCTGGAGACAGAAGTACAGGACCAGCCGCTACGCCCGAACCCTATTCTGGAGGGAAGCGGCAAAGATATATTGGGGCAACCCAGGAAGAAGAACAGGTAGCCGTTGGTTGGTTACCCCAGGCCCCGGTCGCAGCAAACAGGCCGGGGTTTCAGTGCATGCGGTCGCCCCGAAGCTCCAACTCTTTCATAATAGCGGCTTCTTTTTCGAGGTATTCCTGCCAGCGGGCGCGCACCCGTTCTTCTCCAAAATAGGATTTGGCGAGATCCAGGAAAAGCCGATAATGGCCGGCTTCGGACACCATGAATTTGTGGTAAAACCCTTTGAGCGTTTCTTCCCCGATATAGAGCGAGAGCAATCGGAATCGTTCGGCGCTCCGGGCTTCGATCAGCGCGCAAAGGAGCAGTTTTTCGAGAAGCCGGTCTTCCCGGCTGCCTCCCTTGGGCTGGAAGTCTATCAGTTTATTGACATATTCATCCTTTCGCTGCTTACCGAGGTGCAGGTTTCTTTTTTCCATTTCGGACAACACCATGCGGAAGTGGCCCCATTCTTCGGTGACGATTGGGGCTAACTCGCGCACCATCTCTTCCTTTTCGGGATAGCCCTGAATGAGGGAGATACAGGCGGTAGCTGCTTTTTGTTCGCAGTAGGCATGGTCGGTGAGAATCTCCTGGAGCTCCATTTCAGCCAGGTTGACCCAGCGGGGGTCCGTCGGTAGCTTCAGACCCAGCATTTGTACGGATGGCATTTCTTTTTCCATGGCGTGGTAGTTGGTGATAGCGTGTGTGCCTTGGGCGTGTTATTTACTGCCTTCGAGACAGCGGAGTTGTTTTTGAAAAAAGTCGAGGTTGAAAACGGGATATTCTTCGTATCCGCTGCTCCAGAAAACGCGTACCCCTTCCATTTCGCTGGCGTGTAGTAAGCTGAGCACGCTTTGGTCGATGGGATATTGAACAAGGTACGAGGTGATATCCAGTTGGGTATCATAGCTGCCGGCGTCCATGGTGCCGGATTGGAGGTTGATAAACTGGCCGTTGAGGAGCTTGATGGTGAGGGTACTCCCTTTTTCGATGAAGCCGTATGCTTCCCGTGCGGTGGGGTAGGCGAAGCTGAATTGGAGGGTGAGGAAACGGAATCCTTCGACCGCGCTGAGGAATCCTTCGCAGCGCACGTATTCTTTATCTTTGAGGAAGAGGCGAAGCCGGTCGTCGGTATAGGTAAACAGGAGTTGTTTCTCCATGTCTTTTCGATAGCGCCCTGACTCGTCGCGTCCGTTGAAGGTAAAGGAGCAGCCTGTTTGATACGATTTGAGGGGTTCGGAGTTTCCGGCATTCCAGTCGAAGTAATAGCCGGGGCCGATATTGGCCAGGTTGGGCGCTAATGCGAGGGAGGCGGTACTGGGGAGTTCAAAAGCAGGCGCTTTTCGCTCCATGGATTTTTTGATTTCCTGCAGGATATTTCCTCTGGCGGCAAGCCCTTCTGCCAGCGCGAGTTCTTGCTGGGCCAGTTGGGCTTCTTCCAGTGCTTCTTTTTCGGTGCTGCGTGCGGCATTAAGTCGCAGAGAAGCTCTGGAGCCGCTGGCGTTGTTGGTGGACACGTACACTTCCTTTTCCAGCCGCACCCGTTGTTCGATAGCTTGATCTGCGCGGGATTGGGCGATTGCAGATGCTTCCCGTGCCAGTTGAGCACGACGGGAAGCAATCCGGCGGGCATCTTCTTCGGTGAGGCGGACGGGTTGATCCAGCCCGGCAATCAGACTTTGGTTGACGGGATAGTTCAGTCCACCGTTGGGCTGATTGAAATATCTCCAGGATCCATCCGGATAGACAATGATTTTTTCGCCTTTGTCATTTTCCCGAAGTACGCCCTGGCTCCAGGCCATGGAGGGCAGCAAAGTACAGGCAGACACGAGGAGGAAAAAAAAATGATTAACTTGCATAGCGCAGCTGGTTTTGTGCACAAATAGTTCAGGGATTAGGTATCTGTGTATAGGCTTCGCATATATCAGGCGTTGCGCAGTAGCTCCTGTTGGAATGTTGAGGTATTACAAATTTAACGCTTTCAACGGGGAGAACGATATTTTAAAGGGAATTTTGTATGATGGCTTTGCCCGTTATCGGTTTGTTCAGGATAGGATTTCTTCCCCTTAGGATATGGGATGTGCTGGATATCCTGATTGTCACCTATTTGCTCTATCAGATTTATCGCCTGTTGCGGGGAAATATTGCCTTTAATATTTTCCTCGGGTTGCTCGTCATTTATATCATTTGGGGCGTGGTGAGCCAGCTGCAGATGGATTTGTTGTCGGCGGTGTTGGGGCAGTTTGTGAGTGTGGGGGTGATTATCGTGATTATCATTTTTCAGCAGGAGATTCGGCGTTTCCTGTTTTATGTGGGCAATAGCACGATGATGGGGCGCTTTGCATTCATCGCGCGGTTGCTGGAGCGGCAACCCATGGCTTCAGCCGGCAGGGAGCGGTATTTGCGGGCGCTGAAGAGCGGGTTATTGCGTATGGGGCAGGTTCGGATGGGGGCACTGGTTGTGCTTACCAAGGATATTGTGCTCGAAGAAATTCTCGCTTCCGGGGTAGAGATGGACGCGGTGACTACCGAGCAGTT
>Ga0172367_10001168_pt1 | contig 39259 bp, 31 predicted proteins | sample Lak10m_FD_114542 | JGI IMG/M metagenome (GOLD analysis project Ga0172367, IMG submission 114542) | Freshwater microbial communities from Kabuno Bay, South-Kivu, Congo - kab_022012_10m | ecosystem: Environmental > Aquatic > Freshwater > Lake | place: Democratic Republic of the Congo: South-Kivu... | reverse complement strand
TTTAATAGGAAGCGGAATCACCATTAACAACGTAGTCATCAACTGCGGCGGCACGTCGTATGGGGTTTACACAGGAAATTTACAAGCCGGTGGCTCTACCCTTTCGAATGGAGGAATCATTCTTTCAACAGGAAATGCTTCTACTGCTGTTGGTCCAAACAGCTCTGGAAGTACCTCAGGCGTGATTGCAGGATATGACTTCAGTGATCCCGATTTAACAACACAACCGGGTGCTGGTTCACCGGCACCCAATCTAGATAATTGCGTATTGGAATTTGATATGGTACCTGTTTGTACCAATCTCAATGTAAGCTTTGTCTTTGGCAGTGAAGAATATCCCGAGTTCGTTAATTCGACCTATAACGACGGATTCGGAATCTTCGTGAGTGGTCCAAATCCGACAGGTGGATTCTATACCGCCTACAACATGGCGCGTTTACCCAACGGACAGTTGGTGAGTATTGATAATGTCAATGCTAGCGCGAACGCTCAATATTATAATACCAATACAAACAACGTCACGAGCTTCGATGCTTATACCGACGGACTTACTGCGACAATAGATGTAGTGCCCTGCAATATCTACCACGTTAAAATTATTATTGCCGACGCGGGCGACCAAAGTTGGGACAGTGCCTTATTCTTGGGTTACCACAGCTTTACTTGCACGGCTCCGGCCTTCACACTTAATTCATCTTTTGTGGCTGCCACTTGCGCCCAAGCGGGTTCAGCCACGGTTACTGTGAGCGGCGGTGTAGGTCCCTTTATATACACTTGGCTCAACGATCCGTTTGAAACCTCAAACACCCTAAGCAACCTCAGCGGCGGTTCCTATACCGTTACCGTTACCGACCAAGGAAATTGCAATACCCAACAAACTGTTACCATAGATGTACCCGGTGTGGTGGTACCCACTATATCAGGAAATGGCGCTGTTATTTGTCAAGGTGAAACCGTTACACTTACCGCCAATTCACCAAATACAGGTGGAAATTTTCAATGGTCAGATGGCAGCACATTAGCAACCTTTACATTTAGTCCGAATGCAGACACAACTGTTTTTGTTAACTACCTATTGAACGGATGTGCCAGCGATACCCTGTTTCTTTTTGTTCAAGTGGACCAAGCCATTCAAGGTAATCCTTCTGTGAATATGCCTCTGTGCGAAGGGGATTTAATGCAACTGACTGTCGCGAATTTTCCTGGGGCGACGTATCAATGGACAGGTCCAAACGGATTTTTCAGTGCGGTGCAAAATCCGTCCCTTCCCGCTATAACCACCAATGCTACTGGGACTTACGACGTATTCATTCAGCTAGGAGTGTGTAGCAATACCCTATCGGTTGATGTGGTTATTGATGCACAAACGCCTTCGGTTATCGATGCCGCAGGACCATTCTGTTCATACGACAGTGCTGTTGATTTGCAGAGTAATACGGAACCCGGCGTTTGGAGTGGGATGGGTATTGTGGACAATACCACCGGTCTTTTCGATCCAACACAAGCCAATATCGGAAACAACGTGGTGACCTTTAACAGCGATGCCTATTGCACCAGCTCGTACAGCATTTCTATCAATGTCATTGCTCCTTTAGTTCCAACAATAAATCCGATTGCTTCGTATTGCGACGATGCCAATGACCAACAGCTTACTGCAGTTACCCCGGGTGGCAACTGGAGCAGCACCAACGCCAACATTACTGCAAGTGGAATTATTTCACCCTCGGCCTTGGTTCCGGGCAATTACACGGTGAACTACCAACTGAATAACCAAGGATGTCTAAGTGAAGATTCTGCAAGCTTTACCATCTTGCCTCTTCCTACATTGAGTTTCGATGTTGTGCCTACAGAAGGATGTGTGCCTTTTACAGCCACCTTTACCAATACTTCTATTAGTTCAACCACGTCTTGCGAATGGTTTGTTGATGGTGTGCCGATAGGAAGTGATTGCACCTCGCACGATTTTGAAATGACCAACGTGGGCTGCGTCGATGTGCTTTTAGTGAGTACAGACGGACAAGGCTGCACCAACAGTGTAAGCCTCACCGATGCCACGTGTGGAACAGCCCAGCCTACAGCATCGTTCACGTGGTTTCCTACAACCCCGTCTTCTGCCAATCCGCAAATTCAATTGAGCAACCTATCGTTGGGTAATCTCACCAATTCTTGGTACATCAACGGCGAAACGTTTACCGATGAAAATCCGGTGTATCATCTTCCCCCCGATCTTCCTGAATATTTCGATGTTTGCTTAACCGTCACCGGAAATTTAGGCTGTCAAGATTCGGTGTGTTATGTAGTGCCTGTTGATTTAGAGGAATTTGTTTTTGTCCCGAACTGCTTCACACCCAATAATGACGGAGTGAACGATGTCTTTATGCCCGTGGTATCTGGCCTAGACGACAGCAATCCATCGTATGAATTTATTGTCGTGAATCGCTGGGGAGAAATTGTATTTCGTACAACAACTCCGAACGAAGCCTGGAACGGGAATGTGCGCAATGGCGCCTACTTCGCGGTGGACGGGGTGTACCAATGGTACGTTTCGGTTAAGCTACAAACAAATGCCCCCACAACAGAGTTGCAGGGGCACGTTACTCTTTCACGATAACCAAACTACTAAAACGGTATTCTAAGTGCTACTGAGAAACTTTGAAGCTCAGGAGCTTTGTCTTTTTGGAACAACGGATTTAGACCGTAGGTACCCACCAGGGTGTAGTTCCCGAATCCGATTTCAGCAACAGCATTGACTTGGAACGGATTCAAATTGTAATTGCCTTCAGCCTTTTCTTTTTGTGTCTTTCCGTTCTCGTCCCATTTGTAGAAGAAATTAGAACTCAATAGATACCCGCCCATAACTCCAGCGCTTACGTGGAAGGCTTCTTCTAAATTGCGTTTGGTGTTGAATTGAAGCACCAACGGAACGGTTAGGTAGTTCGCATTAAGACTGTTGCGCTTGTAGTTGCGAACGTTATCAAGTGTTCCGTACAATGAATCGGGACTATCGACCATGCGGTAGTTATTTTTCATACCGAAAGTTTGCAATTGGAATCCCAATCCTGTCACCAACGCCAATCGATTTGGAATCAATTCTACACGCTTGTCAAGCAGGTTAATGGCGCAGTACACGCTTTGTTTGTAGTCGAGTTCCAGGTCTTTTCTTCCATCGACTTGAATGGCATTGGTTGGTGTAAACCATCCGCTTACCCCCACGTCAATCCCGTCCCATCCGCTCCAGGCGTAGTCTTCCACCTTTTTAGGAGCTTCTTTTTTAGCTGAAGAAGAATCTGCTTTAGCACCATTTTCATCGGTACCAATGATCCAAACTTGTCCCGTACCAAATTTCAATTTCACGGTGTCTTGATTTCCGGTAATGGTGGTGTCTTGGGTTAGTCCGGCAGAAAGCACCAATTTGGTTTTGTGTGATTGTCCTTGTGCACTGGCAACAACGGTTGCGGCTAGGACCAGCGAGGTTAAAATTATTTTTTTCATGATTTTTTTGTTTTTAGAAGGCAATGGCCAAATTCTTCCACTCGAGTTCGAAGATGTGGTCTCTGCCGTTTTTTCTATGTCTGTTTTTGAATAATACTATTTCGTGTTTGCCTTTTAACTGCGTAATACGCTCGTTGGCTTCTTCCTTCACCCACTCTGAAAGGGTGCGTGGTTCGTGGCTTTGCATGGCCTTCTCTTCCAAGGCTGCTATTTGCAAGCTATCTAACTTAATGGCGTTGCTCCATTGCGTTGAGTCTTGATTCAGCTGCGCTAAGTTGGGGGCGTTCTCTGGTGCAACTTGCGTTGAATCGCCGGGTATATAGGCTATGTTGTTTAATCCGTTTTGCTGATTCAAAAGCATATTCATCATGTACGTGTCCGGATAAATAACTCCACCACACGTCGGATACCATTGCTGGTTATTCCACTTAGGCAATTCCAATTGAATACTGGCCCAATTCACTTCAAATGGTGTAAATTCTTGCGGCTTTGCTATAGTATCAACAGGGTTCACTGCTGGCGCAATGGGCTGTTGTTGGGCTGTAACTTCTGCCGGATTTCCACCGTTATCTTTTAAAAGTGGCAACATTAGCAAGCCAGCGAAGACGGCAGCGGCGGCGGTGTAATAGAAAATCGGACGTTTGAAAAGAATTACTTTTTCGTCTTGTTTTAAATTACGCTTGAATCGTTTTGAAAGTACCTCGCTCGGTCTTCCTTCTTGAATAGCTACGATGAGTGCCGCTTCATCGATGCTGTATTTTTTCAGATCTTCTTTGTGTTCGAACACCACTGTTTCTTGGCTCACGTGATTTAGGGTGATATCGCTTTCCCAATCGATTCCCCATTCAGGATGCGCCTTCACCGCGGCTTCTAGCAGCAGCAGCTCACTGGCAGACAACACGCCATCGGCTGCGTCTAACATAAGGCATTCTATATTTTCTGCTGTTACCCTCATGACATCCAATGTTCTGTAATAAATTCTTTCAACTGTTTTCTACCTCGGAAGATGTACACCTTTACTTGCGCCTCGCTTAAGTCGGTCATCTCTCCTATTTCATCGTACGAATACCCTTCGTAGTCGCGAAGCAAGATGAGTTGGCGTTGTTGGTCGCTCAGTAAATTCAAACCTTTGTCGATGAGCTTTTGCAATTCTTCCGAATGATCTTGTTCTGATTTCTTTACTTCACTTAATTCGGCTTTTGCATGGTTGTGCTTCAACTTCTCTCTTCGGCTCCAATCTACCACCGCGTGGTAGGCTGAAGTAAATAGATACGACTTGGCTTTTTCATAACTCACCTCATCGACTTTCTTCCACAACTTTTCGTAAATGTCTTGCACGAAATCCTCAGCCATTTCGCGGTCCTTCAACAGTTTCAGCACGTAGGCGAAAACTCGGTCAGACCACTCATCCACTGTTTTATTGTATTCGTGTGTTGTCATATCGAAATTCACAAGCAAGACGCTTGCGACTTTGAAAAGTTACAACAATCTTAAAATAATGTGAGTCGTATCACCTAAAGCCCTTGTCTGCCAAAGTATTTTCGAATCATGAAAAAATTAATACTCTTACTTTTTATAGGACTTAGCCTTGGCACACATGCACAAGAATTCCCGTATTCGGTTGTAGTACATCCGAAATTCTCATCACCGAGCTTGGCCGTGCAAGCATTTGCTTATGCCCGCTACAACAATTACCTATTAATCATTGGCGGTAGAAAAGACGGATTGCATCGCAGACAGCCCTTTGCATCAATGGATTCAGCGGGGATGAATTCTTTCATTACTTTGTACAACACCGTTGACAACAGCATCTACTCGACCTCTATCAGCACCTTGCCTACCGCGGTTGCAGAGCAATTCACTTCAACCAATATGGAGTTCTCGCAAGAAGGCGATTACCTCTACCTCATTGGCGGCTATGGCTACAGTCCAACAATTCAAGATCACCAAACACATCCCATATTTACTTCGGTTTTCCTACCTGACTTTGTTCAAGCGGTTGTGAACAATTCCGATTTAAGTCCAAGTATATCCTACCTCTCTGACCCACTCTACGCCGTTACAGGTGGCGCCTTGGTGCATGTTGGAGACAGTTATTATTTGGTTTCTGGAAACCGTTTCGACGGTCGATATAATCCAATGGGAAATCCCACCTATACCCAAACCTACCACGAGAAAATAAAGAAATTAGCGATAGACCACAGCAATGGATTAGCGGTTTCTGTAGTCGATGAATTCAGTGATGCGAACTTATTGCATCGTCGCGATTTGAACGTGGTAACGGGTTTCGATGAGAATGGAAATGAACAAGGAATACTTCTCTCAGGCGTGTTTCAACCTACTGTTGACCTGCCTTGGCAAACCTCTGCAACCTTTAACAGCAGTGGTGTTCAGGAAATACCCAACTTCGTTCATCGCATGAATCAATACCACTGCGGACATGTGGGATTATACAATACCTCGAATCACAAACAGCACTACCTGCTTATGGGGGGCATTGCCGAGTACTACCTAAACGGCACTTCTTTGGTACAAAGCAACGATGTGCCCTTTGTAAAAACCATTGGAGTGGTTACGCACACAGCGGCCAATGAATGGATTGAAGAAATTACTCCCTACCAAATGCCAGATTTCCTCGGAGCCAGCGCAGAATTTGTAGTTGCAAACAACGCCATTTTAGCATCTGAGCACAATTTAGATTTGCTTGCAATGTGGAATGCCAATTCCAATACAGACAGCTTACTTATCGGTTATTTTGTCGGTGGCATTCGTAGTTCCGCATCGAATATTTTTTGGGTTAACACCGGAGTAGAAAGCGTTCCAAACAACACCATTTATGAAGTGTGGTTAAAAAATAACGGAAGCAATGCTGTGACCACTCCTGTGAATCCGCTGGTATGTGCCTTCAGTGTTTATCCCAATCCGACTTTCGATCATTTCAAAATCGACTTTCAATGCACAGAAGCTTCTATGGTATCGTTCACGATTTACAGCAGCGATGGAAAGAAAGTGATGCATGAAAATTTGGGGCATTATAGCGTGGGTAAACACACCTATGAAGACAAAGGAAAATTCATTCGTCAAGCAGGTGTGTACACCATTCAATTAGAAATCAATGGTAAAATCATTGAACAAAAATTAGTGGTTACCGAATAATTCCAACTGAGCCGAATCAGTGAATTACAGGCAACTCAAGCCCTACCTTCGCAACATGAAAAATTGGACTCTGGTTGGTTTTTTATTGTTTCATCTTGCTTCCTTTGCGCAAGAATTCCCCTACAACGTACACGTACGTCCAGGCTATACGCATGAGGCCCTGGGTGTGCAAGCCTTTGCCTATGCGCAAGTAGATGATGAAATTCTAATTATCGGAGGAAGGAAAGACGGACTGCATCGCAGACAGCCGTTCGCCTCTATGGATTCAGCGGGAATGAATCAATTCATTACGCTGTATAACTTGAACGACCATTCCATCCTTCAAGCGTCTATTGCCTCGTTGCCAACTGAAGTTGCCGAACAGTTCACCTCTACCAATATGGAGTTTTGTCAGTATGGCGATTACCTCTATCTGGTAGGCGGCTATGGCTATAGCCCTAGCAAACAAGACCACATTACGCATCCGATAATAACCTCGATTCAGCTTCCTAATTTCATTCAATCGATGAAAGAAGGCCTGCCCTTAGCAGGAATACAATTTATTAGCAGTCCCGATTTTGCCATTACCGGCGGAGCGTTGATGCATATTCACGACCGATATTATTTAGTAGGTGGAAACCGTTTCGACGGAAGGTACAATCCGATGGGAGGTCCAAGCTATACGCAGACCTATACCGAGAAAATTTCGCAATGGCTTCTCACTCATGAATACGGAGTTTTTAAAGCAAAAGAAATTCAAAATCACACTAGCAAAGAATTGTTGCATCGCAGAGACCTCAACGTCTTGCCCTACTTAAATGCAGAAGGCAAAGAAATGGGCGTGGCGTTCAGTGGTGTATTTCAGCCCGATATTGATTTACCGTGGCAAAACTCTATCACATTCAATGAGAGTGGCTATCGCGAAATCCCACAATTCGTACATCATTTAAATCAATACCATTGCGCGCACTTTTCAGCGTACAGTGCATCTAACCACAGCAATTACTTTGTCTTCTTAGGCGGGATGGGTGAATTTTATTTAGATGGAAACATCGTTACACAAAGCAACGATGTGCCCTTTGTAAAAAACATTGGAGCTGTAACGCTCAACGGCAACAACCAATTTTCTGAATATTTACTTCCCACCAAACTCCCCTACTACTTAGGTTCCAGTGCCGAGTTTATCCCGAACGCATTATTGCCTTATTCAGCCGAGCATGTGTTAGATATGGACAAGCTTTTTTCAGGCACGCAAGACAGCGTATTAGTCGGATATTTATTGGGCGGTATTCAAAGCAATGCTCCGAATATTTTTTGGATTAACGACGGCACGCAAAGTTTTCCGAACGAAACGCTTTATGAAATTTGGTTAACTAAAACCCAAGTCGCCGCCAGCAAACCCGTGGGTGATGTCTTTCGCGTTTATCCGAACAACACCTTCAATCGGATGAAAATAGATTTTTCATGTAGCGAGCCGTCGAAGGTAAAAGTGTTGGTATATGATTACCACGGCCGCAGAATCATGAACAAACGTCTCGGAGGATTTCCCGCAGGAAATCATACCGTAACACGTCGCGGAAATTTCTTGAACAAAGAACACTTCTACACCATTCAATTGGTGCGCAACGGCGTAGTGACAGAGCAGCGCTTAGTTGTTACCGAATAATTAGAGCGAAGCGCCAATCAACGAACCAATGCCATAGGTGATGGCAGCGGCGATAAGTCCGAAGAACACCTGACGTGTTCCGCTAAACCATACCGATTTTCCTGTGAACAGGGTAATGGCTGCACCAATACCAAACAAGCCACAGGCGCTAGCCGCAGCGCTTAGCACAATAGCCGTGAATCCGGTTGTAAAGAAAAACGGAATCACCGGAATAATGGCTCCCATGATGAATAAGAAGAACGACGAATAGGCCGCTTCCATAGCAGAGCCTTTCAATTCATCGGCATTGATACCCAATTCTTCTTTCACTAAAATATCGAGGGCCTGGTCTTTATTTTCCATGATTGCATCGGCCATTTGACGCGCTTGTTCTTCCGGAATGCCCTTGGCCATATAGATGAGTGCAATTTCTTGTTTTTCGCCTTCAGGATTAATTTCTAATTCTTCGGCTTCTAATTGCATTTGATTTTCAGAAAGTTCTTGCGAAGACTTTACGCTAATCCATTCGCCTAGCGCCATAGACAGCGCGCCAGCAAGCATACCCGCAAGGCCAGTCATCAAGACAGGTCCACTGCCCGCGCTAGCCCCAGCCACACCCATCACCAAACTGAAGTTAGAAACGAGTCCGTCATTCCCCCCTAACACGGCGGCACGTATGGCGTTTCCACCCACGTTGCGGTGACGCTTTTCGAAGCGAGCCAATGAAGCACCCGCAATATTTTTATTGGAGTGAAGAATATTTCGAAGGATTGAAACGTGCGCTGTATCTGAAATGGAATTCTTCATGCCTTGTTGTTTGCGGGCGTTAAGCACACCAGCAGACAAGGCTTTTTCAGTATCGAGTAGAACACCTAAGACATAGTCGTAACCGAAAATTCTTCCAATGCGACGAAGGGTCTTGGCTCTGCCAGAAGGTGCGGGCATAGCGGAATCTGGAAGGCCTTTGCTTTTTAGAAAGGCGCGGGCGTGTCCCATTTCAATTTCGCTCATCTCGCGAAACACCTTGGCTACCTGTTCATCTTCTTCGTGTTCGGCAAGTAAAGCGTATAGAAAAGACGCATCGACTTCAGTTTGAATACTGCTTAAATTTTCCATGATTTTGGCAATTGGCCGCAAGGTCGGAGAAAATTGGGGGAATTGCAAATGACGTTCTATTCTTTGGCGCGCATTAATTCATTAAATTGCTGAACTATAAATAAAAATGAATTCCTTTTCACGAATGAAATACCTAGCTATTTTTTTTGGACTCCTTTTATCTTCTACCAGTTGGGCAAATATTCATTTCATAGACATTCATCGCATAACCAAGGACGAGAAGAAGTTGCTTGTATTTAATGAAATTAAAGAGAAGTCGATTTACTGCGACCATTTCACTTTTGAATGGAATTATGAAATCACGCGAGAAGACCTTCACAAGACCTTGAGTTCGGCGTATGAGCTATTCCTAACCCATTCACCGAAGAACGAAGAGAATCAATTGTTGCTTGGCACATTGGCGCATTACCTATACAATTTAGATTACACCGATTTTCATGCGAAGGCCGTAGCGCATTTCAAACAAGCACAAAAACTCAAAAAATCCGATTACCGTGCCTATTGGTTTTTAGGTGTTCAATATTCCAATGCGACTTTGGTACAAGAGGGAATGCATCAATACGAGCTAGCAGAGAATTTTCTACCCAAGCCTGTTTCCTATGAATTTTGGGAGAGTTACGCTTATGCTGCAGCCCTGGCAGCAATGCCCTCGCACACCTGCTATGCCATGGACCAATCGAAAGCCATTACCGGAAGGCCCGGCAATTTCGAACAAACCCTGGGTGAGTTCACACGTGGATTATTTCATCCCACTCCTATTTCTTCGACCATAGAAGCAAAAGAATTATGGAAAGGAGAATGGCGCGACAGTTTAGTAGTTACAAGCAGACCCTTGGGGATTCAGTTAAAAGTGGATACCATGTGGGATGTTCAACCATACCCATACGAAAATAACGGATCGGCATTGTTGCTTTTTCCTCCTAAAATTAAAAGTCCCAAGGGCGACAGTATCTCATACACCATAGCATTGATAGTCAATGCCGGTAAACCTTACCATTCACTTGACGAATTTGCTGATCAATTTTTGAAAGGAGAATACGCTAAAACAAAGAAAATTACTTTGTTAAAAAAATATGAGAAAAGCCTTTGTTTTGCGGTTTCAGATCCGAGTACCTACTCTCACATGGGAGGAGCGCGGTTTTATATGTGCGCGGTAGAGCGCGACATGCCCTTCTACCCCGGCTTTGAATTAGAAACGACATCGAATGTAAAATTGAAAGCCGACAGTCAACTGAGTTTTTTCACGCCCTCGGAGGTTCAAAATCGGATGGAAGGAAAAATCTATTATTTAATATTGCTAGACACGTGTAATGACATACATGATGAGTCTTACGCTTACTTTTTGCACTTATTACAAAAAGACCTCATCATTGAGTGATTAATTTAACAACCCATACTAACACCATAAAACCTAACTATGTTACGAAACACCTTAATCCTTGCCTTAAGTTTATTAATTAATATTTATGCCTATTCACAAGTTGAAGTGCTAGGAATCCACTGGCCAGAAGAATATCATTGGAAGGTTGCAGAGCAAGCGGAAGATGAAACCCAGGAGATTATGATACTTGTTCCGGGCAATGAATCTATGGAAAAATGGACCATTCAAGGAACAATGATTTCTATGAAAGGAACTCGCTTTGACAATTTAGATGTGTTTTATGATTTGGTGGTTGAGCAGATTAAGGCAGAGGCGATCAAGCCAAAAGTTACCATTGTCGAGAAAAATTATTCGGTGAAAAATCCATATATCCTCTTCAAACTCGAGGCAAAATCGTTCAAGTCTGATCCCAATCCTGAGTCAACATTGTTCTATTTAATCCAAGGCGACACTTCACTCTTTTTAACTGTGGTCAGTATCCACGAACCCAAGCTTTCAAAGGATTTCCTAAAAACTTGGAAGACCATCTTTTTGAGTTCTACGTTTCAAATGATGTAAAAGAGTTTTTCGAAAAACATGCATCGTTCTATCTTTACCCCATGAACCCCCAAGTAGATACCATTCTGGCTGAAGGCTGTGGCCGTTGCAAACTCGTTGGAACCCCCCAATGCAAAATGATGCGTTGGCAAAAAGAAATGACGCTACTTCGTAAAATTGCCCTCTCTTCCGGATTGGAAGAAGAAGTAAAATGGGGACAACCCACCTACACCTACAAAGGGAAAAACGTCATTCTTATTCATTCATTCAAAGAGTATTGCGGGATGCTCTTTTTCAAAGGTGCTCTGATGCAAGATTCAGAAAAAATTCTGATTCAACAAACCGAGAATGTGCAAGCCGGCCGACAAGCACGCTTCACTGATGTGAAAGAAGTAAAGCGCCTAGAAGCCACACTTAAAGCCTATATCTTCGAAGCCATTGAAGTCGAAAAATCTGGCGTTAAACTAGAAGCCAAGAAGACCAAAGACTTTCCAGTTCCTGATGAATTGAAAGCGAAGTTTAAAGAAATGCCTGCCTTCAAGAAAGCCTTTGAAAGCCTCACCCCTGGCCGACAACGCGCCTATCTTTTGTTCTTTAACGGAGCCAAACAATCCGCAACGCGTACCGCACGCATTGAAAAATACCTAGAGACCATTTTTTCTGGAAAAGGATTGAACGATTAAACATCACGTGTGTACAGCAACAAAAAAAACAGCATGTACACCCGTTTAATCGCCCTTAGTGTTATTATTACAATATCTCACTCAACTTTAGCTCAGCTGTCGCTTCCCTATTTGATTGAGCATTCAACCATAGTGAAAGACCTGGAATTAAGAAATCAAATCTTTACTCCACTATCCTCCCTAGAAACGGTAGGATTTCACTTTGATCCATACATAGAAAACACATCAAGCTATGTGGAGCGCGCTGCTCAGGATAGAGTGGTAAAATGGACTCATGACTTAGACACCACCGCCAACTATGTGTATGTTGGAGCGCATTTATTCGGTTGGGAAAGTGTGATTTATGGCGGAGGAACACGAAGTTCAAATTACAATGACTACTACCTACCCCAAGATGATTTACCCATTTTCACCTTCCCATTGCTGAAAACAATTATCAAAGATTATTATTCTTATTCGCAGCTCTCAGAGACTACAATTATCAATGTCATTTTTACTTCATCCGACAAAACCTACATTGCCATAGTAACGGGACACAGCTATCCTTACGGCAATCAAACCAGTTGGGATAAACATGAGTATTATTATTTCAAGAAAATGTAGATCTTATTCAATTGTGATTTTTACTTTCTTACCCAAACCTACCTCAACCAACTCAAGTAAGGTTTTTAAGGTGATGTTTCCGCCGTCGTTTTCGATGCGAGAAATATAACTTCTCTTCTTGTTTACTTTCTGCGCAAATTCTTCTTGAGTAAGATTGGCTTGTTCCCGGTATTGGCGTAGCTGCATACCAATAAGGAATGCGGTGGATTCTCTTTCTACTTCATCTCTTTGCTTTGTTCCTATTGGACCAAACACCTCATCTTTAAATTCACTCCAACTAGTTAATTTTCCTGCCATTTTCTTCATTTTGCTAATGTAACTTATAAATGTCATTAAATTTTATACTTTTAATTATTTCTCAAATAATCATAGGATCCAAATACATCTAGCTTTTGCTATTCGGAAATTATTCTTAATACGAACCCGCACGAGGCCCTTACTGGCCTCGCTTGTCAAAGGCCGCTCGCTTCGCGAGCTCAACAGCAACGCATAAAGCGTGAATATCAATTCTTTCAAATCAAACATCGATGTAAGAAACTTTGTAAGAAAAAATGTCAAAATCTATTTCTCATGTTGTTGTCCATTTGGTTTTTGTTACCAAATTCAGACAGCCATTTATCCTTCCTCAAATAGAGGGAGAGTTATACTCCTATATAATATCTGTATGCGCAAACTTGCAATGCGAGGTAATTGCAATAGGTGGTTACTACGAACATGTCCATATACTTTGTTTTCTTTCTCGAAAAATAGCCATCATGAAATTAGCTGAAAAAGTTAAATCGAATTCCTCGAGATGGATTAAGAGCAAGGCTGACTTTCTAAACGATTTTGAATGGCAACCTGGCTATGCTGTTTTTAGTGCCAATGTCAAAGACATACCTCGTTTGAAAAATTACATTCTCACTCAAAAGACACATCACAAAGAAATGAAATTCACCAAAAACAAGGAGAACTTTATTCGCATACATTCCAGCGAGCCCCTTCGGGGCGACATTTGATGTACAACCACTGTAAGGTGGTTGAGATAAAAGCAGCCGGGTTTTTATGTAGAGCCACTGTAAGGTGGTTGAGGTAAAAGCAGCCGCGTTCGGATGTACAACCACGGTAAGGTGGTTGAGATAAAAGCAGCCGCGTTTTGTTTTAGAACCTCAACAGGCTGGTCGAGACTTGGACAAACGACTTAGAAGGCTGAATATTCTTAAATTAGCCTCAAACCTCTCGCAATGTCTTTTCAATCGATTTGCTTTAAAACCTTTAGCCTTTTTCTACTTTTAGGCATTTCATTCATCGGTTTAACTCAATCAACCTATGAACTCCCTAAATTACTGAAGGACGAAACCCTCATTCATCATTCCGGATTCGCGCTGGTCTATGATGAACCGTATGAACAAGCTAAATGGGTCGCCTACGAATTAACTTCTAAAGAAACGCAAAGCCTCTACGAACGAACCAACCACTTCCTCGCTGATCCGAAAATCGCAACTAGTTCTGCCAACGATGCCGACTATGCCGGTTCGGGTTATGACCGCGGGCACCTCGCTCCTGCAGCCGATATGGGATGGTCAGAAGCATCCATGATCGATTGCTTCTATTACAGCAATATGTCGCCGCAAGTTCCTGGCTTCAATCGCGGGATATGGAAACGCTTGGAAGAACAAGTGCGCGATTGGGCCGTCGATTATGGCTCAATCTATATCGTTACCGGCCCTGTCCTTAAAAGCGGTCTCTCCACCATCGGCTCAAATCAAGTCGCTGTGCCCGAACTCTATTACAAAGTCATTCTCGATACGCATCCTGGACATCCTCAAGCCATCGGATTTTTAATTCCCAATGCGAGCTCAACAGAAAGTCTTACTTCGTACGCAGTAACCGTCGATGCCGTTGAAAAAGTAACCGGCATTGATTTCTTCTATTCTCTTCCCGATGATAAAGAAACTCAGTTAGAGGGCACTTTGTGCACGGCATGCTGGCAGTGGTCTGTCCATAAATCAAGCTCTAGCGGCAGTCATTCATCCTCCGATCGTCCTGCTGTTCAATGTTCAGGAACCACCAAAGCAGGCGCCCGATGCAAACGCATGACGAAAAGTGAAAATGGTAGGTGCTACCAACACGGCGGAAATTGATTTGTAAATTTTATTGCTTAATGGTGAAACCTATTCCCACTACGCTGTACAGCACACCATGATTAAAAATATTCTCTTTGCATTTCTTGCCTTTCTTTCTCTAAGCGCCTTTACCCAGGTCCCTTGTGAATTCAATACGTACAACCGCAAAGGTGGATTGTACTACTTCGCGACTTACTACGATGGCTACGGCACAAATACCACCATGGAAGGGGTTTGCGAACAACGGGTATCTCAAACCAACGCTCCTTACGCCTACCGAAATTTTCGAAATGGCATCCTGCAAGATGAAATTTTATACAACATTCAAAACCAAAAACCCTATTCCGAATTTCATCGCGTACAACACGATTCTGTCATTGCTTGGCTAGAAATGCACAACGAACTAAACGAACTCACTGCACGCAATACCTACTATTTGAATAAAGATGGACGACGCTGCTGGAAACAAGAAACCTTCGAACGCAATAAACTCAAGAACGTCCAATTTTACAGAAGCATCCATACCGACGAACTAGCTACCGAACCGGGCGCAGCCCCTCGTCAGCCGCACATGATTGATTCAGAAGGATACACAGATGTGCATGTGCAATTTGGACCAGAACTCGGTTATCATCCCAACGGAAAAATAAATTTCATCAAGCACTACAAATTCCTCATTACCGACTCCCCCTGCTATTACGATTATCAAGACGGATCCTACCAAACTTTCTCTGAAACCGGACAACTACTCTCGGAAGGCATGTATGTAGAAGGAAAGAAACAAGGTGTCTTCAAGTATTATTATTTAGATGGAAAGAAAAATGCTGTTAAAGAATACGACCACGATTTACCGGTTGGAAATTGGATTTCTTGGTTTCAAGATGGCACAATTGAATCGACAGAAAACTATGGCGAAGCCTATTATTGGCCAACAGCCAGCGTAAAGCGATACGACAACAAAGGAAATCTTTATTACGAAAAAGAAGTCCTCGCCAACGGCAAAGGCTTTGAACGGTCTTACTACCCTACCGGTAAACTAAAGGAACGTAAACGCTTTGAGTATGGCCCGAATGACGCGTATGAGCACCATATCTACTACCCAAGTGGACGCGTTCTAAGCAGAAGTTATTTGCACGATCACCACGATACGCTTAGTGTGAGTTTTTTTGAAACGGGAGAAATCCAAAAATTGAACTTTTACGAAGTAGAAAACGACGGCACCTTCACACAACGGATAAATGATTATTTTCTCCCCGGTAAACCCAGTCTTATTTCGGTGACTACACACGGTCCCAACTCGAAGGTTGATCAGCGCATTGAGAGATACAACCAAAGCGGTAAACTGGTTCACCTCATGGAAACGCACAACGAAGAGACGACAGAAATTACCTATTGGGACAACGGCAAACTCAAGCGTAGCACCTTGCGTTTGAATAATCTTTTGGAAAAAGAACTCATTGAAAAAGACAGCCTCGGTGCGCTAACCTTTCAATGCACCTACCACGAAGGACTTCGTGTGGGTCGTTGTGAGCTTGCTCCAAAACTTAATGGATATACCATTTCTAAAAAAGAGAACAAGAGCATTAGCATGGAATTGATGCATCAGTTGTACAACGCATTCTATTCTGGCAATGGTGAACACCGTCTGACTGCACAACAACTTGAACAATACACCAACGCAGTTGCCCAAGTAATCGCTTATGCCGATCAACACGGATTTACCTTTCCCATAGATACCAGCGAAAAGTATATCCAACCTTTTACCTACACCGCACAAATTCCGCTTTCCAATTACCAAAGCAATAAATCTAAAATAGATTCAGTTTTCAAGTCCATGTCGTTAGCTGTTCTCTCGAAATCTGAATCTCAAGGCACTATGAACTTGGAACTTCGCAGTGAAACAGAACTCTTCCTTCTTGATTTCAATCAGGGCTTTCACGGCATACTCGCAGAAAATGCCGGTTACTTCATTCCAAACTACGGTCAAGTTCGAAATGAGATTGATTTCGGCGGATACAAAAACAGATATTACAAATCACTTCACGTAGAAGATTTGAAGAATGGGTACAAAGTAACCCTGTCTACCTCGCAAGGAAATAAAATATTCGTAATTTACCCAGATAATAGCATAGAATTTTACAACGGATACGGCGATTGGAACACCACCGATTATCCTGATACACCACGAATACAATGGGATTAGACCAAAACAAATCAAACTTCGAACGCTTTATCGGTGAAAATCTGATTGGCAAAATTGGTATCATCATTACCCTCATAGGAGTTGCCATTGGAATCAAATACCTCGTCAAAGATCTTGTCCTTAGTGATTTAATTATTCAATTAATTGGCTACACCATTGGTCTAACACTATGTGGCACCGCCTTAGGTCTTAAAAAGAAATATCCTCCTTTCAGCAGCATTCTCATGAGCGGCGGTATAGCCATGCTCTATATTCAAACCTATATCAGCTTCGATGTCTATCACACATTCAACCAAGTACTGTCCTTTATACTTCTTGTAAGCTTAACCATAACTGCCATTTACGTGGCTACCTGGTATGACAGTCCGGTTATAGCTCATCTTGGATTCATTGGTGCCTATGTCACGCCTATTTTGATTAATCAGCAAGAATCGAAACACCTCTTTTTTCTTTCGTACTTATTGATTGTAAATGCCGGTGTGGTCTTCCTTACACTCAAGCGCAATTGGAAATCATTGAACTACACCTCGCTGTTGTTCACTTATGTAGTGTTGTACGCTTGGATTTACATAGCCCCTTCCGAGAACCAATACCTAGGCGTAATTTTCGGTTCATTGCTTTTTGCATTGTTTCATTTCTCACTCTTTGTGCAAGAACGAAAGTCTGCTCCTTTCGCCGATTCACTTGCCATGACCTTGATGATTGCCAATTCCATTTTGGCTTATGTGTTCATTCGCACTTCTGGGTTAAACAGCGGTAGCATTTCTTACGCAGCCCTGGTTATTGGTGCTGTGCATGGGGTATCGGCGTATCTTTTAAAACGGACAGAAAATCACAGCGCCCTCTATGTTAATTTACATTTAGTAGCCAGTGTAATAGGATTAAACGCATTCATTGCATTTGATTTACCCGCATCGAACCTCGGTTGGATTTTCGCTTTGGAAACGTGTTTGATTTTGTTGTTTGCTATTCGCTTCCAATCAAAATCATTAATGCTTGTCGCATTCTTGGTGCACTTGCTGGCCTTCGTATTGACACTTGTGCAATTGGAACAAATGCATCAAATCGAAGGAATTCCGTTTTTCAATTCAACCGCCTGGCCTGTTTGGTTAAGTATTCTGCTATTCCTTTCTGCCTACTTCATCAACAAACGCGTCACAGATTCTCTTAGCGAGAACTGGTCGCAAACGATGATGTACACCCTGCCCATATTTACCATTCTCTTGAGCTTGACGTTCGGAGAGGGACAAATCAATTTCTATTTCAACGCACGTTATTACAGCGAAACAGCCCTAGCCAGTATCAACGATTACAACATTCCTGTTGCCATCAGCAATGACCGCCTGCTAGCCTATAAAGTTATTTGGAACATTCAATTTATTTTAGGTTTGTGGGGCATCATCTTACTGGCTAAGCGCTACCTCAGTCGTGACAAATCATTGGCTCTTCATGTTGTCATGACGGTCTTCTTAATGTTATCTACCACGATTTCACTCATCATCGGATTTTGGAAATTGAATACCCTTCGCATTGAAGCATTCAATTATTTAAGTCACCCTACCGACTTTTTTAATCCGGCCTTTCCCCCTTCGTGGTTCGATGTGCAGTTGCGTTACATCTTCCTGTCATTCTTGTTTTTTCTCTTGTTTGCCTTGTATCGCTTTAGCACTTCTTCGGTCATGCCACGCGCCCTGTCTATCGTTCAGCGCCTATACATGCACGTAATTATTGTTTGGATACTAGCCAGTGAAGTCATTGGTTGGTCGGTGCAATTCACGTCCGACCCATCGTATCGCTTCGGAATAAGCGTGGTATTAAGTCTGTATTCGTTCTTCTTAATTGCGCTAGGCATTCGAAAATCTGCCAAGTATTTACGCTTTGCCGGAATGGCTCTCTTCTTTATCACATTGATTAAACTGTTCATTTTCGACATTTGGATTTTAAACACCTTGGCGAAAACAATAGCCTTTATTTCATTGGGATTACTGATGCTCTTGGTATCGTTTCTTTATGGAAAATACAAAACCAAACTATTTGGTAACGAAGAATGAAACCAGTAGAAAAGCCCATTCATCGGGGTGCATTACGGACATTTTTAGGAAAAGAATATTTTTCACTCAAGCGTAAATGGATTTGGTGGAAAGAACGAAAGCGGTTCGCGAAGCAACATCAACACGTTGATTTACCTCACCTGCTTATTCAACACAAAAGCCTGTTGTTGCGTCCGCTGAAGAACGTGGACATGCAATTGCAACACAACAAAATCACCAACCTAAGATTGGCTATTGCGCCTCTAGATGGGGTTGTGATTCGTCCCGGTGAGCAATTTTCTATTTGGCGTTTAGTTGGAAAACCTACAGCAGGAAAGGGCTATTTGCCGGGACTGGTGCTTCACAATGGGCAAACAGGACAAGGCATTGGTGGCGGATTGTGTCAGTTGGGAAATCTCTTGTATTGGATGGCCCTGCACACGCCTCTTACTGTTAAAGAACGTTGGCGTCACAGTTACGATGTGTTTCCTGATGTGAACCGAACAATACCCTTTGCATGTGGCGCTACCTTGAGTTATAATTACGTTGATTTGCAACTTCAGAACAACACCGAACACGCTTTTCAAATCAATCTGTGGCTCGACGACACCCATTTGAACGGAAGTATTACCAGCGATTCGCCGTTAGAACATCGTTACAACGTGGTGGAAACCGATCACCAAATCGTACATCAATTTTGGGGAGGATACACCAGACACAATCGCATTTGGAAAGAGTTGACTCACTTACAAACCCTCGAATCAACCAGAGAGCTTGTGGCTGAGAACAATGCGATTATGATGTACAATCCGCTATTGGAAAAATAAATACATCACGAAACCATTTCCTTTTAAATTGCGTCTTCCTATCGAAATGAAAAAAATTGTCCTTCTTGTTCTGTTCGCTAGCGCTTTCGTTCCAACGGTTTTCGCGCAGCAAACCAAACACGCCTTATTTATTGGCAACAGTTATACATACGTGAATAACCTTCCGCAGTTGACCTCTGATTTGGCACTTTCAGCGGGCGATAGTCTAATTGTAGATAGCTCGGCACCGGGCGGCTATACCTTTCAGTTGCACACCACGAATGCAACGACCTTGCAGAAAATCGGACAAGGAACGTGGGACTATGTTGTTCTACAAGAACAAAGTCAACTGCCTTCTTTCCCCGATGATCAAGTGCAGAGCGATGTATTTCCGTATGCCTTCGAATTAGACAGTTTAATTCATGCAGCGAATGCCTGCGCGCAAACTACCTTTTATATGACGTGGGGAAGAAAAAATGGCGACGCTTCGAATTGCGCCAACTTCCCTCCGCTGTGCACCTACAATGGCATGGACAGTCTTTTGCATTTGCGTTACATGATGATGGCCGATAGCACCAATGCCTTGGTTTCTCCCGTTGGTGCAGTATGGCATTTTCTACGCGATAACTTTCCGAGTTTAGAGTTATATCAAGCCGACCAATCGCATCCATCTGCATTAGGCTCTTATGCCGCAGCGTGTTCGTTTTACACTGTGTTCTTTCAAAAGTCACCACTACTTATTACCAGCAACGGTGGACTAGCCGATGCCGATGCGCAAATTATTCGTGAAGCAGTGGATTATATTGTGTACACCAATTTGCTCGCTTGGCACGTGGGTGAATATGATCCGCATGCGCAATTTCAAACGAGCCTAACCGGTCCGGTATTGACCTGTACCAATTTTTCAACCAACGCCGACACCTACACCTGGAATTTTGGCGATGGAACTACCTCTACCGAAATCAATCCTATTCATGAATATGTTACGTTCGGTTGGTACAATGTGCAATTAACTGCAGAGCGCTGCGGAAGAACCGACGTGGTTATTTCAGATGTATTTTATCCGTACACTGCGGTAGAAGAACATGCCACAGCGCTATTGAGCGTCGTTCCTAATCCAACCCAAGACCTCGTTCAAGTCACGACATCGAGTGCCATGTTAGGCGCACATATTCAAGTATTAAATGTACTGGGGGAAATCCTACAAGAAGAGGTTTGCCTGAACGAACGCATGAGTCTTCACTTACACCCCTTCGCACCAGGAATCTATTTCATACGTTGGAAAGAATCGCCTCACCACGTGATTCGTGTTGTGAAAGAATAAATAGATTTTTTAATGGAAAACGTGGAATTGCAATTAATTTCAATAATTTCATTGAATTAATTCCTAACCATGACCTTAGCCGAGAGCCTAGAAATTTTAAATCTCACTGAGACTGCCTCGGTAGAAGATATTAAGGAAGCTTACCGTGAACGAATGAGAGCTTTGCCTGGCGCTGGAACATCTGATCCAATTGCCGAAAGAGAATTTGAACGAATTGTAGAGGCCTATCAATTTCTACTGAGTTGGAAATTAAATGCCGCATCTAACGAAGAAGAGGATGATGCTGACTCGAGTAAAACCCACGTATTTACCGACGGACAAATTCAGTTGTACACCACACTAAACATTTTGTTATTCGGACTTATTCCATTGTTTTTAATCGTAATTTTTGAGGAGATGGGAGTTGTGTATGCACTTGCTCTTAACGCGTTAGCTTTTCCCTACACTAGATGGTATTTTAAAAAGGTAGCTCCCAATTTTTTTGCAAACATGGTTCCGAATGCGAAAGCATTTTTGAAAGATTATCGATTTTATCGATTATTGATTTTAGCCATTAACCTCTACCTATACAATCACTTCGCCTTACGCATCTTGCTTCCTATGAGTGTTCTGTTAGGTGGGTTTGTCGGATTAACCATTCTTCCACACCTTCTTCTGAGACAATTTAAATCGCTTGCTTATTCATCATGGGTTTCTATGGTTATTATTCCCACAGCAATCAATTTATTCGTTCTATCGAACTTTGCATTTACCACAAGCGAGACGAAAGAAACGCTCACTTATTACAATAAAACAGAAGAAATTCATTCACGTCGCGGAGGTGGGGGAAGAGAGGCAAGCCCTGTTATTGAATTTCACAATGGAAAATACCAAGATTATTGGGGAATGCGTTTCTACACTGACCGCAAGGAAACCTTGAAGAACAACTTGGTCACACTCACTTTTAAAACGAGCTATTGCGGACTAACTGTGGTATCTGATTACGAATTCTTTTACGATCCCCGATTATCGCGAACCGCCTCTCATTACAGATAATTCAAGATTAGCGAACGCTATACTCTCCAAGAGAGATAGCAATTTCATCGGCTAACGGAAGAACCTCTTTCGTTCCAATACCTACGCAATAGAATCCACCATCCTTAGCTGCTTGTACCCCTGAAATAGCATCTTCAAACACGGTGCATTCTGCTGGTGACAAAGCCAATTTTTCGGCAGCGGTTAAGAAAACTTTCGGATTTGGTTTCGATTCAGTAACCACGTTACCATCTACAATGGCATCGAACAAATTAGCAATGCCTAATTTATCTAAAATCAACGGCGCATTTTTGCTCGACGAACCTAAAGCGATTTTAATCCCGCTGTTCTTACAATAATTCAGAAAATTAATCGCTCCAGGAAGTGCTTCATCGGCCGTCATTTGATTGACCAACTCGAGGTACCAATTGTTTTTCAATGCCATGAGTTGCTCCTTCTCTTCTTGCGTCTTCTGCACATTGCCTTTGGCAAGGATGCGTTCTAAAGATTCAGCGCGACTTACGCCTTTCAAATGTTCGTTGTCGTCTTCCGTGAATTCAATATCCATGAAATTCGCCAATCGTTGCCATGCTTGAAAGTGATACTTCGCGGTATCAACCAACACGCCATCTAAATCGAAAATTGCTCCTTTCATTAGGCCTCTTGGAAAATGTACTTAACGTGGTAATTCACTAATCCATCGATTGGTTTTTTAATCACATTACCCAAGCGAACCCCTTCGAGGCGACAGGCTTCTTCCAAACAATGTTTGAAGTAGTGTGAAATAGAACCCACAAAGTGCACTGGCACGTCGGCCCAGTTATCGAAAGACTTGACATGAATATCAATGAATTCGCGCATACCGTTGATGACCCAATTCATTACGTGCGGATGATGAGCGAAATTGCCAATGAAGCGGGTGAAGCTAGCGAGATAAACGTTTGCGTTTGGTTCGCGGTAGATCTTTGAAATGAATTCATCTTTACTTAAAGGAAAACTCTTTTCAAAAGCGGTTGCAATTTCTTCAGGAAGTTTTTTGTAGAAATACTCACGAAGTAAAATCTTACCGAAGTAAGAACCACTGGCCTCATCGCCTAAGATGTACGCCAACGAAGGAACAGCCTCGTGAATTTCTTTTCCATCGAAGTAACATGAATTACTTCCTGTACCTAAAATACATGAAATGCAATTTTCTCCGTCGTAGGTTGAATAGGCAGATCCCAACAAATCGTGATCAACCAAAATCGTTGCTTTGGTAAATACCTTTCTTAGTCCACGCTCAATAATAGCGCACATCGAAGGCGTGCTACTACCAGCACCGTAGAAATAAATATTTGAAATCTTTTCAGCATACAAGGCCAAAGGCACATTGCTGCGAACCGAGCTTTCCACCAATTCTTCGTTGTGGAAATAGGGATTCAATCCCATGGTTTCAAAATTTCCTAAACGCGTTCCGTGTTTATCAATCAGAGCCCAATCACATTTAGTGGACCCGCTGTCGACAATTAAAATCATTGTTTCTTAGAGTTTACTAATTAAATCAACTACACGTTTGCTGTAGCCTGCTTCGTTATCATACCATCCCATTACTTTCACCAAGTTTCCATTGGCAGAAGTAAGGTCTGCATCAAAAATGCAACTGTGAACATTTCCAACAATATCAATACTAACGATAGGATCAGTGCAGTACTCGATGATTCCTTTCATCGGACCTTCTGCTGCTGCTTTAATAGCTGCGTTCACTTCGTCCTTAGTAACTTCTTTCTTCAACACCACCACCAAGTCAGTCAATGAACCATCTGGGGTTGGTACGCGAACCGCTACACCGTCTAATTTTCCTTTCAATTCAGGAAGAACCAATCCAACTGCTTTCGCTGCACCGGTACTTGTTGGCACCATGCTCAATGCAGCTGCTCTTGCACGACGTAAATCTTTGTGCGGAGAATCTTGTAAACGTTGGTCAGCGGTGTAAGCGTGAACCGTAGTGATATATCCTTTTTCAATTCCGAAAGCATCGTTCAATACCTTAGCCATAGGCGCCAAGCAGTTGGTGGTACATGAAGCGTTCGAAACAATGTTGTCTTCTGAAGTTAATAGGTCGTCATTCACACCTAATACAATGGTCTTCACGTTGCCTGTTGCAGGCGCTGAGATGACCACTTTCTTAGCACCCGCTGTAATGTGTTTACCAGCAGAAACATCGTCTGTGAAATGTCCGGTTGACTCAATAACCACATCCACATTCAAACTTCCCCAAGGAAGGTTTGCAGGATCTTTTTCGGCATAGACGCGAATCGCCTTACCATTCACAACCAAATGATCTCCATCGGCAGAAACTTCTGCGTTCAACTTACCGTGTACGCTATCGTACTTAAGTAAGTGAGCCAAGGTTTTCACATCGGTTAAATCATTAATGGCAACCACCTCGGTATTCGGGGTGTTCAACAAGTGACGGAAACTCACGCGTCCAATGCGTCCGAATCCATTGATTGCTACTTTTTTCATATTCTTCTTTTTACTTTTTTAATCGAGTTTAGATAGCTAAGATGCGGGCTATGCGCAATTCATCGCGGTTAGGTAGATTTGCACGTGTAATGCTTTCTTCCAAAGCGGTGTATGTTTCGCGGTCATTTACAATACCAACCATAACATCTTTACGACCTTGTAACAATCCTTCTACAGCGGCAACGCCCATGCGTGAAGAAATGACACGGTCATAACAACTTGGTGCACCACCGCGTTGCAAGTGTCCGAGTACAGAAACGCGTGTATCGTAATCGGGATGTTTTTCACTGACTTGCTTAGCCAATTCCATAGCACCCCCGTGTTTAGCGCCTTCGGCAACGACAACGATTGAACTTGATTTACCACTGTCTTCACTGGCGCGAAGGATTTCCATTACTTCATCGCCCGACATTTCATCTTCTGGAAGGATAATGGCAATAGCACCCGCAGCAATACCTGCTTTCAAAGCAATGAATCCGCTGTTGCGTCCCATCACTTCCACAAAGAAAATTCGGTTGTGAGAGGTGGCTGTATCACGAATTTTATCTACCGCATCAACAACGGTGTTGGTTGCAGTATCGAATCCAATGCAGTGATCGGTTCCAAATAAATCATTATCAATACTTCCAGGAATACCCATCACAGGAATACCCGACTCTTGGTACAGCGCATGCGCACCGGTGAAGGTACCGTTACCACCGATGGTGATTAACGCATCGATGTGGTGTTTCTTCAATTGGTCAATGGCTTTAGCGCGACCTTCCACGGTATGAAATTCCATACAACGTGAAGACTTCAAAATGGTGCCTCCACGACCCAAAATACGGGCTACCGAACGTTCATTCAGACGTTTAAAATCTCCTTCAATCAGTCCAGTATATCCCTGAAAAATCCCTTCCACTTCAATGTTATGAAATGCAGCTGCGCGAACTACGGCGCGGATTGCAGCATTCATCCCCGGTGCATCACCACCACTGGTAAGCACCCCTATTCGTTTGATGTTGGTTGTATTCATAGTTCTAACTCGAAGCTAACTTAGTGTAAAAATTACACTAAGTCAAATTTATTTTATTTTTTGAATTTAGTTCATCTCGTAAATCCATTACAAAGTGAGTCCGAAATCTTTGGGAATGAATTACGAAAATCCTTACTTCTCAGAGACCACGTCGGACTTTATGCCCTTATTTACCGCTGGTCCTAAATTATGGCGATTGTTCATGGATAATGGCTTTCGTCCACAGGTTGGTTTCAACAGCCACACGTTCACTACGCATCAATTCGAGCAAGGAAAGATGCAGCACTTGCGCAAAAATGGTGAATGCATTGTGGTCTTTTTGAAAGACAGACGCGTGCATGTGATGAACGGTCCGCTTTCACGTTGGCAGTTGTTCGATCATTTGAACATGGCAACCTTGCGTTGCATCTTGGCCTTTGCCAGCATGAACGAGAACGACCAATACGCGTTTCGCAATTACATGAAAGAGCGTTGCACGAGTTACCGCGATTTGTTTCACCACTTACCGGTGAACAACGTGGGATGGAAGAATCGTTTCTTGCATCACTACAGCTCGTTCCCTGCTATGGAAATTTTGAACTACGCACAATAAATCGTGAGTAAGTTGGCGTTGTCGGAAGTAAGTTCACGGTACTCAGAACTTACTTTTGACTATGCGCTTGTTTAGCTTTCAACGGTTGATTGTCCTCATCATCGGATTGAGTCTATCGCACTATGCGGTGGCTCAACCCGATCGATTTGGATTAGACAGTGTGCAAACGAAATTGGTCGATAACAAGGGCAATTGCAACGAAGAACTATACGGTACGCGCAATGTGCGTGTGGTTCTGAAAAACATCCTCTATCGCGGAGGTGGAAACAATTTCTATCGCAGAGAAGATGAACCCAAGTATTACAACAATCACCCCTTACCCACTTGGGCGTTAGACAATCTTCACAAGCAAGGTTTTGCTGGAGCGATTTATCTCTATTCTAAAAATTTCGAAAACGATTATCCCGAGGAATACCTCGACTCGTTGTACGACGCCGGATTCTCTTATCGCTGCGAACCGGAATTGAGCGACAGTGTTGTGCGTGTGTTTTTAGAGGACATCTATCACCGTACTTCCCACACGGTTCCTCGTCCTATATACATCCACTGTTGGAACGGTTGGCACCAAAGCGGAATGCTCAGCGCATTCACGCTCATGCAATTCTGTAGTCTCAACAACCAACAGGCTTTGCGTTATTGGGAGCAAAATACCGACAACAATTACAAGGGATATCCGAAAGTAAAATCTGCTATTTTGCAGTTTCGTCCGTATAAAGATCTATTCATCGACTCGCTTACCCAACAGCGCATTTGTCCGTGTATGACCGAAGATGTTTTACATGGAAAGTCTACAACAAATTTGGCTGATGTGCAGAACGAAGATGATTCTGGACAAAAGAAATTCATGGAAAGTGAAAGCGAAACACGCAACTCTCCAGAAGCTAAAATAAAAATCCACGCAGTTAAATCAGGTGAAACTCTTTCATCCATTGCCGATAAATACAAGGTTTCGGTCAAGTCTATTTGCAGAGAGAACGGGATAGAACCTGGAGAGATATTGCGTGTTGGACAAAAACTAGTTATTCCTGGAGCCTACGTGCAGCAAGGGAATCAAGGCGGTTCCACCCCTACTCATTCTTCAACTACTCCGTCGTATTACAAAGTAAAGTCGGGCGACACCCTTTCGCAAATCGCTCATAAACATCACACCACGGTCGATAAACTGTGTAAATTGAATCACATCAAAAGCACAACAAAATTGAAGGTGGGACAAAAATTACGCGTGCGTTAAAACGGATGTTCGTCTTCGTTGTCGCCGTATGAATTTCTTACAATCGGATTGCTTTCGTCGTAAAAACGATGATGCAGATGGTGATAATACACCCGTGCAGACACGTCGTTTACCCGCTGATCATGCGCAATAGCAATTTCAGCAATGGTTAGTTGATCGGGACGAAAGAAGTCGGGATTCTGCCAGTTGGGCATTTCCTTTCTCAATAATAATACGCGTGATAAAAAAGGTTGAAAGGCATTCCACAGCGGTAAGCACAAGACATTGGGAAAATGAGTGTAAGCCAAATCCACTTTTTCAACGATGCTGTTGGTCACCAGCAGCACACTGCGCTCAGTTCCTTGAATGTCATCAAGCACCCCGGTAAGAAAGGTGGTTAAGGTTGCAGCTTCCCATTCTGAAGAGTCGATGCGATCGATAAACACGATGCCCTTCTTAAATTTCTCACGAAATTTTGCATAAGCTTCTAAGGTTTGATGCGCTCCGTCGAAGCGATGAAAATAGAAAGGTTTTTCATTCAAATCTTCGGTGTATTTGCAGCACATCGAATCCCAATAAAAGGCATCTTGTGTAAGCTCGTGATAAGTAGGCATTTCTTCTTTTGCACGCTGCGTCATAACGCGATACATGAAGAGCTCTGGGGTCAGGTGTGACGAGATATACAAGACCGGCACACCGCATTCCACATTGGCTAAGGCCATTTGCAAAACAAGGCTGGTAGTTCCTGCATTTCTATTGGCGACTAAGAGATTCACTTCTCCGCCGCGCAAACCTCCGTGCTTATCCCATAAATGCATGGTGGTGGTAAACGAACAAGCGGTATTCACTTCGTTCTCCTCTACTCTCTTTTGTGTCTCTACTTTTAGTTTATACCAAGGCTTCATAGATGCGAATTAGTATCGCAAATTGAACGCATTTTCTTCGCGAATTTTCAAATGTTGAAAACTCCAAGAAATGAAAAAGGGAACCGAAGTTCCCTTTTCCAATCGAATAAAAAATATTATTTAATTCCGTTCGCTTTCTCTGTTTGTCCAGATTTGCGGTAGCATTCTGCAAGTGGTTTTTTGATACTTGCATCTGGTGCTAAATCATAACACTTTTGGAAGTAATCCGCTGCCGTTGCATAAATAGCTTTACGTTCAACAGAGCAAGCCTCGAACTTGGCTGATTCTCTTGGAGGAATCGCATCACACTCTTTGAATTTCTCAATTCCACGGTTGTAATAAATTACAGCCATGTTGTAGTATGGGTCGAAGTAGTCAGCTTTCAAAGCAATGGCTTTTTTATAAGCGTTCTCGGCTTCTACGATGTTGTTGTTCTTTTCGTAAGTCACACCAAGTACAAACCAAATGCTTTCGTTATTTGGATCAGCCTCGGTTAGCTTAACCAAGATATCATGTGCTTTGTCGTAGTTCTTTTCTTCGATGTAGATGTTTACTTCTGCGGTTAAGATCGATGAGTTACGTGGGTATTTCGCACGTGCTTCAGATAAAATCTTCAATGCATCTTCCTTTCTTCCGGCAGTTACCAACATATTTCCAATGCGTGAATAACAATCAGCAGCTTGGTAGTTGATTTCGGTACACTTGGTGAAACAAGCAAGCGCTTTATCTACCTCTCCGCAGTCTTGGTAACAAATTCCACCGTAATAGATATACACCGAGTCAACAGAACCAAATAATTTGCTAGAGTTAACCAGGTTATCGTAGTGCTTTGCAGCCACACAGGTATTTTTTGCTTTGTATGCTTTTACTGCGGAAGCGTCTTCGATGCGACGTGAACGATCTACCATTCCTGCAATTTCTTGAACATAGTCTTTCGACATTTCAAGGGCTTTGGTATATGAAGCTAAGGCTTCGTCGTAAGCTTTTGGATATTTCATAGCTAGGGTGCTGTCCATAGCTAGATTCAAATAGATATCTCCGCGGAATCTCCAGTATTTCTCTTTACTGGTTGCTTTTGGATTCGAGCTAGCTTGCTCGATGTAACCCATGGCTTCCTCGTATTTGCCATCGCGATTCGCGTTGAACGCGCTGGTTACTTCAGGTTGCGCGTAGGCTGCAACTGATAGAAGCGCAGCAGATAAAAAAAGACTAATTTTCTTCATAGTGTGAATTTTCATTTTGCCTCTTGGCAATCATGTTGCCAAAAATAATAGGCAAGTTATTATTCTTCGCTACCTCCTTCGGTTTCTACTGAACCTTCGGTCGGATTTTCACCATTATCGGCACCTTCTTCTCCTTCTTCGTCCTTGATTACCGCGCAAACCGCTGCAATTTCATCGTTGCCTCTGAGATTTATCAGTTTCACACCTTGGGTGTTTCTTCCCATTACGCGAAGCTCTTCTACGCTTAGACGGATGGCGATACCTGATTTATTGATAATCATAAAGTCGAATGCATCGTCAACCGATAGAATCGCACACAACGGTCCGGTCTTATCGGTAATGTTGATGGTCTTCACCCCTTTACCTCCGCGGTTGGTGATACGGTAATCTTCCAATGAAGAGCGCTTACCAAATCCTTTATCAGAAACCACAAGGATATCGCTGTTCGGATCATCGATACATACCATTCCAATAACTTCATCGCTCTCGCTACCCAATGAAACGGCTTTTACCCCTTGAGCCGTTCTTCCTACGGCACGAACGGTATTCTCTGGGAAACGGATGGCTTTACCTTCCTTGGTTCCCATTAAAATCTCTGAATTTCCTGTGGTCAAACGAGCTTGCAACAATTGGTCGCCATCAACAATGGTAATGGCGTTGATACCTGAAGAACGTGGACGGCTGTATGCTTCCAACGAAGTCTTCTTGATTAATCCTTGTTTGGTGCAAAGAATTACGTTGTTTGAATTCACGTACTCTTCGTTATTCAAATCTTTCACAGGGATGTACGCCAATACTTTGTCGTCCTGTTCAATTTGAATCATATTTTGAATCGCACGTCCTTTCGACGTTTTATTTCCTTCAGGAATTTCAAACACACGCATCCAGAAACATCTTCCTTTCTCGGTGAAGATTAACAAATAATCGTGGTTGGTAGCGGTGAAGATATGCTCTACGAAATCTTCTTGACGGGCCGCTGTTCCTTTCGAACCTACTCCACCACGCGATTGGGTGCGGTATTCGTTCAGGTTGGTACGCTTGATATATCCAGCGTGCGTAATGGTTACCACCATTGCTTCATCTGGAATCATATCTTCAATGCTTAAGTCAGCCGAAGAGAATTCAATGATAGAACGACGCTCGTCGCCATATTTCTCTCTCAAATGAGCCAACTCATCTTTGATGATACCCATTCTCAATTCTTCGCTAGCAAGGATGGCGCGTAACTTATTTATCAACTCCATTAACTCGGCGTGTTCCGCACGAATCTTATCGCGTTCTAAACCGGTTAAACGTTGCAGACGCATTTCCAAAATTGCTTTCGCTTGAATTTCAGAAAGAGCGAAGTTTTGCATTAAGCCATCGCGTGCATCGTCTGGTGTTTGTGATTTACGAATCAACGCAATCACCGCGTCGAGGTTATCTAATGCAATTAAATACCCTTCAAGAATATGCGCACGCTCTTCAGCTTTGCGTAATTCATATTGGGTACGGCGGGTAACAACTTCATGACGGTGTGCCACGTAGTGACGAATCATGTCGCGAAGTGTTAACACTTCTGGACGACCGTTCACCAACGCAATATTGTTTACCGAGAATGAGGTTTGAAGTCCGGTGTATTTGTACAAATTGTTCAACACCACGTTTGAAATGGCGTCGCGCTTCAATTCATAAACCACACGAACCCCTTTTCTATCCGACTCGTCGCGGATTTCAGAGATTCCTTCAATTTTACCTTCTTGAACCAATTCCCAGGTGCGCTTCACCATGTCGGCCTTATTGATTTGATAAGGCACTTGGTCCACAATGATGCATTCGCGATTATCTATCTCTTCAATGCGTGCACGTCCGCGAATAACTACACGACCACGTCCGGTCTCATACGCCGAACGTACCCCATCAATTCCGTGAATAACACCACCGGTTGGAAAGTCTGGTGCTTTTACAAACTCCATCAATTCTTCATTGGTGATATCGTTGTTGTTGATGTAGGCTGTAATACCGTCGCAAACTTCAACAAGGTTGTGAGGCGCCATGTTGGTGGCCATACCCACCGCAATTCCGCTAGCACCGTTCAACAATAAGTTCGGAATCTTAGCTGGCATAACGCGTGGCTCTTCCAACGAATCGTCGAAGTTGGGTTGAAAATCAACCGTGTCTTTATCTAAATCTTCTAAAAGTTCTTCTGCTAATTTGCGTAAGCGCGCTTCGGTGTAACGCATAGCGGCCGGATTATCACCGTCCATACTACCGAAGTTACCTTGTCCGTCAACCAACGGGTAACGCAACGACCAATCCTGGGCCATACGCACCATGGTATCGTACACCGACGAGTCACCGTGTGGGTGATACTTACCCAAGACCTCACCGACAATACGAGCTGACTTTTTATACGGACGATTGGAAAATACGCCCAAGTCCAACATTCCATACAACACACGACGGTGAACGGGTTTCAATCCGTCACGAACATCTGGCAAGGCACGACTAACAATAACCGACATCGAATAATCGATGTAGGCCGATTTCATTTCATCTTCAATGTTAATCTGAATTATTCTTTCACTGGATTCCATACAATTTTTCCGCGATAAAAGTTAGTTCTATCAGGGACACGCGAAGATACTTCCGAAAGCCATTCTGTCAGGATTGCACTTTTGGTATAGTTATTCACAAATGCAAAATCGGCTGTGGAAAATTCAATTTTCTTTCCTGTTGAATTACCCCATTAACCGATATTTTTGAAACATTAATAAACAATATATGGACGCAAAGTTTTCAGAACAAGTTCAAGAGGTATTACGATACAGCAGAGAGGAGGCTTTGCGCTTGGGACAAAATCAAATTGGCGTTGAGCACTTCATGCTAGGCTTGCTTAGAGAAGAGGATTGCACAGCAACCAAGGTGCTTCAGTCTTTAGGCGTAGATCTGAATTACTTACGAAAGAGCATTGAAGCCTCTATTCGCAATGTGACCGGGTATAGTAACACGGCAGTAGCAAGCTCAAGTATTGCGTTGGTGAAACAAGCCGAACGCATTTTGAAGCTTTCTTATATCGAGGCAAAGTCGCAAAAGAAAAGTTTGGTAAACACCGAACACCTTTTGTTGACCATTCTCAAAGACCCAAACAACGTGGTAACCCGCACCCTAGAAGCGATGGGAGTGGATTACAACGCGGCCAATAACGAATTACAAAACTTCGGAGACACCGATGCAGGTGGACCTTCGTTCGATGTGCCACGTGCAGAATTCCCAGCGGCTGACGATGACGACGATGATCGTCCGTTCACAGGCGGTTCTGGCGGGACTACCAAAAAATCGAACGAAGCCAATAAGAGCAAAACGCCCGTGTTGGACAACTTCGGACGTGATTTAACACGTATGGCGATTGACGGAAAGTTAGATCCTATCGTTGGACGTGAGAAGGAAATTGAGCGTGTATCGCAAATCCTTTCTCGCAGAAAGAAAAACAATCCAATCCTTATCGGTGAGCCCGGTGTTGGTAAATCAGCCATTGCTGAAGGTCTTGCCCTACGCATCATTCAGAAGAAAGTATCGCGTGTATTGTTCGATAAGCGCGTAGTAACCTTAGACATTGCTTCATTGGTGGCAGGTACCAAGTACCGCGGTCAATTCGAAGAGCGCATGAAAGCGGTGATGAATGAATTGGAAAAATCTCCGGACGTTATTCTTTTCATCGATGAAATTCACACCATTGTAGGTGCAGGTGGAGCAAGCGGAAGCCTAGATGCTTCTAATATGTTCAAACCAGCGTTGGCCCGTGGTGAGATTCAATGCATTGGTGCTACTACCCTAGACGAATACCGTCAGCACATTGAGAAAGATGGCGCCTTAGAGCGTCGCTTCCAAAAAGTGGTGGTTGATCCGACTACCGTTGATGAGACCATTCAAATTTTAAATAACATCAAAGACAAGTACGAAGAGCACCACAGCGTAAACTATACAGATGAAGCCATTGAGGCTTGTGTGAAGTTGACCTCGCGCTACATCACCGATCGTCACTTACCAGACAAAGCCATTGATGCTTTAGATGAAGTGGGCTCTCGCGTTCACTTGCAGAACATTTCAGTTCCGCAAGAAATCATTGAGATTGAAAAGGAAATCGAAGGTATTCAGGAGGAAAAATTACGTGTTGTACGCAGCGCGAAATATGAAGAAGCTGCGCAATTACGCGACAAACAGAAAGCCCTTGAGAACAAATTAGAAACCGCTAAAAAGAAGTGGGAAGAAGAAACCAAAACCCAACGCACAGAAGTTTCTGCTGCAAATGTGGAAGAGGTAGTGGCCATGATGACAGGTATTCCTGTGCAGAAAGTGGCAGAGTCTGAAAGCGGGAAATTAGCGAAGATGGATAAAGAGTTGGAAGGCTCTGTGATTGGACAAGAAGAAGCTATTGTGAAAGTGGTTCGCGCCATTAAACGCAATCGCGCCGGATTAAAAGATCCGAACCGTCCAATTGGCTCATTCATCTTCTTAGGTCCTACCGGGGTTGGTAAAACCCAATTAGCCAAAGAACTTGCGAAATACATGTTCGACTCGGAAGAATCGTTGATTCGTATCGACATGAGTGAATACATGGAGAAATTCGCGGTATCTCGCTTGATTGGAGCGCCTCCGGGGTATGTTGGGTATGAAGAAGGCGGACAATTAACCGAGAAGGTTCGTCGCAAACCGTATAGCATTATTTTGTTAGACGAAATTGAAAAGGCACACCCAGATGTTTTCAATCTGTTGTTGCAAGCCTTAGACGATGGACAAATGACCGACAGCTTGGGTAGAAAAATCGACTTCAAGAACACGGTTATTATCATGACTTCTAACATAGGAGCGCGTCAACTAGCCGACTTCGGAACTGGCGTAGGTTTCGGCACTACTTCTCGTAATTCACAAGAAGAAGACAGCAAAAAAGGCGTTATTGAAGCGGCTTTACGCAAGGCCTTCTCTCCTGAATTCTTGAATCGTGTAGATGATATTATTGTTTTCAACTCATTGAAGAAAGAGCACATCTTCCAGATCATTGATATTGAATTGAACAAATTATTCAAGCGTATTTTGGATTTGGGCTACAATGTGAAATTGTCTGACAAAGCGAAAGACTTTATCGCAGAGAAAGGCTACGACGAACGCTTCGGTGCACGTCCATTGCGTCGCGCTCTTCAGAAATACTTAGAAGATCCGTTGGCAGAAGAAATCATCAACAGCAACATCCAAGCGGGTGATACCATGTTGGTAGATTTTAATGACGAAACCAGCGAACTTGAAATGAAAGTGGAGAAAGTGGCGAGTTAGTCCACGATTGCTTCAATAGTCAATACCTCTTCGGGCAGGCCTTTTAGATAGATTGTAATCCATCTAATTTGCTTGCCCGAACTGTGTGTAGGCGCTTGATAAGTGATGTCCAATGGAATAGATTGTCCCGGTGCTATCTCGTACACACTCAACGCCGGAACCGTGCATCCGCACGACGTATTTACTGAATCAATGTGCAAGACTTCTGTTCCGCAATTCTTCAATTGAAACGTGGTTTTATTCGTGCTTCCCTTTTGCACTCTTCCGAAGTAATGCAGGCTCTCGTTGAAGGTTAAACAACGAACCGCGCTGGTTTCTTTCTTCGTAATGGAAACGCTTTCAATTTCGATGCGACGCTCTAATCTTGCGCCACGGCTATAAATACTTTTCTTTTCGTTACCCAATTCATCACTCACATCGGCCTTGGCCTTGGTTTCGCCAAATGGCAATCCTACCAGCACCAATTGTCCGCTGTCTAAGGCATTCTTCCAAACGGGCATGTTCTCCCATCTATTTTTGATGGAAGAAATACGGCGCAATGAAATGCGACGATTATAATCGCTTGCCGCACGAGGACTGGCGAATCCGCGCACCGTGATAACCACTTGATTGCCTTGCTCTAGTTCGGGAGTGATAATGCGTTCGAAGGTTTCGAGGTCTTGAACGCCTTGTGTGACTTCATTTTCAAAGAAGGCATCCACTTCTTCATCGATGAATGCGTTTTTCTTCTCTTGTTCGTGAAGCTTTGTTTTATAGGTTTCCGCCAATTTCAAATACTTCTCATACGTTTCTTGGTAGGTGAACTGTGTGAGGGTGTCGAGGGTATTCGGATTGGGTTCGTCGTTGTGGAAGTACAATTTTATAGGCAAACTGTAATTCACCGATTCTACGCGGGCCATGAGCGAATCGACTTCGGTTTTCTTTGGTTCCTCTTCTTCCACTTCCCAAGTAAAGGCATACAAATCGGTACAACATGGCGGAAAGGAAGTGCTGTCGTTCAAGGGGCGATCGCTAGATAAAAAGCCAATGTGCCTTTCGGTGTAGATGGAAAATCCCCAATCATTAAAATTCGAATTGATGGGCTTACCCATATTGGTGGGCTTCGCGAAAGAACCCGGCTTTCCTTTCGACACATAGACATCCCATCCGCCAAATCCTTCGTACCATGAACCACTGAAATACAACTGTCCGTCAACATAAAACGGCGACAGCTCGTCGTCGGGTGTATTTACTTTTTTACCAGCGTTAAAGGGTTTCGACCACTTTCCCTTTTGCATTCGGCTAATCCAAATGTCTTTGCCACCTTCACCCCCTGCCCGATCACTCACGAAAAACAGGTATTCTACGCCTTCAATTTTTGTTAGAAAGGGCTGACCCACGTAGGTTTCGCCCTGCACTTCATACATTTCATTTTTAATATCAACTCGGTCCCACAGGCTTCCCTTCTTAACTTCCATAATCAAATTCACCTCGCCCTTTTCTTGAATGGTACCAATGGCCATATTGTCGAATTCGGTTCTGCCCAATAAATCGGGTTTATCCTCCACCCTAACCTGACTGCCGTCGAGATTCACTAAACGGCGTTTCCAAACGGCCTGGCCGGTTCCATCGTTGAAATAATACGCCAAGGTTGAATCCATGAGGCGAGGCATGATGTCGGCCTTGGGATGTTGAAATGACGTGGGCAGATGGTAAAAATTCAAGCTGTCCTTTTGGGATTCATATTGCTTGGCCCAAATGCAGTTCTTGATTTCTTGTTCGGCTTTTTTCTTTAGTACCTGATTGTTGCTTTTCGATTTCTTGACGTATTTCCTAAAAATGACTTCGGCCTCTTCGTACTTCCCCATTTCTTTTTTGGCGTGCGCCAAATAATACAAGGCATCGGGTTCTAATTTCCCCAAATCCTTTTCAGAAACCTGTTCAAATAAATGCGCAGACTCTTCGAATTCCTTGATTTCATTGGCACACACCGCCAGCAAGATGGTGGCTTCGAAATTCGAGGTATCGAAGGCATAGGCCTGCTTTGCCCATTCGTAGGCTGTGGGCCAATTCGCTTTCTCCATTTCCTTCTTGGCGTAGGACTTTAGTAGATCGGGATTCTGGGCGGAAACCGATAGAGATATGAGTCCTAGTAGAAGAACCAGAAAATATTTTGGATGAAATGCACTCACTTTTTCAAAACTAACGAAATTTGTCCAATGAAAATTGGAATCATTGGTTCTGGTGCTATGGGCACCGGCATTGCGCAGGTGGCCTTGTTTGCAGGAGAGGACGTGTTTATTTACGATACTTCTGCAACTTCACTGGATAAATCGAAACAGAGTCTTATCGCTCAAATTCAACGAGCCATTGAGAAAGGAAAGCTAGGCGCGAACGCCGAAAGCGAATTGATGTCGCACGTTACCTTCGTTTCAACCCTGGAAGAAATGGGCGAATGCGATTGGGTTATTGAAGCTATTGTAGAAAATCTAGAAGTGAAGAAATCGGTTTTCGCGCAGCTCGACAACCTCATGCCCAACGCCTTGTTGTGCAGCAATACCAGCAGCTTATCCCTTACCGCCATTGCATCGGCATGTAAGAATCCCGCCCGTGTTTGGGGAATTCACTTTTTTAATCCAGCGGCTATCATGCCCTTGGTTGAGATTATTCCCGCCTTGCAAACCAATCAAAGCAACATAGATTCTGTGGTGGCAACCATTAAGCGTTGGGGAAAGGTTCCGGTAGTGACCAAAGATTTACCTGGCTTTATTGTCAACCGTTTGGCTCGTCCGTTTTACAGCGAAGCCTTGCGTATTTACGACGAAGGACTGGCTTCGTTTCAGGAGATTGATGAGGCTATGAAAGCATTGGGATTCAAGATGGGTCCGTTTGAATTGATGGATTTAATAGGCAACGACGTGAATTACGCGGTTACCGAAAGTGTATTCGCAGCGAACTATTATGATCCACGTTACAAACCCAGTACAACTCAGAAGCGTCATGTGGAAGCCGGATGGTTTGGAAAGAAGACCAATCGGGGCTATTATGACTACGAAGAAGGGGCTTCGAACACGCCTACTCCAATTCAGAAGCTTTCTAAAGAAGCCATTGGTATGCGTATTTTAAGCATGCTTATCAATGAAGCTTACGAAGCCCTTCGCACCGGACTAGCTAGTGCTGAAGACCTTGATTTAGCTATGACTAAAGGGGTAAACTATCCGAAGGGATTGATTGCCTGGGGAAATGAATTGGGATTGAAAACGATTAAAACAGAAATTGAACGGCTTTACGACCAATACGGAGAAGACCGTTATCGCCTTAGCCTTACTCTAAAGGACCTCTAAAAAAATTTGGTTTTTTCATTTATTTTTTTATTTTTGAGAAACTTAACCAACTGACAAAACTTATTTTTATGGGAGAGGGAAGCAATTACCGCGATGATGTATTCTCAAGAGAGGTGCGTGCTGGCAAGCGTAAGTATTTTTTTGATGTAAAAACTACAAGAGGGAATGATTTATTCATGACCATTACCGAGAGTAAGCGTTCAGGATTTAGTGAAGGCGGACAAGCCAGTTACGAGAAGCACAAGATTTTCCTATATAAAGAAGATTTCGACAAGTTTATTGAAGGATTGCAAGACACCATTGATCACATTCGATCGTTGCAAGAATCTGGAAATTATCGCTCTATGGAAGAACCCGTTGCTGAAGCACCCGCTGCTCCGGTGGCTCCGGCTCCTACTGAAAACACCGAATCAGCATCTACTTCAGACATTTCGTTTGAGGATTTATAACCAACCTTTACCGTTTTATCTCAGGGCAGCTTAGGCTGCCTTGTGTTTTTTATAGCTATGAAAAATCAAACCGGGAAACTCTACCTCTTCCCAACCCCTATTGGCGACTTGCACGAAATGGCGCATGTGCCTTACAATTTGAACCTCCTTACTTCCATTGACACCTTCTTCGTGGAGGAAATCAAGACTGCAAGAAGGCATTTAAGAAAACTTGGCTACACAGCTGATTTTGATACTGTTAATTTTCAAGTTCTAAACGAACATTCGAAGGATATTGACTGGTCGGCTTGGTTGAAACCTTTGGAAGAAGGCAAAGATGCCGTGTTGTTGAGTGAAGCCGGAATGCCGTGCGTAGCGGACCCTGGTGCCACCTTGGTGGCAGCAGCGCAGGACCGAAATATTGAAGTGGTTCCATTGACCGGACCAACCTCTATACTACTAACCTTGGTGGCATCGGGATTAAACGGACAGAGTTTTGTCTTTCACGGATACCTGCCGAAGGAACGTATGGAGCGTGTGAAGAAGTTGAAGAACATGGAACGCAACGCCCGTGAATACCGTCAATCGCAAATATTCATGGATGCACCATACCGCAACCAGCATGTCTTCGACGATATGCGCGAGCAATTAAACGAGAACACTCGTGTATGCAT
>Ga0172367_10001166_pt1 | contig 39340 bp, 58 predicted proteins | sample Lak10m_FD_114542 | JGI IMG/M metagenome (GOLD analysis project Ga0172367, IMG submission 114542) | Freshwater microbial communities from Kabuno Bay, South-Kivu, Congo - kab_022012_10m | ecosystem: Environmental > Aquatic > Freshwater > Lake | place: Democratic Republic of the Congo: South-Kivu... | reverse complement strand
GGGCGAACTTATTTGGGGCGAACTTTTGCGGAGCGAACTTATGCTGGGCGGACTTTTGCGGAGCGAACTTAGACGGAGCGGACTTTTGCGGAGCGAACTTTTGTGGAGCGAAATTAGAAGGAGTAACCTTACACGGAGCGAACTTAGACGGGGCGTACTTAGAAGGAGCGGACTTACGTAAAGCGGACTTACACGGAGCGGACTTACACGGAGCGAACTTATGCTGGGCGGACTTACGCGGGGCGAACTTACGCGGGGCGAACTTTTGCGGAGCGGAATTATGCGGAGCGGAATTAGAAGGAGCAACCTTACACGGAGCGAACTTAGAAGGAGCAACCTTACGCGGAGCGGAATTATGCGGAGCTAACTTACATAAAGCGAACTTAAGTAAAGAACAAGTTGAAACAGTGGTTCAATTACTAAAAAATAATATTGAGGAATAAAAATAAAATGCTAAAATTTACATATTATCAACAAAAATTATTATCAATCATCATCATCGATGAGGATGAAGTAATCCCAAAATCTAGATTTGCCAAGGCTGGGCGGGATTTTGTTTTATTAACCGATTATGATTTTGAAAGTTTGCAGTATCTTTACACTGGTCTTGATATCGAAAATGCGGTTATAAATTTTGCTAAATTTAAGGAATAATTATAATGAGCAATGAATTAGAAAATAACAGAGAATTTTTTAAATTAATTTTTGGTTGTAATAATCAAAAAATAGATTTTTTGGTTAAAGAGTTTGAAAAATGGGAGGGTGATTTAAATTATATAATTAAAATTCTCAATTACAAAAAACTAGAATTAACAATAAACAATATTTTAGAGTATCTTTACACAATTGCATTTGAGAATGCATTGGAAGTATTCTCAACAATATACGATGAACGAGATTTTACCCCCAATTTTTTTATCAATGCTACAAAAAGCAAGTTTTTAGTAAAAATTGATAGAGAGTACTCATTAGAATTTAATTCAAAAGCTGAATTTTTTGATTATCTAGATGATAACGATAATTTTTGCAGATATTATTGAAACTATAAAAAGTGAAAATTATGAATAATAAAATTGTAGAAAAAAATTCAATGATATTTTATCGTTCTTTTTTCGACGCAATAAAGAATCTCCCGGATGAAAACAGGTTAGAAATTTTTGACGCAATCCTAAACTATGGATTTGATTTTGTAGAGCCACAGTTATCCGGAATAAGTGAAGCGATTTTTATTTTAATAAAACCGAAATTGCAAGCTAATTTAAAGCGTTACGAGAATAGTTTAATACCTAAATTTAAGCAAACGATAAGCAAACGAGAAGCAAATGAAAATCATAAATTTGATTTTGTAGGTTTTGATGATGATGAAAAAAAGTCGATTAATGATTGGCTGATTTATAGAAATCAAATTAAGAAAAATTATGTTGAAATAGGTCTCAAAAAATTACGAACACAACTTCTTTCATTTAAAGAACGAGGTTTCTCATTATCTTTAATAATCACAACATCTATCACAAACGGGTGGAGAGGTTTATTTGAGCCTAAAAAAAACTTAGTAGTAAAATCTACTACTAGAGATGCACTTCTAAAGTGTAACAATGTTGAAAGAGGAAAAGCAGATGAATTTTGATGAATTGTATCATTCTTTAAATATCTCCCCAATTCATGAACCTTGTTCAATACACGGGAACGAATTGATGTATATAAATGGTAAATGCGGTAAATGTATTGAAGAAAAAGAAAATATCGAAAATTTTAATTTATTAGTTAAGATTCATGAAAAAATGAAACTTAAAGCAGGTATACCTCATAGATTTCTTACTTCAACTTTTGACAACTATGAATGTACAACTGAACATCAAAAACAAATCAAAAATGATTTAAAAAATTTTAATTATGATAAGAATATTTGTTTTTTAGGAAAAACAGGAAATGGAAAAACACACTTGGCGTGTGCATTATTAAGTAAACGAATCAGCAATACAAATTTTGATAAAGAAGATTATAGTAGTTTTAAATTAAGGTTTAATGTACAGGTTGATTGTGCATACATAAAGTTTTACTATCTAGCTCATCTAAAAGTGAAAGAGTTTCAGGAATTTAAAAAAATTATAAATAAAAAATTTCTCATTATCGACGAAGTCGGTACGTCAGACAGTGATTTTAAGAATAATTTGTTGTTCGAAATCATCGATGAGCGTTACGATAACATTCTTAGTACGATGTTAATTAGTAATCTACCAGTTGATGCATTTAAATCAATTCTTACGCCTGCGTCGTATAGTAGAATTAAAGAAAATTTCATTGTTTTTGATACAGATTGGGAAGATTTCAGACTAATTAAATCAAATACTAAATTTAGTTAATTATTTAAATATTTTATAAAATATTTGACAATTAAAATTTTGTATGCTATAATCAGGTCATGAAATTAAGAAATAAATAATTTTTAGGAGAAAAAAAATGAAAATATGGATAGATGCAAAAATAATTGATTGTATAGAGAATTTAACAATTTTAGTTGATAATAAAAATAATAAATATTTTTTAAAAGATGAACTTGTAAAATTGTTTAAAATAGATAATCCTGAATTCATATATAAAAACTACTATAAAACAATAATCGATGAAAAATTTACAGATGTAGTAAGTGATACAGATTTACTAAGTTTTTGGCGTCATGGAAAACCAAGCAAAAAAAGAACTATTATTTATAATAAATTTTTAGGAGAAAAAAAATGCTAACAGATAAGCAAAAACTTGAACGAAAAAAAGGTATTGGAGGTAGCGATGTAGCAAGTATTTTGGGTATTTCACCGTGGAAAACTTCATTACAGCTCTGGATAGAAAAAACTAGCGAACTTAGTATAAAAGATGAAGAAGATAACGAGGCAATGTATTGGGGTAACGTTATGGAACCTATTTTACGTGCAGAATATGAAAGAAGAACAGGAAATAAAGTTTTATCCAGTGATGAAATAGTCGCACATCCTGTACATAAATTCATGATAGCACACGTGGATGGGGTCGTATTAGATAATAAAGATGGAGTTAAATTACTTGAAATAAAGACCGCTTCGCAGTTTAAGAGTAAAGACTGGGGAAAAGAAGAGACAGACCAACTCCCGGATTATTATTTAACTCAAATACATCATTATATGTGTGTGTATGATGCTCGGGAATGTGATGTTGCTGTGTTAATTGGAGGAAATCAATTCAAGATTTACACAGTAATTAAAGATAGAGAGATGGATAAATTGCTTATTGAACATGAGACAAAGTTTTGGAATTGTGTTGAAACTAATACACCACCTTCATTGCAAAACACATCGGATTGGCATTTATTACATGCAAAAAATCTTGTTGATATGGAACTTGAGATAACAACTGAGTATCTAGAATATGTGAATAAATTAGCAGATATACAACAACAAATAAAAATTTTGGAAACAGATGCGGAAAAATTAAAAATTAACATCATGGAATTTATGGGAAATCATAAAAATTTATTACATGACAATAAAAAAATAGGACAAATAACTGTAATTAATGATAGCTTAAATTGGGATTTATCAGCTCTTGAAAAAAATCACGAAATAAAAAATCTATATTATACAAAACAAAAAAAAGGATATTCATATTTTAAATTATCAAATAATTTTAAGGAGAAAATTAAATGAGTACAGAAACTTTAAAACAACAATTAACACAGACATCACAAGCAAAGCAATCAACTATTTTTGATTATTTAAAAGACCAGAAAGAAGCTATACAAAAGGCTTTGCCAAAACACATGAATGCTGACAGAATGGTTAGATTAGTTACTACAGAAATAAGAAAAGTACCAGATTTATTGAAATGTAATCCCATTAGTTTATTTAGTGCAATTGTACAAAGTAGCCAATTAGGATTAGAACCAAGCGGATTAGGTCATGCATATTTATTACCGTATTATAATAGCAGAACTAAAGGATATGACGTACAATTAATTATAGGGTATCGTGGTATGCTTGATTTAGCCCGTAGAAGTGGGCAAGTAATTAGCATAAACGCGTATGAAGTATACGAAAGTGATACTTTTGATGTAGCATTCGGATTAGAACCAAATATCGTACATAAACGTGACCTCAAGAATGGTGGAACTGGGGAATTAATTGCAGTATATGCTGTGGCGAAATTGAAAGATGGCGGTACACAATTTGAAGTAATGAGCAAACGCCAAATTGATGATATTTGCAATGAGGCATTAGGAAAAATTAAAAACGATGTAGCAAAACAATATTCACCATGGAGTAAGCATTATATTGAAATGGCTAAAAAAACTGTTATTCGTAGATTATTTAAATATCTACCGGTTAGTATCGAAATGCAGAAAGCAGTTATCATAGACGAATATGCAGAAGCTGGGATTAAACAAGATTATTCAGAAGCGATAGACGTATCTGCATTTAATATCGAAAAAACAGAAGATACAGAACAGGTCGATGAAGATGGTGTAGTCACTAATGAAATCGTAAAAGGAAACAAATAATGATACAATTAAATCAGCCACAACCTGCTACCCTGTATGGTACAGTGTTTAAAGTATATGAACTGGTAAGTAAAAACGAAAAACCATACAAACGCATAAACGTTGGTTTGTATACCGGTAAAAATTCAGATGGTACTTATAAACCTAGTACGTTTGTTACAGTAATGTATTGGGGCAATAAGGATTTTATATTGAAACAAAAATACTCGTTCAGTGGTCAGATGGTTATTGAGACAGTAACTAAAGATGATAAAGTATATCACAACGCAACATTAACCTGTTTTGATAATGAAGTTGAAATCTCATCCACAATTCTAGAAACTGATAACATACCATTTTAGGAGATTTAACAATGTTATATGATAGATTAAACATCATAGATATCGGCGTCATGAACGGAGTTCGAAATAAAGATATCATACTAGCGTTCGGAATACAGTCAGGTAGTATCATTCATTCTAAAAATAAGTTACTACAACTTAAGTACATGAATGTGGACGGTACGTTAACAGATAGAGGGATTGAGGCTAAAGATTTCTACACTAAATCACATTTACAGTTGTTAAAAAGCAACATGTTGAACAATATAATAGATGTGTAGCACTTAACTCATATACTGATATACCATTTTAACTTGGTGATAGTGTGGCTTATTTCTAATGCCACCCATCGAATTGAGCTATGTATTATAGCATATTTGAAGGAATAATCTATGCAAAACATTATAATGAAATATTTAGCATACATTGGTGCAGTAGCCTTGTGGTCATGGATTGTGTATCTGTACGCATACAATAGTGGAGTTAAGCATACCCAAGCTAAAGTAACACAGGCAGTAGTCAAGCAACAGAATACAGATATTAAGAAAACTAACGATAATATCAACTTAGTAAATAATCTTAATACTAAAAAAGAAAGTGCTGTTGCGAAGATAATATATAAAGACCGCATTTTGGTTAAACGAGTGCCAATTACTAAAGTATGTGAAAGTGGGTTAATTAGTCAAGATACTGTTGATTTAGTTAATGAGGCATTGAAATGACTGAAATGCAGAATATCCATCAAAATTGCTAGAGGTACACTAGACCATTGTAAAAATTAAGCTCAATATCATTTTGATGATTTTATTAAGAGCTGTATCTATGAAGAAAAGGAGTAAAAATATGAGAAAAGAAGAACTATTAAAAAAATACGCAGAGGGTGAGCGAGACTTCCGTAATGCGGACTTAGAAGGAGCGGACTTACGCTGGGCAGACTTAGAAGGAGCAAACTTTTGCGGAGCGGACTTAGACGGGGCGTACTTAAGTAAAGAACAAGTTGAAATAGTGGTTCAATTACTAAAAAATAATATTGAGGAGTAGAAATAAAATGCAAGAAATAAAAGTATTATTCTTAATAGCAATAATATGGGGTGCTGTATATTGGATTACTGGATGCAGTACAACTCAATACGTACCGACGCAACAACCTAAGACAGTGTATCCCGCAATTAGTCCTTGTCCTGATTTACAATTAGCGACAAAAGATACTTTTGTACAGACAATTTTGGAGAATTATTCTCAATACAAACAGTGCAAAGCACAAGTTGATACTATGATTGAATTTATTCACAAACAGGAGAATTAAAAATGATAACTAATCAACAATTACTCAATTATGTGAGATACTGCTCAGTATTACTAAAAGGAGAATAAAATGAGTAATATAGATGGAATAGGTTTAATTGATATGGATATGGTGCATAGACCTAAACTTGTAAATGAAGTAACGGATTATATTATGCCAAATACCATTGTTCATCATCTCACGGTTACTGAACTTAATGAGTTGAAAGATATACATGATAATTTAATTAAAGAAAATCCAACTAAAAATTACCTTGATTTATATAACTTTATCAAACGAATGGATATATACAATGGATAATAAACAACTATTGCAGTATGCGAGATACTGCTCAAATATTTACAATAATATTTATCCAAACAACCTATTACATGCATATGCACGAGATGGCTTTGATGCTTGGGTGCTTGACAATCAAACCGAAATACTTATTATTATTCGTGGTAGTGATGATTGGCATGATATTATCCAAGATATTCAGATGGTAGCAGGGATATTGCCTAAGTACACACAGTATGCAATGGAAGTATTCGCTATTGCAGTTGAGTATGCCACAGACAAACAATTACCAATTGTAGCAACAGGCCACTCTCTCGGAAGTTCGTTAGCACAGTACATTGCATATAGAGAATGCATTAATGCATATACATTTAACGCTTATGGCATAGGTGACTGTCTTGTAAAAGGACGCGATATACCAATCACAACAATAAATAAAATACAAAACTACTGCATTGAAAATGATGTAGTGAGTAGTGCTAGTATGCAATGGCAACTTGGTAAGGTTGTTACGTGGGATATTCCGAAAGAAATGTATCCTCCTGATATGTCTGTAATAGAACAAGTATTGTACAGACACTCTATAGATACGATTGTGGAATTATTAGAATTAATGGTAAAGCGTGATTGATTATCACGCTTTTGTTAAATATTTTTCATTGATAAGTTTTAACTCTGCTTCTATATCTTATCTATGCCCGTAAGTATGAAGTTATCTCTGGAGTATAGGGCAGAAATATTTAAGTAACTATACTATACAAGAAAGGAAAATATAATGTCAAGAGAAATAGATTATTTTAATGAAATAAAAAATTATTCATTAGATGATGTCATTAAAATCGCACATAAATATCAAGCAGAAAATTTAACAGATTTAATCGATAAATTAATTAGAAATGACTATACCTGTTACAATTGTGGAAAATATTATGAACAAAATGATTGGAATATGTGCAGTGATTGTAATGAAAAAATAGAAAGTGATGAAGATGGCAAATAATAAAAAACCAAGAAAAAAATATAATCCCCAAAAGTATGAAGATGTTATTCATCCACTTGAGCATGTGTCAGGCCTTCTAGGACAATATCGTACTGTAATTTATACAGCAATAAACGAAAATAAATTTACTATTGATAATCTAGTACATGAAGGTGTGTTACTATATCGCTGGATATATATCCATCTGCAAATGTTACCAGAGTATGATATTGTCCCTGTGAGAGAATGGATTGAGAATGAATTTACTAAATTAGCTAATATTACTACTAATGCGGAATTAAATGAAATTAAAAATCGTAAAATAAAAATACATTGGACAATAAAAATACAGATATTAGCTTTAATAGAAAATTGCTATAGTTTAATTATTGGAATACGAAGTCGCACTAAATATGCTAAAATATTTAATGAAGCTTTGGTTTTATCAAATATGCGTATAAATTTAATTGCACCACAAATGAAACGTTTTATTGATGAAAATTCTACAAAAGAGGCAATGCAGGATTGTAGAGCAAGAATATTTCGAAATGAAATACGTCAAATGAAAGAAAACGGTAGTAAAGCATATTACGATGAAACTGGTGATATTAAGTTTACGAAAATTAGTTAAATTTAGGAGATGGATATGAATATAGTTACGCAAAATGGGATTAATTTAGCAACTGAATTAATTAAACAGTTTGAGGGGTGTAGTTTAATTCCTTACTATTGTCCAGCAAATATCCCTACTATCGGTTATGGTTCAACTTGTTACGAAGATGGCACAAAAGTAACTATGATAGATAAGCCTCTTACTCAAAAACAAGCAGATGACTTATTGCAGTGGCATTTAACTACACAATGCATAACATATGCCGAGATGATTTTAACGCTATTAACCGATAATCAAAATGGAGCTATCTTAAGTCTTATTTACAACATAGGGGGTAATGCATTTAAGAACTCTACTCTATTTAACTTACTAAATAATGGTGCAATTACTACTGTGCTTACTAAAGAGAGTTGGCTTTGTTGGAATAAAGCACGTATTGATGGAATGTTACAACCAGTTAAAGGGCTTACTAGGCGTAGGCAACTTGAGTGGGATTTATTTAATTTAACAATCTAAACCAAGAAGTCCCCCACTTCAACCCTTAAATCGTAGTAGGTAAGTGGTGGGATGAATTGGTTGCAAAATTTATTTTGCACAAATTACTAAAATGGTATAATTCGGTATTGATTATAAAAATTTGTTGTAAAATAAATGGAATTAAGAACAAACCAACATTCAGTATTTAGAGTGAACTACCCCGACTTATAGAAGCTCGGGGTAGTTCACTGTAGATTTGTATAATATAGGAGATAAAATGCGAATGTCTGAAAAAGAATACCAGTTGTTTTTACACAAAAATACTACAAATAAATATAATGCAATAAAAAGTTCATTTAATAACATTACTTTTGATAGTAAAATGGAGATGAAACTATATCAATACTTACTATGTAAGTATGATAATTTAATTCTACAACCTAAATTTAATTTACAACCAAGTTTTAAAGACAATTTTGGTAAAAGTATAAGAGCAATTGATTATATCGCGGACTTCCAAATTGGAGATATTGTTATTGACTGCAAGGGGTTTGTAACTAAAGATTTCAAGATAAAAGAAAAATTGTTTAAATTTAGATATGCAGAATTAAAATTACTGATTGGAACTTATAAAGAACTTGTAAATTTAATCTAGTTGTGCTATAATTAACTATTTACTCAGTCGCTATAATATCTCTCACTAACTCATGACATGAGGCTTTCTTATGTTTTTATTTGTTATATTCGTAAGTTTTTGGTTCTTTTGCGAGCAATCCATATATTCCATATTTTCTAAATGTCTTAATCACATCTTTGTTATTGTCAATGATAAATTTAACATCATATTCACTTTTAACTGTATAATACAAACCTAATTTAGTCTCTACATCACTCCCAACTGCTTCTTTTGTATATATGAATTTTTTATATCTGACTTTTTTTTCATCTAAAACAGAACATAGTTTTTTGTATTCTTGTTTATTTAAAATAGAAGCTGTAAATACAATAATTTCAAAATCTTTAGACAATGTTTGTAAAAGTAAAACTATGTCATTGCAAACATTACCTTCTTTATCAACGAGTGTTTTGTGATAATCAACTAAAATCGCATTATTAACATTAGACATTTTGTTTACTTTCTAAAAGTTTCTCAATTATGATTTCATCATTGATAGATAATGATGTGTACTTCAACCAATCTGGTTTAATTTGTTTCACCTCAACCAGTTTTGAATATTCTTCATTCATAATAATGTTAAATTTATCATTGATAATGTTTAAAGCTTCCGCATCACCATTAACAGCAGTGGTTTCTTCTTGGTGGATAGATATTAGCTCTCTAAATTTACTAGAAATTGGTTCAATTTTAACATTATAATCTAGTAAAAATACTTTGATTTCTATTCTATCCTCAAATATTGGTTTTGACTTCTTTAATTCTTCAATAAATGGGATTAAAAATTCTAATTCTCTTATTGTAAATAACATTTTATTCTCCTCTATTATTTATCTATCTATCTTCAGTTAACAGCATTTTGTATTTGTCACCAAATACTGCAATATATACATCTCGCTCTTTTCTATCATCAAAACATATTCTAGTTAGTTTAAAGTCGTCATTCCTATAAATAGCACAATATACATTTGTTAACCCTGTGTTTATTTCAATATCATATTTTGGGTTACTGTAGTGTTGATATAATTGAAATAATATAGTAACTAAAATGCTTAGCAATGCCCCCAATACGAAAGCCATTGATGATACTACTTTTCTCATATTATTATATTCCTTAGATAAGCTTAGATAAGATATTTTTTAATTTGCACCTCGAATTATAAATCATACAAGATTTTTAGTCAAGTAATTTTTTAAATATTTTATTACAAAATACCAGCCCCACTGAGGGATGTGAACACACTAGCTACAGAGCCTAAGCTTACCTGCTTAGGAGGTTTACTTGAGAATCTGATATACACATCTCCATATGTCTTATTGATACTAGCCCCTGTGAAACTAGTCGTGAACACCATATTTTCGTATTGTGTATAAATTAACGCACCTAGGCTAATAATTATCCCAGTCCCTGAATATGCAATGCCTTTTGTTTCTTGTTTTTGCAGTATTTCTCTAACTGCAACAAGACCGCTACTAGCAACATTGAAAGTACATGAACCTTGGATTAAAGTTGGTTTTTGATAACTGAATATTTGTCTGTTGATACTTTGCACTTGCACTGTGGATATAGGTGGTTCATCCAAATTAAAAAAATTCTCTATTCCTGTGCCTGTTGATAATACCAGTGGTTTAACTAATCCTGTATATTTGTCTGGTTGCCAAATCGCAATTGTGTTGTATGTGGTTTTTTGCAATAACATAAATAATACTCTTTAAATAACTACCGTTCATTTAAACTTACTCAAAACTACTCAATATTGATAAATATTAAGCATATTTTGATGTTAAATTTCTGCTTCAACATACCGTATCTAGTTGATATTATTGCTAATACCAACCCCAACAGAGTATACTCCACAGACTTTCACACTAGTGTGTGTCACGGTGGAACTCACCGCTAATTTCATTAAATTTTTCGCAGCATTTTCATCTCTATCATGAATAACTTTACAGTTAGGGCATTCCCATATTCTGTCTTTTAAAGTCATATCTTGATAATGATAATTACAATTATTTGTGCTACAAATCTTACTTGATGCAAACCATCTATTTGCTATCGTTAATTTTTTATTACGTAGTTTTAATTTTTGCTCTAACCGATTTCTAAAATTATAAAATCCCATATCTAAGATTGATTTTGATAATCTTCGGTTTTTACTCATACCTCTTACATTTAAGTTTTCTAATACAATATGAGTAAATTCGTTCGATAATTCTGTTGTAGATTTTTCTATTACATCAGTTCTTATATTACCCACACGAACATGTAATTTTGCAAGTTTTAATCTGGCTTTTCTCCGATTATTTGAGCCTTTTACTTTTCGATTTAGCGATTTACTCAATCGTTTCACTCGGCTTAATAGCAATTTATATGGTTTTTTGGCTATGATTTTTTTGATTGTGTTATCATCGCTCACAACTGTTGCAAATGTATTAATACCTAAATCAACTCCAGCGGTTTTTTTATTATTCTGATTATTCTCTAATTTTATTTCATTAGACTCAATTTCTACAGTTATACTTGCAAACCACTTATCCGCAACTCTTGATACTGTTGCAGATAATATTTTGCCTTTAAACCTTAGCGTCTCTCTCATCTTTACCCAACCAAGCTTGGGTATTCTAATATAATTATCTTTTACATCAAATTGGTCATTACTTATATGAAATCTATCGTGTACACCTTTTTTTCGCGACTTTGGATATTTGCTTTGCTTATTGAAAAATCTTGTAAATGCATTCTGTAAATCATTCTTTATCGCTAATTGTACTGCACATTTAGTAACCTCTAGCATATATGGAAATTCAGTCTTCTTTATTGCATTTAATTGTTTGCGTAGTATACCTTCATTAACTTTTTGGTTAGCAGAATAAAGCTCTTGCCATTTATTTAAGCCCCAATTATACGCAACTCTTGCAACTCCACATGATTTAGCAAAGTATGTCGATTGTTTGTTATTAGTAACTAATTCAATCTTATGTGATAGTGTTTGCATCTTCTACAACCTTTTTTACACCATCGATTATCTTTTGATTCTTTCTTGACCTACTACCATACAACCTAGCACTGAATACCGTAATAATCTCTAGTACATCTTTGGCTAAGTCTTCCTCAAAACTCACATCTTCGCCTTTATTTATTATCACAACTTCAACATCTTTAGCTTGACATATCGCAAATACTAACTCAGCACCAAATCTCAATAACCTATCCTTATGAGTTATTACAAGCCTACTAATTTCACCAGTTAATATCCTATTTAATAATTTGGTTAAACCTTTTTTGTAGTAATTCATTCCAGAACCCAAATCAGAAATTACCTCAAAACTCCAGCCCTGAGATGCACAATACATCTCTAACACTTGTTTTTGTCTTTCTAAATCTGGTTTTTGGTCATGGCTTGATACTCTCGCGTATGCAATTGTGGTTTTACTTATATCATTTAGCTTATGAAATAATTCTGGTTTTAGTTTCGATAAATCATAACGCCGATGACCACCTTTTGTTCGTTCAGGAATTAACTTACCACTTTGTTCCCATCTACGTAAGGTAATTGTTGATACACCAAGTATATTTGATGCTTCTCTTATATCTATTAATTTATTTGCCATTATGACGCTATTATAACACAATTACGCAATACAAATATTATTCTTTTTGATTATTCTTGTATAATTTTAATTAAGATTATCATTTGCTGTTACAAACCCTGAACGTCCAGTTATTAAGACATTAGTGCTATCTTTATATGTACCAGCTGAATGCTCGTGAGTAGCAAAATCCTTACCACCTATTGTTGCACTAGCACATGTTAAGCTACCAGAAATTACCACATTACCTGATAAGTTTATTGTCGGTGCAGTTACTGTTGCTTGTGTGGTTGCTGTTACACTTGCGGTTTGGCAATTAGTCGTTAAATTACCACTTGCTGTTATAGTTGCATTATTGCAAGTAGTCGTTACATCACCAGTAGTAGACACACTTACAGGTTGACTACCACTACATTTAATTTCTACACCACCAGCATCTGTGATTTTAACATATGTAGTAGGTAATGAATTATACATTTTAAACAACACAATCGCGTCGGCTAAATTAAATTTACGATTACTATTCGGTTGTAAATATGTCCAATTCTTTTTAATACTGCTGATATCACGTTGCACCACCCCTACTAGTACCACATCATTAGGTTTATACTCTATTATTATCCCAGCGTTTCCACCCATTAATTGAGCGATTGGCACATTTGGGATAATGGGGGGATTAGGTGCAGGTATATCATTAATTGGTTTAGATAAAACAATAGGCTCTATAGTAGCTAATAGGCCATTTACAGATACTATTTTAGCTGGAATAATCGTATTTACATTCAGCAGGATGTTATTAATACAGTATTCTATGTAATTAGTTTCATCCATTAAATTAGGATTTACATTAGTAAAAATTCCACTGTTATTCACAATCCACCTCCTACAGGGTTTTGAGGTTTAACTAATACTAATGTGCTTTCCCATAATTCATCATTAGTTTGTAATACTGACTGTATTTGCCAAACATAGTATTTACCAGATAGTGACGCATAATAAGATGACAACGTTACAGCATCATTTACATGTCTTTTATCGTTAAAAAATTCTTTCACTATTATACCACGTGGAATAGCCGTAGGGTATCCTAACAATCCGTTTTCAACACTTAAATTGGTAGTATAATCTGCATTACCGCCGTATCCTATTCTCGAAAATGAATAAATCTGCATCTTATTGTCATCATAACTCGTCATAAAGAACTGCATGTTGTAATCATGACATAATTGAGTTATTTGCTGTAGAAAACTGCCACTATAAATACCATCTATTATTACAGGGTCTGGGTATACAGTGCCTAGTTTTACATTAAGTCCATCATTTTGAGCCTGTATAAAAATATTCTTTAAAAATGCACTAAAAGTTGTCTGATTTTGAACAACGCTTACTTGACGCATAGTATATACTGATTGAGCAAATGCACCAGCTTGGATTGTAAAAGGTCTATTCGGATTGTTAAAATCAGCGGAGGCAGTTAGAATTAACCCCATAAACACCAAACTTAATACATTATCTATTCTATCTTTTACATCTTGAGTTGTTTTATAGGTAAATCCCCCTGCGGTGAAATCTAAGTAACCAGCATAGATTTCAACCTGATTGTAATATTGTAAAAAATCCGGATTAAATTTAGTTGCAGATTCGATATCATCTTTCAGCATTCCATAAATTGTCACAGTTGCAGTATTACCCTGTGAGGCAGGTAGCCGTTGTATATTAGCCTCCATATGCAAAAAATTAGGTAATGAGCATCCGTACATAACTTTTTGGTTTAACCCATTAGAAAATGTATTTTTTTGCAATGTTAGTATAACTTTCATCGCTCTAACACGCATTGTTTCTAATTGTGGTATGTTATTTACCATTATGCGTACTGTCCATTTAAATTAACCGCTCTTGATAAATAGGGATTGCTTTGTCTTAACGCTTGTGAGAACTCCTTAGGGTTATCAGCATTAACATTCATGGTGCCTATGGTGGTTGTAGCATTAGTATTAGATACTTTACTATTATTGATTGTATTATTCACGCTAGGACTTTGTCCTGCATGAGGAATACCAGATAAACCCTCAACAGGTAAATACTTATTTAACATACCCTCATTGCCGTGAATTGCTTGTGCTTCTAATTTCTTACCATAAAAGCCATAGGCTTGTTGATAAGTCATTGGCTTACCTGTTCTGCGTATAGTATCTATATACTTAGAATATGCGGTTTCTCCTAAATGGTGATAAGCCATATACTGCTGTGCATTTATATCTATATTTTTATTTTTTGCTATTTTTTCAAATTTATTAATTAATTTCTTAAACGCTCTACTTTCACCATCTTGACCTCTAGTTTCTCCTAAATCACTTAATGTTTTATCTGTAAAACCAAATAAACCAGATGCTGAACTCTTCGGATTTTTGAGCATTGTACCATTACCACTTTCTTGCCTTATCACCTGTTGCATTATATCAACTTCTTTAGGGGTCATACCCATTGCTTTAGCTTTATCTGTAATCTGACCTAAACCTAATGCATTAACCCCCTTATCAAATACCGTTTTACCTATATCTTTAACCCCAACAATTGACGATAAGGATTGTGCTATACTGTCTAACGGACTCTGAATGTGCTGTAATGAACTATCTATACTCTGAATAACCCGATATCTAACTTTATCTATTTCAGCACCAGCTTCAGTCTGAGTTACAAACCCTTTTCTTGCTCCACGTACTTCTGCTTGAGTAACTACTAAATTATTCTTTTGTTTTGCTAATTCTTTTGCAAAATCTGGATTATTACGCATTGCAAATACTTGCTGTTTTGATAATCCTATCGCACCACCCAAAGCATATGCAGACATTAAATTCATCTTTTTAAATGAACGACCAACTTCTAAGAGGATATCCTCAGTATTCTTTAATTCTCCATTGTTTTTTTGTATATTTACGCCCATAACTGCAAATGCACTAGCTACTTGTAAGCTAGGGTTTATCATCTGCTGTAACAATCTATCTTGTATACTACCTAACGCATTATCTGCATCTTGTGCTTCAAGCCCTATTGCCTTAAATGAAGTTTCCCAAGCCTTTAATGAATTAGTGCTCATCCCAAATATTTGTGCTTTGTTATTTAATACAACTAATTCTTTGTTTAAGTCATATACCCAATTAACTGAACCTTTTATAGCACTAAAAGCACCTTTAATTAGTGCTATACCTGCAAATATTTTACCTACTGCAAATGCACTTTCTAGTGAATTTCCAATTCCTTCAATTTCTTTTTTTAGACTTTTTATTTCTTTCTGAGCATCATCGGTTTTGAGGTTTACTTCTTTTGGTTTATCAGCTAAAGTCCCCAATTCTTTTAGTTGTTTAATTGCCTCAGCTGGAGCTATACCTTTGTTACGCAACTCCATGTACAAATCAATAACGAATTTATTATTAGCCATTATACAAAACTCACTATAACATCATCAATAGCTAATGTAGGTATCAAATATGCATCTAATTGTATTGATGGGGCAGGAGTACCACTAACTTTAAGTTCTATTGTTAAATCTTGATAATTACTACCAGATGGAACATTTAATAGGGATGGTGTAAATCTGGATACATTAATTAATTCATATAGTCCTACGGAAGACAAATTAGGTAAAGAAATGTCTTCACCGTTAAAATTATTTACTATGGCTTGTTGAATATTTGCTGTAAAATCACTTGGATATGTACCTATAGGGTAAGATATATTCACCTGTAAAGCCGTTGGGATAGGAATTATAAATTCAGCTACAAATTCCGAACCAGATATATGGTCTGTGTATGTATATGTAGTATTCCCATTTTGATTTACTCCGGGACATTTTTTATTAAAAATAATTTGTGCAACGGTGGGGTATTTATCTGTAGTTGTAACAACAATTACTGCAATTGAATGTGCTACCATTGTTATTCCTGCTTTTGAAATTGGTGTAGCTGAATTGTTTTCAAACACTAATACGTAATTATTCGGTAAACTTAAACCTTGTACTAAATTTGAATAAATACTTCCTATACTAGCACTTCCGTAGTTGTTTAGTAGTGCGGTTCTGCTAGCACGTAAACTAGCATCAGTTTGCAATGAATTTCCAATTATTCCATCTTCTTGATTGTTAACACTATCCCACCCATAAACTTGGTTAATTATCTTATTTACTGAACCCACTGTAACTGGTATAGGACCACTGTTTATCGCAATAAATGTTCCATCGATAGTACCACCACTACCAATAGTAATTTGATTTAATAGTGAGAAGTTATCCCCATTAGTACTTTGGATTATTGTACCAGTTGGGATTACTACACCAGAGCTACCATAACAAGTACACGTAACACTAGAGAACGTGGCCTGTAACCTTTGGATACCACATAACGCACATAGACTATCTAACCATGCTGTAGTAGCAATATCTGGATTATATAAACCCGACGTTAGTGTTACCATAAAGTTTTGGTTTTGTTGTGCCATTTGAGCAAGTTGATTTATAAACTGGCCATTCGGTGAAGATACATTTAAATTTACCTTATCACCAAATACATTAATAAAAATATTATTAATATCAGTTATAATTTCATCTAACGTTTCTGCTTGATAACCATTGTCATTAAATGGCATAATCTACTCCTAAACTGTTATTGTAGGGATATTGTATGATAACCCGTCTATGGCTTGTATGTTTATATTAATAGTTAACTGCCTACTGTCTAATACATCAAAATTAATATAGTTTATATTTTTAACCCCACTAACTCCCTTAATAGCTTGAGTTATACTTGCTTTAATTTGATTACCTACTGGGCTATCTGTAGTTAAATATTTCTGCCAGTTAATCCCAATGTTGGTATCAAATACCCAATCACCTTTAGTTAACAATACAGCATGATAACAATTTTCTACTGTGTCATCTAATTGATTGTCTGAATAAGCTATATTCCCATCTTTATCTAAATATAAATCATTCCACACTGGAGCAGAGTCTCCATTATAATTTACTTTAAATCCACTCATTTTATATTTTCCAATTCATTTAAATTATCTATATAATAAAGAAATACAGTAACTCCTATATTTTCTAAGGTTGGGTCTATATTACCAGTTTTGTTATATGCAACAATATAACCACTGAATGTTGTAGGGTACACATTAATTGGTGTTTTATCTACTACTGGTTTACTTGTTACTATTTCTACATTATTGACAAAAATATTAGCATAAAATCTTGGATTACAATAATAATTGATATACTCTTGTTGGTTTTCTGGATTTTTACTATATCCCACCCAAAACAAATTAAGTGTTATATTTTGATAATTAGCTGTAAAATTAGTTATCTGATTTGGATAATTTGGCTTAATCGATATTTGTTGTATCATAATATTATCCTTGGTTTTGGCACAATTTCATCAATGAATACTTGTGCAGTTGTTAAATCTTGATGAGTAAATATTTCAAATCTTAAAGTATATCTAAATAAATATTTAGCCTTGTCCCCTAAATCTGTATTATTTACCACTTCCTCTATTACCCCTAAAGACATGCTGTTGTAATTATCAATTAAATATTCTGAGGCATTACTAGTTAAGTATTGATGAAATATGTTACTTGCATCACTAGAATTGTACTCATAGTCCGAATAGAAATCAACCTGCATATGGTTAACATATAGTATATGGTTAGTTTTATTGTTATTATCACTGTCATATACGTTATATCCAATTACACTAGTTTTTTTACTATGCGTGCATAAAAATGAAATAAAATCTCCACCAGTTGGGGGCTGGAACCCTTGTTTTATATTACTCGATAAAAATATAGACTGGTCTACACTCTGTAATATGAGAGAACGAACGGCTGTATACAATTCTTTTCTAGTAGACATTAGACACCTAATGTATCAGTTTGTTGTGCGATAACTTCCATCCATGTAGTTAAGAAATCGTTAGGTATCATTAATACACGATAATACAATGAGTTTACTCCATCGTTATACAAAAAGAAGTCCCCAGTACTACTAACATTTCTATCAACTGTTTTTATATTATCAGTTAATACAAAAAATCGTTTATATATTCTCCCAAATTCTAAGTTTAATTTAAACATAGTATCTTGACTAACTGGTTGTATTCTAGCTTGTAATTGGTATTGTGTATATGTTTGTGTTGACATTCCATCATCATCTACCGTTTCACCATTACTACTATACCATGTAATAGATTGTAACGGATTAGTTGCATTTAATCCACAGTTTTGGATTATCTTTCCTAATTGTAAAGACACAAACCTACTCATTTTTTTCAACCTTTCCCTCAATATTACGCACAAATTCGCCAGTTGCAAACAATGGTAACGTCCCGCCAATTCCTTTAATTTTTCTAATGTGTAAAGTCATACCCGCTAATGATTTTAAGTTGTTATTCATGATGCTATATTTGTAATCTTGTTGCATTGTCATTGCCATTATTTCACATGCCTGTTCTACCTTGATGTTTGGTCTATCTAACAATGTATTTAATTCTCTACGCCATTTATCTATGTATTTATCAATAGTAGTTTGTCTGTGAGGACGAGGTGGTATTACTATCTGTGTTTTTGACTTGGGTAAAAATATACCGTAGTTTTTCATCAAAAACCCTCTCATCTTATCAGTTACTTTAACAAATGCTCCATATTCATGTACATTAGCTAACATAACAAAAAAGTCTGTATACCAGCCTGCCTCAATGCGATAATTATTATCTTTCACTATTTTATCAAGCTCTTTTTTTAACTTTTTTAACACTTTGTCAATATTATCAGCATTTCTTGGCATTTTAAATTACTCTACTATATTTCTATATTTGCACCCACCCAATTGCCCCTGAGCCATTCATACTATTAGATAAATACGGCTGTTGCCCATCACTAATATAGTGTCCACCACTTAAATACTCTTGTGCTACTAACATAATCTTTTGACCATATACAGTTTGCTCCCAATACTGCGACCATGTAGGCATTTTCATATCAAAATTAGCACTTTCACTACCTTGAGTTACACTCGATAATCTACCAGTTAAACCTAATGTTTCACATGTTAATATATGTGCCAAAGTAACACACAACCAATAATATTGAATATTATCATCAGTAAATAATGAACTGACAATCTGTCCCATTATTTTAGCTTCGTATATGAACGTGTTAGTTAATTTATCATCGCTAATCTGGTCAAATTGAGGATAATCTGTTTTAAATGTAGTGGGGTTAAATTCTGTTGTCATGGTAATATTTTCCCCATCCCGTAAATACTTATTCCCCCCGTCCATTTACCTGTCATTATACTAACTATACCATTTAATGCACAACAACTTATATGTGCATCACCCCCAATAATTGCTCCTCGCCCAGTTAATGTACCTTTATTTGTTAATACTGCATTGTCGCATACTACACCGTTAATATCTACGTACGAACCATTTGATACAACTGCGTTATCACATATTATAGAATATATCCATTGCCCCGGTGGTGGGTATGGGTCAAACGTGCAAGAACACCAAGCTGTATCATTTTGAGGTAAATTATCTTCTTTTTCTATATAGCCACCTTTATCTCCAACTTGCATAGTAACTCCATGGGGATTCTTAAATGGAGTTACTACTACAACTCGATAAAGTGTTTTTCCTTTGTATTGAATAGTATCATTTTCATCTAATTTGTATCTTTTTACTGTCATTTTAAATCTCCATTGTATAGTAACATTTACAATTTATCAATTGTGCAGGGTAGATATATTCTCCATCAATTTTACAGCCTTTATTTAACTTGAATGATTTTCCATTGGCTTCAATGTGTGATGGTCTTCCATGGGTCTTATAAACCTTTTCAGATGGATGTCTCCATGTTCCACGCTCTATACCTAAATCTAATGCCTTATTGATATTAATGATATTAGTTGCATAATGCAATTGATTGTATGCGATATTCTTAATTCTTTTCTCATCGTATATTTTAACACTTTTCAGCTCGGTTTTGAAATATTCTATCCCTTTTTTTTCAACAACAGTTTTGTATGCACTTTCTTCTATTCGTATATACTGATAATCACATAGGCCTCTTATTTTTTGTACTTGCTGTGAAATTAATTCATAGCTATTTTTCGTTAATTTATTATTTTTAATTTGTGGTGGAATAGGTTTACTAGCCTCTATATATGCTTTACGTAATCCTGCATTAACTTGCGTATTCACCTTAGTCACCATATTTGTAGCTATTTCTGTTGCTTTATCGTAGTACAAGCCACTGTTGTGTAAGATAAACTCGGTTTTTATTATATTAATATTCCCAGTTGCGATAAATTTGTTAATGATATCATTGTTAAGAAAATTAAAATATGATTTTATTAATTTCTTAATCTCTTGATAATAAGTTTCTGCTATTCCTATGTTGTAAGTTTCATCGTATGTGGTCTGATTCTTGCTCGGTTTCATAATCTTCCTCACTGAAATCGTAGTTCTCTAATCCTAAATCTAAATCCTGTGTCAACATATCCATCATTTTTACAGGGTCAGCCATCCCACTATTTACTAAATCAATTGACCGTTTAATGGTTTCAGTCTTAAGCTGTGATTGTATACTTTCATTTAATTCCCCAAGCGGTATAAAATCAAAATGCAATTCTTCATCTATTTCACCGAATAAATCTAATTGTATAATTTTAAGACTATAATCCAAAATAGGTCTTAATTTACTTTCTTGTAGACTATGGATTAACTCATTAAATTGGTTAGCGTCATACTCTCCTGTTGCATTCATACCCCTAGGAGCTTGACCAAACAACTTACTTACACTTATTCTTGTGAATAAAGATAATAACTCCGCTTGTTGTTGTAGAATGTCAACTAATCCAGCAGTGTTAATCTGAATTTGTGCGAACTCTTCTTCTTTATCTAAAGCAAATACCCCGAAGTTATTCCTATTTGCATTAAAAGCCATTAGACGACCCTTAACGTTACCTGCTAAGGTTGTGGTAGGTGAGTACGCATCATGTCCTTTTAATGCGGATAAATCAGTTTTAAGTATAGAAGTGTTAAATCTACTTACCACTTTTACTATTTCTTTTTTAGTATTGATAAAATCTAGAATATATGGCAATAGTTGTTGAATTAACGGCATACCCCCAAATAAATACATCGGAGATATTAAGTTTACAGGTTCAATATACATGAACCTTTTCATCCTCGAGGCATGTAATCTTTCGCCGAATACAACATAATATTCAGGTTTGTAAAAATTAGGCTTTCTAGGGTTTATCATGTTAAACTCAATAGGAACTACCCAAGTTGGCTCAATTATATAAATATCCTCTAAACTACCTTTTTTTATCTTAGCGTTGGATAATATCAATTCTTCAGATAAATCATCTTCATCACCTTTGAATTTAGGACTAATATATGCCGTACCTAACAATATAGATTTATATATCATATTATTCATTTTGTTTTTTAAATCAAAACGTTTAATGTGTTCCTCTAATTGTTTTATCTTTTCGCCTTTGTTTTTGTCCTTCGTCGTGAATTTAATCCACTTCTCAGTCATTGTATCTGCAAAAATTGTACAAATGTTATTCACTATACAGTTTTGTTGTAGTAAAGATAACTCACCCCATCCTAAAAACACATTATCTAAAGCTAAACTATTAATTTGATTGATATTGACTGTTCCAGTACCCATGTAACCAGCACCAGCAGGCATTACACTGTCACATATAAATCCTGCGTCACGCATTGCCTCTTTACTATCTATCAATCCTTTTTGCGTGATAACCTTTGGAAACTTAATATTGTATGTTTTGTTCTTAGGAGCATTATCAATGCCTAGCATCCGCCACATTTCGCCTATGTTTGTAGTAGTTTTTATTTGTTTTGTCATTAGTCTATTACCCATGTTACAGTATAGTTAATTCCAGCAGGTGCCGGTAGGATTTTACTATATGTAAACAATACTACCTCCCAACCCTGCAACTCATAATTAAAATGGTAATTAAATGTCATGTCACCCTCTGTGATTATACATTTATACGAAGGGTTTTGTTGTTTAGCGTAAAATGTTATTATACTCGCACATGCACCTAATGTGCAATCTATTATGTAACTGTAGTAAGTTATTTGTAGTAACGACCGATATGCATAATCAGGTAATGATAATCCTGACCCTGTTAAACTAAAGAAATTACCATGTTGAAAATTCTGAGGGTATCCAGTATCTGGTGGGATAGGAGTTACTCCGTTATCAAATCCAAAAACTTTACTATAATTGTAGTAATTTACTTGTCTAGTCCTGTTGAGAATTTTTCCCCAATTATCAAGTCCTTGTGTTGTACATGTTGTTAAGTCAAAATAAGCTGTAAAAAATTGGTCTATAGGTATTGTTATATAATCCGTTAATTGTCTCAATAACTTTTTAAAATTTGGTGCATTTTGATATTGCACATACATTTCTACAGGTAGAAAGTTTTGTGTATTAGCCATTATCTTTATCCACTAAACTTAATTCTTTAGTCTCGGTATCATAATGCAAATCTTTACCATCTTTGAAGCCTTGCAGGTATGTCTGTGCATCTTCATCTGATAACGCAATACGCCACAATGTGCCGTCTTCCCATGTTAATGGCTCTTGATTATGACTATACAATATACCACATTGCCATGTGGTATTATTTAGTTTGTTTCCTAATACTGCATAATGTATCATTTTAAATGGTATAGGTTGTGGAATATTTGGTATTTGATTGTTCATATTTTATCCTTATTATGCTATACTACTACATCTAAAGCTACAGATAAATTTTGCAAATGAAATTGTTTCTGCTGGAGAATGATTATTTGTATATCCCCATGTGATATTTATGGAAGCAACACCAACCGCATCAGTCACATATCCAAATATTTGACTTCCGTATAAAATTGAATATGCAGTTGAAGAGGGGGACCATGAAACTGTTCCGTTGGGAGAAGGAGCGCCTAATATATTACTAATACCAAAAATTGCATTTAAATCTATGGTGTTCACAAAATAAATCATATTTCTTATTGCTTGAGGATTGCTAGAATTCCAAATTCCAGATATAGTTACGTTCCATACTCCTGCATTATTATCCCGAATTGCACTCATTTGCATTTGCTGCTGCCCACCTGCACCACCGGTATAAGTTTTTGTTTTTATAGTATTATATAAATCCCCCAGCGTCGCAATTGATGATGTTGTTGTAGCTAATGTGGATAAATCACCTTGTACCGTTGGTCTTTTTCCTTGGTATAATTGAATACCTGAATCAAGAATAAAAGAGGGGGTTTGTTGTGAGAATATACTCCAATATGAACTTATATCACCTGTTGATTCATCAATATATGTATTGTTTGTAGCCAATCGATTATCGGAGGTTACTAATTGCAATGAAAAATTTGGATATGGATTCCCCGCATATTCATTCCAGCTCATATTATACATTGCAGATGCATTCCCTGAGGTGATACTATAAGAAGTTCTCATTAAACCATTCATCGAATTACCAGTGAATAATTGGTCTTGAGCTAACTCAGTTTTGTATGCGGAGTTTACTGTGCTTATACAGGTGCTTGTTAAGGCATTAGTTGAATTATTAACAATAGAAGGAGTAGCTGTTACTGTAGCCCAATTTACACCATCATTAATAAAACTTGGGGTAGTAACAAAATTGGCTGTATTGCTATTTATTAGTGAACGTTGATAAGTCTTATTGCTCTCACACCATAGGATAGCACCCAACGGGTAACCACCAGCAGTTGCAATACTATTGTCAAAAGTGTATTGTCCACCAACATTTAACCATCGCAATATTGAGCTATAGAGCCTAAATATACCATTTGTCTCTGCTCGACTAATAGGAGTACCCGAATTATCTAATGGTGTAGCTTGAGATATCGGATATCCATTTTCTTGTGATACCGCATTAATGTTAGGATTAACCACGGGGGGGATTATGTAATCAATATTAACAGTTCCACTATTACAGAATATTTCAGTGATTATTTCAGGTGGGGTAAACGCCATTCCTATGTCCTCAAAATTTTTTATTTATTATATCACAAATTATGTTTTGTTTGTGAATTAAATTCTAAAATAACACTCACATAACATTATTGTTGGTTTACTTTTTTTCATCACTTTTGTGTGATTTAAAGAAATATATGACCGCAATCAATCCACTACCACTAAAAATAAAGTTAGATAATTGGGATAAAAATTGTTGATGATTAATTAAATTAGTTATGAGTACTTTTAAGATATCTAAAAATAACCATTTTATGCATAAATAGATATCGTGTTTTATGGTATATAAAAAAATTGTGATTATTAATATAATAATGGCATATACAGTGTATTTATTACATATATGATTACACCAAAATGAAATTAACTTATCTGTCATTTTGTTTATCCTGTAAATTTTTCTTTATCCATTCAATGTCACTATCAGTGCGTTGAACATCTTTAGTAATCTGATAAATTATTTCTTTATCAGATGTAACAGTGGTTTCTATACGGTCTACCGATTTCTGCAAATCTTTAACCGCACCTTTAATTTCTATTATCTGAGTAGTCATATTGTCTACTCTATCAATAGTTTTTGATACCATCTGCTTTAGCCATGCAACTATAGACACGAGACCACCTGCACTAAAAATAATTATAATCCACTCGTGCGTATTAAACATCTTAAATACCAAATAAAAAACCTTTTAGTTTCATAAAATCATACATAACATTTAATTCCTGTTGTAGATTACCTATATAGTTAAAAACTATAGTGCTACCAATGTATAATAATGTTAATATGTCAATAGCAGTGTATCCATATTTTTCAATTGGTGTATAACCTGGATTATTCCAATCTTGAGTTGTAAAATAAATATACCACGCTAATAAAATATAAGCTACTATATAGTATATAGTATTTTGTGTACATTCATTCATCATATTAGTTGCAATAAATCCTATACTTAACAGATTAATTATTTCACCAGTTATTTTTAATTGTAGTGGTAATGTCTTATCTGTTGCGACTAAATACAAACTAATAAAATACCAAATTAATAAACCAAATTGTAAAAATGCTGACATAGTTAAGTTCCTTTTTAAAATAATCTAAACCATATCAAACTGCTAGCTTGATATACAAATGAACAACCAATACCTGCACTTAATGGAGTTAGTGCATTTTGTATAGTTTGCCCAGTATTACCATTTAATGTTAATGCAACAATAATTTGTGTTATATCTTATCTACAATAGCTCCTGTTGATATTGCATAATCAATATTATCTTGACTCATTATAATGCCTGTAATATTTGCACCATAAAAATTAGACCTCGTAATATCACAATTTGTAAAATCAGCCCCACGTAAATTTGCATTTTGTAAAAAAGCACATTGACATATTGAATTAGACAAATTACTGTTTGATAAATTAAGATTTGCACCTTTTATAAATGAAAAATTTACCTCATGAATATCTAAATTAGATAAATCTAAATTCTGTAAATCTTGACCATAAAAATATCTGACTCCATTATTATAATTAGTAATAAATTCTTCTCTTGTCATGGTAACTCCTTAAAAATAATATTCTGTAATAATTACAATTCCATTAGTACCAGCTATACCATTTGCTACACCACCATTACTTGCGGAAGCCCCACCTGCACCCGCACCAAATCCAGTACCACTAATACCACCAGTACCAATACCAGGGTAATCAGAGCCAGAACGCCCACCAATGCCTAATGCAGAGCTACCGCCGTTTGGAATAATCACGATAGCATTACTAACAGCTCCTAACGCTATATATAAAGCACGTTGCACACCTCCTCCTGCCATTGCGAGTATTGTTGTACCTCCAGTTTGAGTTCCAGCCGTGCCACCCGATGCTACTCCAGTACCACCAGTAGTATTAGCTGTAATATTAACACTAATACAAGTAGTCCCAGCACTACCCCCACCCGCACTACATAATGTACCAACTAATGAGGTTCCACCAGCAGATCCTATCGCAGATATACCAACCGCTACAGGTTGAGGTAGAGACTGTGATGGAAATAAGGCTTTAATATAACCACCTCCGCCTCCAGAATTAGAGAATGCGATACCGCCAATTACTGAAGAAGCATTAGAAGAACCACCACCAGCACCACAGCACTCAATGATTACATAAGAGGCGTTGGCATCTGGTGTCCATATACCGTTTGCAGTAAATATTGTTATTTTTGGTTGTTTATATATTGCATTTACTTTACCATTTGAAGTGAATCTTATTAAACCTGTGCCAGCATTAATATTGACAGCAGTATTTGCAGTTGTGTTACCCACTGTTACAGTTTTAGCATTTGTGCCATTCCCAATATTTACAGCACCAGTAGTACCACTATCTAAATTTAATGCATTTGTTGTATTGCTATTGACAGTTAATGCACCTGTAGACAATACATTAAGTGTATATATTGCTCCAGCAAAGGTAGCTGATTGGTCTTGTCCTAATGTTAATGCTGTAGTTAAAGTTGTACTACCGTTTGGAACTGTTTGAAATAATAAATTACTTCCCAATGTACTTGCTGTCCATGTCTGCGTGGCTTGTGCCACTATATTAGCACCAATACCTATACCGTGACTAGTATTGTAAGCTCCCCCGAATTGTAAATTACCTAAAGTGTAACCACTAGTTAAAGCTACTGAACTATCTTGTAAAGCTTGAAATAATCCACCGGTTGTAGTTGATACCGCACCATTATTAGTTGCTGTTAATGAAGCATTACCTTGCGTTGCAGTAGTTATTGCGACTGTGCCAGTTAAATCAGGATTATTAATTGGAGCTTTATCATTAAATGTAGTCCAATCCGTATTACTTAAATATCCAGACTCGGAGGTAGTAGCTTGTTTAACCTCAATACTTACATTATTTAATACGCTATTACTACCGCTTGTTATAGTTAACACACTACTGGTTGCCTCAGTTAAATCACCAGAGGCATTATTTACCCAATTTGTACCATTATACCCCAACCAATTATTATTAGCTGGTGATGTTAAAGATACGTTAGATATGTCACCTAATGCTAAACTTACATCACTAGAAGATGTTAATTGACCTTGTGTATTTACAGTAAATAATGCTTTACCATTTAATGTGTAACTACCAGATGTTACAGTAGTATCTGCAATACTGAAAATGCTACCTGTTAATAATAAACCAGTACCAGCTTGATATAATCCTTGTTCCACAGGTGTAGACCAATTAACAGCTGTAGGTGTAACATTACCAGAGCTTGGTGTGATATTAACTAAATATACATAATCAGTTGCATTTATTCCTTTATTTATAGAAACCCATGCACCTAATAATTGATTAACCGTTAAACTATCACTTGCAACCGTCCAAGCACCTGAATGCACATTATAAACTAAATTTTGGGCAGTATCCGTTTGTCCTGTACATATTACTCTATCCCCATCTATACAGGTATATCCACCCTGAGTTGGTAATCCTGATAAAGTTTGATTCGTTGTAAATAACAACGTTACTGGTTGTAATCCCTTACTAGAATTAACAAGGCTAGTAACAAAATTATATATTTCTTGATTGTTCGTAAGTTGTACACTTGATGGTGTAGTAAATGGGTCAGTGATATTAATAGAATAACCACTATCTATAGACTGTCCATCTACATTTGTAAATAACAAATTATTCGCTATCGGTAAACTTACTAAATTTTGTTTTGCATTTAATGCGTTTTGTAAATCTGTTTGATTAGATAATGTACCGGTGATACCGCCCCATATTGTTGTTGTATCATTGTTAAATTCTTGATATATCGTACCATTCCAAAAGTATGCTACTCCAGTATCTAATGCTATGTAAATAATGTTAGATTGTCCCGTAACTGGGAAGTCAGCAAATGTTGGATATGTAAATACACTACTGCTTCCAAAATTACCAAAATGGTTGCCCCAAGACATAATTTTATCTTTCTTAATCATTTAATACTGCGGTGACAATTGCATCACTACTTGCTGTATTCTGTACCTTAAATCTTATCCACAACCCATTTAAGCTAAGACCATTTATCACTCCATCTGCTGTAATAGTTTGTATTTCTATGTAATCAGTATCAAGTAATGTAACTTGTTCGTTAGGTGGGGTGGGTATGAATGCTCCTTCTATAGTCACGCTTAATGTTGTACTAGAGCCTTTAATAAAAATTGCTTGAATTGGATTTACAATTAAAGGATAAGGGCTATTAGTAAGCCCAATGTAAACTGCGGGACTATAAAAAGTACTATTAGCTAATATAACTTGATTATACAATGCTAACATGATGTACCTTTCAAATAATGTTGTTAAATAAGTTGCTTGGGGATATTTTGCTGTTTCAAAGTACTGTCGGTACCAAGTTCTGATATTCCTCGAGGAGTATCTTTCAATATCGCTTTTGCTTCAACTGTAGATTTTGCACTATAAATTAACCCATTTGATAGCAATGGGTCTGCACTGCCACGCTCTGCAATAATAGCATCCCAAATATCTTTATCTACAATAGTCTCTGATATTTCATTGATATAAATAAATTTTTTGTTATTTTCTCTTAACCAATTAGTCACACCTTTAATGGTAATTTCTCTAGTTGGTACAGATTGTATTGTTTCCCCTGATATATTTTTTCTATGTTCGTATAAGCTAAAAGTTACATCATTAGGTATTTTTGAAAACACAGTGATAGTTGCCATGTTATACTCCTTAAAATAGTAAATATAGTTAAAGTGGGGGTAACACCCCACCATTATTATACACTAAACGCGTATGTCACAAATGCAGGATATTTTAAAATCACCCCGCCTAATCCGAACGATATCTTTTCACTTATAGAACTAGCCATTGGCACAGGTCTATGTCCTTGCCATTTGGTTACGAATAGTTCATCGTAAGGCATTTCACCATTTGGATGTTGTAATAACAACATAACAACTGTTTGGTTAGTTGTAGCCCCTGTAGTATTTAAACTAGCCTCAAAGTTTGGTGTAATTACAATTTCCATATTAGGGAACACTTGTCTTAAATATTCTCTAAATGGTTGACTTGATATAGGATTAGGGGTAGCTAACGCACTCTCAGCCGATGGAGGCAATGCAAGAATGCATTTACTGTTAATATCAGCTTGACCTTCAGTTTGTAACATTACTTTTCTAAATAGTAATTGTACATCAGTTACTAATTGATTAAAGCTCTTTCCATACCATGCAGTAGTTAATGTAGTTGTACCCGGTATTATTCCGCTTGCAGGTAAACTAATCGCAGGATTTAAGTTTGGCTCATTAAGTATTCCGAATAACTGTGGCTTATTCGAAGATGTAATCCCGGCATAACCTTGAAACCCTAAGTCATTTTGGAATTGACCAACAGTAATAGACAGAGCTTCACGTAATTTGTTTACATAATCAATTTTAGCTAGCTCAAACTGAGCTTGTTGCATGTCACCCCAAACCAAAGATTCTTCAAAATAAATAATATTACGAGTTACCCAGTTTATGTTGATTGAAGTAGAACCATTTTGAGAGTAGTCATTATATAGACCAATTTTACCAGCATACGACATGGTGGGGATTTTAATTTCCTCTACCCCGGGTGAGCCTTGTTGCCAACTTCCAGCTAATAATGATAAGGTTGTTTTCTTATACATCTGCTCAATCATTCTTGTTGTCCAAATTGTTAACACCGGTAGTGGCACACCAGAACTTGGGATGTTAAATGCATATGTGTCGCTATCCATTGCAACTGCATTCATATTTTCTAATGCTTTACGCACTAAAATAGCTTCATTTAAATCTTTAACTACTAACGGTGCATGGAATGAACCAGTAACCGAATCATAAGCACAAGCAACACCACCACCAGTACCTACGTGCGGGTCTTTATTAAACGTAGATAACATATCAGATTGTTGTATCCTATTATCAATACTAGATTCTGATAAACCAATTTTTCTATATATATCTTTAACAAATTCTCTATTCATCATAATGCTCCACTAAAAATTGCAAACGATTGATTTGTGCCAACAGTAGCAGGTGTTAATAATCCAATATTGGTAACTTTCCACCCTGTAGCTTGTACATAACCGGTAACGGTAGTAACATTAATAGGGGCTGACGCAATTGCACCTGTTGTTGTGTTAACCCAAATTAGCTCACCAATAGTGGGTACATGATTTGCTGTACCATCAGCTTGTACTCCAGTGATTACCGAATAAAAATCCCCTGCTACAGCTACAGATACTTGTGTACCATCTGGAACTATAAACCCATACCCAGCCTGTGAATCTGACCAACCCATAGGAGCCAAACCTTGATTGCGTATTACAAACCCTGCTAAGCTAGTAGTACCAGCATCAGCCGAATCAGTAGCTACTTGGTTACCACTAGTAGAATAAAAGCACCCTGCACCAACAACAACATCTTTCAATGCTATTAACCCATTGGCACCTAAAACTACCGCTGTTCTGTTACTAGCAAAATCACCGGGGTAAGCATTGTAAACATTTAAGTCTACTTGTTTTTGAAATCCAACAATTGTACTCATTATATATAATCCTTTAAATGTTAATTAATTTAAAATTGTCATTGTTTTTGCTATCAGTAGCGATTATATGCACTTCTTTTTTAACTGATTTACTATCAGCTATATATTGCAATAATACAGTTTTTGCTTCAATACCAATATTTCCATAATCAACATTTTTAGCTTTAAGCGTTGCATCTAACATTTGCTCTGGTGTGCTATCTACAGCAAATGTAGTCTTACCAATAACTCGTTCACATAATTCTTTAGCTTTATTGTATGCAATTATTGAGCTATTAATCTGTTTGTTTATGTCAAATGAATCATGAGCTTTAACTTCATTTCTAACTTCATCCTCTTCATGTTTTTCTTCTTTTTCTTTTATTTTATCTTTAGCTTTCTTATGTTTCTTATCTTTTACAATCTTTTCTTTTTTTTCTACATTTTCCTCAACTTTATTATCTGCAATAAGATGAGGATTTTTAGTTAATAAATCGACTAGAATTTGTTCTGCTTTCATTTCTATACCTTTTAAAATTAAATTTTCATCAGCAAGTCGGGCATATTTTACCCGTGCATTATCAACTAGAGCAACGTGGTTGCACGTTATATCTTTCATCATGAAATCGTAAGGTTTACCATTGAAGACCCCTTTCTTATCAAGAATTTTATATTTGTAGCCACAACTTAAACCATCTTTACGAATACGTTCTACTAAATCTACTCCAGCTTTATCCCAAATAGTTACTTTATTGTATACTTTCCCATCTTTAAATTTCGCTTCACTCCCTACTGAGCCAATCCATTTATCTTTATTAGTAACATTGCTATCTACAAAAAAATGCTCATTGGTAAGTGGTACATCGTTATACGTACTTAGAGCTTTCTTTAATTCATTAGCAGGACGGTACACACTATAACTTTTATCTTTATCCACATTTAAGTTCGCAGGTAATTCACTACCTAAATACTCATCTACACTTTCCGCAGTTAAAACACATTCTTTAACTTTTAAATGGTTAAATTCATTCTTTTCTCTGTTGCTATCTTCAGCAGTATAATGTAATGATTTTTTTAATGAACCAACAATCGCTTTGTAATTAGTTTCACCGTATTCTTTAGTTAATTTTTTCCATAGCTTTTCTACTTCAGCTACAGAATTCCCTGTTTTTTTAGCTACCTTTTTTACTAATGCATTAGGCATTTAAAGCACCTCTTTTCATGCTGTTTTTATTCACTATATTTGTGTTATAATTATCAGTTTGTATTATGTCTAAAAATATAAACACATCATCTAAAGTATAAACCGTTTTCAATTCTTGTAGTGTGGCGTATTTGCTGCTTATAATTAATGCTAAGACCGGCTCTATATTAGCATAATCTATAGTTCCTTGTAAATAGTCTACTCTGCCGTATCTTTTACAATACTCACGAGGTGCTTTTTTGCTCTCTCTATGGAACCCCCATAGTTTAACATCAATACCTCTTTAATTAATCCAAATAGTATTGTAAAGTCAACTAAAGTTCCAGTATTCATTGCTTCTATGCATGTTTGCTTAACAGTACCATTTAAATAAATCACATTAGATAATACCTTTGGCAATAAGCTATCTATTTTATCATCATCTAAGTTATTTAAGATATTAACAGCGATTTGCGAGATTATGCTAACTGTGTCCATTTCTAGCATATTCTTATACGCCTCTAAATCTACACCCTCTACATTAACACCGGTTTGTAGTAAGCTGTGCATATATTGTTGTATCATTAGTGATTTTACTGAACTAGTGTCAGCACACAAACATGCTAACTCCCGAGCTAATTTAAACGCAGGAATTATTGGTAAGGGAGTAATTAAAAACTCTTTCATTATCCCATTATCATCTAATTTTATAGTCTTATTCTCAAACATGTTATTCCTTAATCTTAATTTGTAATAGTAGGCGCGTTTTGTACCTCAAGTGGCTTACCCGTATTGATACTATTGTAATCTGAATTAACAGTAGATTGTATTTGCATGAATACTAAATTAACCTCAGGAATTGGTAACTCAGTCATAGAAGTTAAGTTTGCACTAACTAATTTCAATTGTTTGTACAACCCGAATGTCATCGTGTTATAAATCGCAAACAACTGAATATCGTTTAAATACAACATTATTAGTTGAAATGTATCACCAATGTATGTATTTAAATCACTAATATCTGATATACCAATTAAATTTTCTGGGTATAAAAAACCTCGTAATGTTATACTATATGGTTTAATTTGTAGACTATCCGAGGTAAATATCCCTTGTTCCAATGGTTTAATAGCTACTGTATTAGTTTGAGTAATACTCTGTGATTGTAATGAGTATATACTAAACAATTCATCTCCAACGCTTTCTGAACTATCTCCATTATCAAAAATGCTATATGAAACTCCCGAATTGTTGTTACCAAATACACTTTTAAAATCAGATAATATGCTCATTTTATTTAACTAATTCACTATTATTTAAACACTAACAATCCAATATTGCGTACCATCATAATACAAAGTTGCGGATTGATAGGCTGTTAAAGATATAGTAGAGTTACCATCAATATTTTTACTATTGCCACTCACACTGTTTGTAGTAGAATTTGTACCATTTTTAATCATATATCTAGTTCCAGTTACTGGAGTAGCAGGCATCGTAACAACTACAGTCGTACCAGTTATTAAATTTACCTTTATATTATCATTTGTTGTTAGAGTGGTATCTGCACTAATTTCATTTGAAGCCATAGGGTTTAACATAGTTTGTACTTGACCTACCGTTAAATCTGCTGGGTCTGCATTACCTCCACTGGTATTACCTTTTATTGTTAATGTTGCCATTTGAGCAAGGTTAGAATTAGTAACAACATTGTTCTCTATTGTACTTACTCCCAATGCACTTACTGTAATTGCACCGCTTAAAGATACATTCTTAAATCCATCAACTGGATTATAAATTAATATTTGCGTATTACTTGGACTTTCTATAGTAAATTGATTTGCAAAATAGCCTAAATTATTAAATGCAGAGATTATTGTACTGGCTGGACTTATAGTACCAGATGTAGGAGTATATGCAGTTAGTATAGTTTCTGCCACATCTCCTATTTTGTTTAATGCTTGTAGTATATTATCTGTATCTGATACAATACCGGAACTAAAAGAATATCCAGCTAATTCAGTATTTAATACGTCAGCGTCACTTTCGCTAGTAGCTATCGATTCCCACGCACTGTATGTATCAGGGGTAGTTCCTAATTCAGGTTGACTGTTAATGTTCTTCGCAACATATAGAACACTATTGTACTTAACCGATGGACAACTTAAATACATGTTCCCTACGTCTGTAATATCAGAGACATTAATTACATTATACTCAGTTGAGTTACTCCACGTGCCTTCATAACTAACCAATTGTTTTTGTGTGATTATACTCATTTTATATCCTAAACTAAGTTTACTAAACCTACAGCACTGTTAACTAACTCACTCAATGAGGTTGAATTAGGCGGTACCGCTTTAAAACTAAATACATAATCATCTATAACTTTACTAACGTTATACCCAGCAAAAACAGTATTGAATACTACATTGCTGAATGTATAACTAAAATTACCAGATGTGCTAGATACTGCAATCGTACCCGGAATAACAATTTGTAATGAATAATATTTATTGACCACATCTTGTATACTAGTCAGAGCAGGTGATTGTGGATGCACGTGTAACCTTCCAGTTATCACCACAGGCATTAAAGCAACTGATACATCCCCTGTTACAGTTCTTTCGTACTCTACTATATCTGGACTGTCAATTTCTATAACATTGTTTATACCAGTACCTTGTTGTAACAAAATAGGGGTTTGAATTGTTGCATTTTGATAAGTAATCTTTAAATCTAATGCCGATTTTTGCAAAAAAGTTGGATTATTCACTGACATTATCTATTCTCCTACGCAACAAATACTTGGTTAACTGATATTGAATTAATTGCACCACCATTCGTGTATAAGAAATACACGGGCAATGAAGACCTATTTATCCGCATATCAGCAGTGATAGGGGCTATGTAAATATAGTATCCATTTTGTGTTAATAGCGGTGTTATATCACTACCTACTAGTTCAATTATTAATTGAGTTTCTATTGCACTAAATGAATTACCTGTTTCAATTACTGATGCGTTTAACCCAGTTTGTGCTACACCAGTTAATACAGAATTTACTGAAGCTTTTCCATCGTTATTATACGGAATACGTTTACTATTACTTATAAAAGTAGTCAATGAATCTTGAATTTGGGCAGTTAACCATACTGCATCATATATATTATCAAGCCATTTAAAAGCGCCACCAACTGAACCGTTTTCAGTCATGTTATAGGCAGTTGTTCGACTAGCAAAGCCCCCATAAACATTATACCCATTTAACAATAAATTAGTATAATCAGTATCATTATCTACATTAACAGATAATCCAGTTTGTCGTTTACCAGCAAAATTAATTTTTGCCTTTAACAATGTGTAATCAATACTAGCACCCATCCCACCGATGAAAGCTGAGTATCGTCCAATTTCATTGGAAGTGATTGTATTTTCAGTTGACAACCCGTTGTAGTCAACTTGAATTGCCGTATTAGGTGTAACTTGACCATTTACTTTAGAAGCATACCCAGCTTCAACCAATTTTGCGGATAAACTAGTTGTACTGCTTGTGTTCTTAGGTTGTGTTCCACCCTCCCACCATAACCCTACGTAATTACCAGTTCCATATTGTCCCGCAATCCAACTAGTTAAATCTATTGTTACTGCATAACCATCAGATAAGTCATCACCAGTTAGTCTGTTTACGTATGTTAATGCAATCCAATTGTTATTTTGATTTAGTATATTGGTCATGTTAAATGAAGCATTACCCCCCGTTGTGCCTTGCGATAACGTAGGACTACTGTCCACATCTAACCCCATCAATACTGCAACATTCCCGGTGCAATAGGTGATTGTTGAAGTTTCAGGACTGCTTGTTTGAGGTGCTTCAATTTCAAATTGATTAATCCCTATCACATGACACAATGCATCTGTAAGTACAGTACCTAATTTAGTATCTATGATATCAGCTATATCAGTTAACCCAGTTGCACTTGCAAAATCTGATTGTACTAACGTCAGGCTTTGTGTAGAGCCATTGATATGAGCTACAAACGTTGGACTCGTCAGAGCTTTAATACTTGCTACTACTGTTGCGGGTGATGTGATTTTCTGACTGAACATATAAGCCGCTTCTGCTTGTTGGACATATTTACTGAATAATATTTTATTTGGTTTTTTACTAGAATTATCATAGCCTAAAAAGTAATTAAAGGCAACTGCGTATTCATCACTAGTTGTACCAAAATAATTACCGACTGCTGTTAAAGTATTAAATGATAGTACATTGTTAGAATCACCGCACGGTACTAATCTATTCTCCGTTAAAAAGTTGGTAATTAATGCGGGTTGTGCAATTGCTCCCGTTATTATGGAAGTCGTAACACTTACGATTTTATTTATTGAAATTGCCATAGTTTTACTCTCTATAACATACTTGGTATCATTATTTCTCGCAAAAATTCAGGGTCACCCCAATCAATTTTAACCTCATTCTCCCCAATTGTACCTGAGTAAGAATAACGTAATGCATCGATACAGTCATCATTGATTTTTAGAATTTGCGTACTAATTATACCATTTTTATCCACCTTGTAACAATATTTTTTAAAATTATTTAAAGTATTTTGACACCTAGGATGAATAAAAATCTTCTTATGTGTCTTAAGCCAAGTAATCCCAGATTCTACAGAGCCTTGTCCTTTATTCGCTGGTTGTATATTTAATCCGGGTAATTCAGTACCGTGTTTGCTAATTCGTGAGTATTTTAATTGCTCTATTAAATCTGGTCTAGCACTATCCCCGTAGATGATTTTATTTTTAGCCCAAGGCATATCGTTAACAATTCTCGTAACTATATCATCTAAATCCATCTCTTGACCAACAATTTCATTGTTAATGTAGATATCGCCTTTATATCTAAAGGTTTCAATAATAGCTGTTGGGTGTACCCATCCAAAATCAAGACCATAGCATAAATCTAATACATCACCATTTAATCTAGGTATTCCGTAATCATTCTCAACATCAAAATCAAGCTCTTCAAATTTGCCTTTAAAGATAACACTATCACTTGCAGAGCGTGTTTCACCAAGCCAAACATGCCGATATAGGTCATAATCAACATTTCGCATTTGTTCAGCTTCTAACTTCATGATATCAGGACAATGTGGGTTATCCATATAATTTATTTGCAAGTTTATTTGTCCTACGTCATAACCTGCTTTTTGTAGTTCTTCCGTATCCATCACAAACGGCTTTAATGCCAGTTTATGTACTGGGTCTTCTTCACTATCGGGATTATAGCTGAACCATATCTCACTACCTGCTTTTCGTATAGTCGGTAATGTTATCATTATGCTTTCTGCACTTATTGTTTGTGCCTCTTCTACCCAAGCAATGTCAACCCCCTCAAATGATTTAAAGTTCTTAGCGTTCTTAATTCCGCTAAAAGCAAACTCTGTACCGTTAATCCCAATTATTTTATCTGACATTATACGATAATGTTTTTGAAATCCATTATCCTCAATAATTTTGTTACATAACAATCTGTAAACACTTTCACTCAAGTTTTTTTGATATTCTCGCAGACAAGCGATTAGAACCTTTTTATTCATTCCAATCATCAGTAGGAGTATTGCGATATTAGTAGATTTACTACCAACCCTTCCACCGTAGGCTATTTTGTAACGAGCTTTTTTTTCATAAAATGGTAAAAATCGTTTGTTAAGCTCTATCATTTGTTACTCAATTAATTTAATCTTAACTTCGTTATCACTGTCGTTATTAATTTGAATATTCGTACTACTCTTATCTTTACTAATACCGCTCATACTAGCAATTTTATCAACAGTTAACCCTTGTGTAGAAATTATTCTACTTGCTTCACTTAGAGTTAGTTCACCTGATTGTGTTTTAGCTATTGTACTTTTTAAAATCATACCGTGCAAATTTAACGCCCCTTTTTGAAGATTGTTAATAGCACTTGAAATTTGTGCAATATCATCAATCTCTTTTTTTAATTGGTCATTGACTAATAATAATTGGTCGTGACTAATGTTTTGACTAATACTTTTAATATTATCCCGTATATCAGTTAGTTGTGGAACTATTTTATTTCTTTCCCATCCGTGTTTTTTTGCTCTGTTTTGAACTGTTCCTAAAGATATTCCAAAATCATCTGCAATATCACGCATAACATCACCAGTTTCAAATCTAGTTTGAATGATTACCCAATCTTGCTCAGTTAATGATTTAGTAATTCGAGACATCTTAAGTTCTCCATTTTTTATTTTATTATCAAAAAACATTAAATGTTTTGCAAATTATTTGACAATATGCTATAATCATTCATAGTTAAAATAAACGATATTAAAAAGGCCATTTTATGAAATTAAGTAAAACAAATCAAATAAAACAATTAATTGCAGATAACAATTTAGATAAAGCATTATCCATTGTAAGTAAATTTCGTGTCCTTTTCAACGACGGTGACCTTAAATTAATTAAATTAGCTAATGATTATGTTAAACACCCTAAGTTTTACAAACAACTTAATTGTGATTTAGATATTGTTATTGAAAACGCAAAAAAAGAGTTAATTAGAATTTTCATCTAAAAATCTTCAAATTCTTCAAATTCTTCAAATTCTTCAAATTCTTCAAATTCACAATCACTTAATTTTGAGGTAGCTTTTTTACTGTTACCTTTTACAAAAATTAGTACATTTTGGTGGGTTTTGATAACTTT
>Ga0172367_10001165_pt1 | contig 39353 bp, 43 predicted proteins | sample Lak10m_FD_114542 | JGI IMG/M metagenome (GOLD analysis project Ga0172367, IMG submission 114542) | Freshwater microbial communities from Kabuno Bay, South-Kivu, Congo - kab_022012_10m | ecosystem: Environmental > Aquatic > Freshwater > Lake | place: Democratic Republic of the Congo: South-Kivu... | reverse complement strand
GGGGGCGGCAGGGGGTCGGCGGTCTTGGGGAGGCGGGATGGCGATGGGCCTTCGAAGGCCGGCAGGGGTGCCGGCGCTCCCAGGGGGGGCGAGTGAGGGCCGGGAGACGAATGGCCCGCCGTGTGAGGGCACACGGCCTGCAGCGGGGGGGGCGGCAGGGGTGTCGGCGGTCTTGGGGAGGCGGGATGGCGACGGGCCTTCGGAGGCCGGCAGGGGTGCCGGCGCTCCCAGGGGGGCGAGCGAGGGCTGGGAGACGATTAGCCCGCCGTGTGGGGGCACACGGCCTACAGCGGAAAGCGGTTTTTGGTGGCAGATAGGATTCGATGATTTACGGCGTCTTGAGCCTAGTGGTGATGCTGTTGTTTTGCGGCGCGAGCTTCTTTTTCGCGCTGTCGGAGACGGCGTTGTTCGCGCTTGGGAACTGGCGGGTGAAGCTGTTGGCGGAGAAGCATGTGAGAGGAGCCCGGTTGGAGGAGCTGATGCGGAACCGGGATGACTTGTTGGCGACGATTGTGTTGGGGAACACGGTCGCGAACGCGGGGGTTGTGGCGATTGGGTTAGGGGCGGTATATCAGGGATTGTGGTCGGTGAAGTTGGGATGGGCGGTGTTGGGGTTGGCGGTGTTGATCTTATTTGGATGCGAGGTGGTGCCGAAGACCTTGGCGGTGCGTGTGCCGGAGTTTTGGGCGTTGCGAATTGTGGAGCCGATGGCGTTGTTGGTAAGGGTGTCGCGGCCCTTGCGGCGTGTGGCGCAGGGGGTAAATGCGTGGTTGATGAAGGTCATGGTGCCGAGATCGGTAACGCGCATGGGGCCTTTGACGGAGGCTGAATATCGTGAGTTGTTGGAGTTGGGGTTGTTGAGCGGTTCGTTGAAGAAGTCGGAGAAGGAGATCATTCAGGAAATCTTGCGCTTGGACCGGCGGACGGTGAAGGAAGTCATGCGGCCGCGGTCGCGCGTGGACATGATACCGGACGACTTGGATGTGGAGGTGATGGTTCGGGAGGCGCGTCGACTGAAGCATCAGCGATTGCCGTTGTATGACGAAGCAACGGACACGATCGTTGGGGTGTTGAACACGCGGGTGTTGCTATCGGATCCGAACCATGACATTGCGGAGGCGATAGAGTTTCCGTCGTTTGTTCCGGAGAGCATGAACCTGTTGCAACTGTGGCGCAGTTTGAGAAGGCAGCAGCGGGGTATAGCGATTGTGATGGACGAGTTTGGGGGTGTGGCAGGGATTTTGACGGTGGAGGACATATTGGAATCGGTGTTGGGTCAGATACGAGGTGAGGGAGAGACGCAGGAATTCATGCTGGAGCGGGTTGGGGTTGGGAAGTGGCGGGTGAATGGATTGATGCGGTTGGACGACTTTGAGCGTGAGTATGCGGGGTTGGGGGAGGTGGCGGAGGTGGAGACGTTGGGGGGATTGCTGACGACGCAGCTGGGGGCGATTCCGGCGCGTGGGGAGACGGTGGTTTTTCGTGGGTTACGATTGACTGCGACGCTCGTGGACGAGCGGCGGGTGCGTGAGTTGACGGTGGAACTGGTGAAGAAGCTATGACCAGTTCCTCGCTGATCATCGTATTGGGAAGCCTGGGTTTATCCTTTTTGCTCTCGGGCATGGAGGCTGGGGTCTTTGCGTTGAGCCGGCTACGCATTCGGCGGTGGGTGAGGGCGGGGCACAAGTCGGCTCGCATTTTGCAGGGATACTTGGATCGGCCTGAGGATTTTCTGTGGACGATCTGTGTTGGGAATGCGCTTTCGAATTTTGCGGCGGTAGGGTTGATGACCTGGTGGTTATTGGTGCGAATGGGGGATCGGCCCTGGTTGTTTGCCTGCGTGTGGAGTCTGATGGCATTTGGGTTGTATGCGTGGTGTGAGCTGTTACCGAAGGTGTTATTTCGGGAGTTTCCGAACCGGCTGTGTTTATGGACGGTGCAGCCCTATCGATTAATCCACGCGTTGCTTTCACCGGTGGTAGCGGTGGCGTCGTGGATGGCATCGGCGATGTTGCGATGGACCGGGGGGCAGAAATTCACGGGGGGATTGTTTGGCAACCGGGAGGAGTTGCGGTTGGTGATGCAGGAGTCGGGGGAGGGAGTTACGGATGAGAGTCGGGTGATGATTGGGCGGGTTTTGGATTTGCAGAGCCGGATGGTTTCGGAGGTGATGGTTCCTTTGGAGAAGGCGTGTTGGGTGGATTCGAAGAAAAAGGTAGGTGAGGCGTTGGAGCTATGTCGTGAGCGTGGGTTGAGTCGGATTCCGGTTTGTCTGGATCGCGGGATGGAGCGGCGGGTGTTGGGGATTTTCAGCCTTCGAGCGGTGCTGTATCAGACGGGTTTGGATTTGGAAGCGTCGGTGACCACGCAGATGCGAACGGCACCGCATATCCGATCGGATCTTAAGCTGGGGGTGGCGTTGCAACGTTTGCAGCGGAGCGGGCATCGGATGGCGATCGTGGTGGATGCGGGAGGCATGGAGGTAGGGGTGATTAGTTTGCAGGACATCTTGAGTGTGATCTTCGGGGAGGTGACGGTTTGAGCAAGAGGGGATGAGAACGCATGGATGAAGCTGCCATCATGGCGGTAGTAATGAAGCTGGGTGCCATCGCGGTGCTTGTGCTTTTGAACGGTTTTTTTGTGGCGGCGGAGTTTGCTCTGGTGAAGGTGCGGAGCACGCAGCTGGACCCGTTGATTGAGCAAGGGAATAACCGAGCGCGGGTGGCGAAGCGGTTGGTGGAGAATCTGGATGCCTCGCTCAGTGCAGCGCAGTTGGGCATCACCCTGGCGAGCTTGGGATTGGGATGGTATGCGGAACCGATCTTTGCGGCGTTGATGAAGCCGGTGTTGGGGTGGTTTCAGGTGGAGTCGGAGCAGGTGAGACATTCGATCTCGTTCGCGGTGGGTTTCACGCTCATCACGTTTCTGCACATCACGGCGGGCGAGCAGGCTCCGAAATCTTTGGCGATTAAGAAGTCGTTACCGACAGCCCTGTGGATTGCACTGCCGTTGATGTGGTTTCAGCGCGTGTCCTATCCGTTCATCTGGGTCTTGAACCACGCGTCACTGTGGATTTTGTCGAAGTTCGGAATCGAGCCTGCGGGGGAGCACGAGATGGCGCATTCGGAGGAGGAGTTGCGGTTGATGGTGTCGGGGTCGCAGCATCATGGGGCTGGGGAGAGTTTGGGGCGGCGCATTGTGCTGAATGCGTTTGACCTGAGGCGTCGGCTGGTGCGTGACGTCATGCGGCCGCGGCATCAAATCACGGGGTTAGACACGGAGCTGACGACGGAGGAGTGCTTGGAGTTGGCGGAGCAGACGCGATTTTCACGTTTTCCGTTGTGTGAAGCTGGGGATTTGGATCGGACGATTGGGGTGATCCACATCAAGGATTTGTATGCGGCGCGGAGAGGAGGGGCGAGGACGGGACGGGATTTGGTGCGCTATGCGCGCAAGCTGGTGTATGTGCCGGAGCTTGCGCCGTTGGAGAAGTTATTGGCGATGTTTTTGGAGAAGCGGCTGCATTTTGCGATGGTGGTGGACGAGTATGGAGGCACGACGGGCATGGTGACTTTGGAGAACGTCTTGGAGGAGCTAGTGGGGCAGATCCAGGATGAGTTTGACCAAGAGAAGCCGATGAAGACGGCGCATGAAGGTGGGGGTTGGGATTTAGATGGGGCGCTTCCATTGCATGAGTTTGAGGAGCTGGTGGGGGAACCCGTGCGGGCGGAGGGGGTGTCGACTCTTAGCGGGTGGGTGACGATGAAGCTCGGTGGGTTTCCTCGGGAGGGCAATCGGCTTGAGTTGGCGCGTCACGTCTTACGCGTGGAGGAGATGGACGGGATGCGGGTGGCGCGGCTTCGGTTGGAGGCGCGGTCGGGGGAGGCCAGCGGGAAGAGCGAGTGAAGCTTGAAACGGTGATCGGTGGTAGGGCGCGAGGTGTCGTTCGGGTCACGTCCCTTCAGGCCGTGGGGGAATGTGGTGGCCTGCCCAGGCCGATGGCCTGGGCTGAGGGATGGCGGCCCTTTGGGCCTCGGGGTTGGGGCCTAGGCTGATGAGTGGCCCCTCGGGCCTGGGGGTTGGGCCCTAGGCTGATGAGCGGCCTCTCGGGCCTGGGGGTTGGGGCGACTGGGGGCGGGTCTTTCGGCGGGTCCTGCGGATGGAACGCCGTTCTTCGGCTATTGGAAATCGGGCATTTGGACGCGATGCCGGCGGAGCTTCTCGGCTTCGACGATGGAGAGCATGCGTTTGAGATCCTCTTCACGAGTGCGGCTGAGCAGGAGGTAATCGAAACTGCCATTGTGGCCCACCTCTTGACGGGCGATGCTCAGTCGCTGCTGGAGTGCGGATTCGGATTCGGAGGCGCGGTTGCGGAGGCGGGCTTCGAGTTCGGCGACGGAGGTTGGGGTGAGGAAAACGGTGACGAGTGCTTTGGCGAGAGCGGGGACGCTGGCGGCCTGAGCCCGCACGCTTTCGGCACCTTGGACATCGATGTTGAGCAGCACATCGAAGCCTTGGGCGAGTTTGTCGAGCACTTCGGATTTGAGGGTTCCGTAGCTATTTCCGAAGACGGTGGCGTGTTCTAGGAAATCTCCGTGGTTGAGCTTTTCCTGGAACTGTTCTGGGGAGAGGAAGTAGTAATCGACTCCGGGGACTTCACCGGGTCGAGGTTGACGGGTGGTGCAAGTGATGGCGCGAGTGATATTGGGATGCTGTTTGAGCAGCTGTTGGCAGAGCGTGGTTTTCCCTGCACCGGAAGGGGCGGAGATCAGGATGAGCAGCGGGGTGACGGGAATGGGGGACATACGATGCGATGTGGATGGAGAGAGGGGTCACTCGACATTTTGGGCCTGCTCACGGAATCGTTCGAGTTCGGTTTTGAGGACCACGACACTTTTGGAGATGAGACTGTCGTTGGCTTTTGAGCCGATGGTATTGATCTCGCGGTTCATTTCTTGGGCGAGGAAATCGAGTGTGCGTCCGACGGGTTCGGGGGATTTGAGGCAATCATTGAACTGTTCGAAGTGACTTTCGAGACGGGCGAGTTCTTCGGCGATATCGCTACGGTCGGCGAAGAGGACAATCTCTTTGAGCAGGCGATCGTCGTCGGGGTTGACACCTTGGAGGCCGGCGGCTTTGAGTTTTTCGACGAGTTGATCACGATGTTTGCGTGTGACTTCGGGCGCTTGGCTGCGGATGGCGGCGACGGTGGAGCGCATGATTTGGATTCTGGAATCGAGATCACGTGCGAGGTGAGCGCCTTCTTTTTCGCGCATTCCGATGAGGGCGGCGAGGGCGGTATCGGCGGCGGCTTTGAGGCTGGGCCAGAAGGATTCGGCGTCGTGTTCGGGTTCGGCGGCTTCGAAGACCCCGGGGAGGCGCAGCAAGGTATCGAGACTGAAGGCTGGGGGGACATCGAGTTCGACGGCCAATTCACGGAGCTCTTGGACGTAGGACTTGGCGAGGGTTCGGTTTACCCGGGCGCGGGCGTGGGCGTCGTCGGAGAGGGTGAGGCTAACTTTGAGGGTGAGACGGCCTCGGCTGACGCCTTGGGCGATGAGCTCGCGGACGCGGGGTTCGAGCGAATCGAGTTGGCGGGGCAGATTGATCACCCATTCGGCCTGCTTGCGGTTGACGGAGGAGGCTTCGATGGTGATCTGATGGGTGGCGGCGGAGAACTCGCCGCGACCGTGGCCGGTCATGGATTTCATGCGATGGAGGAGCGGACGGAACTGGGGTTAGAGTTGGATACGAGCGGCGACTTGAGCGACGTCTTTATCTCCGCGTCCGGAGAGGTTGGCGATGATGATTTGGTCGGGGGCCATGGTTGGGGCGCGTTGGATGACGGCGGCGATAGCGTGGGAGGATTCGAGAGCTGGGATGATCCCTTCGAGACGTGCGAGGCGGATGAAGGCATCGAGCGCCTGATCATCGGTGGCGTAGGAATATTCGACCCGTTCGCGGTCGCGGAGCCAGGCGTGTTCGGGGCCGACGGCGGCGTAATCGAGGCCGGCGGAGACGCTGTGAGTGGACTGGATTTGGCCGAACTCATCTTGGAGGATGTAGGATCGGGTGCCTTGGAGTACGCCGAGGGAGCCCCCTTGGAAGCGAGCGGCGTGTTTTTCGGGGAGGATTCCTTCGCCACCGGCTTCGACGCCGAGCATGCGGACGGAGGGATCGGTGAGGAAGGGGTAGAAGAGGCCGATGGCATTGGAGCCTCCGCCTACGCAGGCGACGAGGAGGTCGGGCAAGCGTTCTTCTTGTTCGAGGATTTGTCGGCGGGCTTCGTCGCCGATGATCCGTTGGAAATTGCGGACCATGACGGGGTAGGGATGGGCCCCGTAGGCGGTGCCGAGGATATAGTGGGTTGAGCGGACGTTGGTGACCCAATCGCGCATGGCTTCGTTGACCGCCTCTTTGAGGGTGCGTTGGCCGGCTTTGACGGGGACGACTTCGGCGCCGAGCATTTTCATCCGGAACACGTTCAATGCTTGGCGATTACAATCGACTTCGCCCATGTAGATGACGCATTTGAGGCCGAACATGGCGCTTACGGTGGCGGTGGCGACGCCGTGTTGGCCGGCTCCGGTTTCGGCGATGATGCGAGATTTGCCCATGCGGCGGGCCAGGAGGATTTGGCCGATGGCGTTATTGATTTTGTGAGCGCCGGTATGGAGTAAGTCTTCGCGTTTGAGGTAGATTTTGGCGCCGCCGAGTTCGCGCGTGAGGCGTTCGGCGTGGTAGAGCGGGGTAGGGCGACCGCAGAACTCGCGGAGGTAATATTGGAGTTCGCGCTGGAACTCGGGATCTTTTTGAGCGCGGAAGTATTCTTCCTCCAGTTCTTGGAGGGGGTGCATCAGGGTTTCGGGCACGTAGCGACCACCGAAGGGTCCGAAGTGGCCTTGAGCGTCGGGGAGGTGTTCAGTCGCGATCTGACTCATGCGTGATCTTCGTCCTGAACGGGGTTGGCTGGCAACGAAAAATCCGGGGTGCGAACTGCGATGTGGGGTTTGTGGGACTTGTGGCCTTCGGAGGCCGGCGCAGCGCGACCGGCCCTACCTACTGGCGACGTGGGGACTTGTGGCCTTGGGAGGCCGGCGCGGCGCGACCGGCCCTACCTGGTGGCGGCGTGGGGACGTGTGGCCTTCAGAGGGCGGGAAAGAGCGTGCTTGTTGACGGGAGGACGATATGCTGCCGAACGAAGCACATGATATTCACTTTCCCACCCTGTAGTCATCGGTTGATTGGGCGATTGTGGGTGTTGGTGCTGTGCATGTATTGGGGTTCTGGCGTGTGGGGTTGGATGCTGGAGGTGGAGAACCGGGCACTGAGCCTTGGGGGGCAGGGGCAGTATGCAAGGTTGCCGGATGAGGTGTTGTCGAGGGAGGAAGAGTTTACGATTGAGTGTTGGGTGAACTGCCGTGCGGTGGGGCGTTTTTCTCAGGTATTTGGGATGGGGGAGGCGCGGAGCATGATTGGTTTGAACACGGCTGATTATCCATCTCGGTTCCAGTTGTTTGTTTATGCGCCGGGCGTGGAAGGAGCGGCGGTGGTGCTTCCGTCGAAGGATCCGATACAACGGGATCGTTGGTATCACGTGGCGGCGGTGGTGGATCGTGTTTCGGTGACTTTGTATTTGGATGGAGAACGGCAGGGCAGCGCTTCGTTTGCGGGTGGGGCTCGCCGCTTCTTGAAAGGGGGACCTAGGCTATTAGGACGCTCGCAATGGCTTGCGAACCCGGATTTTGACGGATTGATCGATGAAATTCGGATATGGAATCGACCGCGAACCGAGACGGAGATTCGGCAGCACATGAGGGGCCCGTTGGAGGAGGGGGTTGAGGGTTTAATGGGGTGGGCTGGTTTTGAGGAATCGGCAGGGGTGAGCTTGTCGGTGCCGCGGCTTGAGGTGAAGCCTGTTGGGGGGGCATCGACTGTTGCGGTTGGGGCACGGGTTGGGTTGAGTCGAAGCGGGCGGGTGTCGGGGTTATTGATTGATTCTGGGAATCGGACGGTGCCGGGGCGCGTGGAAGTGTATGCGGGTGAGCGGTTGGTGTTGTCGACGATTGCGGATGCGGGGGGAACTTTTTCGTTCGATTTTCAGCCACAGGAGGGGAGTCGGTATCTGTTGGGTGCACAGTTTGGGGTGACTGCGGCTTGGTTGGAGGGATTGGACATGAGGGGGCAGGGAAGGACGAATCTGGAGGTGCGACTCATGCCGGTTCGGCGATTTTCGGGAACTTTGGCAAGTCCGGATGGTAGTCCACATTCGGGCGTTCGAGTGGATTTGATGCGACGGGTTGAGGCGGGTAAGAGTGTGGTGGTGGATACGACGACTTCGGATCCGAGCGGTGTCTTTCAGTTTCTGAATCCGAGGCCGGGTCGGTATCGGATTCGGACACATTTACCGGAGGCGTATGCGTATTATCGGGAGGGAGTCGATTCTTTGGGTGTTGGGGAGGAGGAAGCGACCGAGTTGCTTGCGGACGGAGTGAGCACGAGAGATCGAATCGAGTTTCGTTTCCCGTCATTTTGGAAGGGGCGATGGCGAACGTTGACGACACTGGATGGGTTGGCGGCGAATCGGGTGCAATCGATTTGGAAGGATCGCGAGGGATTTCTTTGGTTTGGAACAGTGGGAGGGCTTTCGCGTTTTGATGGCAAGCGATTTGACACCTTTGGAGAAGCGGAAGGGCTTCCGAGCCGAGACATTCGCGCCATCGTGGAGGACGGGGAGGGGCGACTGTGTGTGGGGACGGCTAAGGGGTTGGCGGTTCGAGCGGGAAAACGATTTGGCGTGGTGATGTCGGGTGGGGGAGTGTCGACGGAGGAGGTGACGTGTATGGCTCGGGCCTCGGACGGTTCGGTGGTGGTTGGAACGGGGCGAGGTCTGAAGCGTTTGCGCGGCGAGCAGTTGGCTCCCGAGGTGGGGTTTGAGATGGTTCGGGAGGGTCCGATCCACTCGGTGCAATGTATGGGAGGGGCGATTTGGGTAGGGGCGGCGTCTGTGCCCTTGGGTGAGTCGCGACTTTTTCGCGGTGGGTATCCGGAGGGGGGCATAGAACTGGAGTGGTTTGGAGTGGGGGACGGGGTTATCTACGTGGAAGGAGGGGCGATTTGGAACTCCGATCGATTTGGGAGTGGACCGAGTGAATTTGCCGCAGGTGATTGTATTGAAGTTGGATTCGCGGGATCGGTTATGGATTTCGCGATTTGGCAAAGGGCTTTCTCGATTAGAGGGCGGGAGAGTGGTGAATCTTGGGGCACCGGAGGGGTTACCTGACACGGTCGTGTTGTGTATGTATGCGGATGAGTCGGAGCGGGGTGGAGTTTGGATGGGGATGGAGAACGGGGGAGTGGCGTACTACGGGGAGGGGGGGCTGGAGTCCTACACATCAAAGGACGGGTTGCCGGCGGCTGTGATCACTTCGATAGCTGCAACGGGGAAGGGGGAGGTGATGGTGGGGGCTGCTTCCGGGGGATTGGCGCGGATCAGCGGTCGAGCCATTCGTTCCTTTACCTCGGAGGATGGCTTGGGGGATTTGCGGGTTCGGAGTCTGCATTGGGCCACGAATGGGATTTTGTGGATGGGCACCGATCTGGGGCTTCAGTCGTTAGTGAACGGTCGTTTTGGACCATTTGAGGCTACGGGCACTCCGGTGAGGCATGTGTTGGAAGGGCCGACTGGGGAGTTGATGATGGTTCTGGAGGAGAAGGGCATCTATGAACGGACGCCGAACGGTTTATCGGAGCTCTTTGGGGTGACGTCGGGAGGGGCGAGGGCTACCATTTTGGACGAAGAGGGCGAGCGGTGGTTAGCGACGCACGGCGACGGGTTGATCCGACTTGGACCGGGGCCCGGCGAGCGGCGGTATCCGGTGGGGCGGGAATGGGGATCGCGCATGAACGCTGTATCGACGGCTCCCGGGGGTGGGCTGCTGGTGGGGACGCAGTCGGGATTGCTTCGGTTTCGATCGGGGCGATATGAACGTGGGATATTGCGAGGTAGCTTATCGTCGCAAACGGTCCTGTCTTTGGCGCGAGAAGGGAACGAGCGGGTGTGGATTGGCACTTCGAGTGGAGCCGTTTTATTTGATGGAACGACGACGTCGGTATTGGACCCTTTGGACGGGCTGAAGGGATGGCACGTGCATTCAATTCGGTTGGCGGACGATGGCACGGTCTGGTTTGGAACTGAGGGTGGTGTCAGTCATTATCGAGGGGACGCAGCAGGTCCCAAGGTGCGGTTGATCTCGTTGCGCACGGATCGACGTGTGACGGATTTGGAATCTGTGCAGACCATCACTTTGGGGCAGGAGGCAGTGATCGAGTTTAGTGCCATCGACTTTAAGACCCAACCGAACAAGCGGCAGTATCGGCATCGAGTTGTAAGGAGTGGGGCGGCGGCAGAATCGGTTCCGTATAGCGTGGCCTCGGCTGAGGACTCATGGGGGTGGACGTCGAGAGAGGTGGGGGAGTTTCGACTTGAGGTGCAGGCGATTGACAGGGACTTGAACATTTCGCCGTCGGCGGTGATGGCATTTAGGGTGGTGAGGCCTTGGCATCAGCAGGCGTGGGTGTGGGCGGTGGTGGGAAGTGGTGGGCTGGGATTAGTGGGCTGGGTACTGACGTTGGTGCGCCGGACACGGGTGAGTCGACTTGAGGCGGAGAGGTTACAAGCGCGGCTCATGGCGGAGGACCTTCGGGCGCGGCAGTCGTTGGAGGCGAAGAATCGAGAGCTTGAGGAGGCGCGGGTGCAGGCGGAGGCGGCGAACCTAGCGAAGAGCTTATTCTTGGCGAACATGAGCCACGAGATCCGCACCCCGATGAATGTGATTTTAGGCTACGCGCAGATTTTGAGTCGGGATTTCGAATTACCGCAACGCTTTCGCAGTGCGGTGCGAACGATCGAGACAAGTGGCTCTCATTTGCTTTCCATCATCAACGAGGTTTTGGATTTGTCCCGTATTGAGGCGGGGCGGGTGGAGTTAGTGCTTGAGGGCTGTGATCTCCTGGGATTTCTGAGAGAGATGGATCCGATTTTCGGTGAGCTGTGTCGTAACAAAGGATTGGGTTGGAAAATGATTTTGCCGGAGGAGCCGGAGCTTGGGGTGGTGGTTGATGTTGCGAAGCTCCGACAGGTATTGGTGAATCTGATTGGTAACGGGGTGAAGTTTACTTCGGAAGGAGGAGTTGAATTGGTGGTGCGCGTCATGGGCCGTGACGGACATGGGCCAGGGGAGGCGGGGATAGGTGAGGATGTGGGGGAGGCTAGACGGGTGGTGCTTCGATTTGAGGTGCGCGATACAGGGGTGGGGGTGTTGATGGAGGAGCGAGGCCTTATCTTTGAGGCGTTTCAGCAGGGATCGGGGGGGGCGGCGTGTGGGGGGGACGGGACTGGGGTTGACGCTTTCGCGCCGATTTGTCGAATTGATGGGAGGAGAGCTGAGAGTGGAGCAGAACGCGGGTGGAGGGTCGGTGTTCTTCTTTGAGCTCACCTGTATGCGGTGTCAGACGGAGCGGGCGATTCCGCGTCGGAGCGAGGTCGGACAAGTGGCTCGGTTGCGGCCGGGGTGTCGGATGAAGGTGGTGGTGGTGGACGACGTGGTGGAGAACCGAGAGCTTTTGATGAGCCTGTTGGTTGGGATGGGGTGTGAAGTGCGGACGGCATCGGGAGGTGAGGAGGCAGTTTTGATGGTGCCTGAGTTCAAGCCGGACCTAGTGTTTTTAGACATTCGGATGCCGGGGATGGATGGGCATGAGGTGCGGCGTCAGCTATCCACGGAAGCAAGGAGGCCTAAGATCGTCGCGGTGTCGGCATCGGTTTTGGCGCGCGATGAGCAGGTCTGTTTGGAGTCGGGTTTCGACGGATTTTTGGCGAAGCCCTTCAAGTTAGAGAGCCTGTGGGATTGTTTAATCAGGACATTACCCGAGTTGGTGGTTGCGGCGGTTGAGACGGGTGTGGGGGGATCGGAAGCGGATGTCGGCGGAGAGACGATGGCGAGGCTTGAGGTGCCTCGCGAGTTGGCATCCCGACTGCTGGTTGCGGCCAAGACGCAACGCGTGACGGATTTAAGGCGGGGGATGAAGGAGCTTGCGGCGCTTGGGCCGGCGGGGGCTGAGGCGGCGCGACTGATCGAACCCCACTTAGGTCGTTACGACATGGCAGGAGTGACAAAGCTCCTGGAGCGATTTGGAATTAAAGACACACCGTGACAAGTCCATCCAGTGAAACGACGACGGCGACCATTTTGGTGGTGGACGACACCCCTGCAAACATTGGTTTGCTGGCGACGCTATTGGAGTCGGCGGGTTTCGCCATAGCGGCGGCATCGGATGCGGAGAGTGCGCTGAAGGTTGTGGCGATGGCTCCGCCGGACTTGGTGTTGATGGACGTGATGATGCCAGGCATTGACGGGTTTGAGGCGTGTCGACGGCTGAAGGCAGACCCGGTGGCGAGCTCGATTCCGGTGATCTTCATTACGGCGCGGGAGGATGTGCGCAGTCGGGTGGAGGCTTTTGGGGCGGGCGGAGTGGACTACATCGTGAAGCCATTTCAGGCGGAGGAGGTATTGGCGCGAGTGACGGCGCATTTGAAGATACACCGTTTGACGCGAGACCTTGCGTTGAACAACGAGCGGTTGCAGCGGGAGATTACTCAGCGAGCGAAGGCGGAGGAGGCGTTGGACACGGCGGACCAGCGGGCCTCTTTGATTACCGAGCGGGAGATTGAGCGTTGGGGGATTCCAGGATTTGTGGGGCAGAGTGCGACCTTTCGCAAGATTCTGAGCGATATACGGCAGTTACAGAACTTCGACGCGACGAATGTATTGATCACGGGTGAGAGCGGAACGGGAAAGGAGTTGATCGCACGAGCGATCCATTTTGGGGGAGGACGACCTTCGAAACCTTTTTTGCCGGTGAACTGTTCTGCGATCCCGATCGAGCTGGCGGAGTCGAGTTTTTTTGGGCATGTGAGGGGAGCATTTACTGGGGCTTTGGCGGATCGGAAGGGTTACTTTCATTTAGCGGATGGGGGGACGTTGTTTTTGGATGAGATCGGGGACATGCCGTTATCGGTTCAGGCGAAGCTGTTGCGCGTGTTAGAGGATGGGATTGTCGTTCCGGTGGGGTCGAACGAGCGTAAGGAGGTCAACGTGCGAGTCATTGGCGCGACGCACCAGGATCTTGCTTCGAAGATTGAGAAGGGCACGTTTCGGGAGGATTTGTATTATCGAGTGGCGGAGTTCACGGTGGTTTCACCGCCGCTGCGGGCGCGAGGGGAGGACATCCCTCTGCTGGCGCACCATTTTCTGAAGCTTTTGGCGACAGAGTATGGATTGCCGACTCCCACCATCGAAGCGGGGGCGTTGGCTCGGCTGAAGGCCCATCCGTTTCCGGGCAATATCCGACAACTTAGGAATGTATTGATGCGGGCGATGATTGAGGCGGGAGGAGGGGCGTTGCGGGAGGAACATTTGGATCGCTCCTTGGGGATGCGCCCGGTGGATCGGGTGGAGAAAGGGATGAGGGATGACGAGTCAACGTTTGCGCACCAGGCGTTGACGCACATGATGGAGGGAGGGGGAACTTTTTGGGATGTGGTGCAGACACCCTACTTGGACCGTGAGATCAACCGAAGTCAGGCGCGGGCGGTGGTGGCGGCGGGGTTGGGACGTTCGGGTGGAAGTTATAAAAAAGCTTTGGAGTTATTTGGGCTTCGGGATTCGGACTATACGCGGTTCATGGATTTCCTGCGGCACAATCGGATCAAGCCGGTGGATTAGAGAGTTGAAGGGGAGTGGACGCGCCTTACCGGTCGAGGGACCTTGAGAAGGAAAAGAGAATGGCCGGACGGCTCGTGACGAGCACGAGTGTCCGGCCGGAGCGAGGAACTTGGATGAGGTCGACTCTTGAGCGACCTCGGGTTCCCGCAGTGAGAGTTAAGCGGCTGTGGAGGGGTGAGCGAGCGCTTTGGAACGGCGTGCTTGGGTGCGTCGATAAAAGCCGAACGCACCGAGGCCACCGGCGAAGAGACCGGCGTAGGCGGAGGGTTCAGGCACTGCGGAGATGCTGACGGAGTCGAGGGTGAGAGCCGAGTCGGTATATCCGAAGCCACCGAGGTTCTTGAACTCGATGGTGGAGAGCGCGGAACTGGCCGTGAAGGAGAGGGTTTTTTCCTGCCATTGGTGGCTGAGCTCTTGGATTTCGATGGAACCCGAGGTGGCGATGGTTGTGCCTCCGATTCCGGTGCCGTCGTAGGCCGTGGTTTCCATGAACTGATTATAGGGAGCTCCCATGACGGCGGCGTTGTAGCTGACGGTGTAAACGGTGCTGGGTATGGTTGCGAAGGTCTGGAATATCGAGTTGCCGCCGTTGAGTCCTGCGTTCACGCCTCCGAGGTAAAGGGCTTGGTTTCCTGAGTGCGGCGTTACGCCGTAGACTTCACCGGTATACAAAGAGGGGGTGCCGGTACCCTGAAGCGTCCAGCCGGTCACGTCGGTTCCGGAAACAAAGCGGTAAACGTAGTTGTTGTTGTTGATGTCAGGAGCATCCCCTGTGACATCTGGGCTTTCGAAGCTGCCATTGACGAGCCCCGCGTGCGCGGAGGATACGGCGACGAGCAATGAGGCGAGGCGGAGGGGGAGCGATGCGATGAGTTTCATAGGTTTGCTATTCGAGTCAATATGGAGGGTTGGATTTAGAGAAACCTTCTGCGACTTGGCCGGCACGATTCGGCGTGTCCGAGTAGCGGCAGGGTTTTCATTCTGGGCGTGGCTTAGCGCGAACCATGCCAGGCCATTTTACGGGCTCGGGCCAGCTCGAAAGGTCACAGAACTGAATGCTGCGAAGGCGTGGCTGTTTGGGGGATAAACGTGAGAACGTTGGACCTTAATACGTTCTTTATCAGTCTGTTATAAAAAACATTCGATGAGTTTAGAACCTCGATCGAAGCAAGCACTTCTGGATTGGAGCGCTGCCGAGGTAGCGCGAGGAGCAAGGCGTGCTGAGGTGGATGGAGTTCGGGCTCTATCGGGATGGAGCCGGCGCTCTATTGGGTTGGGAGAGGAATTTGGGATGGCGATTGGAGGTAGCCGACGAGGTCGAGGATTTGGGATGGGGTTAGTCCGTCAAGCAGGCCTTCGGGCATGATAGAGAGTTTGGATTCCTCGAGACTGGAGAGCTCGGTGAGTTCGATGGTGATTGATTCGGTCAGGGTGCGGAGTCGGAGCGTGCGTGGGGAGCGGGATTCGACGATGCCATTGAGCACGCGACCATCTTTGAGCGTTGCGACCGACATGCGGAAATCGGCGCTGACGACAGCGGAGGGGTCTACGACGTTATGCAGGATGTAGTCGAGATCGTCTCGGCCGGCTCCGGTGAGGTCGGGCCCGAGACTTCCTCCATGGCCGAAGAGCGTATGGCACGCAGAGCAGGCGGTGACGAAGAGGGAACGGCCTTGGGAGAGATTGGCTTTGGCGAGGGCGTCGGGGGTGAGTTGGCGTTTGAGCGCGGCGATGCGTTGTTGTTTGTCGGCGTCGGCATCACGGAGTTGGCCCCAAGCGGCTTCCAGTTGGCGGGTGAGGCTGGCGTCATTGAGGCTGCGGATCTGACGTGCGTGGAAGGCGGATATTTGATTTCGGGGGATCTTGCCGGAGCCGACAGCGGTCAGCAGGGCTTGAGCGAACGAGGGCCTGGACACGAGGGCATCGAGCACTGCGGAACGTTCGGAGGGGTGGAACGAGTTGAAACTGCGCGCGAGACGTTCGCCGATGGTCGGATCATTGAATTGCGATAGGCCGCGGATGGCGATGGTATTGAGGAAGCGAGTGTCGATGAGTCGTTCACAGAGGCTACGGAGATCGGGGGGTGCGTTTTCGATCAAGGTCTGGAGGGCTACTTTTCGAGAGGTGAGGTCGGCAGAGGCATCGAGAGCCACCCGTTTGACGTCCTCGAGAGCGCGGCCGTCGCCGAAGAGAACGCTGAGGCTGCGGGCTTGGTCGCGAGTGGTAGAATTGGGATGGTGGGAGAGGGTGGAGGCGAGGAGATCCCAGGGAGCGGGCTTTGGCGCCTTGCGTCGGCCAGTGAGCGCGGAGGCGATGCCCTTGAGAATATCGGCTTGGAAGGCTGGGGAGTTGGTGAGGGCTGATTGAAGAAGGGCGTTCAACGGGTCGGGACGGGAATCGATGTCTTCGGCGAGGCGACGTGCGATGAGTTCGCGAGTGAGGGGGAGTTCGCAGAGCGAGCCGATGGTTGCGAGCGAGGAGAGGTGGGTTTCGGCGATAGGGATCAAGCCGTACCACAGCATGAGGGGGAGATTATGATCGGAGGCGTCCTGGGCATGTGAGCCTAAGGCTATGGCGAGTTCGGTGCGTTGTGGTTTGGGTAGGCGTTGGAGCGTAGAACAGAGCGTGAGACGAACGAGGGCGGAAGCATCGACACGAGCGCTGAGGGTCAGGGCGGAGAGGATCTTTTCGGGAGCAATGAAATGGGAGGATGCGGGAGGTCTGGAGCTGAGCGGGGTGTCGAGCGGCCAGGAGTCCGTGAGCAACCGGATGGCCCATGTGCGGACGTGTTCGTTGGGGTGGGTGAGTTGTTGAGTGAGGAAATCGGAGCTCAGGGCACCGATGGCATGTAAGGTCCAGAGCGCACGTAATCGGTAGGCCGGGTTGGGGTGGGTGTCGAAGAGGCCTTGGAGCGTTTGGACGGCTGCGGTGAGATCCGCTTTGAGGGCGGCACGGCGTGCTAATTCGAGTCGAGCTTGATTTGGCCACCAGTTGTTGGTCTCGGTGTGGAGAGCGGCGAGGGTTTTGGGGGCCAGCTGGGTGAGATCGGTGGGTGGACGTTGGATGGGCGTGCCGTGTGTGATTTGGAAGATACGACCGGAGCGGCGATGGACACCGGTATGATCGTGGCATTCGCCGGTGTCGCTCCAGTCGATGGCGAACACGGATCCGTCGGGGCCGGTGCTGAGGTCCATGCCGCGGAACCACGAGTATTTGGCGAGGAATACATCTTGGCCGTGGTGAGCGGTGTACCCGGAGCCGGTGCGGGTGAGGATTTCCTGATTAGCGCGACGACCATGCATGTTCCAGGTGAACAGGTGGCCTTGGAAGGACGTGGGCCAGTTGTCGCCCTGGTAGATCATCATTCCGATATGGGCGTGACCTCCACCGAATGAATTTGCGGCCCCATCGCGGGACTTGGTCCAGTCGGAGGCGGTATCAAAATGCCAATGATCGGCGTGCATATCGATCATTTGGTAAGTGTATGGATTGGGGTCGATGGTGTGCGGACGTGCGTAATGAGCTCCGGTGATTCCGTGCCAAAGGTGGCCATTGACGGTGTTGATAAAGAACAGTTCGCCGAACTCATTCCAGTCGTGGCCCCACGGATTGGTGGTTCCGCTGCTGAGCGTTTCGAAGAGTTTCCGTTGAGGGTGGTAGCGCCAAAGGGTGCCACGGACAGGGATGCGATCGGACTTTGAGGCACCGGGCTTTCCGACTTCGGCGGGAGCGGACGCGCCGCATCGACCGTAGAGCCAGCCGTCGGGTCCGAAGCGGAGGCCGTTTGCGAATCCGTGGTAATTCTCGGATGGGATGGTGAAGCCATCGAGGACGACCTGGGCTGGACCATCGGGAGCGGCATCGTGATTTGAGTCCGGAACGAACAGTAACTGTGGTGGGCACATGATCCATACACCGCCGTGGCCGACCTCGACGCTGGTGGCGGCTTGGAGTTCGTCGGTGAAGATCTTTCGGGAGCGGAACCGACCTTGATCATCTTGGGAATCGAAGACGAGGATGCGATCGCGCAGGTGGAGGTCGAAACGTTTAGCGCGTTCGGCGTAGGTATAATTCTCGACGATCCAGAGTCGGCCTTGAGCATCCCAGGCCATGGCGATGGGGTTTTGCACGTCGGGTTCGGAAGCGGCGACGCGTACGTGGAAGCCTGGAGGCGTTCGAAAGGAAGCGGCGGCTTCGATGGCGTGGAGGGGGGAGGAATTGGTGTTTGGTTCGGAGTTGTAGGGGACGGGGAAATCGGCTTGGAGGATGGATGTGCCGAGCACACACACCAGCATGAGGAGGCACAGGACGGGGTTCATGGGAGCAGGGTGTGAGATGGGGTTGATTCGTGCACTTCTTTTTTTGATCTGGGGCGATGGAGCGGCGTTGATGCGGCTTCGGTGTGCGTTGTGCGAGGGGGGGCTCGAGAATGGGGACGCGTGGGGTTGTCGGACGGTGAAGCGGCGTGAACGCCGCGGTCCTGGGGTTGGGGCTGGTTGACTTGGGGCTTCCCGAGGGCCGGCAAGGGTGCCGGCGCTCCCAGGGGGGCAGCGCCGTGTGGGGGCACACGGCCTACAGCGGCGAGCGGGGAGTGCAAGAGGCAGCTCAGGGGAGCCGGCAGGGGTGCCGCAGGTCCCAGGGGTTTGGAAGCAGTGGGGGCTGGAGCGCGGGTATGGCGGTTCGTTCGTGACAACATGAATGAATCGGATTGGGATTGGGGGATGAATCGTCGGATGTTTTTGGCGGCGCTTGCGGCAGGGGTTGCGTCGGCCTTTGCGGAGAGCACACGGACGGAGCGGGCTGAGGAAGGGAAGGAGTCGGTGGCACCGTTGGACGAGATGATGCGACGATTCATGAGTGAGCGGGGGATTCCGGGAGGTTCCTTGGCGGTTTCGAGGAAGGGTCGGCTTGTTTATGCGCGCGGCTTTGGGTGGGCGGATCGAGAGCGGCGGATTCCGGTTGGGAACCGCACACGATTTCGTATCGCAAGCCTTTCGAAGCCGGTGACGGCGGCGGCGGTGATGCGATTGGTGCAGGAAGGCCGACTGGAGCTGGATGCGCGGATGCTGGACGTGTTGGGGCGGGATGGATGGGCCGGCATTGGGGGATGGGGAGTTGAGGATCCGCGATTGGCGAAGATCACGATTCGACATTTGTTGCAGCACACGGCGGGATGGGATCGGGAGCAGGGTGTGGAGGGGGACCCGATGTTTCGATCGAGAGAGATAGCCCGAGCGGTGGGTCGGGCGGGTCCGGCGAAGGCGCGTGAGGTGATGCAATACATGTGGGGACGGCCGTTGGATTTCGAGCCTGGGACTCGGTTTGCCTATTCGAACTTCGGATACTGCGTGTTGGGACGAGTGATTGAGAGCGTTAGTGGTTGCGCCTATGAGCGGTTTGTGCGGCGGGAGCTGTTGAGTCCGATTGGGGTGAGGCGTATGCGATTAGGGGCGAGTCTGGAAGCGGGGCGATATTCGGGAGAGACACGATACTACACTCGGGACAAGTCCATGGGGGAGAGCCTTTTCGGTTCGGGCGCGCCGCGCGTGCCTTGGCCGTATGGAGCTTTTTGTTTGGAAGCGATGGACTCCCATGGGGGATGGATTGCGACGGCATCTGATCTGGTTCGATTTGCATCATTGTTTGATGAAGACCAAGGGGAGGCTGGGGGCAGGTTGTTTCGGTCGGACACGCTGAAACTCATGTTTGAGCCGCCGCCAGGACCGGCGGGCCATCGATCGGACGGGTCGGCTGCCGAGGTTTATTATGGGTGTGGGTGGATGGTGCGAAGAGTTGGACGGGGCAGGGGAATGAACCAGTGGCACAATGGGAGCTTGCCCGGGACGTATTCGCTGTTGGTGAGGCGGTGGGATGGGCTGTCGTGGGCGGTGCTGTTTAATCAACGCTCTGAGCTCAAGGAGTTACCGGATTCGGCGATTGATCCCGAGCTCCATCGAGCGGTGGATGCTTCGGTCTTTGAGACGGCACGGTGAGGGCGTTGGTTGGGGGGGGCGATGGACCTTGCGAGGTCGGCAGGCGTGCCGGCGGTCCCAGGGGGGCCTTGATGCCGCTTCGGTGTGAGACGTTCGAGGGTGTCTCGAGAAGGTGGAAGCGTTGGATTGGAGAACGGTGAGGCGGCGTGAACGCCGCGGTCCTGGGGCTTTCCAAGCCGGGAGGGGTGCCGGCGCTCATCCCAGGGCCTTGCGAAGGCGAGTGGGGATGCCGCCGGGCTCAGGGACTTTTCCGGGTTGAGGTTTGTGTGGGGATTCGGCAGTGTGGGACTTATGCTGAAACATCAACTGACGCACCCGAAGATCAACGAGATTTTGGGGCGAGCCGGGCATCATTCGATGATCTTGATTGCCGATGGGAACTATCCGGCGTGGAACAAGAAGGGGCCGAACGCGGAGTTAGTCTCGCTGAACCTTTCGCCGGGGGTGGTTACGTGTTCGCAGGTGTTGCGGGCGTTGCTGACGGCGATCCCGGTGGATCGAATCAACACGATGGGGATTCCGGCGGACGATCCGTATGCGCAGGCGGGCGATCCTCCGGTTTGGGCGGAGTATCGACGCATCTTGGAGGAGGCAGGATCGAAGCTCCAGTTGGAGCCGATTCAGAAGTGGGATTTTTACCAAGCCGTGGCGTCGCCTGACCATGTGCTCACCATTCAGACTGCGGACCAGGCCTTGTGGGGCAACGTGCTTCTGACGATGGGATGCAGAACCTCGTCGTGAGCAGTTCGGAGGGGTTTTAACGCGAAGGCGCGGAGGGATGGAGGCGCAGAGAAACTGAACGTATCTCCGTGGAGTGTAGAGGTGACGGGTTGGTGTATGGAGTTATTCTTCGGGGTCCTCGACTCGGGAGGGGGCTTTGGATGAACGTTCGGCGGCGACTTGGGCATCGATCCATTTGAGACGACCGTCGACCCACGATTTGAGCCATTCGACTTCGTCGTGGAACGAGTCGCCGACGTAATAATTGCAGGTGACGGGCATGCCCAGGATGGGCCAGCGTTTGAAGTTGCGAGCTTGGGCTTCTTGCAATTCGGCGGCGGACTGATCGATTAAGGACTGAATTTTTTCGCGAGAGAAAGCGGAGGCGCGGAGTTCGGTCCATCGATCGGCGGCCTTTTTGGCGAAGGCAGGATCCTCGCGGAGTCGGCGGTACCAAGAGATTTCCCGAGGACGCAGTCGAGGCCAGTACCAGCCTTGTTCGCGCCAACCGTCGTAGTAGTTGGCATTACCAAAGGAACGATTCCAATCCCAGGGGGGTTCGGGGCGGATTTTACCATCGCGATCTTTGGAGAGATAGGCGCTGTAGCGGAAGCCATCGACATTTTTTCCGAGTTCGATCAGCCAATGGGCATCGATGAAGGAATCGACATCAAGGAAAGCGGCGTAGCCCTTTTGGGGGTCTTGGAAATCGGGGCCTTGGAGGGCGGATTCGAAGGCGTTGAGATAGCCGGTGAGCCAAGCACGCTGTTCGGGGGTGATGGCTTCGGCTTTGGGGTAGACGAAAAAGTAGGGTCCACCGCGTTTGGTGTGGAAGCGGGCTTCGTTACGGTCGTTGTGATCGCGGCGGATGATGTAGCCGCCGGAGATTTCGGGTTCTGCGCGGTGGGAAGGGTTAAGTTTTTGGATGGGGACACGGTCTTTGCCACGTTTTATTTTTTCAGTGAGCACGTAGACGCCGACGTAATCGCGTGAGCGAAGCGGGCCTTTGTTGGATTTGATGAAGAGTTCGACATAGCGGGTGCGAGGGGCATAGCGGCCCATGGAGCGAGCGAGTTGGAAGGCGAGCACATCGCGGATCAAGGATTTGTCTTCGAACGGGGCATAGAGGACCCAATCCTCTTCGGGAGGCAGGCCCAGCAGGGGGATTTTGACCTGGTTGGTTTGGGCATCGAGGGTATGGAGGGTGAGGGAGTGTTTGGGGAGGCGGATGGTGCTATAGCCTCGGAGGTTGACGCTGACGAGGCCCGTGTGATCGGGTTTGTTGCGGATGGAGGCGCGGCCGTTTTGCGGTTCAAAGACGGAGGCGCGAGCGAGGGTGGGAGGTTCTTTGGAGATGGAGCGGCCGTCGGTTTCGAGGATGATGACGGGCAGATTGGAAGAGAACTCGCTGGTTTCCTGGCCTTCGAGAGGATTTGAAGCGAGAGCGGTTCGCATTCGGTCGTCGCGATGTTGCCAGGAGCGCTGCTGTTGGGTGGCTTTGATGAACGTCCCGAGTAGGAGCATGAAGGCGATCAGGAGGAACCAGGAAAGACCTTTTCTGAAGCCTTTGGAGGATCTGGTATTTCGGACACTCCAGACGAGGGTTCCGATCACGGCGAGGATGAGGATGAAGGGGACGAAGGCACCGCTACGTGCCAACCATCGGGCGACCATGAACGCAGCCACCGAGCCTCCCACGACCATGATGGCGCGGGCCAACGTTCGATTTCGGATATTCATGGTGGAGGTGATACTGACAACAAACTGAACTGAGGTGAGGGTTGTGGGCAAGCGGTATCTTGCGGGGAGTGCCATCGTGTTTTGAGCGGCGATGGGAAGCGCGAGGAGAAGGTTTCGAAGATTGGTTTGAGGCTGGAACCTTGGGCGCTGGGTTCATGAGCTGCGGTCTTGACGATGGCGGTTGGGCAAGGAGTTCTGGCAGGTAGGGACGGTGCGCTGCGCCGTCCCCGTCCCGCGAAAGCGGGACGGAAGGGGCTTTGCGTCCAGGCGCATGGTAGCCTCGGAGGGCAGCGAGACATTTGGCCTCGGAGCGTCCGGCTGGCGCCGGACGCGGACGTCCCAGCGGGACATCCCTACCTTGCTGACGGACGCTTCGGGGTCTGTCCCCGGCATCTGGAAGCATCGTCTTGGGTTATTTAGAAGCGGATTGCACGTCGCTTCATGGGCAGGATAGGACTGGGGGACGGATGATTTGTTGTGATGGGAGATTTGCGACGAAGGTTGATGAATGGGAGGGGATTGAATAGGTTGGTGCATGGCTGAAGCGTTTGATATTCGGAAGTCCACCACCACGAAGGTCTCGTATGGGGTTATCCTCGCGGTTTTGGTTCTGGTTGCGGTGTTGAAATTAGCGACCCCTTTACTGGCGGTGATGTTCTGTTTATTCCTGCTGAACAAGTTCCATTTTGGGAACCACAAGTTGGTGGCGATTTCGCTTTTTTTGATTACGGCGTCGGCCCTGATCTACACGGCGATCCATTTCACCCATGCGGCGGTTAAGGCGTTACCGAACATTGCGGACAGCTCGATTCCGAGTGTGATCGCGTGGGCAGAGTCCCACGGGGTGGAGTTGCCGTTTACGGACTTTCAGAGTTTGAAGTCATTGGCCTTGGACACAGTCAAGGAGCAGGCGCATTACCTGGGAAACTTTGCGAACATCGCACGGATTTTGACGACGCAGTTGGTCTTGGTGATCATCGGGATCGTGGTGGCTGTGAGTCTCTTTTTGAACAACCAGCTGGATCTGGATCGTGGTTCGCACGCGGTGCCTGGAAATCTCTATGAGCACTGCTGTGAGAGCATTAGCGAGCGGTTTGAGAATTTTTACTCGAGCTTCGTGACGGTGATTGGGGCCCAGATCATCATCTCTACGATCAACACGACCTTGACCTCGATTTTTCTGTTTTCGATCGGGTTACCTCACGTGATGGTCGTGGTGGGGGTGACGTTTCTCTGCGGGCTACTGCCGGTGATTGGCAATTTGATCAGCAACACGATCATTGTGGGATTGGCATTTACGATATCCCCGAAGACGGCTCTAGCGGCCTTGGTGTTTTTAGTGGTGATCCACAAGTTGGAATACCTGCTGAACAGCAAAATCATCGGGGACCGGATTCGGACTCCGGTGTGGTTAACTTTGCTGGGGTTGGTGATCGGAGAGAAACTGATCGGCATCCCTGGGATGATCTTGGCACCCGTGGTCTTGCACTATGTGAAGGCCGAGGCGTCACGGATCAAGGCCCGGAGGGAGGGTTAGGATAGGGGTTCTGAGTGGAGAGCGGAGGGATGGCGCTGGGTTACTTAGGGCGAGTGACTGGGATCTGGTAGGTTTTGTTCCACTGATAATTCCACAAATTCTCGAGTTTGGAGGATTCGACATGGCCGTCGGCACAGGCGAGGCTGATGGAGCCTGGGAGGCGATTTCCAGCGGGGACGTCGCGCGGGGCGGATTTGGGGCTGGCGCCGCCGTGGCGTGCGACCATATAGCGGGTTAAGCCGCCGGCGGGGCCATCGCCGAGGTAGAGATTGCGGGCGGGTTTATCGGTGGCCTCGGGCCAAGCATCGACCCACATGGCATCGCCGAAGACAGGCGTTCGTGAAGGGGATTCGATCCCTCCTTCGGTCATGAACAATTTGGATTGGTTGAAGCCATCAATGTTGGAGTACATCCAGCCATTGAACGAGTAGCTCCCTTGGTAGCCTTGGACCCCGTTGGTTTTCCAGATCCAGGTTTCGTCGGCGGTGCCGTAATCGGGATTGAGGGGGTGACGGCTGATCCGTTTGGCGGGTTGCGGGGCGGAGGGGCAGTAACGGATTTGATGAACTTGAGCTTGATTACGGATGAGAATGGCCATCCAGAGATCCCGTTCTTGGGTATAGGGCAGGGCTTTGCCTTGGTCGTTTACATACATGAAAAATGCGAGGCCCATTTGTTTGAGATTGCTGGTGCACTTGATTTCTTGGGCCTTGAGTTTGGCCCGTGTGAGAGCCGGGAGGAGCATGCCTGCGAGAATGGCGATGATGGCGATGACGACGAGCAGCTCGATGAGGGTGAAGGCTTTGCGGGTGGAGGTCGGGAAGGATAGGAGATGCGACGCAGATGTCATGAGCGAGGAGAGGATGAGGTTGATCTTCTGACTGCGAGGCTATCTTAGAGGCAAATTTGCGGGGGCCAAGCCTGTAGTTGGGGGTTCGACGAATGGGACGGGTGGGACGAGAGGGTTGAGATTTTCGGCTTGATGAATGGACGGGCTGCGATTGCAGTCATATCAGGGACGGTAAGAAGCAAATGGGTGGATGGAGATTTTGACGACTTATGAGCACTGTATGGAAGCAAGGCATGATGTTGGGAGCGGTGGCTGTGTTGATCAGCGGCTGCATCACCCACGAAGAAACGGTCTACAAAGATGTGGAACGGGCGAAGGTGGAGTTTGAGAGCGATGGGGCGGGGCGGGTGTTTTATGAAGCAATGAACAAGGATGTGGCGAAGCGGCGAAAGCGCGAGACGACGACGCGGGTCGACATTCCGATCGTTTTTGACCACAAGCGTAAGGTGGTGGTGGGAGAAAGTGTGTTCTTCAATGAATCCGTGTCACACTGCGACACCAATCGGGATGGTCGGATCACGGAGATGGAGGCTCGTATCTACGCGGAACAAGTGGAGCGTAAGTGAGCTGGCGCAGTCGTCGGGGAGGACTCCGATGGACTGCTTTTTGCTTCGCTGGGGACATTGACGGCGCGCGCGGGTTTTGGGTAAGGTTTTGAAATGAAACTCCGCGCGCTGATTTGGGCTGCTGCATTGTGCTCTTCACTGGAATTTTCGTTAGGGAGAGCCGAGGTGAACAAGGCGGAGAAGGTTGGGGAAGGGGTTTACTTTCACGAAGGGGACATCGGGCGTAAGGGCCATTGCAACAACGGGTGGATCATCTTTTCGGATTACGTTTTGGTGGTGGACGGCAATTTTCCGTCGGGCGCGAACGAGGTGATACCGAAGATCCGTGCGATGACGGATAAGCCGATCCGGTTTGCGTTCAACACCCATGCTCACGGGGATCATGCCTACGGGAACCGGATTTGGCATGAAGCGGGGGCTGTGGCGGTGGCGCATGAAGGGGTTTTGGACGAGATGAAGTCCAACGAGACGGGATATTTTGGAGATCGGCCGGGTCGATGGGAGGATTTGGCTAAGAACCGGAAGGACGTAGCGGACACGAAGCTGCATCCGCCGTCGCTGTTATTTCGGAACGAACTCTTTTTCGAGGACAAGACGCAGCGGGTGGAACTATTGTATTTCGGGGTGGCGCACACCCGAGGGGATGGATGGGCTTGGTTGCCGAAGGAGCGGATCCTTTTCAGCGGGGATGCCTGTGTCAACGGGCCTTATAACTATGTTGGGGATGGCAATGTGGACCAATGGATTCGGACTTTGGAAGCGGTGAGGAAACTTAAACCCCGGCTGGTGTGTCCGGGACATGGGCCGATGGGAGGGCCTGAGGTGTTGGATCAGCAGCTTCGATACTTTGTCACGCTAAGGAACGAGATTCGGAAGCTTCATGCGGCGGGGAAGACAGCGGTGGAGGTGAAAGAATCGATCGATGCGTTGAAGGCGGTGATTCGTAAGGACGACGAGATTGCGCGGTATTTGGGGACGATGTTTGAAGGGCAAGTTGAGAAGATCCACGTTGAGCTAGGAGGCAAGCCGTTTCAACGCGCAGCGGATCGAGCTGATAAGCATTGGCGTGAGGCGCGGTTGACTAAGCCTTAGCCGTAACAATTCAGCAGAGTTTTAACGCGAAGGCGCGTGCTTCTTCAGACCTTTCTCATTGAGGCCTTGATCAATCTTCACGCGGTTCCATCGTCGTTTTTTGGGGGCTAAAAGCCCCCGACGGTTTGATGATCGAGGACCTGCTCGATGTCGAGCAGGGTTTTGACATTCCCTTTGACCTTGGCCATGCCGAGGATGTATTCGAGGGACAGGTTGGCACCGAAATCGGGTGCGTCTTCGATGTCGGCGGTGGGGATGGTGAGCACTTCTTCGACGGCGTCCACGATGAGGCCGGCCAGGGTGCGGGCACCGGCTGCGGCACCTACCTGAACGACGATGATGCAGGTACGTTCGGTGGTTTCGGTTTCGGCTAGGCCGAATCGGAGTCGGAGGTCGAGGACAGGGATCACTTTACCGCGCAGATTGATGACCCCTTTGACGTATTGCGGCATCCGGGGAACGGCGGTGATATCGAGGAAACGGATGATCTCGCGGATTTTGAGCACTTGGATGCCATAGGATTCGCGGCCGAGCGCGAAGGTGAGGTATTTGCAGGCAGCGGCCGAGGAGGCTGAGGTGGTGGATTTGGTGACTTCGGGGGTTGCGATACTCATGATTTGCGCCGGGTTGAGTGTTGGTGGGTGCGATTCGCGCTGCACCCTATGTATCGGATGGGAGTCCGGTGAACTAAAGTGGGAAAGTCGGGATTAGTGGGAGTAGGAGTGGATCGCCTCGAAGCCAAAACCTCGCGCACTGGGGCCAAGAACCGGGGCTTGACGATGGCGAGGGCGCAACGTCCTTGCTGACGGCTGGGTTGGGGGAGGCGATTGGGCGAGGCGAGGGCATGCGGTCCCATCGTTGTGGTTTAGCAGCAGGCTTGGGATGCTTGAGTAGATTTTGAGTAGAACCAGCCTTGGGACCATTGATTACCTGATGATTTTGACTGGATACTGCCCGAATTTTTTCGGTGGGTTTTGTGTGGCGCTTTTTCGCAGGTCCTCAAAGCCCACTTCAAGACCGTTGGAATGCGTTGAATTGGAAGAGACTACCAAAGCACTCTAGGTTCTGACAGAGTTCCCTTCCGAACCCGTTATCGCGAATTGTTACGCCATGAGGGATGGATGGCATCCTGGCTGCATACGGGTTCTGCCATGTCGCAAGTTTGGATTGAAAAACTACGCCACGACACCGATGTCACGGGTGTCACGGGTGCGAGCGTGCGTCCAGAGACACTCCGGAACGCCTCCTCATCGGGTCTTGACAACGTATCCCGGTCCTCGTCACCGGTCAGGGTGGCCCGATGGATGGCGTCTGGATTGATGCTCCTTCTGGAGCTGGGCCTGTTGATCTGGGGATATCAAAACATTCAGGCGCAAGGTTTGGAGGATCCAAACAATCACGTGCTGCAGTTGGATGGAGACGGAAGTTTCGTTGAGCTTCCCGGGAATCTCCTCAGGGACCTGCCCCAGACCACATTCGAAGCGTGGGTGCGATGGGATCGACTGGGCAACCAGAGCCACTGGTTCAGCTCAGGCGACCGGGAAAGCCATTTGCTCATCGGTACTGAAGCCGCTTCGCGCCGTGCCTTTCTGGCGGTTTGTCTGCAGGACGGACCCTGTCACGAAATCTCCCAGAGCGAGCCCAAACCCGTTCTGACGGTGAATACCTGGTATCATTACGCTGCGGTCACGGGCACCAACGGGATGCAGATTTTCCTTAATGGGGAACTGGTAGCGCAACACAAGGTGACCGGACTCCTGCGAGCGCCGTCTGCAAATTCGGTTCAGCCTTACCACACCTATCTCGGCCGCTCCGTCCGCCGCACTCGTTGGGGGGAGGAAGATTTCGCCGGAATGATCGACGAGGTCAGAGTCTGGCGAACGGTCCGGACGATTGAAGAGATCCGGTTCTCGATGAACCAACGGTTGACCGGACGTGAGCCGGGCCTTGTAGCGCTTTGGAATTTCGAGTCGGAAGCGGCCGAGGACGCTTCACCCGCCGGGCATCATGGTCGTCTGGTTGGCCAGGCGCGTGTGGTTCGGGAACCGGTTTCCAATAGTGCCCCGTTGCGCGACCGGACACTTCTGCATGGCACAATTTTTGACAAGGAAGGCAACGCGCTGCCGTTGTGGGATGTGTTGCTGGAGCAGGAGGGGATCACCCGGGCCATAGAGCATGGACAGGATTTTCGCAAGACGTTTGCCATCGTGCTTCCGGCGGGTGTGGATCTGGACCGTTCGTTTACCTTAACTGCGAGCGGCCGTTCGAACGCGACTTCAGTGGTCATGGCTGTCAGCCAGATGACGAACCTCCGGTTTCGACGTGGCGAGACCAATGATCTGAACCTCCGGCTGGCACCGGTTTCGAGCATCAGTGGAAAGGTCGTGGGTCGGGATGGTTCGGGGTTGGCGGGTGTCACGGTGCGGGCCGTCCGGCTCGACAGGCAGGGTCCGGCACCGGTGCAGCAGTTTCTGCCTGGGATCCCTCTGCAGTCCGTGCGAGCTGCCGGGCGGCTTCAACCCGGCTTGAAGGCGGAGTTTTACGCGCGCAGGTTTTCCACTGCGGCAACCTCCTTCACAAACTGGCCGGTCAGTCTTGTTCAACGCAGGATAGATACGGCGATGGCTTTTGGTTTGGCCCAGCCGTTGCAAGGCACCGCCCTCTACCAACCGGCGAATGCACAGTGGACCGGCCTGATCAGGGTTCCGGTGGATGGAACCTACAATTTTGAACTTCGAGCGGATGACGATGCTGCCGTCTGGATTGACGGCCAGATCGTCGTGGAGGCCGGCTACAACTACGCGCCGTCGCTCCTTTCCACCACCAACGCAGTGTCCCTGAAGGCGGGTGATCACCCGATCGAAGTTCGATGGGCAAATAATCTGAGTTCGGGCGGCATGATCCTGAACTGGGCACGCCAGGGCGAACCGTTCGAAGTCCTGGGGGGAACCAACCTGGTGCATGTCGCGGAGGCCATTAAATCGCCGGCGGATCCCGACACTGGTTCACCGATCAGCGCAATCCTTGAACAGGAAACAGCGCTGGCCGCTGATCACGGGGAGTTTAATCTCAATCCCATCTTGCCAGGCCGTTATCAGGTCGAGGTTCTGCTTCCAGACGGCTGGAATGTGGTGCGCCAGCCCACCTTAACCGTCGGGACGGGTGATGTGAGGGTACCCGATGGGGAGCTGATGGTTGAACCAGCTCCCGATCACAAATGGATGTCCAACGAGGCGATCGCCAACGTGCCGGTGGAAATTGTTCAGGCGCTGGCGGTGGACCAGCAGGGCGTGCTGTGGGCGGGCGGAGCCGGCTCGGGGTTTTGCAGGTTCAACAGTCGCGAATCACAGACGTTCGACACGCTGGCAGGGCTCGTGGATAACGACGTCAGTGCAATGGCCTTTGACGGCAAAGGCTTGCTCTGGGTGGGCACGTTGAGAGGACTCTCCCGGTTCGACCCGGTCAACCAGACCTTCCGCAATTTCAAACTGAAGGACGGACTTCCTGGGGATCACGTGCGTGCGATCTGTGCCGACCGTGACGGGACTGTTTGGATTGGCACGACTGCCGGTCTGGCTCGATGGGATGGAGACAGTTTGCGCAATTTGCCCGATTTTCCGCCGTCGAACATGATCCGGGCAGCTGAAGCCAGGGATATCCGGAGTATCGTGGCAGGGGCGGATGGTCGGGTCTGGATTGGAACAAGCGCCGGTCTCTTTAGCCATGGACCTGGCGGATTCGAGCATGTGACGCGCTCCACTCCTGCAACCTCGGCCGCGGTGTTGGGACTGGCAGTGGCGAGGGATGGAGCTGTCTGGTTCGGTCTGGCCGATCTTGGAATTGTGCGCCTTTTGCAGCCCGAGACCAAGGGTGTCACCCAGACCCGGATATGGCCTTTGCCTGGAATCAATCTTACCGATCGTTATCAGGCAATCTCGATTCTTGAATCAGGGTCGGGTTCGGTTCTGGTGGGCAACAGCGAAGGCCTGCATGTGTTGGAATCCAACTGTTGGAGGCAGGTGGGCACGACGAATGGACTGCCACACAAATCTGTCACTGCGTTGACCACTCCCCCCGATCATTCGATCTGGGCAGGGACCGAGGCCGGACTTGCCCGGTTCGATCCATCCGGGGTTCGGGTGCTGGGTCTCCATCACGGAATTCCCAACGATTTCTCTCCGGCAATCAACATCTCGAAGGAGGGCACCGTCTGGCGCGGAGCCTTTAACAGTTCGGGCGGGGGGGGAGGAAGCCTTCTGGCTTATGATGGTAAACGGGTGAGGGTGATCCCAGGGACAAACCAGATTGGAAAACTAATGATATCCCAGATCGCCCGGAGTCCGGATGGGCAGCTGGTGTTCGCGCGGGTGTTCGGCGGCACGTTGCTGACCGTATCCAATGACGTCCTTGTCCCCTTTCAAGTCGGAGGACAAAACCTGGCGGGTTCCACCATTGCGTGGAGTCGGGATGGCAGAACGACTTGGGTTGGAGGGCTGAGTGTGGCCTGGCGCTGGGACGGGCAGGAACTTGTCAAATTCGGCACCAACGATTTTCATGGGGAGATTCATTATGTGCATCAGATCAGTATCGCGCCCGACGGGGATCCTTGGTTTGGAGGCTATAGGTCGGCACTGAAGTTTGACGGCACCCGCTTTCATCGCTTCACGGAAACCAACGGCCTTCCTCACTGGCAGACTCCGTTTGTGTATTGTGGTCGGGACGGCTCTGTCTGGTTTCCGAGTGTTGCCGGCCTAGGGCGGCACAAGGATGGTGTGTTCGAGGTCTTTCGTGCGGGACGAAACACGCTGACCCGCGACGAGGATGCCGTCCGCATGGCGATTGTGGAACCAGGGCGTGACCCTACCTCCGTCAAAGCCGGTGGGGATTCCAGACAAGCCGAAGCACTTCTCCGAGTGGCCGCCGCCGGCGGGTTTCAATATCGCGCGATCAAACGGCTTCCGTCCAACACCATTGCCCGGGTAGCGGATGACGGGCGTGGGGTGGTCTGGATGTTTCTCCGGAAGGGGATTGCCCTCTACGATGGGACGGCGGTTTCGGTATTGGACGTTCGGGATGGATTTCCATCCGAGGGGGTGTATGGGATGGCAGAAGGGGAGAACGGGGTACATTGGATGACCTATGGTGGTGGTTTGATTCGGTACGAGCGGCGGCCCAGGGCTGTCACACCCTGGGTTGAGGAGATCTGGGCTGTCACCGATCCCGCCCCGAAGAAGTCCGATGCCGGCATCCCCCCTTCCTTTATCAAGGGCCAGACCTTGCAAGTCCGTTTTGGTGTGAGTGACTACCGGACCCGCACGTTCAACCAGCAGTTCCGCTGGCAGATGCTCGAAGGCCAACCCAACCCTGGAGATCCGGCCTTGCGCAAGGAGAGCAAATCGTGGAGCGAACCTCTCAATCAGGACAATGTTTACCTGCGTGCTGATAGGTCAGGTATCCAGACCGTGGCGGTTCAATACATCGATCAGGATCTCAATTATTCGGAACCGGCTTTCGCTGCACTGGCCATCCGGCCCATCTGGTATCTGAGCGCAGGCTTTCTTGTTCCTGTTGTGGCGCTGAACGCCGGCCTGGTCGTGTATGCTGCAACAGCGATGGTCCGGGTCCGGCGACGAAAGCAGGAGGCTGAACGGCTGCGCGAGCAGTTGTTGGAACAGGAACGGCAGGCCCGCACTTCAGCCGAGGCTACCCGGGCTTCCGCGCTGGAGGCCAAGGATGCAGCCGAGGCGGCGAACCGGGCGAAGAGCCTGTTCCTGGCCAACATGAGCCATGAAATTCGCACACCGATGAACGCCATTCTCGGTTATTCGCAGATCCTGCGCCGCGACCCCGCACTCCCAAAACAATTCCAGGCGCCCGTCGAGACCATTGAAAAGAGCGGAGACCACCTGCTCGCGATGATCAATGACATCCTCGATCTCTCGAAAATCGAGGCGGGCAAGATGGTGCTCCAGACTGTCGATTTCGACCTTGTCGATCTCATCACCAGCCTTTCCGCCATGTTCGAATTGCGGTGCCAGCAGAAACGTCTCGACTGGCGAGTGGAATGGGTCGGTTGTGACTCCGCTCCACGGACGCTTCCCGTGCGCGGTGACCAGGGTAAACTCCGTCAAATCCTCATCAACCTGCTCGGAAATGCCCTGAAATTCACGGAAAGCGGCAGCGTCATTCTCCGCATCACGCCAAGTTTCTCCGGGGCTGTTCCATCCGCCTCCGAAACCTCCTCCACAACTTCCGCACATTTCCGATTTGAGGCGGTGGACACCGGCCCTGGTATTCCCCTCGAAGCCCAGGCCAACCTTTTCCGTCCGTTCGAGCAGACCTCCCACGGTGCCAGCAAGGGCGGCACCGGACTTGGACTCGCCCTTTCCCAACGTCAGATTGAACTCATGGGGGGAGTTGGTCTCCGGCTTGAATCCGCTCCCGGCACTGGTGCGAGATTCTGGTTTGAGGTGGCGCTGGAACCCGTTGTTTCAGGAACGATTCCCGCCGGCCAACAGGATTCCGCAACCCACCACGAACGTCAGGTCCGACGCATCGCCTGCGGACGTGTGGTTCACATCCTAGTCGTGGATGACATCGCCGAAAACCGAGCGGTTATCCGTCAGATGCTCGAATCCATCGGCTGCACCGTGGTCGAAGCCGCGAGCGGGCTGGAGGCCATCGATCAGATGCGACGCTCATTACCGGACTTAGTGTTTCTGGACATCCAGATGCCTGTCCTGAACGGACGTGAGACCGCAGTCCGCATCTGGGAGGAATTCGGACGTGAACGGGTCCGTCTCGTCGCGCTCTCCGCCTCGGTCTTTGAGCATGAACAGCGGGAATACAAGGAACTAGGCTTCCACGATTTCATTGGAAAACCGTTCCGTTTCGGGCGGGTCTGCCAGTGTCTGCAACTTGAGCTCGGAGTCGAATTTGAATACCACGATGCCGCTCCCGCAGTTTCATCCGGTGCTGGCCTGCCCAACCCCGAATCGCTGACCGTCCCGCCCGAGCTGCTCAATCGCCTCCGTCAGGCCGCGGCTCGGTCCAGCGCCACAAGGCTCGAAAAGGCCTTAGGCGAATTTGCGGGATGCGGTCCCAAACATGCTGCGGCGGTAAACCATCTGCGGAGTCATCTGGAAACCGGCAATTTCACGGCCATTATCGACTTCCTGGAACGGATCCAACCATGAACCCATCCCCAGTTGGCTCAGACGAACCGCGCGGCACGGTGCTTGTCGTGGACGACATTGCCGCCAACCGCAATCTGCTTCGCGAGACCCTGGAGCCGCATGGTTACGAGGTTCTCCTTGCGGCGAGTGGTGAAACCGCTATCGACGTCGCCTTGCGGGCGCATCCCGACCTGTTGCTCCTTGATGTGAACATGCTCGGCATCGACGGATTCGAAACCTGCCGCCAGCTCAAGGCCCGGCAGGAGACCAGCGGACAGCCCATCATCTTTATCACTGCCAACGACGGCACCGAGAGTCTGGTGGAGGCGTTTCGTGTTGGGGGTGTGGATTACGTCACCAAACCGTTCAAGGCCGAGGAGGTCCTGATGCGGGTCCACACCCACCTTGAAATCAGCCGGTTGAACCGGGCGCTTCGGGACCAGAATCAGGAACTCTCCTCGCTCAACCGTGCTCTACAGGCAGAGGTGCGTCGGCGTCAGCAGGCCGAACAGTCGCTTTCGTTGCTCGGACAACAACAGGCTGAACGTTTCCACGCCGGGGGTACATTACGCCACGACGCCCCCTGCTATATCGAGCGGCAGGCCGATCGGGATCTGCTCGCTGCGTTGCAAGCGGGTGAGTTCAGTCACATTCTCACCAGCCGACAGATGGGCAAGTCCTCCCTCGTCGCCCGGATCGCCCACATGTTGCGCCGGCAGGGGACGCTCGTTGCCAGCCTCGATCTCGCCGCGCTCGGAACCAACCTCACCCCGGACCAGTGGTATGATGGCTTGATCGCCCGGATCGGCTGGCAACTGCAGATCGAAGATGAACTGGAATCACTCGCTAGCCAGTGGGAACGACACGGACCGGTGCAACGATTCATCGCCACTCTTGGACACATTCTTGAATCGCGACCTGACCAACGGCTGGTGCTTTTTGTGGATGAACTGGATGTGGTCCGAGGACTTCCTTTTTCCACGGGGGAATTCTTCGCAGCAATCCGGGAATGCTACAACCGCCGAAGCGAATCCGCAGCATTCACCCGGCTCACCTTCACTCTTCTCGGGGTCGCCAGCCCGAGCGAGCTCATCGCGCAGGAATCGATGACCCCGTTCAACATTGGCGGTCGAATCGAACTCCACGATTTCAGCTGGCCCGAGATTCTGCCCTTGGCTCGGGGCCTTCGACCGGACGGACAGGGTGCCGAGGAACTCCTGGAACGGATTTATTTCTGGACCCACGGCCATCCCTACCTCACCCAGAAATTCTGCCGGGCCGTGGCCGCCGACAACTCGGTTCAGACGACAACCGAAGTCGATGAGCTCTGCGCTAAACATTTCCTCGGACGCAAGGCTGTGGAACAGGATGACAACCTACTTTTCGTGCGAGAGCGGCTTCTGCGTGGCATGGACCCGGCCTGCTGTCTGCGCCTCTACCGCAGCATTCGCGTCGGCTCCGCACCGGAGGTGTCCGACAACGATCCGGCTCTTGTCGGCCTTCGTCTGAGCGGCATTGTCCGATTTGCCGAAGGACGGTGGGTGGTAAGAAACCGGATCTACGAGCGAGTGTTCGACATTCCCTGGACCGACCGTGTACTCTCCCCGGCCACCGCACATGCCAAACCAGCCTGAATCTGCTTCCGGCATCATCCTGGTGGTGGACGATGCTCCGGCGAATTGCAAACTCCTTCGCGATGCCCTCGAACCCGACGGTCACGAGGTGCTCCTCGCCATGGATGGCCCTGCCGCGCTCAGCCTTCTGGAACGGGTCCAGGCCGATCTTATTCTGCTCGATGTCATGCTTCCCGGTATGGACGGGTTCGAGGTGTGCCGACGGTGTCGACGCATTCCAGCCCACGCGGCCACCCCTGTTTTGTTCATCACCGCGCTTCAGGAAACCAGCCACGTTCTCGAGGGTTTTCGCGCGGGCGGAGATGATTACATTACCAAGCCCTTTCGGATGGAGGAGGTTCTTGTCCGGGTCCGCACCCACCTTGACCGCGCCAGGCTGACCCGTCTGCTCCGGCAGTCGAACCAGGAGCTTGCTGCGATGAACACGCGGCTTCAGGAGGAGATTTCCGGGAGGCGGAGCGCAGAGCAGCGCCTGCAGATCGCCGACGATCAGCTCTCCCTTCTCTCCGAGCTTGAGGCTCAGCGATGGGGAATTGATTTCATGGCTGGACGAAGTCCCACCCTAGAACGAATCCTCCAGCAGATCCGCAAGGTTCAACCCTTCGAATCGACCGCCGTGCTGATCACCGGGGAAAGTGGCACCGGCAAGGAACTGATTGCGCGCGCCATTCACTTTGGCGGCCGCCGTCACCAGGGGCCATTCTTACCGGTCAATTGTGCCGCCATTCCCGCTGAGCTTGCTGATTCGCTCTTTTTTGGCCACCTTCGGGGTGCATTCTCGGGCGCAACCAGTGATCGCAAGGGTTACTTCGACAACGCCGAAGGAGGGACCCTTTTCCTTGATGAAATCGGGGACCTTCCATCCGCCCTGCAACCCAAGCTATTACGAGCCATAGAAACGGGACGCATCCTCCCGCTCGGCGCTCCAACCGAACACGCCGTCCGAGTCCGAATCATTGCGGCTACGAACGTCGACCTTCCTCAACGCACCGCTGATGGTTCCTTTCGCAAGGATCTCTATTACCGCCTAGCCCGTTTCGTTATCGAATCTCCAGCACTTCGAGAGCGTTCCGAGGACATTCCACTGCTGGCGCGGCATTTCATCCAGATGCTCGCTTCGGAGATGGGATGCCGTCCACCTGAGATCACACCCGCCGCCCTGGAGGTTCTGCAATCCTATGACTTTCCCGGCAACATCCGGGAACTCAAGAACCTGATGGAACGCGCGTTGATCGAATCGGGCGGTGCTCCCATAGAACCGATCCATCTGCCCTTCATCGAGGAGGCGGGTCTGGCCTCTGATTCAAGACCAAGATCACCGCTCTCGACAGAAAACCTAGCTGTAGTCTCGACCGTCATTCCGCCCACCGTCTCCGAGTCCGAGCCAGCGATGATCTCCCCCGATCCAGAGGCGGTTATCCTCCGGTTTGTCAGCACTAGCGGACACATCAACAATTCGGCCTGTCGCAAACTCCTTGGCGTCAGCATGCATCGTGCTTGGTATCTGTTGAGAAAGTTGCACCAGAAAGGTTCCCTGGTTCAGGCTGGAAGCGGCCGTTGGGCGGAATACACCCTGCCTTGATGAACCCCTTCTTTGCTTCATCTGCCAGCCGTTTCCCCCGTATCGAGGCCTCCCTGCAAACGATGTGTTTCACCCAGGCCGTGGTGAATCGTCATGCGGTTCCGTCGTCCTTTCTACCGAAGCAGAAGTAGCCACGGTGCGAGCTGATGAGCTCCAAGGGGAGGAAGGATGGGTTGTTTTCCGGACACATCCTTCCTGTGCGCGTTGCATCGTGGATTTAATATAGAGGGATGGAATAAACGGTGTCCAAGAATCATGATTAAAGCAGGGCATATAGGGTGCGTAGCCGGGGCGTGGCGGTATCCCAGGCAAGGCGATCCTTGAAGCCTGAGCGGAGCCACCTCTACTGGCTGCTTAAGCTGACAGGAACTCCGGCAAACAGCTTTTCGACAAGAAGGTAAACCCTTGTTGCCTGTGTTTTCGGCCAAGGTTCTGCGGGATGAATAGCTAGCGCCCTTGCGCGTTCAATGGCTTTGCCAATGTCTTTCATCAAAGGCTTGGTCTCATAGCCTGATTTTCCATCCTCCCCGTAACTCTTGTGGGCTTTTCCGAAATTACGCTGGCAATCATGTCGATCAATGAAATCGCGATTGCTTTGAAGGTGTAGATAAAGCCAAAGTTCAAAGCACGGGTTGCTCAAAGCCACGAAATAGCCAAGCGTCTTTGCTTGCTTGCATACTTCGTTAAGGTCGGCTTCGTCCCATGCATCTCGGTCGATCACCAACCACAATTCATCGCCAAGTTTAATCTTCTCGTTTCTGGCTGCGGACTTTAGCCGCTTAAGAACTTCTTTCGGATGCGATTTGTGTTTCGGATTTTTCACCAATTGCACACGAATGATTGCATCCCGGCCTGCAACCAGTGGTTTCAGTTCTTCAAAATATAGGGGCTCGGTTTCAGCCCCTTCTGAGGCGATCAGAAAGAGCTTCTTCGTCGGTCTGAACCCTGTACGCCGTTCAAATCGGTTGCCTTTCCCCATAACAATTCATTTTCCGAATTCGTTCAGAGCGCGGGGCAGTGAGCGAATTATAGGGATTCCCCCAAAACGACCGATAAGATAGCTCTTCCTGATATCTTTATCATGACGCACTTCCTTGAAATCGCTCAAGGCACTCAAAGTGGATCCACCGCCCTCATCCTTGTCAATGAACCAGAATTCATCCCTCCGAAACAGGGACTGATCCAGCAACAGCCCATCATGCGTAGTGAAAATGAGTTGACCCTTGGAATTGCCGCCACGAGAAGCAAGGTAGCTCTCAAGCAAGCTCCGTGTAAGCAACGTATGCAGGCTTCTATCAAGTTCATCAATGACGAAAACCTTCTGCGAATTGCTTGAAAGTAGTTCGTGAAAGGCGGGAAGCAACTCAATCAGCCGCTGCGTGCCCTCGGACTCTTCCGAAACATCGAACTGAACTGCTTTCCCGTTGCTCGTGTGATGAAATGTAACGAGCTTCAAACACTTGAGCTTCCCACTTTCGAGAAACACAACGTAACGCTTTCGGTCTGGAGACGGGATTTCATAGACTTCTTTGTCTTTGATTCGTTCTTTGATCATCGCTTTCAGCCCCGTTGGAAGGTCCACAGCGTCAAACGAAACTTCTTCCCCGGCAATTTTACTTATGCCTGTATGCGCCTTGTTGAGTGTTTCGCCGCAATACACACGCAGCCTGTCACTTTCTTTTCGAGTAAATTCTGTCATCTGAAAAGTCGTATGCGGGTCAATCAGAGTCAGTGTTTGCTTGAACCACCCGGTAAGCGAATCTGTAATCTGAATTTTTCTTCCACGCACGGCATTCAGAAAAAGTTGGTTGGGCAGGGTGTCGCGTGCTTTGAATTTGACGAATCCCGCCTCCTCTTTTGGAAGATTCAGCTTTTCAAAATAATCAAGATTCCACTTGTCCTCTTCTTTTTCCGCTGACCGCGAATAGACAAGTGTGGTTTTTTCACGTTTCAAAATCTCCAATGACTCGCTCCATACCCGATTCCGAGAAACTGCAAATGCGTATTTAAAAACTTGGTCGCCAACCAGAATTTGGAAACTGAATTTGGATGGCTGTGTCGCGGAGGTGTCGTCCAGCCGGAACGGTTCAATGTCAATTGAGTCATCCTCACTCACCTTTGATTCGATGATCAATCTTTTCGCGAAATCCAAGGCGTAATAAAAATTCGATTTTCCAGAACCATTTCCACCGTAGATCGCAGCAACAGGCAAAACCTTGAGATCAAGAGATGGGATGAGCGTTACACGTTGATTGTGCCGCCGTTCCCGTGAGGCAATCATTGAAAAATTAGTCTCGTCTCGAAACGACAAAAAATTTGAGAACTGGAATGAGATTAACATTGCGAGAAAAAATCTCCCAAACCAATCCGCCCTTCAACACTAAAAGCAGAATCGAGGTCGAACAGGAGGTTTTCTCTCGCTTTGAAGGTTTCTGACTGCCTGATCGGCAAACTCATGAACGACATCACGCCTGAATCCCAACGGGATTCAAATCCCGCCGACCAGAAGGATCTCCAAGCGAGATTCAGCGGCTTCACGATGATCCTCCACACCTGGAACCAGCGCCTGCTCTTCCATCCCCATCTGCACTGCCTCGTGCCCGGCGCGGGGCTCAACGCTCAAAAGCAACCTGTCCGCGTTCCCAATCCGGCGTTCCTCGTGCCTCTGCCTCATCTG
>Ga0172367_10001164_pt1 | contig 39355 bp, 33 predicted proteins | sample Lak10m_FD_114542 | JGI IMG/M metagenome (GOLD analysis project Ga0172367, IMG submission 114542) | Freshwater microbial communities from Kabuno Bay, South-Kivu, Congo - kab_022012_10m | ecosystem: Environmental > Aquatic > Freshwater > Lake | place: Democratic Republic of the Congo: South-Kivu... | reverse complement strand
TGAAGTCCAAGGACCAGGAAAACTTCTTCTGCAAGCAAGCTGCAGTGTTCCATCAGGATTTAGAATCTTGCATCCGGCTAATCCAACATTTTTATTTGAGTCAAAAAACTTAATCATCTTTTCAAATGTATCTTCAGCAACAAGTGTATCAGGATTGATCAACAAAATATATTTTCCAGCAGCCTTCTTTAATCCAATATTATTTGCTTTACCAAATCCAAGATTAGTCTGATTAGCTATTAATTTTATTTGTGGAAATTTTTCTTTTATAAAATCAACACTGCCGTCGTCAGAAGCATTATCAATAATTATAATTTCTTTGGTAAGATTTGATGAGGCTTTTTCTATGGAGTGAATTAAATTCTGAAGGAATTCTTTTACGTTGTAGTTTACTATGATTATTGAAAGATCCAATTATTTGGTCCTTACAATTTGCCAAACATATGCTGAAGCCTGAGCTTCCAAACCATTATTACGGCTTCGCGAACAATTTTTTTAGACATTTTAGATTTCCCTTTTACACGATCAATAAACACAATTGGTATTTCCTTGATTTTAAATCCTTTGCAATAGGCTTTAAATGTCATTTCAATCTGGAATGAATATCCATTGGATTTAACTTTATCTAAATCAATTGATTCTAATACACTTCTTCGGAAACATTTAAATCCGCCAGTTGCATCTTTGATTGGCATCCCTGTAATAATTCTTGTATAAACACTTGCAAAAAAACTTAACAACAGTCTAGACATTGGCCAGTTAAGAACTCGTACACCATTGATGTATCTGCTTCCAAGTACAAGATCATTTTCTTTAACTGCAATTAAAAAGTTTTTAAGCTCGTTTGGATCGTGAGAAAAATCTGCATCCATTTCAAAAACAATATCATAATTATTTTGCAGCGCATATTTAAATCCTGCAAGATAGGCAGTACCCAAACCCATTTTCTTTTCTCGTTCTAAAAGATGTACACGATCATTTTTTTTCATCTCCTCTTTAACATATTTACCTGTTCCATCGGGCGAGCCGTCATCAACTATAAGTATATGAATACTCTCGTCCTGAGATAAAACTGCAGGAATAAGCTTCGGAAGATTTTCCAGCTCATTATATGTTGGAACGATAACCAAGGATTTTTGATCGGTCATAATGTTTGCATAGGGCATAGCGCAATGCGCATAGCGTTTTATTATAGATTATAAAGTTTTTTTAAAGTTAGTTATCATTCTGCACTCTTTATCTAGTTTATCAAGAAGTATTTCAACAACATCATTAGCAATTAACTTACGTCCGTTTAATATTATTAAGATGTTTGCATTTTCAAAAGCTGATCGTCTTGCAATGTTAAGGAAATTCTTAAACTCCTTTTTCCATTCAGAACCTGAGCCCTCTGCAATGTTATTCGACATACTCATTCCCGCTCCTCGTAATTGTTCAGCGAAACGGAATAAACGATTTTTCTCTAATTCATCAGCTATATCAAATAACTCGTCAGCAATTTCGATTGCTAACTTCCAAATTTCTAAATCCTGAAATCTAAATTTAGACTTCATAAACCATCCATAATTAATGATTTCAAAAAAAACTATGCTCTATGCACTAATCGGCTTGCACTATATGCTTTGCTCTTTGCGCCATGCTCTCTGCGCTTAATCATAATGTCCTTTACCAAAAAGTACGACAAACACTGTTCGCAATAAAATTTTAAAATCCATTCTGATTGACATATTTTCAATATAAAAAAGATCGTACCGTAATTTTATTTTTACATCTTCGATTGTTTCATCATACTTATGTTTTATCTGTGCCCAACCCGTTACACCAGGACGAACTTTTAATCTTCTTTTGTAATATGGAATTTCCTGTGAAAGTTTTTCCACAAAAAAAGCTCGTTCAGGTCTGGGACCGACTAGACTCATTTCACCTTTAAGAACATTTATCATTTGTGGTATCTCATCAATCCTAACTCTTCTAACAAACTTACCCATTCTTGTTACACGCGGATCATCTTTTTGCGACCACACCGGACCCGTATATTTTTCTGCATCATTTATCATCGAACGAAATTTTAATACTTTAAATGGTTTACCATTTTGTCCTAATCTTTCCTGCTTAAAAAATATCGGACCTTTGCTGTCTATCTTTATTGCAATCGAAGTTAAAATTATTATGGGAGAACTTACAATCAATATTAAGAAAGAAATAAAAATATCCATTAGGCGTTTTAATTTCTTTTCCCACTCCGGCATTAACTCAGGCATAATATCAATAAGCGGCATTCCGTATATCTGGCTTGTGCGTGCCTGTCCGCTTAATATTTCATAAAGGTCAGGAACAATTTTCAGACTAAGATTTTTACCTTCTGACTTTGAAATTACATCAACAAGTACATCGTGATCTTCTTTTTCTAATGCGATAATAATTTCTTTAGCGTTATACTTTTCTATAATCTCTACTATTTGATCTGTAGTTCCTTCAACTTTGATTCCCTTATATTCCCTCCCGATGTTTTCATTTTTGACGGCAACAAATGCTTCTATATCGATTCCGAGTGCTGGAGCATTATTTATCGAATCTAATACTTCTCTGCCTTTATCATTATACCCAACAACTAATCCGCATCTTCTGCCTATACCTTTAATTAGTAGATTACGCTGCACACTTCTAATCAGAATTCTACCCGAGCCAACAAAGAACAAAAACAATCCCCAATAAATAAAAATTAAAATTCGAGTTGCAGTTGCAACATTGTGCATATAATCATCGATAAAGATTAAGAAAAAGAGCAAGAAGATTCCGAAGAAAGTTGCTTTAAATAGTGTGGATATTTCATCAAAGCGTGAGGAAGCAAACCAGGTACGGTACATTCCGACAAAAGTAAAAATGATTAGCCAGTAGAAATAAATAACAAACATCGGGACAAAGAATTCGGGATCAATCATTAATACAAACCAGCCGGTTTCCTTACGGATGTAAGTATAAACAAACCAAGCAGCATTTATCATCACGAAATCAATAAGTAGAAGAAATATTTTTTCTTTGGATTTGGACATAAATTTATGATAGGTTTTTCAACAATTCCTCATATAATTCATATGTGCTCTTGACCATTTTATCAGAATTAAATTCGGCTAACGCTCTTTTTTTTCCATTTTTACCGAAGGTGGTTTTTAATTCATTATCACCTAAAATTTTATTTATAGCTTCTGCGAGAGATTTCGAATCGCTTGGTGGAACAACTAAACCAGTAAAATTATTAATATTTAGATAGGTTGTACCCGTCCCAAGTTCGGTGCAAATTACTGGTTTGCCGCAAGCCATTGCTTCAATTTGAACTATCCCATATGCTTCAGTTTTATTTATTGATGGCAAAACGAATAAATCACAAGTCTTATAATAATTTTGCAAAGTATTATCGTCAACTTCTGGAAGTATCGAAATTCTTGAGCTTAAATTTAATTCATTGATCAAGCTCTTAAGAGTTTTTTCTAAAGGTCCAGAACCTATTATTACAAGTGATGAATTCTTTACATCTTGCATCGCTCTAATCAAATATTCAATTCCCTTATAGACTACTAATCGACCGACGAATAAGATAACAGAATCTTTAGTCTCATGTTGTAAGTGATTATAATGATTGTCGTCCTTCGAATTTGACTTAGCCCATTCTAAATTTATTCCAATTGGAATTACCTCACATTTGTTCTTATAAACTGGAAGAAATTCTGAATTATCTATCAAGTAAGGATTACTAACTATTATTTTATCAACCATTGAAAGGAACTTATGAATATATTTTCCGTAGAAAGGTAAAGCCCACTTTTGCCGAGTTATATCACAATGCCAGGATGTTACAATTCTCAAAAAATTTTTTCTTAGTTTAGGAAAAAATTCTAAGGTCAAATCAGCTAATGGAAAAGGTTGATGAATATGTAATATATCGCCATTTAGTTTTAGTAGTGAAGTTGGATAGTTCGGACTAAGAGGTAAAGATGAAACGAAACCATAAGTTGGTAAATAATGGACATTTACACCATTTATATTTTTTTTTATATCCTCTGTGGTCTTTTTATGATTACATACCAAGACTTCAACATCAGCACTATTGTTTTTAACCAAACCTTCTGATAGAATGGTTATAGTTGTTTCAATTCCACCAACTTTAGGATAATAAGCTTTATTTGTTTGAACTATTTTCATTTTCTTTATGAGGGTATGAGTAAGTTTAGAATAAACTGTTCTCTCGTTTCGGCAATCTCGTAAAATATTATTTCTAAGTAAATCCAATAAATAGATTGTTAAATTTAACTAAAACTGTTAAATATATTCACCATTTTTGTTATGTGTTCTTCGGGTGTAAACTTACTGGCTTGATGAATCGATTTTACCTTCATTTTTTCATATAAATCATTATCATCTAACAATTTTATTATACAGTTCGAAAAGAATTCATAATCATTGGAATTACCCAAAAATCCGGTATTACCAACTACTTCAGGCAATGCCGAATTATCAGATGCGACAACTGGAATTCCACACTTCATTGCTTCAAGCGGTGGTAGACCAAATCCTTCGTAATGGCTTGGGAAAAAGAAAATTTCAGCAAGATTATAAATAAATACTAAATCTTCACTGCTAATACCCTTAAGATGGATTATGTGATTTTTTCTCTTTTCAATTTCTGAAGCAATTTTATTAAACCCAAAGCCTTCCCTGCCGACAAGAACAAATTTTACATCGATACCTTTAGAATTTAAAATATCAGATACTTTAATTATCCCATCAATATTTTTTCTTTCCTCAAGTACACTAACGAACAGTATAAATTTTTCAGGTAAATTAAATTTCTTCAATATTTTTTCTTTTTCATCTTTAGTCATAAGTATTGGTTGAAATATATCATCAGCCCAAAGGTAGTTAACTTGGATAAAGTTAGGATTAACCTCATAACTTTTAGATATATCATTTTTTGCTGATTGCGAGATAGTTATAATTGCATCACTTCTTTTTATAGACGGAGGAACAAGAATATTCATATATGTTCTATAATGAAATGAATAATACTCTTTACAGGTTTTTGTTAGAGCATCTGCAACTACTGTTACGTTTTTCCAATCCCTTTTAAAAAATGGTACAAAAATGTAAGGAGTAAAAAAAATATCTATTTTATTATTTCTAAGTAATTTAGGAAGAGTAAAGTTTATCCAATAATGTTCAAATAATTGACGCGGCAGACGATTTTTTTTTATTGAAATATATTTATAATAATTATTTTCTCTTGGAACATCTTCATATTGAAATATGAAATACTCATTCTCCTTATCATACTGTGGAATGAATTTTATAAGATTTGCAAGATAACTTGCTATTCCCCTTATAGGAGTACTTAATAAACGTGCATCAATTCCAATTTTCATTAAAGTAAACTGCTATAATTAATAATTTAAAAACTTTTAAAATTTTAATTTAGATAATCTAAAATCCTCAAATACTTATTCTATCATAAAGTTTTTTAAGGGATCTGATAATTGCAAAGTAAACTATTTAAGGATTTACTGATCAAATTGCTCAAGTCATATTAATTCAGAAATGACTGTTCGAATCGGTAAAAACTTATAATCAGTTAATAAATGACCAAACTTGGACTCTGTTTTTTTTAAGTTGGTGTAATGTCTAAACTTATATTGATAATCAATTTTTTTTACTCTTGGCTGTTTAGGATCAAATTCCCAGGGATGAATATAAAAGATATAAATCCCTTTGTCATTTAATATCTTATTTATTCCCCGCTTAAAAATCTGATAAGGTATAAATCTAAAATAAAATCCACCAGACCAAGGCAGCTTAATTCCAGCAATATCAACATTGGATAACATAACCTGATAAAAATTTTTCTTTAATTCAAATATTGAATGATTAGAAACTTTATAATCCTTAAGCTTACCATATCGATTGTGAGCAACAGTTAAGAACAAACTTGAGTCGTACTTAAATCCAAGTGAAATTAAAACATCAATTGCCCAATCAGTTATTGAAAAATTAGGGGCTCTATATCCAATAATTTTTTCACCAATAGAATCCTCTAAAATATTTTTAGTTTTAATTACATCTTGCCGAAAACTTTCTGGAGTTAATGAATACACTAAATCATGGTTGTATCCGTGGCAAGCAATTTCGTGTCCTTGTTGATGGATCTTTTTTACAACCTGCGGAAATCTATCTGCAATCCAACCCAACACGAAAAAAGTAGCAGATGAATCATGTTTATCCAATAAATCCAAAATAACATCTACATTTCTTTCAACCCTGGATACATTTCCATCCCAGGAATCTCTTGTTATCGCTTGTTTTAAATTATCAACCTGAAACCAATCTTCAACATCTACACTTAGAAAAGTCTTCATCTTAATCTATAGCCTTTAGCTTTAAATTTCTTAACATCCTCCTTAGTCGGAAAAGTATTATATGTTGCAAATTTTGAATCATTAATAATAAAATTAAATTTTTCTTTTTTCAGTATTTCGATAGCCTCTATAAAGGCTATCACGCTTAGCTTTTTTGTTCTTCTAATTAATGAGTCAAGTGTTTCCTTTGGGTTAAGATCGAATAGCTTCTGAAAGAGTATTTCTCCATCATCTAATGATTCATTCATCTTGTGTATCGTAACAGCGCTTGAGGAATCACTTTTAAAATTATATAATGACCAAAAATTCGGCATCATTCCTCTGTTTTTAGGCAGTTTGGAAGTATGAATATTAAAGCATCCAATTTTGGGAATAGCTAAAACGTCTTTCTTAAAAATCTGACTTGCTGCGATGGAAAATATTATATCTAAGTTTAACGATCTTAAATAATTCACTGATTCCTTAGAATTAATATTTTTTACTTCAAAAATTTTGATCTTATTTTTTAACAATGTGTGTTCAACAGAAAAAGCACCAGGAAAATTACCCTTAAATAATTTTATTGAAATTACATTAAACAATTTATAGAATACATATATAATTCCAAGAATAAAGAAATTCCAATAACCATAAAAATCAATCATCTGTTTTATTAGTTTTTGTTTTGATTTTTTTCCAAGCGGTGGTTGAATAATCACACCAACTAATTCTAACTGGTCTGAAATATTACGTTTAAATAATTCTCTAAAGAAAATTGAGACATAAAATGGATCATCTTGTGTAACTAAAAGTATTTTCAGCATATTTTATTTTCAGGCAGCAGAAATAAGGTTCACTAAAATAATTATTGAACTAAATTAAACATTTCTCATTTGAAACTTAATGAATTGGATTTTCCCATTCTCTTACTAAAAAAATCCTTAAAAGCTTTTATGATCATTAATATATTTTTTGAATTATTATTTAATATCCAATATATACTCTTTATTGACATTGAGAAAATTATATAGAACAACGTTAAGACAAAAAATTTGGGAAAGTTTTTTTTTGCAAAATAAAGTCGATTCCTGGTAACATAATAAATAGGTAAAAGAGATAGATTTTCTTTCGTAGAACTGCTTACTTTATGTAAGATTTTTGAATGATTATTCACAATAATCTTATATCCAGCATGAGTTGTTCTATAACATAAATCAGCATCTTCTACATATAAGAAAAATTTTTCGTCAAACAACCCTATCTTTTCAAAGACTTCCTTCTTTATTAGCATACAACAACCCGAAACAAAGGTAACAGATTTATTGTCAGGTTTTATCTTACTTTCAATTCGATCAGAATAAGCGAAGCCTGAACCCCGAACTCGACTTATTTTACCGCCAGCAGTCCAGATTTTTTCAGGCTCATAAAAGTAATTTATTTGAGGAGCTGCAATTCCTGCATTCTTTTCTTTCTCAAAAACATCTAACAATGGTTGAATAAAATTTGGCTCAACTATTGTATCATTGTTTAGTAAAAGGAAGTAATCAGGATTCATCTTCATTGCATATTCAATTCCCAAATTATTTCCACCAGTAAAACCCAGATTTGATTCAGACCTAACTGCTTCAATTTCAGGAAAGTTTTTCTTTAATAATAAATAATCCTCTTGTCTTGAACCATTATCAACAACGATAATTTTATAATTATCATAAGTAATTTTTTTTAATGAGATTATACATTCGGAAGTATCCTCATATCCATTCCAATTCAGAATCACTATGGCAATTTTGGGTTTATCTTGGATTTGAGACATGCTATTTGTTTGTATCTAACCTTGAGTATGAATAAAAGATAAATCGTATGTTCATTTAGCAATAAAATATTTAAGTAAATATGAATAAACAATTAAGTCCACAAAATTTTATGAACTTTTAATTTTTGAAAAAATAAATGATAAGTCTTCCGGTTCGAGAATTTTTTTCCACACAACTATAGAAAATGTTAATAGAACCGTTACGATAAAGAGTAACTTAAATGTCATCCCACTGATAAAGATAGTAGATATGACAACGATTAATGAAAATAAAACGAATATTAAATTTGAGTTTATTCTAAATTCAACTTCTGTTTTTTTCTGAAAAACTTTTTGAGTAAAATAAAATAACAACGAAGTATCAATAAATATCCTGATCAGCCAGACCAATGCAGCCCCTTTGATCCCAAGTTTGGGTATAAAATACCACATTAAAATCAGGTACAAAGGTAATTCAAACAGATGAATTTTTGCTGTAATATCGGGTCTCCCAATTGATTGTAAATATGTAAATGGGAAAAATGCGAGACTATTTAAAAATATCCCTATAGCAAATAATTGAAGCACCAGAGTACTGCTGCTAGCAAAATTTTTTCCTAGCCAGATATTCAATCCCTCATTAGCAAAAGTTGAAATTATTAAGACAATTGGGAACAAAATTATAAAAATAGACTTAACACTTTTAGAGAAGAGTTTATTAGTGTACTCCGGATTAGTTTTATAGTTTGAAGATATTGCAGGAAATAAAACGCTAGCTAATGCACTCGGAATTATCAATAACTTTGTTACAACTTCATACGGTGTTGTATAATAAGTAACCGCAACGGCAGAAATTAGAGCGCCGATTAAAAATCTATCAACGTATAAAATAATCGGACCGATTAAATTAGAAATGCTCATCCAGGTACTTGTCTTCAAAATTGGTTTAATAAGATTTCTAACAATTTTTATTTCAGCATTACGGATTGAATTTAATTTTTTGCATTCTAAGTAAAAGAAAATCCATATTATAAGTCTAAAAAGGGATAGCACTAGAACAATCACGAACAAATCATTTGTAAAGATTAAGCAAATCAATGGTCCTACAAAAGTAAAAACGCCTAAAATTGATCTTAATAAATTTATCATTCCAAATTTCTGATATGCTTCAAGCACACCCCTTAATCCTGCAGTGGTTGTTACAATTGGAATTGAAAGTGCAAGCGCATAAAAAGTATAAATACTTTGTTCCTGATATTCTTTTGAAATATTAAAGATATTTATAACCAGATAAGGTGAACCAAATAGGAGGACTATACTTCCTATCGAACTTATTAAAAACATTAAAAATAGTGCAGTCCAAAACAATCCGGGTATTTCACCTATTTCCTCTAACCCAATTTTTTCAGCAACAATTTTAGTGAGTGTTCTTCCAATGCCAAAATCAAATAGGCTAAAATATCCAATTACCACCCAGGCAAGTGATAGTATTCCAAATTTTTCTTCACCTAAGCCTTTTACTAAGAATGGGATTGTAAACAAGGCCACGAATAAAGGAGCAATACTTCCGGCAAAATTATATGCAGAATTCTTTAACAGTAAATTTCCACTAATTGTATTCATTAATTCTGTAATTCTTTTCTTTGATCAGGCTTCAGATTCTGAATCTTGATGAGTTCTAAGTAAATTAAGATTGAAAAAGGTTCCAACAATTGCCCAGAAGATTATTGAGAATTGGAATCCCTCAAAATTTGGTTCTACTAGTGAGTGAATATATCCACCTGATATGGCTGAAAAAAAAGCCCACTTCAATAATTTAAGTGAATGATCTTTTTCTCTTCTGTAATCCTTGAACACTTTAACAAATACTACTGCTAAAATTGAAAAAAAGAATATTCCGCCAATCAAACCGGTTTCACCTAACATACCTAAAATGATATTATGAGCAGATGACGATGCATCCTTTGCTAATATAAAAGTTGAGTAAAAACTTAAATTTCCAAAACCCACTCCAGTCAGTGGATATTTCAGAAATGCTTTCCAGGTATCTTCATAAAAATTTAATCGTGAATAAACAGATCCAGTGGTTTCAAGACTTGACATACCTTCAGCGATTACATAAGTAAGAGGGTTAAGAAGAATAATTGTCACAATAATTAATAAAACAACAATAAAAGGAATTAATGACCTGGCTTTAAGAGTACGGGCAAATAACAGACTTAAAGCAAGGAACAGTGCTAATAAACCACCTCTTGATAATGTAAGAATTATACCTAAAAACATAAAAAATAGTGCAAATGAAAAGAACCATTTTAACTTTTTGGAATTTGTATAAAACAAGTATCCAAACGTTAGCGGAATTATCACTACGAAGAATGCAGCTAAATAATTCGATCTACCCCAACTTACAGCAAATAAATTCTTTTTAAAGTAAAGACCAACAACACCTGATGAAAAGCCGCCTAACTGCATTAAAATATTGAACTCTATAAGAGCCAATATCAAGCCCCAAACGATAATTCCAATTATTAACGACTTTAAATGATATTTATTTTGTATAGCATAGTAAACTAATACCAGACTAAAAAAACCTGCGAAGTAGTTTTTCCAGAAGACTAAAATTCTCAGCTTCTCAAGTGCAACAAATAATCCTGTAGGTAGAGTCCAGACAAAAAAAGGAATCCAAATTAAAATTATTAATGGAATTTTAAGATCATCATTTAAGTTTAATAAAAACTTGACTGTGAAGATTGCTAAAAATAAACCTAAAAATATTTCTTCAATGAACAATGTAGGGCCCCTGGACATATCTTTAAAGGGGATTACAGCATCCACCAATATTGAAAATATTAATATGTGTACTGCAATTATGGGTATTTTGAATGTAAAATAAATTATGGGAAATATAATTACGACAGCTAGAATTACCAAAAATGGCATTAGCTCGAATATTCCGAATACTGCTAGAAGCGATAATTCTAAAAGCAGCAAATACTTTAATCTGTATAATTCAGAGAGAAGCATCTTTTATTTAGAAGATTTTTTTGATCTAAATGAAGATTTCAGCGGATCAAGAATGCCTTCCTTTATTTTCTTAAATCTTTCATCATCAGACTGAACTGTTCTGTAAGATTCCTTAATTAGTACATACCCAAGCGAAAAGAAAAAAGAAATTAAAAATGCACCGATTACTATTAAGGTACGTTTAGGAGAAGATTTTTTCTGTGGTGATATTGCTTCATCAACAACTAAGACAACCGGCATATCTTTTTGTTCTTCTATTCTGGCTTGTTCATAAATCGGATAAATAAATTCCAATAATTTATTCTGGATTTCATAATCACGCATTAACCTTACATACATTACGCCTGTTTCAGGAACTTTTTCAAATGGAACAAATAGATTTAAAGAGGATTTTAAGTTTTTGTCTTCACCAAATTTCAAATTCGCTAACTGGTTATTAAGTTCAGAAACTTTTAAGCTAGCATCCTTGACGATTGGACTATCTTCACCATAATTCCTGATGAGAATCGTTTGTTCTAATTTTGCAATCTCAAGTTCGGCTTTTAATTTGGCTGCAACTTCGATTGCGGCTTTCATCTGTTCTTCTAAAGCCATTACATTGTATTTTCTGCTAAAATTCTCCAGGCTATCCTCAATATTCGCAATATCTGTTTGAGCCTGAATAAAACGTTTTTCTATAAACTCCCTATTATTGCGTGATTCTGTTACACCTAATTCAACGCTCATTTCATTCACAATTTGCACATAATAGTTTGCCATTTCAGCAGCCCTTTTAGGCACTTCGTCTGTAACAGATATAACTATGTTGCCCTCATCTTCTATATTAAAATCAACATTACTTTCTAGTTCCTTTATAACATCTTCGTAAGGTTTATCTTCATCGATTTCATATACTTCACGCAAATTAAACTTTTTAATTACATTTTCTGATGCTGTTCTGCTTTGCAAAATAACTAAATAGTTATACGCTTCATCTGTAACAGTTCCAAGTCTTCCACCCAGGGTTTTTGATAAATCTTTAATCGTACTGGAAAAGCCAGCAATATCTCCAAATACCCCCCCTTTTTTCTTTGGCGATATGAATGATGAAGTGGCAGTATATTTATTGGGAATAAGCAGACTGATAATTACTGAGGCAATAGTAATTATTAAAACATTTATAAAAATTGTTCTGCGGTATTTGACAAGAACTATTAGTAAATCTTCAAACTTTTTGGTTTTTTCTTTATCCGGAGAATTAGACATTTTCATTCCATTAATTGATTTTAATTAAAGCAGGGCAAAGTTAATATTTTTAGTTAAGATATGACAATGCCAATCAGATTGGATTGTTAGAATAAAATCTCTTTAAGATGGATAATTACTTTAGGAGAATCATCTTCTTAGTTTCCAAATAATCCCCTGCTTTTAGCTGATAAAAGTAAACACCATTTGCCAACTGCCGGCTGCCGACTGTGGACTTAAATTCGACTTCATAACTTCCTGCACTTTTATTTGCATCTATCAATGTTGCAACTTCGTTTCCTAAAACATCATAAACTTTTAGTGTAACATTTCCTGCGGCTGGTAACTGGTAATTTATTTTTGTACTCGGATTAAATGGATTGGGATAGTTTTGGGAAAGTTCAAAATTAGATATTAAAAATTTTTGTTTATCCTTAACATCTAGAATATTATCATCTATAGATATTTTCCAAATTCCTGCTTGGTCTGTTGCTACATAAAGAAATGAATTATCATAATAAATAGATTTTAAGTTTTGATTAGGTAAACCATCATCTACTATTCTCCAATTACTACCATAATCTCTTGAAAAATAAATTGTACCATTTGAAATTATAAACAAATTAGAATTTTGAAAAAGAATTGCATTAATTGTCCAGTCAGAAGTACCCAAATCAGTCTGTCCCCAACTGGAACCATTGTCACTTGATAAATACACACTACCAACCAACCCGGCATAAATATTAGAACCGTCTACGCCAAGTGATTTGATTATACTATTTGCAGGCAAACCTTGACTACTCGGAGACCAGCTATTACCATTATTTATAGAACGATAAATCCCATTATCTGTTCCTGCAAATATATTTGAATCAAGAATTGCAATTGAATAACATACTATGTTGGAAGGCAACCCTTGATTAATTGCATTCCAGCTATTCCCATTGTTGGTTGATAAATACACACCATAGTCATTACCGGCGTAGATATTTGAACCATTGTTTGCTAAAGCATAAGTGAAATTAAATTGAGGCAACCCGGAATTCGATGATATCCAATTATTTCCATCGTCCGATGAGTGGAAAATACCATTGTAAGTACCCACAAAGATATTGGAATCGGAGACTGTGAGTGATAACAGATTATCATACGTCAAAACCTTTCCGAATAGTGACCAATTTGTACCGTTGTTTGAGGAGGTGTAAATTCCATCATCAAAAATTCCAACATAAAGATTTGTGCCTTGCACTTTAATGGAAGAATATATTTGTTTATTTGGTAACCCAAATACAGTGATGGCCCAACTTGTACCATTATTTGTTGAGCGATAAATTTCATCATAAGTATTAAAAAATACCGTTGAACCATTAGTTGTTATTGACTGAATTAAATCACCTGAATAAACACTTGTTAGGAGATCCCAATTTTCTCCTTTATTTGTTGTCCGAAACAAATATCCCCAAGATGTACCAATGTATATATTGGAATCCTGTACGGCAATAGCACTAAAAAATCCGTTCGCAATTGAATGTGAATCTATTAATATCCAGGTCTTTGCAGTATCTGTTGAACAGAATATTTTCCCGTCCATCCGAATAAATAAATTAGAATTATCATTTACGAGTTCATATACTACTAAACTTGATAATCCTGAATTTGATTCAATCCAATTAATCCCACCATCAGTGGAAATAAAAATACCATTGTACAAAGTAGAGACTATAATATTTTGTCCAACAAACTTTATAGAAGTAACAATCTTATTCGTTAGGTTCGTGCCCAATTGATGCCAACTTAGGCTGTCCGAGTATAAAATGTACAATCCGTTATTAGTTCCAACAAAAACATTATTATCATAAAATTCCAAACAATTAATATTATATAACCCCGATGTTGGCAATCCTGAATTAATAGCTGTCCAACTCTGCCCATTATCTGTTGAGCGATAAACTCCATCATATGAACCAGCATAAATTGTGTCGCCATTAAATTTTATTAGAGATATTGATACTGCTTGGGTTTTAGGTCCACCAACAAAATTCCATTGACCAAATGAAATGTTAGCTCCTAACAATAAAAACAAACAGAGAATTATTTTTTTCATTTTCAATATACTTTCTTCATTTTATTCAATATAGAATAATTCACCGGAACCAGCAGAAATTGTTTGGGAGATATTTTCATTTGTGTTAATAAACTTTTTTTCACCAGTTACTTTGTCAAACTTAAATATTCTGTACCCCTTATTCAAGGAAACAATTATTTGGGAACTTGATGTTACATCTTTATTAACAATCATTAAATACTTTCCTTCTGTCGAGGGATTATTTACTTCTTCAAACACTCCAATCAATAATTTAGGATCTGTATTCGATTCGGCATTATTTGTTATTTGCTTTATCAGACTATTGGACTGATTACTCTTAAAAAATGATTGAGAAATTTCTTTCTGTTTGTTTGGATAATCAGATGTGTGAATAACTTCAATTGATTTAAGGTTTGTTAAAATTTTACCGAGTGTTTGAATTTTCTCATTTAACTTCTGAACTGGGACAAACAGAGGCCCGTGAAGCGAATCTGCAATATTTGGATTATCTACATTATCTTCCAATATCCAGGAAGTGTATCCGACTTTTTCCCAGCTTCTGGAATACATATAATATCCAATGCCTTTTGCACCGTACGCGAGAGCCGAATAGACCTGAAAACTTATTTCTTCAAAAGTTGGATTTTTATAACCCCAATGCCCACTTGAAAGAACAATCATCCAGAAAGGTACATTGTACTGAAGAGATTTATTTCTGATAATTTCAAGATTTAGGTAATAATCATTTCTAAAACCACCCGATTCCGGTTTTAGAAACGGGTAATGATCAAAACACAGTACTCTTGGTTTAAATTCCTGTGAGGTAAAGAAAGCATCAACATATTTTTCATAAGCTTCCTTGTCCGGGGTTCCATCCCAATACGTTGGGAAGAGATTAATAAAGTCCAGTTTTTTGTTTAAAACAGAATCTGATCTAATCTGCTTTACCAATCTATTAATATCAGCGTTATCATCATTTGGGACTAAGTTAAGTGGAGTGCAAAGTTTTCTGTTTCTTCCCGGCTCATCCCATACTTTCCAGCCATAAATATAGTTTTGATTGAATTCGTACAGATAATTTTTCACATCAAAATTTGTTTCGTTATTTGCGTTGCAATAAATAAAACTGTCTTTACATTCGTTTTCGATAATTGCTAACCACTTTAATTTAGAATCACCAATTCTATCAAATGCATCTTTAACTTTGTACGGATAAGGCATCCATCCCATATTGCCATTAACTATAATATTAATTCCACTCTTTTCAATAATCTTTAATGAGGCAGCCATATCGTTTGTTTCATCAGGAACGTTGTATGCAAAAATTGGAAATAATCCTCTCGGATCTTTCCAATACTCATCAACTAAGTCATCTTTTTTAATTGGCTGCGATGTTTTTACTTCAAGAGGATCGTAGGGATTGATTACATTAGAAAAAACAAAATTGTTTATTCTTCCAGAGTAGCTAAGACTAAAATACGCAGCTATAAAAAAACATAAGATTAAAACAATTATTAAAATTCGTTTTTTCAAATTTATTCCAATTTTTATTTCAACAGTATCATCTTCTTAGTTTCTAAATAATCGCCAACTTGCAACTGATAAAAATAAACTCCGTTTGCTAACTGACGACTGCCGATTATGGACTGGAATTCAACTTCATAACTTCCTGCATTTCTATACTCATCTACTAAAGTTGCAACTTCATTTCCTAAAACATCATAAATTTTTAATGTGTGCCAACCGCTTACTTGCGTCTGCCAACTTATTTTTGTACTTGGATTAAACGGGTTTGGGTAGTTTTGGGATAAATAAAATCCAGTTGGATTAAGTATTAATTCTTCCTTTATTGAGACCGGGTTTCCATTAAATTCTAATAATTTTTGTGACTGTCTGTAATAAGTGTTCGTCGCATTAGAATCTAACATAGAAATCAATCCAATCTTTTCAACATATAATCTCCCTCCTACTCTTAATGTGTCATTACCGCTAAAATAACCAGTGATATTATCAACAATAGGATAAACGTTACTTGGTGGTCTAACGATTATTATATTTTGACCTCTGTCAATATAAAAGTAAGTTGTATCTATTTTTAAGGTAGGTATTGGATTATTACTACTTGAAACAGTATCTATATTCTTTGAAGCAATCGCAAATCTAATCGAATCATCTATAATCATAGAAGAGTCTATAACAGTCCAGATATGAATACCGTGTCGTTTTGACCAATCACCAAAGTGGGAATAATCGTAGTCGTATTTATAAGTCCAGGTTGTTCCAATTTCTAGTGGAAAGTCAAATCTGCTATATTCTTGACCACAAGTACCAAGTGCACCTATATTCGTTCCATTTTCACCAGCTCCAACACAAGGTGAGTTTGAAGCAAGTTGATAATTGCCTAATTGAGCATTACAGAACATCGGATCCGAATCAATATTTCCAACGCCTGATGACCAGCCTCCCTCAATATCACAATAGTTTATCATCATTCCGGAATATAAATCAACTTGACCTTCCCAAAAAATAGTATTTGATATTAGAGTACTTGATAATTTATTATTAACAAACATAGTGTTAGTGTTTATATTGTAATTGGATGTATTAAAAGCAAAGGTGCAATGGTTAATTGTTATCCCTTCCCAACCACCTCTTTCTATGCCAGCAAAAGGATATAACGAAGTGTTGTTTACAATTAAACAGTTACTAAAAATTCCATTCGCTAAATGTTGGTGAGCTAAATCATAACCTATATAAATGCCCCCTCCTTTAACCGCATAGTTATTTTTTATTATACAGTTCTTAATTATTGCCTGAGCATTTTCAATCCAAATGCCTCCTCCTACTTTTCCAGGCCAAGACCAACTTCCAGAACCACCTCTTATTGTGAAACCATCCAAAACTGCAGTAATATTACTCTCAGCTGTTACAAACTTTACCACGCTGGCATTATTTGGATCGATTGGTTGACTTCCATCAATTATTGTAGTCTCCGCAGAACCACTAGCTTTAACGACAATGGTCTTCCCAAGGAAATTAATATTCTCATAATATAGACCTGGAGATACCAATATTGTATCGTTTGTATAAGAGACATCAATTGCCCACTGTATCTTTGGAAATTGCTGAGGCACTAAAAGTACGTCAGAATATATTGGCGAATGAAGAATAGAAATAAAAATGATCCCAAAAACTAACTTTTTCATAAAGAGCCCTTACGAAAAAATATATAATAAAAATCGAAAAGAACTACACCTAAAATAAACGTATAATTTTAAGAGTAAAGACATTTAACAAAATAGAGATTGTGGTTAAGCAATTCTTATCTTGTTTTAATCATCCACCATTCCTGGTATTTAACTTCATCTTCAATAAGTTTTTCAATCAGCGCATCGAACGATAAGTTGTAGTTCCATTCCAGTTCTGTTTTTGCTTTTTTGGGATTGCCGTAAATTACTTCAAGTTCAACAGGACGGTAAAGTGCTTTATCAAATTTCACAAACTTTTCAGGATCAAGTCCAAGCTTAACAAATACTTTTTCAATAAACTCCTGTAATGTGTGTGCTTCGCCGGTGCAGATGATGTAATCATTAGGTTTAGGTACATTCAGCATTTTCCACATTACTTTAATGTACTCGGGTGCATAGCCCCAATCTCGTTGTATGGATGTGTTGCCAACTTTAAGAGAATCAAGTGCTTTGTTTTTAATTTTTATTGCAGATGAAATGATTTTTTTGGTTACAAAGTTTTGTCGTCTTAATACAGATTCGTGATTAAATAAAATACCGCTTGAAATAAATAAGTTGTAGGCTTCGCGGTAGTTTACGCAAGTCCAGTGAGCAGCAGCTTTAGAAATTGCATACGGACTTGCAGGATGAATAATAAACTCTTCATCGATAGGCAGTTTTTCTTTAGCAACGTTACCATACATTTCACTGCTGGAGGATTGGTAAATTTTAATTTTCTTATCAACAATGCGTATGGCTTCTAAAATATTTGCAACAGAAATTATATTATACTCAAGTGTACCAATCGGCTGCTCGAATGATAATCCGACAGAGCTTTGTGCTGCAAGGTTATAGAATTCATCAGGTTTAAATTTTTCCAACAACCGAATAATGTTCGAAAGATCAAAAACGTTTGCTTCAACAAGTTGAACATCGTTTTCAACTCCAAGAAAACTTAATCCATTAGAATTACCGGATTGAAGATTTCTTGTAATCCCAACCACTTTATAATTTTTTTCTAATAAATACTTACTTAAGTAAGCTCCGTCTTGTCCGGTTATTCCTGTTATAAGTGCTGTTTTCATAAATAATTCTGTAATTAATCTGTAAGCTTTGAATTAAATCTCATCAAATTTACAACATCTTTTTAAGACATGGTAATACACAAGTTCAATCTTAATAAATGGTACACTGATTAAACTGATAATTTTATGATCATAACTGATCTTGAAGGATCATAATAATCCATAGATTCCCGTTTTCACGGGAATGACAGGTTAAATTTCTCTGAAGTCTTATCAGCTAAAAAATTACTTGACATTATGTTATTTTCTGTCAATATTTACATCAGTAATAATCAAAGGAAAAAATATATAACCGATTTGCTACAGTTTTAATTTTCGTTCGTCTAAATATTAAATAGTTGGAAAATTAACCAGAGTAGCAAATGTACCGATTTAGGGAATTTCTCTGGTCGGTTTTTTGTTATATTTACAAAACTTATAATGGAGATTTAATTATACGATTTGATACGATACTTTTAGATAAACGCAAACACTAACAAATTAGGAGGAACACATAATGAGAGAAATAAGAGCAAAAATAGACAATCCATTGTCTGAATTGATCAGCGATGACATATTTGATCTTCTTGATACTCACGGTTTGATCGACGAAAAAGCCGTTAGAGATTATCAGATAAGAAAAAAATTTAAGCAGCTTAGGTCTGGAAAACTAAGCGCTGGCGACGCGATTGACGCAATTCGCGCCGAATATCCATATTTACAATTTGATACTATAAGAAAAATAGTATATCAGATCAGTAAATAATTAATATAAAATAATACTTGACAAAGTTCATTTATAAAATTATTTTTCAATCGACTCTTTCAAAGGGTTCTCCCCTGCCCTTTGATATGAATGAGTCAGGCCCGGTGATACCCCATCACCGGGTTCTTATTTTAAACCCGGAGTAATTATGGCAGTAAAGACCAAAAAGAAAAATGTAAAAACAAGCAGTACAAAATCTCTTCCATCACCTTTTAATATGTATTGGGAAAAAACTAATTACCTGTTATTTGGATTAGGTTTGGCTCTGATAATACTTGGATTTTATTTTATGAGTTTAGGTGAATGGGATAGTTCATCATCACTTTTGATTTCTCCAATTTTACTTTTTCTTGGATTCGTAGTTGTCATGCCGGCTTCTATTTTCTATCGTAAAAAAGCAGTCGCAGAACCAGAAGTTGTAAAGACTGAAAATTAATTTTTATTCTGCATGTCATTCCCGTGAAAACGGGAATCCAAAATTACATTAAAAAAATGGATTCCCACCTGCGTGAGAATGACAAATACAGTTTAATTTTCAATTAATGTTTTAGTGTATATCTATTTAATCTTTAAACAATTCTTACTTTTAAATTGGGCAAACTAAATTTTGAACAACTAACCGATCTTTTTCTTCTTCTTTCAGTAGATAGAATTGGTCCAGCTAAGATTAGAAATCTTCTTGCACGATTTAAGAAATTACCAAATATACTTTCCGCCACTACTTTAGAACTAATTGAAACTGAAGGCATCAGCAAAGAACTTGCCTCGCGTATTCGTAAGATATCATCACAAAAAGATTCCATAAAAAAAATTTTAGAAAAAGAATTAAAAGTCTTAGAGAAATTAGGGGGCAGGATTATAACCGTTTGGGATGAAGATTTTCCACCACTGCTAAAAAAGATTTATGATCCACCGTTAATTTTATATGTGCTAGGTCAGTTTGATGAAAAAGATAAATATTCAATTGCAGTTGTTGGGACAAGACAGCCAACCAATTATGGTAAAATTCAGGCAGAGAAAATTGTTACAGATTTGGTTGCTCAAAACATTACCATTGTTAGTGGATTAGCAAGAGGAATAGACTCAACTGCACACACGTCAGCATTAAAAAATAATGGAAGAACTATTGCTGTTATCGGATCCGGTCTTGATGTTATTTATCCGGCGGAAAACAAAAAGCTGTTTAATGAGATTCGTGATAATGGCGTTATCATTTCCGAGTTTAATCTTGGCACTCTTCCAAATGCAGAAAACTTTCCCAAGCGAAATAGAATAATTTCCGGATTAACACTTGGAACACTTGTAATCGAAACTGCAATAACAGGCGGGGCAATGCAAACAGCCAGATTAGCACTCGATCAGAATCGTGAAGTGTTTGCCATTCCTGGTAATCTTGGCGTTAAACAATCTGAAGGAACTAACTTGCTTATTCAGCGCGGCGAAGCGGAGTTAGCAAAAAATGCTGAGGATATTTTAACGGAACTCGAATTAAAATTAAAACCCGTGCTTGGTAAAAATATTCCTAAACAGCAAAAAGAATTAACAATTTTTGAAGAAAAGATTTACAACTGTTTGCTTAATGAACCATTACAAATTGATAAGATTGCTGAAATGACAGATCTTTCAACATCAGATTGTCTTGTTAATTTGCTTTCATTAGAATTTAAAGGAATGGTAAAACAGCTTCCCGGCAAGATGTTTATGCTGATGTGAATAAATTGTCATTCCGTCCTCATATGTTGGGATCAGAATCTATTAAAGGAACCAGCTTATAAGATAAAAACACATGAAAGTCATTCCCACTGCCATAGGCATCCCTTTGGGAGAAAGTGGGAATCCAAGTTATTTCAGGCTTATGGATTCCAGTTTTCACGGGAATGACAGATAAAACTTAAATTATTAGACGACATCGGGTTGTTAAAAAATTTATATTAATGTTATCTACTTTACCTTCTGCAAATAAAATTCCGCCTGATCTCCATCTCCATTTTTATTCAACCCTATTACTCGGTTTTCAAATTCATCGATATCTTTTTTAGTAAAGATTGATTTATTTGTATTGATATAATACGACCGCTCATCCATCAATGAAATATTTTTTGAGTATTGCTCACTTCCCCATAACTGCCAGCTTCTGGAATCATAATTTATTTTTTTTATTTCAAAACCGGATTGCTTAGCTAACAATTCAATAGATTTTTTTGTGTAAAGGAACAAATGTCTCGGTGCATCAAGTGAGCACCAGTTTTCTCTGTAATGTTTGAAAGCATAAGAATCAGCAACAGGGATTCTTAAAAGTAAAAATTTATTTTTATTTAGATTTCTATTTGATTGCTTCATTACTTCAAGTGGATTTTCCATATGCTCAAAAGAGTGATTGAACATTATAAAATCAAATTTGCCGGCTAAATCATTAAAGTCCTTTTTAAGAATTTTTAATCCATTTGGATAACTAATTGTGTCATCAATAAAAGGATCGATGCCAATAACATTTGCAAAGCCGGATTCTTTCATCTTATGAAGCAGAATTCCCTTGCCGCAGCCAACATCAAGAATAGAATCTTTTAATCCGACTCCCGCTATCTTCAATCGTGTAATGTATGTCGGCTCACCATATTTTTTGAATAAAATATTGCCAAGCAAAGATTCTTGGCCCATTGCAGCTTTATCGCGATAGCGATTGAGTAGGGATTTAATTTTACATTCGTGCTCTTGTTGAAATGTAAAATAATTTTTGGGATAATGAACTGAATAATCTTTAGGTTGATTTAAAAGCTGTAGACATCCGCAACTTGAACATTCCAGATAATTGAATACTTCTCTAGTTCCAAAGTACATTTCATGTACTTCTAGAATCTGATTATTAGAAATGTGATTACAAATTTTGCAGGTAAGTTGATTATCCGGCATCATTTATAATTCTTTTTTGTCTTCCACAAATACTTTAGCCAGTCCTTTAATCTTTTTTCCTGACCGTTTTCAGTTGGGAAATAAAATTGTTTATTCTTTAATTCATCCGGGAGATAATTTTCTTCGACAAAATGATTTTCAAAATCGTGTGAGTACTTGTAGTTTTTTCCGTAACCAATTTCTTTCATCAACTTTGTTGGAGCATTTCGTAAATGGTTTGGAACTGCAGCAAGTGGATTTTTTCTTACTTCTTCAAGCGCACTTTCAATCCCCATATACGAAGCATTACTCTTAGGCTGAGATGCCAAGTATGTAACACACTGTGCTAAAATTATTCTTGCTTCCGGCATACCAATTTTATGAATCGCACTAAAAGCAGCCTCAGCAAGCACCAATGCATTTGGTGAAGCATTTCCAATATCTTCAGAAGCAAGAATTATTAATCGTCTTGCAATAAATAATGGATCCTCACCGCCTTCTAACATTCTTGCCATCCAATACAATGCTGCATCAGGGTCACTACCGCGAACACTTTTTATAAAAGCAGAAATAACATTGTAATGTTCTTCGCCGCCTTTATCGTACAAAACATTTTTCCTTTGTACAATATTTTCAAATACTTCTTTCGTCAAAACAATTTCATATTTATCCATTTCTTGAATTGCAGCCGCTTCAAGAATTGTAAGCATAATTCTGGCATCGCCGCCAGAAAGATAAATCAGATAGTTTTCATCAATTGAATTTATATTAAGCTGCTTTAAGAATTCGTCTTTTTCAATCGCAGATTTTAAAATATCAACTAAATCTTGTTTTGATAATTCTTCCAAAACAAAAACTCGTGCACGCGAACGTAAAGCAGGAATAACTTCAAACGAAGGATTCTCAGTAGTTGCGCCAATCAAAATCAATACACCTGATTCAATTGAATGCAGTAACGCATCCTGCTGTGCTTTATTAAAGCGATGAATCTCATCAATAAAAAGTATTGTACGTTTTCCAAGTTCTTTGTTTCGAGTACCAATCTCAATAACAGCACGAATATCTTTTACTCCGCTTGATACAGCGTTGATTTGAAAAAATTCTGCTTTAGTCTGATTTGCTATAATGCGTGCAATTGTAGTTTTGCCTGTTCCGGGTGGTCCCCACAAAATAAATGAAGATGGAGTATCATTTTCTATCATCAAACGAATTGGCTTTCCAGTACCAAGCAAATGCTGCTGTCCATAAAAATCACTAATAGTTTGCGGGCGAATTCTTTCTGCAAGTGGGGTGGCGGGAATTTTAATTTTATTATTCATCTTTCTTTGTCATTCTTCTTATCATCAGTCTGAACGGAAACAAAGACTGATCTTTATATCAAGCTTAAACTCCCTCCCTCGATTATGTTCGGGATGACGGTTCAATGCGACAATAGTATAACACAACTTCGAGATTCGCAAGGGCATTCATTTATCATTCTTCCGGCTTAAATTCTATTTTCTTTTCATTAGGTCTAATCATATCATACTTTTCACGGGCAATCTTTTCAATCTTTGCTGGTACATTTCTTTTCAGAGAATCGATTTCCGATTCTAGCTTTCTATTTTCTTCTTCAAGCTGTGTTATTCGTGTATTCAAATCTTCTAATTCACTTTTAACTTTTGCATACTTTACTACACCGTAGCTATTAAATAGCAGATATAATGTTCCGATAACAACAACAGCAGCAATAATATAAAATCGAGTTTTCTTATTCTCTATAAATTTCATTTTAAACTTAGAGTAATAATTTTTTCAACAAGCTGTTCAAACGAAATTCCAACTGCCTTTGCCATTTTAGGAACAAGACTTGTTGATGTCATTCCTGGTAATGTATTTACCTCCAACACATAAATTTTACTATCTGGACTTAAGCGAAAATCAACTCGTGCATAAACTTCGCACCGTAAAGATTTACAAGCCTGTACAGCAATATCTCGCATTGATTTTGCAACTTCTTCAGTAACATGTGCAGGCACAATATATTCACTCATTCCTGAAGTATATTTACATTCATAATCATAAGTCTCATGCTTTGGCCTGATTTCAAGAACAGGTAATGCAGTATTATCAATAACGGCAACCGTTAATTCTCTTCCGGAGATAAACTCTTCAACCAATATTCTATTTGAATATTCAAATGCATTACGAATAGCTTCAGTAAGTTGATCTGAAGATTTACAAATTGTTAATCCAACTGTTGACCCTTGATCGTTTGGTTTTACAACTGCAGGAAAACCAAATTTCTGTTCGATTAAATTTTTTACTTCATCTGCCGTTCGCTCACCTTTTTTAAAGTGGAAATATTTTGGAGTTGGCACCTTATAATCTTCAAATAAAATTTTAGACATTATTTTATCCATAGCAATTGCACTGGATAAAACTTTTGATCCGGTAAATTTTATTCCTTTTAATTCCAGTAACGATTGTATCGTTCCATCTTCTCCATATTTTCCGTGAAGTGCAAGGAAGGCGATGCTAATTTCTGAAGGGAAAAGAAGATTTATTGCGTCCAGGTAATTTTCGTTTGAAATTTCAGTAAAATCATTTTCACTAAAATATTCTTCAACTTCAAGAGGTTGATTGATGCCATAAGCCGGATCAAGAATTACAACCTCATGACCAAGATTGATTAATGCATTGTAAACTGATTTACCGGTTGCCTTTGATACTTCTCTTTCAGGTGAGGTACCGCCAAGGAGTAATAATACTTTTAATTTTTTATTCATTTAATAATTTTCTTTCGTAGAACAGACTTTAGTCTGTTTACAAATAGATTATTTTATACAAATCACAGAGAAGCCTGTCTAACGTCAGGCAGGTCTGTGCTACTAATTAAATATTTCTTTTGTCGGGAATAATACCATAAGTGCTTTCTGATATTTTCAGAATATCATTAATGTTTTTTTTTGAAAGCTCTCCAGGTTTTCCAATTAATTTTGCTAACAAAATAATCTTTGCAGCGTGCTCGAGTTTTTCCATTTTGAAATATGCATCATCTAAACTTTTACCAAGAGTTACAGCTCCATGATTTTGCAGGAGCATAGCCCAGGAATAATCTATATAAGGTTCTAAACTTTTATGAACACCATCCGTTGATGGAGTTGCATATTTACATAGAGGAATTTTACCCATCGTTAAAAAAACTTCGGGTAAATAATGCTTCTCTAATCCTTCACCAAGCAATGCAAAAGCCGTTGAATAAGTTGGATGACAATGCACAACAGCATTTACTTCTTTTCTTTTTAGATAAGCGTAAAGATGAATTTTGTGTTCAGTAGATATTTTATGTTTTGCAGATAATACTTTTCCAATTAAATCAATTTCAACAATATCTTTTTCCGTTACTTCCCCTTTACATATTCCGGATCGAGTAATTAAAACAGTGTTGTTGGATGTTCTGCAGGAAATGTTACCATCATATGCTGAAACAAATCCTTTTGCATATACTTTATGACAAATCTCAACTAACTTTTTCTTGAGAGACATTTCTGTTCCAATTCTTCCATAAGTTTTAAGTTAATCAATCCATCCTCACCTGTTGCATGTGGAGGTTCGTTATTAAGAAATGATTTCTGAACTGAACGAATAACAAAGTGTACTTTATTACCACGCTTTCGAAAACTTTTTCTTGTTTCATCTTCTAAAAGAATTGTAAGTTTTGGCGCTAATAATTTCCTTCCAATTAAGTTATCAATTGCAATTGCTCCTTTGTGGCAAAGTATTTCAATTCTATTAAAAGCTTTCTTATTATTAAAGGAAACATTAAAAGTTCCATATCCGCCTTTCGAAAACTTGGCGGTACCAATTGCAAAATCATCGACTTCACTTTGATAAATTAAATTTCCAACTACACCATCAATATTTTCAATCTCACCGCCAAAAAATCTGAGCACATCAATCATGTGCGTTCCGATATCACGTAATGCGCCGCCGCCGCTTAATTCTTTTTTAAATCTGAAATTATTATCAGGCGGAAAATCAATATTGAAATGAACATCAATAGAAACAAGTTTACCAAGTCTTTGATCAACGATTAACTCCTTCGCTTTGATAACAAGAGGATGAAAACGATGAACATAATTTACAGCAAGCAGTACGTTATTCACTTTACAAACTCTTACCATCTCCTCTGCTTGTGCTGAAGTTAATGCGAGTGGTTTTTCACAAAGTATATTTTTACCAGCTTTAGCAGCATTTATAACCTGCTCATAATGATGTGCATTCGAACTTGCTACAAATACAGCATCAATATCGGATTTCAAAAAGTCATCATAATTATTAAATGAATTCTGCACGCCAAATTTATCTGCAAGCGATCTTGAACGATTAATATCTCTGCTGTATAGTGAAGTCACTACGCTTCTTCTTGTCAATCGAACAGCTGGCAAAAAAGATTGTTCTGCAAATCTTCCGCAGCCGGCTATTCCCCATTTTATTTTTTTACCTCTTAATATTTTTTTAACCATTTAATTAAAGCTTTAATCTTTCCATCAATTTTATAATTGGTTTAGAATTTTGCATTATATAAAAATGCACACTAGCAACATTTTTATTTAATAGTTCTTCAACTTGTTTCGCTGCCCACTCAACGCCGATATCAAGAACGTGCTCTGGCTTTGCAGCCATAACTTCATCCGCTAAGGTATCCGGAATATTTATATAGAAATTTTTTGGGACTGAAGTTAAATGCGCACGTGATGTTAAAATTTTTAATCCCGGAATAATAGGGACTTTGATTCCAAGTTCTCTGCATAAATCAACAAACTTGAAATAATATTCATTATCATAAAACATCTGCGTAACAACATAATCAGCGCCTGCATCAACTTTTTCTTTTACAAATTTTACATCTGTTTTCAAGTTTGGAGATTCAAAATGTTTTTCAGGATAACCGCTAACACCAACACAAAAATCAGTCGGGCGTGCGTCGAGTAAACTATCTTCCAAATATTTACCGTGATTCATATTTATAATTTGTTTTACTAAATCAGCGGCAAAGGGGTTTTTACTTTTCCCTTCGGGAATTGGTTTTTCATAACCAGAATCATCTCCACGGATTGCCAGCACATTTTGAATTTGTAAATAATTTAGTTCGATTAAAAAATCTTCCGTCTCTTCACGAGTAAATCCTTTTGTTAATACGTGCGGGACTGCATCTATATTATACTTGTTTTGAATGAGGGCACAGATACCAAGTGTGCCTGGTCTTTTTCTTTTAATTTTTTTCTTGATACCAGTTGCAGTTTCTTCATAGATAACTTCCGCAGCGTGTGAGGTTATATCAATAAACGGCGGATTAAATTTTGTTATATCATCCAGCACGGATAATAAACCTGTTATATCTCCACCTCGTTTTGGCGGAATCAATTCAAAACTAATTAGTGGATTTTTATCTTTCTCTAAATGCTCAATTACTTTCATATAATCTCAATTATTTATGAATACAAATCAAATATAATAATACTTACTGAAAATCTTGATGGATACATATTACAAATGTCATTTCGAATCTCCGAATTATCAGGGGGAGATATCTGTAGTAAGATTCGATGCAGATTTCTCCCGTTGGTCGAGATGACTTACAGAATATTATTCACGAATAAATTTTAATAAATGTTTACTATTTTTTCTAATAGATTCTTCATCAGTTCTAATTTTCATATACTTGCCATTAAGCCACAAAGGAGTTTGATCTCTGTAGTTATCACTCATTACATTTCCTGATTGTCCGGTAGTAAGAATCAGATAAAACTCATCAGGATATGCAAAATCAAAAATAAATCTCATCGAGGGGCCAAGTACGTTATCAAATTCATTATGACGAAACATTGAAAACTCTTCGATACTTTCTGCAAATGGATATTCTGTATTAAACATAGTTGTACCGTCCCCGCCAAGTTCATACGGTCCTATGTTTATATATTTATCAAGCAGAGAAAAATTACCGCTAAAAGCATGTTTGAAAGTTACCTTATGCATACTGCCCCATTGCCACGTGGTTAAATCTTTTCCAAAATTTTCTTCAAGATATGTTAAAGCATCTGAAAGACTTTTTCTGAGAATCTCTTCAGAAGTTTCTCTTTTTTTTGTTTTGATGTCATCAAACCAAATCGATTGTGGCTTTTCTAAAATTTGGAGTAAACTTCTATAAGGTACATTTGCAAGAAACACAAAACGATTGTAAAGATCATCACCCATTTCATCGTGATAAATATTTTTTAACAAATACTTCAGAAAGACTGAATAAATTGATGATGTCTGGCTGAACTTATTCAATTCAAAATCCCACTTATCCAGCAGGTCAAGAGAGATATTAAGATTTCTATCTTTTACTTTTATACCTTCAAACGATTTTAAAATGTATGGAACGATAGTTTTTGCATAAGGTGATACCTGATCCAATTGATATTTTTTAAAATCACTTACGGATTGCTTTTGTTTTGATGTTAATAACTCCCTTATTCTATCAATACGGGATGAAGGCTCCCAAAGATTTGATATATGATATTTAAAATTTTTAATAGACTTATTATTTGCAGATGCAATAAAATTTTCTGCTGGATTTAGTATCGCAGGAATTTCATCAGTCGGTACAAATCCTTTCCAATCATTTTCAGATGATGTCCCATCAAAAACTAAAGTTGGATTGTTACTGTTTCGTAAAGGAATACGAGCACCCATTATGTAACCAATGTTTCCCTGAGCATCGCCATAAACAAAATTTTGACCTGGAATCCCAAAATATTTCACACCACCGCGAAACTCATTCCAGTTTTTTGCTTTGTTAATTTTATAAAACGCCAGCATTTCATCACTAAATTCATTTCCGGACCATCGCATACTAATCGGTGGAATGTTCTGATCTTCTTTATTATAAATAAATTTAAATGTGTGAATATCTGAGATAATTGGACCGCGATGAGTCTCCTTAATTGTGATAATCTGATCTTTACCGTCTTTAACTTTTATGGTGTCCTTAATGATTTTAAGATTCTGCCATTGCCCATCAATAAAATATTTTGATTTAGATGAATCAAATTTTTCAACATAAAAATCAGCATCGTCATTCATAACATTTGTAAGAACCCAGGAAATATTTTCTCCTTTACCAATTACAACTCCCGGTACTCCAGGTAAAGTTACACCTGCAGCATTCCACTCTTTACTTTTTATGACTGCCGCATACCATTTACCCGGTGCACTAAAAGCAAGATGGGGATCGTTTGCAATAATTGGCTTACCGGAAACAGATTTGTTCGCATTAACAACCCAATTGTTAGAGCCAATATGTGTTCCAGTCCAGCCCATCATCTGGCGAAATGCTTTGTCTGTTTCCGCCAGAGTAGAATTGATTGCGGGAAGATATTTGAAATTATCTGCAATTATTGTTGGAGCATTTTCCGGATAATCAGGTAAGATTTCTAAAACTTTTTCTTTACCAAGTTTTTGAATTAGCTCTGCAAAAGAAAGATCTGTCCACCAACTGATGTTTAATTCCCACGCCATCATTTTAATTACAATTAAACTATGGACTGGTTTCCATTTTTCAGGTTGATAACCAAGTACATCAAACTCAATTGCAAAATTCCCTTTTCGTTCCTTTAGATATTCATTCACACCATTTGAGTATGCCTGTAAAATTTTCATTACGGTAGGATCGTACTTGCTTATATTTTTTGCAATGTTTCTTTTTATTCCAACTGTTCTAAACATCTTATCAAATGGAATTGCTTTTTCACCGAGTATTTCACTTAATCGTCCTTCTCCAGCTCTGCGGATAAGATCCATTGTAAATAATCTTTCCTGTGCGTGTAAATAACCCAATGCAAAAGCAGCATCTTCATCAGATTGAGCAATGATGTAGGGAACAGCAAAACTATCACGGTATATTGCAATATCATTAATAATTTTTGAGGATTTAATCTCACCCGAATACTGCGGCAACGAAGAAGACAGCATATTATAAAATATACCGCCGGCAATTACAAAAGTAATTAGGAATGTAATTGATAAACCGATTAATATTTTTTTCCACTTACGCATAAAGTTTGATTGAAATGTTATAGACAAATATAGGAAATATTTTGTAGGGATTGGATTAAAAGAAAATGTCTAAATAAGAACTAGTGACAGTCCATATTTGATTGATCAACAACTTGTGCGGAGATTGTTGGTGAGATGTAAGGAATTCCTAATCCCATTCCACGCAGAATAAAAAGTAAACCAAGTACTAAAGCAAAAACAGGAACGGCTTTTGTAATCTTTCTCCTGATATTGAGATTAATAAACTTTCCAAATATAGTTGCTGCAAACATTGTTGGAACTGTTCCAAGTCCAAATAAAATCATAACTGCTGCTCCGGAAACTGCATCACCACTGGCAATAGCGCCTGCTAATGCAACGTAAACTAAACCGCACGGAAGAAATCCATTAAGTATTCCGATAAGAAACATTGCAGAAAAGGTTCCTCGCTTAAATAGATCACTAATACCTGATTTTAATGGCGATGTGATTTTCTGGATAATTTTATGTTGAGTTATTTTTGCTTTATACTTTGGTGGGATCAAAACAGCAATAACAATTGCAACTCCAAGAACAATAGAAACACTCTGTTGAAATCCGGATATAACAAGCCGCGACCCTAATAAGCCAAACACAGCACCAAGAAAAGAGTAAGTTGTAACTCTTCCAAGGTTGTAAAGTAATCTTCCCGTAACAAAGGAAAGATTGTTTGAGTTTGGAACCGGAAGAGCTATTGCGATTGGTCCACACATGCCAATGCAGTGAGCGCTGCCGAATAATCCGACAAAGAATGCTGTTAAAATTTCTGGTGACATATTTTCTTTAATGTCATTGCGAATCCCGATTTTATCAGGATGAAGCAATCTGTAATATTAGTTATCATAAATGGTATTAGAGATTGCTGCGTCGAAGACTCCTAGCAATGACTTAATTTATTACAAAAGCATTTTCTTTATAATACTCTATTGAGTCCAGAGTCCAATTAAGTTTTACTTTCCAATAACCCTTTTCAAGATTTTGAGTTGGAATTAACTGCTGTGCGCTTGTGTCGATTGAAATCGAAAGTACAAAATCTTTTTTAGAATCAGATGGACGATAAAATTGAATTGTTCCTGTTAAACCTTTTTGCGAATAAGATTTTGGAAAAGTCAATCTTAGAAATCCATTTTCAGGAATTATCTGAACAACTTCACTCATCAAATTAGTTCTGTTCTCTCGATCAATCTGATTCTGATGCTGAATGCCTTTGTCGTAATAATCGCTGGCAACAAGATCAACATCCTGATTCATTAAAAAAATAACCGTACCGATTGTAATAACCATAAAAATGATTATTGTAATTAAAATACCTGTTCCCCAATTAAACTTACTTTTGTTCATTAGTTTCTACCGGCCCTAAAAATGATGTCTTAACTTTTTTTATCAATTTATTTCCATCGTAAACACCAATTTCAATTGGAGTATTCATTTTCTTCAATGAAGATTTATCCAATAAAACTAAAAATTTTGTTTCGACAATTTGTTGAGATTTAAGAACTATATCTTTTCCAACTAATTTTAATTCGCCATTAGCCGGGCTTTCAAGTTTTATTTGTACCGGCGTTTCATTAAAAGTTTTATTTACAATATTAAGATCATAAACATTGCTTACTTTTCCGTTCGGCTGTTCCTGGAAGAGCATGCCCGGTGTTCTTAATACATTGACCGAATAATCAGTTCGAATCGAAAGTAAATAACCAAGAATTCCTAATAGGACAACAAGGATAACAGAATATAACATCATTCTTGGTGTAATCTTAAACTTAGTGTTGTTTTCAATTCCGTTAAGCGAAGCATATTTAATTAATTTTTTTGGACGATTAATTTTTACCATCACTTCATCACAAGCATCGATACAAGCTGTGCAATTTACGCACTCAAGCTGTATTCCGTTTCGTATATCAATCCCTGTTGGGCAAACATCAACACATAAATGACAGTCAATACAGTCGCCTTTATCAGATTGAACTTCATTTTTTTTTATTTTACCGCGAGGTTCACCACGTTTATGATCATATGCAATTACGATTGAATCCTGATCTAGTAAGACCCCCTGCAATCTTCCATAAGGACAAACAATCGTACATGCTTGTTCACGGAAAAAAGCAAAGACCCAATAAAAAATTAATGAAAAAGCAATGATAGCAACGAATCCCGTTAAGTGAGCGCTGGGCGGTTGTGAAATAATTGATATAACTTTATCCATACTGATGATGTAGGATAAAAATATATGAGCAATTATAAATGCAAGTACGAAAAATATTATATTCTTTAAACCTTTTTTAAAAAGTTTTTTGCCATTCCACTCTTCAGCATTCAGTTTACGCTGATCTCTTGCATCGCCTTCAATCCAGTATTCAATCTTGCGGAAAACCATTTCCATAAAAATTGTCTGCGGGCAAGCCCAGCCGCAAAATATTCTTCCAAACACAACCGTAAAGAGAATAATGAAAACGATAATTGAAATCATTGCAAGTACAAAGAGATGAAAATCATGCGGACCGAATGGAATACCGAAAAGAATAAAATTTCTATTCAAAAAATCAAAGAGCAGAAATTGATGACCATTTACTTTTATGAACGGAACAACAACCAAAAACGCAAGCAAAAAAAAACTTACAATTGTCCTTGCATTATAAAATTTACCCGAAGGTTTTTTCGGGTAAACCCATTTTCTTTTTCCATCATCAGTTACTGTGGCAAGTTGGTTTCTGTATTCCTGTTTCTGTTCGTCAATCAGTTTCTCATTGGTTTCCATTATTCTCTCAAAAAATTATTTTAACAGCATCAGTTTGATGCAACAGCAGTCGAATCAGATTCCTTCCAAATCGTACCTTCCTGTTGTTTTGGATTTGCAGGTGTTGTACCGTGTAAAGAGATTACATAGCTTGCAACATCTTGCATTTGTTTTGGATTTAATTGTGACTGCCAGCTTATCATACCCTTTGCAACTACTCCATACTTTATTACTTTAAATATGTTTTTAATTCCACCTCCATGTATCCAATAATCATCGGTAAGATTTGGACCAACTAACCCCCCGCCATCAGCAGCATGGCAGGCAACACAATTTGTGGTAAATATCTGTTTACCCTCATCAAGTGCTGCTGGATCAGTAAGCAGTGTAACTGATTCTTCATTTAAAAAAGCACCTGAATTAATTAGTGCAGCACGCTCAACTTCGGCTTGTTGAACTTGCAGTTGATATTCTTCATCCTGCAGAGGGCTGGAATTTAAAACATGATAATCCAACATATAAACCACAGCGAAAAATATTGAGATGTAAAACAGCCATAAAAACCATGGGGGAACTTTACTATCCAACTCGCGTATTCCATCATAATCATGGTCTAATAATAATTCATGTTCAGTTTCTACCGGAGTTGTTTTTGTGATAGCTCTTCTAAACTTAGCAAAAGCAGATGGCTGCTTTACTAAAACTTCTTCTTCAGCAGCAACTTTTCTTCCTTCATAATAAACTATTGCAATAAAACTAATTATGATAATTGCAATCAGAAACATCGCAACAATATCATAGTAGGAAGGAGGAAAATCAGGTTTTGCCGGTGTTGTAGTGTTTTGAGCAAAACTCGATGATACTAAAAATAAACTTATACAAATCGAGAAATAACTAAACTTTTTTCTCATAAAGATCACCTGTATTGTTAAAATTATTTTCTTCCTCATTTTCAAAAGGAAGGTTTTCCATTTTCTTAATGTATTTTTTATCCACTTTCAGCATCCAAACCAGGATGATAGCGAAGAACAAAACAAAAACAATCAAAGATATAATCGGATAAACCGAAACACCTTCTATTGATTGTAAAATTTCTTTGTACACTATTTCATCCTATCTGCTTTCTAAAACCGGATTTGCTTTGATATCTGTGCCTAATCTTTGCAGATAAGCGATCAAGGCTATTATTTCTTTATCAGGTTCCGCAGGCACACCATTTTTCTGCAAATCAAGAGCGATCGCCTCAGCCTGTTTCATCAAATCATCTGTTGCCTGATTTTCATATCCTTCAGGATATGGAACACCAATACTTCTTAATGCATTAATTTTATTTGGAGTTAATGAAATATCAAGAGTGTTTTCTATTAACCACGGATAAGGTGGCATTATAGAACCCGGTGACATTGACCTTGGATTTTCCATATGCAGATAATGCCAGAGATTTGGATATTTGCCTCCCTCGCGATGCAGATCTGGTCCGGTTCGTTTTGATCCCCATAAAAATGGATGGTCATATACAAACTCACCAGCTTTTGAATACTCACCATATCTTTCAGTTTCTGATCTGAAAGGACGAACAAGCTGTGAGTGACAACTATTGCATGCTTCTCTAATGTAAATATCTCTTCCTTGCAACTCAAGTGGTGTATAAGGTTTTACTGATGCAATTGTGGGAATATTTGATTTAACTAAAAATGTAGGAACAAACTCAACAACTCCACCAATTAACACAACTACAAGGGCTGCCACCATAAAGTAAATTGGTTTTCCTTCCAGCCAGCGATGTGAAATTTTTTCTTTTTCATCTTTGTGCATTGGAGCGGCTTCAGCTTCTTCATTTGCAGCAAGTTTACCTGCCATCATTGTTTTTGTAAGATTGTAAACCATAAGCAGCATTCCAACTAAATACAAAGTGCCGCCAAATGCTCTTATGATATACATCGGAATAATTTGAAGCGTAGTTTCTAAAAAGTTGGGATATTGAAGCATTCCCATATCATTAAATTGTTTCCACATTAATGATTGAGCAACGCCAGACCAGTACATTGCGGATGCATAAAAAACTATTCCAAGTGTTCCAACCCAAAAATGAACGTTAGCCATCTTTTTAGAATAGAGTTCTGTTTTAAAGATTTTTGGAACTAACCAATAAAACATTCCCGCAGTTAAAAATCCATTCCACCCAAGCGCACCGATATGAACGTGTGCAATAATCCAATCAGTAAAGTGTGCAATTGCATTTACATTTTTCAGGGATAACATCGGACCTTCAAAAGTGGACATTCCATAAGCAGTAACTGCAACAACCATAAACTTCAAAATTGGATCTTCTCTAACTCTATCCCATGCACCTCGTAAAGTTAAAAGCCCGTTTATCATTCCACCCCAGGAAGGCGCAATTAACATAATTGAAAAAACTGTCCCTAAAGATTGTGCCCAATCAGGTAACGCAGAGTAAAGCAAATGATGCGGACCAGCCCAGATATATAAAAATATCAAAGCCCAAAAATGTATGATTGAAAGTTTGTATGAGTAAACCGGTCTGTTAGCAGCTTTAGGTAGATAGTAGTACATCAAGCCCAGATAAGGAGTGGTTAAAAAGAAAGCTACCGCATTATGCCCATACCACCACTGTACTAAAGCGTCCTGAACGCCGGCATACAATGAATAACTTTTAAATAAACTTACGGGAATTTCAAAAGAGTTAACTATATGAAGCACCGCAACCGTAACCCATGTTGCAATGAAAAACCATATAGCAACATACAAATGCTTTTCTCTTCTCTTTAAAATAGTTCCAATCATATTGATGCCAAAAACAACCCAGATGAGTGTAATAGCAATATCAATGGGCCATTCAAGTTCAGCATATTCTTTACTTGTTGTAAGCCCTAATGGAAGGCTAATAGCAGCGGCGACAATAATTAATTGCCAACCCCAGAAATGGATCCGGCTTAGTAACGTACTGAACATTGGAGCTTTAAGAAGGCGTGGAAGTGAATAATAAATGCCGGCAAAAATCGCATTTCCAACAAAAGCAAAAATAACAGCATTGGTATGTAAGGGTCGAATTCGTCCGAAGGTTAAAAACGGAATACTGAAATTCAGTTCTGGGGCAAACAACTGGGTGGCAATTAGTACACCAACCAGCATTCCCACAACACCAAATACCAATGATGCTATAGTAAAGTCTCTTACGATTTTATTATCGTAGCTGAACTTTTCTAACTGCATAAGGGCTCCTTTAATTGAAATTGTAAATTATTTATCAAGATTTTTTTCTTCTTTTAACTTCTGTATAGAATCTTTTTTTTTTGATTTCTCATCCTCGAAAAGCATTCGTATAGATGGTGTGTACGTGTCCGAGTATTGACCGCTTTTAACGCTCCACAGAAAAGCGATTAGAAATCCTACCGCAACTAATAAACTAAATCCGATCAAGACCACTATTACCGAGATAACAAACCTCTTTTTTTAGCTATAAAATTTGTTGCGAGTGTTGCAACAAGTACTACACTAATGGAACTAAGCGGCATAAGTACTGCCGCAAAGAGTGGGGATAACATTCCCTTAATTGCAAAACTTAGCCCGACTAAATTATAAAAAAATGATATTAAAAAGTTTAAATGAATAATATTTAGACTAGTTTTTGAAAACTTTAAATAATTTGCTATGTTTTTTAATTGTGTCGAGTCAAGAATTGCATCGCACGCTGGAGTAAAATTGCTTATGTCATCAGTTACAGATATTCCAACATCGCTTTGGCTGAGAGCACCCGCATCGTTTAAACCATCACCAATCATTAAAACTTTATTCTGCTTTGATTGTAATTGTTTTACAAAATTTAATTTGTCCTCAGGCGATTGTTTAAAATATAGTTGTGATTCATTCTCAAATATTTTTAGAAGATATTCTTTTTCTCCCGCATTGTCTCCTGAAAGCAGAGACAGATTATATTTGTTCAATAAATCTTTAATAACTTTATCAGTGCCCTCGCGATATGAATTTGAAACCGTAAAACTTCCAATTACTTCGGAATTGATTGAAATATAAACTCTGGTTTTTATAGTATCTTTTTCTTGCTCAATAATCTTGTAATCAACAAACTCCGGAGAACCTATTTTGATATGATAACCATAAACTACTCCTTCAATTCCTTTTCCTGTAAACTCACTGAATTTTGTGACAGGATAAAAAGCAGTTCCATCGATTGATTCAAAAATCTTTTTACTAAGAGGGTGTGTCGATCCTTTAACAAGAGATTTTATAAAGTCTTGCTCGGTTTGATTTAATATTTTGCCGGAATAAATAATATCAGATTTTCCTGATTCTGTAATCGTTCCGGTTTTATCAAATACAATTGAATTTATTTTTGCCAGCATCTCCACAACAGAAGAATTCTTTAAATAAAATCTGTTGCGTCCGAAGATTCTCATAGTATTACCTAAAGTAAACGGTGTAGATAAAGCTAAAGCACAAGGACACGCAACTATCAGCACAGAAGTAAAAACATTAATTGCAGTAGAAGAATTAACCGGAAACCAATAAGCGGCACCAATAGCAGCAATCAACAGAACAACTATTGTAAAATATTTACTAATTGTGTTTGAGAAATTTGTAAAGTGGCTTTCAGATTTTTTATTAAAGGTATCGTTATTCCATAGCTGGGTTAAATAACCTTGAGATACTTTTTTAATCACTTCAAGTTCGATTAAGCCAGATTTTTGTCTGCCGCCTGCATAAATCATTTCCCCGTTAACTTTATGAATTGGGTGTGATTCACCGGAAACAAAACTATAATCAATCAGCCCATCGCCATTCATTAAAATGGAATCAGCCGGTACAATTTCATTTTGTCTAATTATAATTCTGTTTCCAACCATTAAGTTAGAAACTGGAATTGATTTTTCTTTTTCGTTTTGTTTGATTGTAACCGAAAGCGGAAAATAGGCTTTGTAGTCACGTTCAAAATTCATTGCATCATAAGTTTTCTCCTGCAAGATTTTTCCAATAAGCAAAAAGAAAACTAATCCAGCTAGTGAATCAAAATAACCAGCCTGATTAAGAAACAACAATTCATAGATACTTCTCACAAATAAAACTAATATTCCCAAGGAAAGAGGAACATCAATATTAATTATTTTTTTACGCAGCCCTTTATATGCAGATATGAAATAATCGGATGCAGAATAAAAGAAAACCGGAAGTGAAAGCAGAAGATTTAGATAGCCAAAAAAAGTTTTCAATAAATTATCTGCAACAGTAATAGAAAAATATTCCGGAAAACTAAATAACATGATATTGCCAAAACAAAATCCAGCTACTCCTATTTTGTAGTAGAGACTTTTATTTGTTTTATTTTGAAGCTTCTTTTCAACTGTACCAAGATTTAATTGCGGTTCATATCCAATTGAAGAAATAAGAGTAACTAAATTTTTCAAAGATATTTTCTCGTGAAGAAATTTTACACTTAGTTCTTTTCTTACAAAATTTACCGTAGAGTTTGTTATTGCAGGATTTAACTTAAAAAGATTTTCAAGAAGCCAGATACAGGAACTGCAATGCATTTGTGGAATAAAAAAAGTTATCTTGGAAATCTTTTCATCTTTAAATTCTAACAATTTATTTATTGTAGAAGCATCATCAAGATAGTCAAACTTTTTAGACTCAAAATTTTTAAGTGAAATCCCTGGATTCTGCTCAAAATTATAATAAGTACAAAGTTCTCCTTGATTTAATATTTCATAAACAGTTTTGCATCCAGAACAGCAAAAATATTTTTCATCAATAGCAATGGAAATATCTTTACAAATATCACCGCAATGATAACATAGAATTTCTGAATTTATTTTTGTTACGCCTGTCATTTTTCAACTAAAAAAAATCTATTTGAAAATGGAATAAATATTTATGAAGAAAATTCTGCCAAAAAAAATCATTTAGAAAGTTTATTTTAGTTCAAACTCAAACTAAAATTAATAATATTTTTCCTTTGTGAAATTTAAGAAAAGTCTAGCATTTCAAAACCGGGAAGTTTAGGAAAAGACAAAAAAAATCCCG